>ERZ773114.4406-NODE-4406-length-10632-cov-3.429422_pt1 | contig 10632 bp, 7 predicted proteins | sample MGYA00580564_ERZ773114 | MGnify/ENA primary metagenome ERZ773114 (study PRJEB29015, sample SAMEA2737836) | human gut metagenome | biome: human gut; feature: human-associated habitat; material: faeces | place: China | collected 2012 ...
CGGCTTAAATGCCTTGGCATCCTTATCCATACACTCATACAATCTGTTAGTAATGTCCCCAGCTTTAACAATAAGTTCTTCTATTTCTTCCTGATATTCTGCATATTTTTTCTTTCCTGTTGTCAAAGAAAGCACCATATTACCCAATGCCATTCCTACTGCTGCCACATATCCGCAGGCTCCCCCTCCTCCAGGAACCGGCTCTTTAGAAGCTAGAACATTTAAAAAATCCTTCATATCCATATACTTTTCCTCACTTCCTTAAATATCTGCTAAATTTCTATTGTACCTGTAAATACTGTTGTTGCAGGACCTTCCATATACACATTTCCTGACTCTGTATCCCAGCTTATATTAAGGTCTCCGCCAAGAAGATGAAGTGTTGCATCAATATCACACATTCCATTAAGCACTGTCGCCACAAGGCTTGCACAGGCACCAGTACCACATGCAAGGGTTTCCCCTGAACCTCTCTCCCATACTCTCATATTAAGATTTTTTCTATCAACTACCTGAATGAATTCAGTATTAACTCTTTCTGGAAATGCCATATGGCTTTCAAAATGAGGTCCGATTTGTTCAATTGCAAACTTCTTTATATCAATATCTTTATCAAGATACACTATTCCGTGTGGATTACCCATTGATACGCCTGTTATCTCATATATACCGCCATTAACTTCTATCTTTTCTGCTACAACGGCGTTGGTTACTTCACTAAGTGCCTTTACTGCAACTTTGCTAAGTCCTGTATCCTTGGCGTTAGAAAGTATATCCTTGTATACAGCTTTATAATCCTTTAATGCACTTATATCCATCGGAATATCTGCGGCTTCAAGAACCGGACATCCCATATTAACCTTTGCTGTTGCGACCTTTCCGTCTGTACCTATATTTAATTCGAGTATCTTTATACCAGCAAGTGTATCAATATTTACTGTTGTCTTATCTGTAAGACCATTATCATATACATACTTTCCGACACAACGTATGCCATTGCCGCACATCTTTCCCTGTGAGCCGTCAGCATTGTACATTTCCATAAAGAAATCAGCCTTATCTGATGACTTTATAAGGATAAGTCCGTCCGAGCCTATTCCTGTATGTCTGTCACTTACCTTAATTGCAACCTCACTTGGATTATCTAATTCTTCTTTAGTGCAGTCAACATATACATAATCATTGCCTGCTCCGTGCATTTTTGTAAATACCATATATCCTCCAATCACCTTACTATAAAATTATATATCAGTATCTTTCATTAATAATACCAATCTGTTACATCTATATCTTTCTTTAATACCCATCTTTAGTGTTACGCATCCGTAAATATACTCATAACCATAGTCGCCGATTCTACCATAGTATTACCGCTGTCCATACTGCATTTTTGTATATAACGGAATGCTTCCTGCTCAGTCATATTATTCTTTTCCATAAGCATATGCTTTGCAGTATCTATTATCTTTTGTTCCTCAGGGCTTCTCTGCCTTGGCGTGGTTCTAGCTTTTCTTCTGCGGCGAATCTGCGATTGCTGCATAATCTCAATTGTAGATAATAAATCATTAACTTTAATCGGCATGGCAACGCATACAACATTGCTGTCGTGACATTCCTCCCACAAATTCTGCGACGCGACAAGCAGTATTTCAAAACTCTTTGGCTTGTATTCGTATAGTTCTGAATACAACATATTATCAGACAGCTTATAACCACATATTATAATTCCGTCTGACAGATTATCTGCCTGATTGATAGCCTGAGCACCGCTTGTACAGGGAACTGCCACATCATAACCTCTTCTTACTAAAAGACTGCGAACCGCCTTGGCCTCCTCTATTTTCGGAAACGCAACTATTAATGTAGACATATTCTAACCTCTTATCACAGTCAGTTTTTAAAATTTGTAAAGGTATTCATCAAGTTCCCACTGGGTAACCTGTGTCTTGTAATCGTTCCATTCTCTTAACTTGGCCTCTGTGTACTTAGATGTAATATGTTCTCCTAATACATCACATATGAACTTATCCTCGTTAAGATATCTGACAGCATCATAAAGACTTTCAGGAAGCACCTCTATAGCCGCCTGCTTTCTTTCTTCATCTGTCATCTCAAATATATTACAGTCAACACTTGCTGGAACCTCAAGTTTATTCTTAATTCCATCAAGACCAGCCGCAAGGCAGGTTGCAAGTACAAGATATGGATTAGCTGATGGGTCTGGATTTCTTAATTCAACTCTTGTACCCTGTCCTCTTGAAGCCGGAATTCTTATAAGCGGACTTCTGTTAGTTACTGACCACGCAATATATACAGGAGCTTCATAACCCGGAACTAATCTCTTATAAGAATTGACTAATGGATTAGTAAGTGCCGCCATACCCTTTGCGTGCTTCATAAGTCCTGCTATAAAATGATATGCATCCTCTGACAAACCAAGTGTGTCATTCTCATCAGCAAATATATTCTTTCCATCCTTTGCAAGTGACATATTAACGTGCATACCTGAGCCATTAATTCCATACTTTGGCTTTGGCATAAATGTTGCATAAAGTCCGTGTCTTTTAGCTATAGTCTTTACTGTAAGCTTAAATGTCATTATATTATCGGCTGTCTTTAACGCCTCATCATATTTAAAATCAATCTCGTGCTGTGCTGGTGCAACCTCATGATGTGAAGCTTCTATTTCAAAGCCCATATCTTCAAGTGTAAGCACCATATCACGTCTTACATTTTCACCTAAATCTGTTGGACCTAAATCAAAATATCCAGCTTTCTCGTGTGAAAGTGTTGTTGGCAGTCCGTTATCATCTGTGTGGAACAGGAAGAATTCACATTCAGGTCCTACCTCGAATACATATCCCATATCCTCAGCTTTCTTGAAGTCTAAGGCGGCCGATGCCTTCTCATATTGGGCGAGTTTTACTTTGCCTCGCAATACATATAAAGCGGCTGTCGGGGTACTTTCCACGAAAACACGATTGATATCGGCCATAGCCCGGGCGTTCTTGCCCATCATGAAGTATAGATCGGCACGGCCTTCGTATAAGATCCATTCACGGGGCATCTCGCTGATCAAGTAATTAAAGATGCGTTCGCTCTCATCGTAATTCCCCCGTAGCTTTTCGAGAATCGCGTGTCCCAGACGTCCTTTCACGGATTTTTCGTTTACTTCCAGTATCTTATCGAAATCCTGCTCGGCCAAAAGATAGTTCTTATGTTGTAAATGAAGCATTGCCCTGCAATATAACGCCTCTTGATGATGGGGGTTCAAGATTAACAGGGCATTGTAATCGTTCGTCGCTTTTTCTATCTCACCCATTTCCGTATATAAGCCGGCACGATTTTCCAGTATGGCCTCATTATTCGGATGGCGGCTTAGGGCGGCGGTATAGGAGAGAAGGGCATCTTCCAGTTTCCCTTGTCTGCGCTGTATCGTCCCGAGATTCATGAGCAAGGCGTAGTTGTTGGGGTTTCCCGGTTCGAGGCGCATGGCGGCTCGTAGGCTCTCTTCGGCGGAGACTAAGTCGTTCTTGTCCAAGAAGTCAAAACTTTTCTCGACAAACTTCTCGTATGTCTGAGCGTGGCCATAGCCTATTGAAAGGAAAAGGGCGGCGAGTATCGCAAGGATTTTCATGCTGTCGAATTTAACGTGTTATTTGATTGATCGCAAAGCTACGTAATTATTTCATGGTTTTACCAGATTAAAAAAACTTTATACCTTTGCTACATTTCATAATATTTTGGAAGATCAGATTGTTATATAATTAATAGATTAATTAAAATAGAAGAGATATGGTATTATTAGCAGCTGTAGAAGCGAGTTCTAAATTAGAGGAAGCTATCAGATCCTTGGTTGAGCATGGCTCCCAATTGGGTTTTACGATTATTAAAGCCCTTATTGTCTTCTTGGTGGGACGATTGGTTATAAACTTACTTAATAAACTGGTTCGGAAGATATTGAGCAAACGGGATATCGATCCTTCTGTCAAGACTTTTGTCGGCAGTTTGGTGAATGTCAGTTTAACCATTTTATTGATTATTTCAGTCGTAGGGGCGTTAGGCGTTCAAACTACGTCGTTTGCCGCCTTGTTGGCTTCCGCCGGTGTCGCTGTCGGTATGGCATTGAGCGGTAACCTGTCAAACTTTGCCGGTGGATTGATCATCCTTCTTTTCAAGCCTTATAAGGTGGGTGATTATATAGAGGCGCAGGGCGTTGGCGGTACCGTGAAAGAGGTCCAGATGTTCCATACCGTATTAGGTACGGTTGATAATAAGGTCATTTATATACCGAACGGCTCTTTGAGCAGTGGCGTTGTGACTAATTTCAGTAACCAGACGACTCGCCGTGTAGACTGGACTTTTGGCGTGGAATACGGCAGCGATTATGAGAAAGTAAAGCAAGTGATAGAGTCTGTATTGGCGAAGGATTCCCGCATCTTGTCCGAGCCGGCCGCTCCGTTTATCGCCTTGACAGCCTTGGCGGACAGCAGCGTAAACGTGGTGGTACGTGTTTGGGTAAACAGTTCCGACTATTGGGGCGTGTATTTCGATATTAACAAGAATATCTACGCGACCTTCAATGAGGTAGGTATCGGTTTCCCATTCCCGCAACTTACCGTACACCAAGCGAAGGATTGAAGTTCGTGATAATCTATGACTTGTCCTTAAAAGGAATCTCTTTGTTCAAAAATCTTTGAGTTTCGTTAGATGTGCGGTTATTTTATAGATGGTTGAACAAAAAGATTTATCTTTGTGAATCGCAAATTAGAGATTAGACACAGAGTGTATACGATATTACGGAACTTTATTTTATTACTTTAGTATTTTTATTTGATTATATTTAAGTAGAATGATTTAAGGCTCATCCTTATATAGATTAAGGGTGGGCCTCGTTTTTTATAGTAGTGTGTAGAGATTCCACACTCTCGTGGGGAAATTTTCCACATTCCACGGTTTGTTCCACACTTTGGCAACCGAATGATTGATTCTTCGCTTTTGGTTAATTGTCGGATTTACAACTTATTATTCTCTTGTCGTTTTTTAGGGTGAGTTTTGGCACGGAGATTGCACCCTATACTGCGAATTTATGATGTAAGAGAAAAAAGGTTTAGGTATTTAGGTTTTTAAGGTATGAAAAAGATTGTTTACGGGGTTATTGTCGCTTTATGTGGCTTATTTATTGCCCCTGATGTAGAAGCGCAAGCCGGGATGGTCGGTAGCGCTAAGGAAACAGTGGCACAGGATAAATTTTATCCGATCGAGGTAACTGATATGCCCCAAGTATTGCGTGATGCGGTAAATACTTCCTATGAGGGATGTATGGTGAAATCAGTTGAGGTGTCAAACAATAGCACGTTTGTGAAGTATAAGGTAGTATTACTTTCCAGAAATGGTAAGATATATAAGGTTTATTTCGATGACAGAGGTCATGTCGTAAAAGAACATGCTTATTTCGAGTAAGCCTGTGAAGATATTTATTGAGTAGATTAGATTTCCAGCCGTTTTGCCTGTGAAGGTGGAGCGGTTTTTCTCCAAAATATATAGTTTCATGATATTACTATATAAATACACTGTTTACATTTTTAGTAGTATAGTCGTCCTGTTCGTGAGAATAGGACGATTTTTGTTATAAGACGCTAAATCGATTGTTAATCTCATACCCCCTCAAAACCTTTTCTAAACAACCCCTGTTTAGACTGTGATTAATAAATAAAATCTATTTGATTATGGACAAAAAATGTACTCTTATTGCTGCGGCCCTGATGGTTGCGGGCGTATTCTCGGCTAATGCTCAGTCGAGTACGACCGTTCCGGAGGCTCAGTGGAAAGCCGGTAACTATTATTATTTAAAGACAGGTTCTTCCGTTTTGTCTTTAAGTGGTGAGAAAGCCGACTCAGTAATTGTTAAAACTTTGGCGTCAGACGCTACCAAAGCCGCTATTGATTCTGCCTTGTGGCAAATCACGAATGCGGGCACGACTCCTGCTGGTCCTGTGTATCAATTCAAGAACAAGAAGACACAGGCCGTTTTGTCGTTTGCGGCTTCATCTACGGCAAAGCCTGTTATCACATCGGGCGTGAATCAGTGGACATTCTCTGACGCTGCCGGTGGTAGCGCTATTCAGGCTTATTTCGGAAACAATCAAATCTTGGCGTTGGATGTAGCTGGGACAGACTTGAGCTTAGGTTCTTCTGCCTCTTCTACGAAATTTACCGTAGAGGCTCCTAGCGACGCTATGTATTTGAGCGCAAGTGAGCTGGGGGATGGTTTCCAAGTCTTTCAATTGACGTTTGGAGGAAATTATCAAGGAAATATCTTCGAGGGTAAGAACTTGATAGCGAAGAATACGGCGGCTCCCGCTACAGGCGCTATTGCGAACGCTAAATATGTGACCTTGCAGATCCAAGGTGACCAAGTATTTAGTGATGGTAAAGCAAAATACTTAGGTGTCGATACATTGAAGAATGTGATAGCCGGTGCTACCGGTGTATATGGGGCTAAGTTTACGGCTGACTCCACCTATGACGCTAGTGGCTTGCATACACTGGGTAACGCTGATTTCCAGAAATTCTATTTCACGATCAACTTGAAGAACGATGCTTTGGCTATGTATGCCGCTGCCGCTCCGACCGTGAACGCAAGTCCGATGACCTCCGTTCCGAACGTACGTGTCGTATATGCCAGCGTGATCGAGACGAAAGCCTTGACCGTATCTGACTTGCAGTCGGGTTCTACTCAACCTGCTCAAGGAGCCGCTCCTGTTATTACCGTAACGAAGGGAACTCCTTCTACGATCGCTACAGGTACAGGCGTATACTTCTTGAAGAGTGCGAGCAAGGGCGATAAGGGCGGACAATACGCTGTCGCTTACGATAAGAGTGCCGCTTCCGATAAATTGGTAACTGCGGCAGGTTTCAAACCTTCTATTTATCAACCGAAGGGACAATGGTATATCAAGGAAAACAACGGAATGTATTCGGTTGTAGACCGTAATACGAATACGACTATTATTTCTAACGAGGAGATCTTCGCCGTTCAAGGTATGGCCAATACCTATACATTTGGGGGTAGCACCGATTCTATTACGGTGGAATATCAAGCGAATGTGGATTTAAAGGATAAATTCTTGGGTACTCGTCACTTCTCTGCGGAGGAACTCGCCGATAATGGTTATGTATTGAACTTGATCTCCGGTACTCCGGGCGTAGACGATCTGTATGCGTTTACTTCAGATTCCGTATTGATGATTAAATCCGGTGACGCAGCGAACGCAGCCGCTCTTCGTATCGTGGTTAGCCAAGATTCCGTACAGAATGTAACGGATGGTTTAGGTGCCCGTGCTTTAGGTGATACCTTGTATCATGCGACTTATATGTTGAAAGAACGTTTCAGCAATGATTTGGTTGCCAGCGAGAATGGTGGGCCGTTGAAATTATCTGATTATACCGCTCCGTTGGAATTCGTATTCAATACGGCTACGACCGGTGGCAAATACCAGATGGCTACAAGGGTAGGCGCGACCACTCAATATGTCTTTATGAACGTGAATACGGCGAACCTGATCCTTTCCGATAAGGTTAACTACTTCGACTTTGTCGCTGTAGAGGCTCCGGAGTACGCTTCTATCGACAATTCTCACAAGCGTTTCGGTACGAATGGTAAGTTCTTGACGATGAATCCGCTGAATTTCTTCGCCGAAGTGAAGAACGAAGGCCAAGATATCTTGAAGTCAACTTATGAGACTGACAACTTCTCTTTGTGGGTTCAAGAAGCCGATACCGTGATCGCTGGTAAACCGTTGTATTTCATCACGACATCGATCTATACGCCGGAGACAACTACCAAAGCTGTTTCTCCTCGCTACTATATGGTATCCTTGCGGGATTCTAACGAGACATTCGTTAGCAATGGCGCTACTTACTACCGTGTAGGCTTCAGCGATAAAGCGAATATCGTTCCGTCTTTGGATAACAACGCTTTGTTCGCCTTCAAGACAACTCAGGATGGTGGTTACTTATTGGAGAACCAGAAAGAGCTGAATCGCACCGTGGCTGCGGGCGAGTTGAAGACTCCTTATGTAGGTGTGGTAAACAATGTTGTGGTAATGTCTAATGTTGGCGTTCCGTTCACGATCGAGAATGCTCCGACTCCGGTTTCCAACGAACAATTGGAAGAGGTTGCCAGCTTCACGGTAATCGCTGGCGAGGCTAGTGTTACGGTCTTGAACGCGGCAGGCAAGACGGTTACATTGTCTAACATCTTAGGTCAGACCACCGCTTCCGCTATCGCTTCTTCAGATAACTTCGTGATGCCGGCATCGAAAGGCATCGTGGTAGTTTCCGTTGATGGCGAGACCGCTCAGAAGGTAGTCGTTAAATGATGAATAACTGATAGTGGATATCAGTTTGTATACTAACACCGGGATTCCTACTGTATGGTAGGGGTCCCGGTGCTTTGTTTATAGGTAGGCCATTTGTATGGAGGAATTCTACTCCTCCAGTTTATTCTTTAGATAAGCGATCTTCTTCTCTGATTTCTCTTTCAAGGTGTTCATGCTCTTGATATCGCTTAATACGGTGGCGAGGTTGAAGGTGTTGACGATCGCTTTCTTGTCGGCGTCCGCCATATATATAATGTAAGGCTTGCCTCCCGTGTATTCCACCTTGATCCGCTCTTTCTCGTTATCGTAGATGAACTTGACGGCATCGACGCAGTGCTCCCCCTTGTAGGTCACTACCTCCGTGGTGCTTCCCATATCCTTGAAGCGGTAATTCAGTCCGCCGTCGTACGGGATGGAAGCGGTCTCGGCGAATTGGCCGTCTTTCAGGCTCAGCTTGATTCCCGTATGCTCGATGGGGCGTCCGCCGTAATATACGCTGGCCAGATACATCTCGCCCTCCTCGTTCACGCCGCAACGTACGTAACAACGTTGCACGTTGCGCTCGATCGTCTGCTGTTTCCAGATATAATTGCCGATTTCCTCGTAAACGGAATCCTTCTCGAAAGCGAAGCCTTTCTTCAATCCCTCTACTTCCTCCAGCTTGATCGGGAGTAAGCTGTCGCAGAAAGCGATGTTTCGCTCCGCCTCCTTTACTTCTACTTGGCGCATAAGCGTTAATCCCTGCTTCAGTACCTTTACTTCCTTGGGATAGAGTGCCCGGATACTGTCTATCTCGTTCTTCGCCCCGAAAAACTCGTTATTCTCGTACATGGCCCGGGCCTTGTCCAAACGGGTCTGAGCCGCTTTCTCGTCTCCGTTACAGCCCGTTAAAATGGCGGCAATGAGCGTTATACAGATCGCTAACTTTTTCATATCTTTCTCGTTCAATGTATTTGATACCGCAAAAGTACATGAAATTTGATTATCTTTGCGCTCTTTATTGGATTTGGAATACATAAATATGTATATAAACGAGGAAGAGATAGTAAATCATATATCCGCGAAGCCTTTCCATTTGATATCGGAGGCGGCGGAAGAGCTAGGTGTTGAGGTATATGTAATAGGCGGATATGTGCGGGATATTTTCTTGAACCGCCCATCTAAGGATATAGATGTGGTAGCGGTTGGCAGCGGTATCGAGTTGGCCAAACGGGTGGCCAAGAAGATCGGGCGTGGCGCTTATCTTTCCGTCTTCAAGAATTTCGGGACGGCGCAGGTGAAAGCCGGCGATCTGGAGCTGGAATTCGTGGGGGCAAGGAAAGAATCCTACAGCCATGACAGCCGTAAGCCAGTCGTGGAAGATGGCACTTTGGAGGATGACCAGAACCGCCGGGATTTCACGATCAACGCCTTGGCCCTTTGCCTGAACAAGGAGCGTTACGGAGAATTGGTCGATCCCTTCGGCGGGTTGGAGGATATGGACGAGCTTACGATCCGTACGCCTTTAGACCCGGATGTTACTTTCAGCGATGATCCGCTCCGGATGATGCGCGCGGTTCGTTTCGCCACTCAATTAGGTTTCTTTATCGATCCCGATACCTTCGACGCCATCATCCGCAACCGGGAGCGTATCTCCATCATCTCCAAGGAGCGTATCGTGGACGAGTTGAACAAGATCGTCCTCTCGCCAAAGCCCTCTATCGGTTTCGACTTGCTGGATAAATGCGGACTGTTGCCATTGATTTTCCCCGAGCTTTGCGCCTTGAAAGGTGTGGAGACCAAGGAGGGGATCGGGCATAAGGATAACTTCGCCCATACCTTGATGGTGCTGGATCGTTTGAGCAAGACTTCCGATAATCTATGGCTGCGTTGGAGCGCCCTCTTCCACGATATCGCCAAGCCTGCCACGAAGCGTTTCGACCCTCGCTTGGGATGGACGTTCCATAATCATAATTTTATCGGTGAGCGGATGATCCCCGGTATTTTTAGGAAGATGAAACTCCCGATGAACGAGAAGATGAAGTACGTGCAGAAGATGGTAAGCCTGCATATGCGTCCGATCGCCTTGTCGGACGATGAGGTGACGGATTCGGCGATCCGCCATCTGCTGTTTGACGCGGGAGATGATATCGACGATTTGATGAAACTGTGCGAGGCCGATATCACGAGCAAGAACCCGGAGAAGGTTCGCCGTTTCTTGAACAACTTCCGTAAGGTGCGCGAGAAGCTGGCCGATATAGAGGAAAAA
>ERZ773114.4412-NODE-4412-length-10622-cov-10.671903_pt1 | contig 10622 bp, 7 predicted proteins | sample MGYA00580564_ERZ773114 | MGnify/ENA primary metagenome ERZ773114 (study PRJEB29015, sample SAMEA2737836) | human gut metagenome | biome: human gut; feature: human-associated habitat; material: faeces | place: China | collected 2012 ...
GGGAAATATTTTTCTCCTTCTTTGGGTGGACGGATAACACCTTCCACTACATCACCGGTCTTCAGACCGAACAGCTTGATTTGTGATTGTGAAACGTAAATATCATCGGGAGAAGAAAGGTAGTTATAATCGGATGAGCGCAGGAATCCATAACCGTCCTGCATGATTTCCAATACGCCGGTTCCTGTGAGTATATCGTCGAATTCGTACGCCTTTTCACGTTCTATTGCCGGCTTGCGTTCGGGAGCAACATAATTCTCGTTGTTGTTCTGTTGTTGTGCAGGACGTTGCTGCTGTTGTGCAGGACGCTGGTTGTTATTGTTACGATTGTTGTTGTATGGCGTATTGTTATCGCGGAGGCGAAGACGGGAGCGTTGTTGCGGTTGCTCTGTTGCAGGAACAGGAGTTTCTGCTTTGGTGGCTTCGAATTTGCCGATGAGCTCTGACGGCAGTTCTATTTTTTCGGTTGGCAAATCCTCGATGGGGATAAAGTCATCCTCTGCTTCCGGCAAGACAGGACTTTCATCCGGTGTAGGCTGGGGGGCTGCAACAACTTTCTTGGGTTCTGCTTTTTTCGGCTCTGTAGTTTCTACTTTAGTTTCTGTCGGAACGGTTTTAGGTGTTTCCGCTGCGGGAGCCGCTTCTTGTTTTACTTTGCGAGGACGTCCCGGTTTGCGTTTGGGAACTTCAGTCTCTGCTGCGAGAGTTGCGGCTACGGTCGGCTCTTTAGCCGCCTCTGCTGCTTGTACGGAAGCTTGTACGGCAGGTGCTTCTTCGGTTTTCCCTTTTGTGAGTTCACCGTTCTTGTTGGCTGTGAATACCTTGTCCGCTGCTTCTTTCTTGACCGTTACGCGAGAACGTTTTTGCTTGTCCCCTTTACGTTCTTCTTTTAATTTGTCGGCTGCTACTTTCTTGGTTGCTCCAGCAATGGCTTGTTCGTCAAGTATCTTGTAAACGAGTTCTTCTTTTTTGAGAGAGTCTGTTTTTTTGATACCCAATTCTTGGGCAATAGCTTGCAGTTCCGACAAATTTTTGTCGTTTAATTGAATGATATTATACATATAGTATATGTGTGAATGGTTTTTACTTATATCGGTAAGTCTACCTTTTGTAAATTATGATTTAATAGGGATATTTGTTATTGAACCGGAAATCTGACTAACAATCCTCACCTCAGCAAGGAGTTGCAGAATGTTTCAACGGCACAAAGGTAATAATAATTTTTGGTTTCATAAATAAATCGTCTTTTTTTTAATTTTAAAAGTCTATCTTTGTTTCATTATTATATAAGAAACAGATTTATGAATATATATACAGTTCGTTTGATTACTTTTTCGCCTACCCATACCTCTAAACAAGTGGGCGAGGCGATTGTTCGCGGTACGGGCATTTCCGATGTTGCCCGGACAGACCTTACTTTCCACCCGGCCGGCAAATTGGAAATTCCTGAAAGCACCTTGACGGTGATAACCGTCCCCGTCTATGGCGGGAAGGTGGCACCCCTGGCATTGGAGCGGATGAAAGACGTTCATGCTTCCGGTGCTCCGGCGGTGCTGGTTGCTGTGTATGGTAACCGTGCCTATGAAAAAGCATTGGTGGAGTTGGACGCATTTGCATCGGACAGAGGGTTTAAAGTGATTGCCGGTGCTACGTTTGTAGGCGAGCATTCGTACAGTACGCAGCAAAATCCCATAGCTGCAGGGCGGCCGGATGCAGATGACTTGCAGTTTGCTGAAACTTTCGGCGCTAAGATACGGACTAAAATCGAAGCGGCAGCCGACATGGATAAGCTCTATGCCGTTGACGTCAACCGTATTCAACGTCCCCGTCAGGCGTTTTTTCCGTTATTCCGTTTCTTGCGGAAGGTGGTGAAACTACGCAAAAACGGAGTTCCTATGCCGCGCATTCCGGCTGTCGACACAGAACTTTGCAACCATTGCGGATACTGCGTGAAGCATTGTCCGGCAGGCGCCATCGCGAAAGGCGATGAGTGTAGTACCAATGTGGAAAAGTGTATTCGCTGCTGTGCTTGTGTAAAAGGGTGTCCGCAAAAGGCCCGTACTTTTGATACGCCGTTTGCCGCCTTGCTTGCCGATTGCTTTAAGAAGCAGAAGGAAAATAGGATTATCTTGTAAGTAGATTCTGACATATCTGCCTTCGGGCATAAATTGAGTTCAAAGAGTATTTTCAGCTTCTTTTGAAACTCTATCCGGTCTGTTTTTTTGTTTTTATAAGAAGCATAACGGGGTATGTGACGAATAAAAATAGAAAAATATCTTCAAACAAGGAGTGCTGAAGAAGATTTAATCAGGTTCTTAAGGAGAAGGATTCTTGTCGGAGAGGAGAGATGTTCTCTTCAGGTAAGAAGCCGGTAAATGTAGGAGAAGAACTTTATCTCCGGCCTGAAGATGGGTGTCTTTTGGCTGGAGAGATCCGTTTTTAGGTTAAAGTTCTGTATCTCTAACCTAAAGATGAAATGGATAATGGGGTACTCTTCGGATGCAGAGTTATACCGCTTGGGGCTCAGGGTGTGACAGGACTGTCCCCGGCGGGAAGAAGCCGGACTGTGAGTACCCGTTTTGTAGAGGTACCGATGCGGAAACGGTTGTCCGTTCTTTCACCTATCAGCCAGATAATCTCTTCGCCGCAACATAATACCCATTGCTGCTCTTTGCGCAAAAGGGAGAACTTTCGGTCGGTCATATAGTCGCTTACTTTTTTCCGGCCTTTCATGCCGAATGGAATAAAAGAGTCCCCTTGTCGCCAGGGGCGCAGAAGGAGAGGATGTGTCAGTTTGTCCGCATCAAAGCAGGCAGTGTTCTTGTCGCGGGGAATGACAAAATCCGGGGTAAAGACATGTTCTTCCATTGCCAGTGCGGGTTGTATGGGGTGTCGGTGTGCTTCAATCAGCAGATATTCGCGGTCTTTCACGATGCACCAATGTTCCGAAGTGAAGATTTTTCCTGGCTGTCCTTCCAGCGAACGGTATATGTCTCCGATTTGGGCAGTGTTAAAGCCGAGCGGGTATAGGATTTCAAACAGCAATGTTGCGGGGGCCAGTTCCTGCATCAGTCTCTCGATGCAGATGCCCTCTGCTGTCCGCACGCGTTTTATGCCTTCGTCTATCCCTTGTTTATATATGGCGGATGCGCCATCCAGATGCTCGGCGGTGTTGAGAATGCTTTCTTTGACGGATGGGTTGATTTCCTGCATCATGGGCAACAGGTTCAAGCGTATTTTGTTACGAGTGTATTCATCCTGCAGATTGGTGCTGTCCGTTACGTAATCCTGCCCTATGCGGTTCAGATAACTGATGATTTCTTTTCGTTCCAGGCAAAGCAGCGGACGTACGATGTGCCCGTTTTTTGGGCGTATTCCCCGTAACCCGTTGATGCCCGTACCACGTATCAGGTTCAGCAGGAGGGTTTCCACGCTGTCGTCCTGGTGATGGGCCACGGCAATGGCGTCGGCATTGATTTTCTGCCGTATTTCCTCAAACCATCCGTAACGTAGTTCGCGTGCGGCCATTTCAATGGAGATGTGCCGTTCTTCGGCAGTGCGCGCGGTGTCGAAGTGGACGGTGTGTAGCGGTACTTGTTGTTTTACGCACAGTTGGCGGACAAATGCCTCATCTCTGTCGGATTCTGCACCTCGCAGGTGAAAATTACAGTGCGCAGCTTCGCAGTCGTAGCCCGATGCTTGCAACAGTCGTAATAAAGCGACGGAATCCGCACCGCCACTTAGGGCGACAAGTACCTTGTCTGTCGGTTGCAAAAGCTGTTTCCGGTTGATATATTGTGCTACTTTTTCCTTTTCCATAGCGGCAAATATACATGTTTCTTCCCGGATTTTGTTACTTTCGTGCCGAAAGGTTGCTTTGGCAGACCGTTGTCAGCTTGCTTACAATGCAGAATCGGCTCTCTTTGATGCCTCTTATTTAAAAACATTCTAAATTGTTTGCGCTATACGGACTTATCCTTTATCTTTGCGGCAAAAATAAAAAAGGCAGAAGACTATGCGTTTGTCCGAATTGAAAACCGGTGAGAAGGGAGTAATCGTTAAAGTGCTGGGACACGGAGGTTTCCGTAAGCGAATCGTGGAAATGGGATTTATCAAGGGGAAAACCGTTGAGGTGTTGCTGAACGCCCCTCTAAAAGATCCCATCAAGTATAAGGTGATGGGATATGAAATCTCTTTACGGCGTCAGGAAGCTGAGATGATTGAGATTGTCGGTGAAAAGGAAATGTGTCGGGAGTCCGTGCAGCTCGACTATCACGAGGGATGGAGCGAAGATATGCGTTTGGACGAAGAGGAACTGAAACGTATCGCTTTGGGAAAACGCCGCACCATCAATGTCGCTTTGGTGGGTAATCCCAATTGCGGCAAGACATCCCTTTTCAACATCGCCTCGGGTTCGCACGAGCATGTGGGTAATTACAGCGGTGTCACCGTAGATGCTAAAGAGGGGTATTTTGACTTTCAGGGGTATCATTTCCGCATCGTCGACTTGCCTGGCACTTATTCGCTTTCTGCCTATTCTCCCGAAGAGATTTATGTGCGCCATCACATCATCAACGAAACTCCGGATATCATTATTAATGTGGTGGACTCTTCCAATCTGGAACGGAACCTGTATCTCACCACCCAGTTGATTGACATGAACGTGCGCATGGTTATCGCGCTTAACATGTACGACGAACTGGAAGCTAGCGGGAACACGTTGGATTACGTAAAGCTCGGTCAGTTGTTCGGTGTGCCGATGCTGCCTACCATCAGTCGCACCGGAAAAGGCATAGAACAGCTTTTCCATATTATCATCGGCATTTACGAGGGTGGTGATTTTTTGGATAAAAAAGGTAAGATACGTGCCGAAATCCTGAATGATTTGCGCAACTGGCACAAGGAGTATGTACCCGACCATGACTTCGGCACTCACAAGGAGGAGAAAGAGCATCCGGCAGGCTTTTACCGCCACATCCACATCAATCACGGGCCGGAATTGGAGCGGAGCATTGAAGAGGTGAAACGCATAATCAGTGTCAACGAGAATATACGGTATAAATACTCCACGCGCTTTCTTGCTATTAAGTTGCTGGAGAATGACGAGGATTTGGAGAAGACCGTACAGGAGTTTCCCAATGGGAAGGATATTATTGAAGTCCGTAACCGTGAAGTACAACGCCTGCGCAATGCAATAAACGAAGATAGCGAGCAGGCCATTACAGATGCCAAATACGGTTTTATCGCCGGTGCGCTTCGCGAAACCTATGTGGACAAGCAAGAGGATACGGCACGTACAACGCGTGTGATAGATTCCATTGTGACGCATCGCGTATGGGGGTATCCCATCTTTTTTCTGTTCCTGTATCTGATGTTTGAAGGAACATTCATCTTGGGAGATTATCCCATGCAGGGCATTGAATGGCTGGTAGGTGCGTTGGGTAGTCTGGTGCGTGACAATATGTCTGAAGGGCCGCTGAAGGATTTGTTGGTGGACGGCATTATCGGCGGTGTAGGCGGGGTGATTGTCTTTTTGCCCAATATCTTGATTCTATATTTCTTCATATCTTTGATGGAGGATTCCGGATATATGGCGCGTGCCGCCTTTATCATGGATAAGATAATGCATAAGATGGGACTGCACGGCAAGTCTTTTATCCCTCTGATTATGGGATTCGGTTGCAATGTACCGGCTATTATGGCCTCGCGTACTATTGAAAACCGGAAGAGCCGACTGGTGACCATGCTTATCAATCCGCTGATGTCGTGCAGTGCACGTTTGCCTATTTATTTGCTGTTGGTGGGGGCGTTTTTCCCGAACAATGCCAGTTTGGTATTGTTGATAATCTATGCTATCGGCATTTTACTGGCTGTGGTTATGGCACGGCTTTTCTGTCGCTTTCTGGTAAAGGGAGATGACACACCGTTTGTTATGGAGCTTCCCCCTTACCGCATACCGACGTCGAAGTCCATTTTTCGCCATACTTGGGAGAAAGGCGCGCAATATCTGCGTAAAATGGGAGGTATCATCATGGTGGCTTCCATTGTGATATGGGCGTTGGGGTATTATCCGGACCACGATGCATATCAGGATGTGGCCGAACAGCAGGAAAACTCGTATATCGGCAGAATAGGCAAGGCTGTGGAACCGGTGATAGAGCCGTTAGGCTTTGATTGGAAACAGGGTGTCGGTATCCTTTCCGGTGTAGGGGCCAAGGAACTGGTGGTAAGTACGCTGGGAGTTCTGTATGCAGATGATGCCGAAGCCGATGCGGTGAGCTTGGGCGAACGGATTCCGATTACTCCGTTGGTGGCTTTTGGCTATATGGTGTTTGTATTGATATATTTCCCGTGCATCGCCACCTTAGCGGCCATTAAAGGAGAATCGGGCAGTTGGAAATGGGCTTTGTTTGCAGCGGTGTACACTACTGTCCTTGCATGGGTGGTGTCCTTTGCAATTTATCAGATAGGGGGGCTGTTTGGATGAGTAATTGGCAAAATTGGGCGGTAGCTCTCATTTTATTGTTGTGTATCGTCCGTATTGGACAGCGTGTTTATGCTTTTTTCATGAAAGTAAAAGAAAAACGTAATCCTTGCGAGAATTGTGCAACAGGCTGTGAATTAAAGCAATTGTACGAAAAGAAACGCTCGGAATGCAGTGACGGTAAAAAAGAAATAAAGAAAAAATGCTGTTGATAGTTGGTAGTTTCAAAAAAATGACTACCTTTGCAACCGCAAACGAGAAAGATTGGTTCCTTGGATGAGTGGCTTAGTCAGCGGTCTGCAAAACCGTGTACGGCGGTTCGAATCCGCCAGGAACCTCAATAATCCCTCTCAGATTATTTCTGAGAGGGATTTTCTTTTGGGCACGCTCGGAACGAGCATTGTCTAACGGGTGGAAGCGGAGCAACGTAAAAATCTAGAACATCGGTAACTGATAAATGAATCCCACCGATACTCTGTTTGTAGAATAGTTCTCTTGTCCGAGTGCTTTGGCGCGGGCGGTGAAGTCATAGGAACGTCCTACGTATGTAAGGAAGAAATGCAAGTTGGTATCCATAGGATAGAACTCCACACCGGCAAAATAACCCCATGCGGTGCGGTATTTGCCTTTTTCCAAATCTCCCTGCTGTTTGGTGAGAGATGCTGTTTCATACATTCCTTTTACGAAAGCGTTCCATTTAGGCAGGAAACGGTAATTCAACTTGGTTACCATTGAAAAATATCCGGCATCGAAAGCATTGTGTCCTTCCATACTGCCCGTTATCCCTGTCATGATACCCTTGCGGTCGATACCTTCTTTGGAGTACATGAAGTCGAGGAACATGTTGAACTTATTCAAGTTCAATTCATTACCAAATGCAAAATAATAAAGATTCTTGTCCTTTGCTTCATTCATGATAGAGGCGGACCAGCGTGTCTTGAATACGTCATTGAAATTACCGTTCCAGTTCAGGGTGTACACGAGCGGCAGCTTGCCCGATTCTATGGTAGGCTGTTCGCCGTCTTCGGTTTCAACTCCATACGTCTTGTTGAAAGAGCCGTTGCGGCTGTCCAGTATTTGCAGGTTCAACTGCTGGTGGGCATTGATGTCATATCCGATGTTCAAACCGGTCATGAAGTTACTCATGTTCTCAATCATATCGCTGTATTCATATATCTCGATAGGATTCAGGTCGAACTCGATACCGCCGTATGCGGTGCATTGCTTACCGGCAAAAATAGAAAATCCTTTTCCCAGTTTCACACCTATCCCTGCAATGTCAATGGAAGTAGGAAGGTTGTCTATGTTGCCGCTACTGTCGTTCGAGCGGTTCAGCCGTTGCCTGTATCGGTACGAAAGCCAGTTGTTGATATTTCCTTTGGTTTCAATGCGAAGTTGCCTCATTTTGAAAGCTCCCTCTTCGAAGCCGTCGCGGAAGTTTGCATCGAAGCTGCCCTGCATATTGAGGAATAAGTTGAACTTATCTTGTTTTTTCTTTACATTGGTGAGTTCTTCAAACAGGGTCTTGTTTTCAAGGAACTTCTCGTTCTTCTCCGTGCTTTGGGCGTACATGACTTGTGTACAGCCCGCAGCCAGAAGTATAAATGTGAGTTTCTTTATCATTTCTATCAGTTTTTAATATTCGTTGAAATATTCCTGAATCTGTTTCCAGTCGGTGGTTTTGGTCAGTGCAAGCATCAGCAGGACACGTGCTTTCTGGGGATTCAGTTCCTGTGATGCGACAAACTGATACTGTGCGTCGTCTACTTCTGCATCGAGCGAAGTGGGACCCGTCGGCACTCTTGACGAACGGACTACGAGAATACCTTTCTTGCGGGCTTCCGTTAATACGGGGAATATATTCTTGTGAATGTTTCCATTGCCTACTCCTGCATGGATGATACCCTTATAGCCATTGCTCAGCATCGGAGTCACCATGTCAGCCTCGATGTTTGAGTAGCTGTAGACAATTCCCACTTTGGGGAGTGAGTTCAGATTGGTAACATCAAATACCGAGTGGGTGGTGTGTTTCTTTACAGACGACATATTATACGTGACCTTGCCGTTCAGTACATAACCGAGTGCACCCGCGTTGGGAGCTTGGAAGGTCTGCACGTCAACAGTGTTCATCTTCAATACGCTTGCAGCACCAAGCACGCTTCCGTTCATTGCCACTAAAACGCCTTTCCCTTTGGACTCTTTTGCTCCGGCCACAACGACGGCATTGTATAAGTTAAGAGGTCCGTCGGCACTGATAGCGGTAGAGGGGCGCATTGCTCCGACCAGAACTACCGGTTTGTCGCTCTTGACTGTCAGGTTGAGGAAATAGGCCGTTTCTTCCATTGTATCGGTTCCGTGGGTAATTACGATGCCGTCGATGTCAGAGCGTTTCAGAAGCTGGTTGATTTTCTTTGCAAGAGTCAGCCATACATCATCGTTCATGTCTTGTGAACCTATCTTGACAATTTGTTCGCCGGTTACGTTAGCTATGTTTTTAAGTTCGGGTACGGCATCGAGCAGCGTACCGATGGCTACTTGTCCGGCAGTATAGTTGGTGGCGGTTGCAGACGTTCCGGTTCCGGCAATGGTTCCGCCGGTGGCAAGGATATGGATGTTAGGCTTCTGCTGAGCGAAAGCCATTGTGACGGAAAGCAGTAGCATAACGGCTACCATGCTGAGTTTTTCTAATCTTTTCATAACTTAATTTGTTTGAATTAAAAAATAGGTTAAAGGTAAATATGCTTAGAAAAATTGTATGAATAATAATCCCAAGGCTATGGCAACTGCCGTAGAGACGATACCCGGCATCATAAAAGAGTGGTTGAGTATATATTTACCGATTCGGGTGGTTCCTGTACGGTCAAAGTTGATGGCTGCAACTACGGTAGGGTAGTTCGGGATGAAGAAATACCCGTTTACGGCAGGAAACATGGCTATCAGCATATATGGCGATATGCCCAAAGCAATGCCCAGCGGTACTAAAGCGCGTACTGTGGCTGCCTGACTGTACAGCAGGATAGACATGACGAACAAAGCGATGCCGAACAGCCAGGGCATCTGGCGTACGATACCTTCGATAGAGGCGGTGAGTTGCGCCATATTTCCATTCAGGAATGTATCGCCCATCCAGGCAATGCCGAAGATGGCGATTACAGCCTGCATTCCAGCCGGGAAGATAGAGCCTTGTGTTGCTTTTATTCCGTCTGTCTTAGTTACCAGCAAAATGAGGGCGGCAGCCGAAAGCATGATGATTTCGATAATGGCGGACATCCCTAAGGAAACTGTTTTTCCGTCAATCAGGAAAGAAGGACGCATCCCTTCGAATGAGCCGAAAAGAACGATGAATGCCGTGGCAAGGATAAATATGAGTACCGAAATCATAGCATGGCGTTTGTTTGTTACATCGTCGATTTTCACTTTCTTGCCGTCGAAGTAGCCTTCTGTCATACGTTTTTGATATTCCGGGTCGTCAATCAGTTCTTTTCCCACACGCATGGAGCACAATGCGCCTACCAGTACACCGAGGATTGTTGCCGGAATCGTTATTTTGAGTATGTCGAATAAAGTGATGTCAAATCCGGCAAGCAGGCCGAGCAGTGCAACTGTAGCCGCCGAAATGGGACTTGCCGTGATGGCCTGCTGTGAAGCGATGACAGCGATACCCAGCGGACGCTCAGGTCTGATTTTGGTTTCGGTTGCAACTTCGGCAATGACGGGAAGAACCGAGTATGCCACGTGTCCTGTACCGGCTACGAAAGTAAACAGGTAGGTGACGATGGGGCTGAGGATAGTAACCTGAGACGGGTTCTTGCGCAGCAGTTTTTCCGCTAACTTTACCATGTAATCAAGTCCGCCGGCCGCCTGCATGCAGGAAGCTGCGGAAATAACGGCGGCTATCATCAACATTACGTCTATCGGTGGTGCAGTGGGTTGTAAGCCAAATACAAAAGTCAGTATGCCCAAACCTACGCCGCCCATTACTCCGAGACCTATGCCGCCTAAGCGTGCACCTATGATAATAGCGGTCAGTACAAATAATAATTGTAAAACCATATACTTATTATTTAAAAAATTAGATAAGGTTTGTAGATACTAATTGAAAAGTGCGCCAATATTCCAGTTGAAAATTGCGCCACCA
>ERZ773114.4420-NODE-4420-length-10615-cov-3.923674_pt1 | contig 10615 bp, 18 predicted proteins | sample MGYA00580564_ERZ773114 | MGnify/ENA primary metagenome ERZ773114 (study PRJEB29015, sample SAMEA2737836) | human gut metagenome | biome: human gut; feature: human-associated habitat; material: faeces | place: China | collected 2012 ...
TAGCCGCTCTTGAACAGCTCGCCCACCAGTGCAATGGCCACATCGTGGGGGCCGCAGCCCGCAGGCAGAGCACCCGTCAGATAGATGGCGACCACGCCGGGGCGGGCCACATCGTAGGTGCGGCCCAGCAGCTGCTTTGCCAGCTCACCGCCGCCCTCACCGATGGCCATAGTGCCCAGCGCACCATAGCGGGTGTGGGAGTCCGAACCCAGGATCATCTTGCCGCAGCCCGCGAACCGCTCGCGCATGTACTGGTGGATGACCGCCAGATGGGGCGGCACGAAGATGCCGCCGTATTTTTTGGCTGCGGACAGGCCGAACCGGTGGTCGTCCTCGTTGATGGTGCCGCCTACGGCGCACAGGCTGTTGTGGCAGTTGGTGAGCACATACGGGATGGGGAACTTTTCCAGGCCGGACGCGCGGGCCGTCTGGATGATGCCCACAAAGGTGATGTCATGGCTGGCCATGGCGTCAAACTTGATCTTCAGGTTTTCGGCATCGCCGCTGGTGTTGTGAGCCTGCAGAATGCTGTAGGCCATGGTACCGGTCTTGGCGTTTTCCACCGCAGCGGCATCAAAGCCCTTGGCGGCCAGTGCTGCCGGTGCGTTGCCGTCTGCAGGCACCCACTCGCCGCGGGCATAGTATGCGCCGCCGGTGCTGCATTTGATCATATCCAACATCTCGATTCGCCTCTCTTTTTCTGTTTCCCGCCCGCCGCAGTTTGCGGGCACTGCCCCGGCAGGACGGCCAGCGGCCCCCTGCCCCGTTACGATCACGGATCGTATCGTTTTTTATTATAGCATGAAACCATGGAAAGAAAAAGCACTTTTTCCGAATGAACTGTGAACAGACCGCAAAGCCTCTCCATCCGCTCGACCGCAGCATGTGCATATCATCCCCTTTCCGGAATACAAGCATGAAAAAAGCACCCAAGAACCATCGTTCTCAGGTGCTTTTCTTCATGCCGCCGACGGGGGTCGAACCCGGTCCAGAACTTTTCCGGCGAAAACCCGACATGCACATTCAACGTACTTCCGTTAAATTCCAAAATTCACTTCTCCGGGAAGGAAACCGTAAACACGGTACGAGAAATAGAAACGTGTTACAAAATGTGTTATTTCTCAAGACTTTCCGGATCAAGAACCCTGCTGAGAACGTTGTCCAGGTCTGCGGCAGTCTGCACATCCTCGCCATGAATAAGATGCGCGTAGATCCCGAACGTGTCCATCTGGCGGGAGTGGCCAACCAAGGGCTTGACTTGTCCCTCTGGCAGCGTTTTTGCCAGTGATACGAACGTGTGCCGGAGATTATACGGCGGAACATAGTGCAGGCCGTTGGCCTCGCAGTAGCGCCGCCAATATTTTCTATAGGTGTCCTCACAGGAGATGCAAAACACGCTCTCCTGCCCGCCTGTCAGCTTTTTCTGTGCCTGCAGAATAGCGGCCGCACTATCGGTGAGTGCAAAGGCGCGCACAGCGTTGTCGTTCTTGCCGCGGGTTTCCTCGCCACGGGTGTTTATAGCTCGCCGGATCTTCACCCGGCCACCCTTAACGTCCTTCCAGCTCAGTCCGATCAGCTCACCCGGACGAAGGCCAGTCACAACGCTAAACCGGTACGCATTGACATAAGGATCCTCGATCAGTTTGCCGTCCAGGATCGTAGTGTCCACCTCAAAAAGTGTACGCAGATCCTCCGGCTGCAATATTTCTTTTTCCTTGGAGCGTGCACCCTTTGGCACATGCAGTTCTTCCGGCCGCAGAGTGGACATTTTGCTCAGACGCAGCCATTTGCAGAACATGGTCAAATCCGTGCACATGTTGGAAAGGTATTTTTTGCTCAGTCCTCCTGCAAATCCTTTGTTGATGATGGCTTGCAGCTGTTGTTCCGTCAGGTCTCCCACACGCCTCCGGCCAATGACTGGACGCACCCAGACGTTCCACCGGCTCTGGATCGGTTCCCAGTTGGAGCGGCTTGTGGTCAGTTTCAGCTCGCCGATCCACTGCGGATAGGCTGCTTCTACCAGCATCCGAGTATTGCTGATGCCGTCATCCAGCCATGCGTCCGCCTTTGCATTGGCTTCACGCTGGCCGGTGCGGCCGGGCTTTGAGCTGGTAAAGGATCTGCGCACACCATTCTTTTGGACGTTGATCTGCCAGCGCTGCTGATTCGGCAGCCAGGCTGCCGTGTTGGTTCGTTTTCCCATAAAATACACCTCCATGGGTACACTTTGACAATCCTGCCCGGAGGTGGTAGAATACAGTTGTTCGGTCTGTATTGCCCTCTGGGCAGTCTGATCTGCACGCCCTCGGTGTTGGTAGCACCGGGGGCGTTTTTTTGTTTATTCCACCGGCCCGCCCAGGGTGCCGTCAGTTTTCCTCCTTCATTTGGCGGATTGTCCGGTCAAAGTCAGACACGATCTTCTGGGTCGGGTTGAACAGGTCATACTCCGCTTCGGCCTTCGCTCTGGCCTGCCGGGCCGACACCTTGCCTTTGTCCGGCAGAATGTCATACCTCCGGAAAGACAGAAACTCATTGATGCTGGCCGCGAACTGCTCCATCGTGAACGTGTTTTCCCGCTCGATCAGATCCTCGATGTAGTCAAAATAACCGGACACCGTGCGCTCCAGCTGGCGGATCTGCTTCTCAGACAGGTAATTCTTGGCCACCGAAACATCCGATTTGAGCACCCGGCCCTCCGGAGCGTTCTTCCATGTGGTCAGCCCCATGTGTTCCTTGGTATGGTCGGCCTTGTTGTACACGATTTCTGCCGCCGTCTGGCCGGTGATGGCATAGTGGAACTTGTTCTGCACCATGGCATAGAAATCTTTCGTCACCGGCGAATTGCGGTCATAGTCGATACTGCACTCTGCAAAAATATCCGTCACCTGCTGCCAGATCCGGCGCTCGCTGGCACGGATGGAGCGGACACGCTCCAGCAGTTCGCGGAAGTAGTCCTTACCGAAAGCATCCTTGCCTTGCTTCAGGCGTTCGTCGTCCAGAACAAAACCCTTGGTCATGTACTCTTTGAGGATGCCAGTAGCCCAGATGCGGAATTGCGTTGCCCTGCGGGAGTTGACCCGGTAGCCAACCGAAATGATGGCATCAAGATTATAGAAATTCGTTTCTTTCGTCTGCGTTTTATCGTCCAGCGCCCCGTGATGAGTGGTTGTTTCCATTTTGGAAACAACCACTTTTTCATCCAGCTCGCCCTCTTCAAAAATATTCTTCAAGTGCTTGCTGATTGCCGGCTTTTGCACCCCGAGCAGTTCTGCCATGCCCTGCTGCGACAGCCAAATGCTCTCATCCTTCACAATGGCGTTGACCGAAACATCTTCTTCTGCAGAGCGGTAAATCAAAAACTGAAAGTTGTTTTCCATTTTATTCTCCTTACCCCACCCAGTGCGTCCAGCCCATGGCTTTGCCCTCGATGTGGATATCGTTCAGCGCCGGGTCGGAGTAGACCATGGGGTGCCCGGCGGGCGTTTTTACTGTCTCAGCATTTCCAGAAAAGCATCCTCTGTAATGATTTGAATCGTTCCACCCTGTTCCATGAGCTCTTCGGCTTTTTTCCGGTTGATTGTTTTACGTTCGGGTGAATCTGAGTAGTATTCATTTTGTCCTGTAATGAGGTAATCAGTCTTTTTGGTCACTCTGTCAGTGCAATGTCCGCCGATCGCGACAATCGTCTGAGCTGCTTCCTGTCTCGTCATGGAGTTCAGCTCACCAGTAAAAACACAATACTTTTCATACAGCGGGCTTGATGGATTCTCGTGTCCCGGCTCGGCTATGATCCCTGCAACCCTTGAGCGGGATGTATAGCCCTTTTTCTGTACCTGTCTAAAATCAATTCCCTGCGCTGCTGCGTCATCAGCCAGCCTTTGGAGCACAGCAAACGTGGTCTCGCAGTCTGCCAGTGCACGGTGAGCAGTTGGCTGCGGAATTCTATATTCTCTTGAAAGTGTAGCCAGTTTGTAATTATGCAGTCCCGGACGGACACATTTTGCAAGGCGCAGCGTATCAACAAAGTTATTTTCAATTGGTTTCAAGCCACACCGCACCATAGAATCGTAAAGGAAATTCACGTCAAAGTTCGCATTGTGGGCCACAATAACATCATCTTTTAAAAATTCCGAGAACTGCTGCAATGCATCCTCCTGGTCCGGGGCATCCTCCAGTTCCGCGTTGGTGATTCCTGTCAGCTCTACGATTTCATCGCTGAGGACACACTCAGGATCTACCAATGTTTCAAACCGGGCCACTTCTTTGCCGTCGCGAACGCGAATTGCCGCAATCTCAATCAGCCTGTCCGTCTGCGGGCTAAGGCCTGTTGTTTCGGTGTCCACAACGGTGTAATGTCCCGGAATGCGAACAATGCTTCTGCCTTTATTTTTACGCTCTACCTTTTTGGACAGTTCCTCTTCATCAGATACTTGCTTCTGGTCAGATTCGGGTATTTCAACAGCCAAATTGTTGTTTTTCGGCAAAATATCCTTATGAAATACCGATTTAGCTATCCCGGCAACGGCTCCATAGAGAACACAAATTCCAAGATAGCCCAAAGCGCCCATCAAAGCGCCTGACGCAATGGCAATTGAGATTTCCTGTCCCTGACCAAAATAGTAATACGCTGCAAAGCAACTGCCACAGATTACAGCCAGAATCTTTAATGCCAGCGGCATCTTAATATTTTTTACAGGCTCCTGAATTGGTTGATACTTTTCCGCCGCATTTTTACTTTTGCGCTTTTCTCCACTTTCAGACACATAAGAAACACCTGTTCCCGGAATGGATGCGGTAATTCGATCCTTTCCCTTTGCTGTTTTTGTGTATCTCAGACCTTTTACGCCGTAGCTATAACCAACGCCGGACTTGCTGAAATTGATCCGCAGTCCACCAAGTTTTACACTCTTCCGATAACGCAGCCCCATAAAAGCGCGCTCCTCGTTTCATCATTCTGTGAATTCCGGTGCATAGATATTGACTTTCACCTGACGTGCACCCTGAAATTCAACATCACTGTACGTCAGTTTTAAATTTCCGAGGGTATAAGCGCCATCATTGTGATGCTTTGTTCCAATTTCCTTGATATCAGCCCATGCCTGTTCTATTTGTTCGTCCGAGAGCGAACCATCCAGCACCCGAAGAAAATCACGAAAAACAGGGCACAGTGTATCAGACATTTCTTTGCCATCGTCAATACAAATCGTTAACCCGTTCTTGCTGTTGACCAGCTCAATATAGAGATCACTCGTAGAAACCAACGCCTTCGTCCTTACATTACCCTGTTTTATATCGTCCGGCTCAAACGGATATTCCGCAATGGATGCGTACTCAGAAAAGAAACGATTCAGACCTTTGTCTGTTTTAAAGTAAATTGTTTTTTCTTCTTCGGCCTGCGCTGCTGACGGACTTGAAGAAACCGATTGCATGTTCCCGCCACAAGCTGCCAAAAACAAAGCTGTTGTGCACACCACAGCAAAAAAGAGAATTTTTCTTTTCATTATGGTTCCTCCGGCTTCAAACCAGCCCCCGGCAAAAGCCGACGGCCAGACCTTCCACTTCAATATCTTCCAGATCCGGGCCGGTGTAGACCATCGGCGGGCAGACGGCAGGGTTGTCCGCGATCAGCTGCACCACACCGTTCTGGTAATAGCAGTGTTTCAATGTGGCTTCCTCCCCGATGCGCACGGCCGCGATCTGGCCTTGCTCCACCTCCGGCTGGCTGCGGATGCACACCACATCGCCGTCACAGATGGTGGGAGCCATGCTGTCACCGTGGCACTCCAGTGCAAAATCTGCCCGCCAAGCTGCCGGCACGCCGATATAGCTCTTGATATTCTGCTCTGCTGTGATGGGCGTACCGCACGCAATGGAACCGATCAGCGGCACCTGTGCCATCTCCGGCATGGGCACGAAGCCCTTTGGGATGGGCTTGTTGGCCGGTGGCGTGAGCGGATGCTTACGTTCCACCGGCGATCTACCCATGAGATAGTCCATATCAACATTAAAAATGTCGGCTATGGTCTCCATCATTTCAAAGTCCGGTTGCCTACCTCCGGTTTCATACATTCCAACTGCACTGCGAGAAACTCCCAGCATTGATGCGAGCTGTTCTTGCGTTATCTCTCGGGAAACGCGCAAGTTCTTCAGGATAGAGCCAAAATTCGCCATAAGCCTCACCTCCGTGGCATTCTAAGGCAAGAATATCACAAAGCGTGATAAAGTCAAGTAAAAAATGTCACGAAACGTGTTGACTTTTTTCACATCAGTGCTATACTGTATGCAGACAGTCACGCTTCGTGACATTTTAAAGGTGGTGAAATAATGGATTCCAGCAGAATTGCGAAAAAGCTCGTCGAATTGCGTGGCAGCAAAAGTCGTGAGAGCGTTGCAAATGCGCTGGGTTTGAGCCTGTCCACGCTTACCATGTATGAGATTGGTGCCCGAATCCCGCGTGATGAAAACAAGGAGAAGATTGCACGGTATTACGGCAAGACCGTCGACGAAATTTTTTTCGCTTAAATTTGTCACGATTTGTGACACTCCTAAAAAAGAGGTACACACCATGGAACGGTTGACGCACCCCCGCAGCAACGGAATCAAGCCCGGCGGCTGGAGGTGAAGAAGATGAAGGACAACAAAAAGCCCGGCGAACCGCTGGAGACGGAAGACCGGGGGATGGAGGACGAGATTCGGAAGCTCAAACGGAGCAGCTTAATTCTCAGCGTCACATGCTTCGTCCAAAGTCTCCTGCTCTTGCGAATTGTCTGGCAGATCAGTGACATCTACGACACTCTCGAAACCCTCCTTGGCAGCTTCGAGAGCGTTTACGGAAGCGTCTTGAGTCTCCGCAGCGACCTCATTCTGATTCTTGAGACAGTCAAGAATCTCCTGCATTAAAAGGAGGCGAATCTCATGAAGGACTTTCTCAGTGACAACTGGAAGACCATTGTAATAGCAGCGGCCACAACCATTGTAGTGCGTTTACTGTTAGGGTGGTAATGATGCTGACCACAATAGGCAGCCAGAGGGATTGCAGGGTCATGTCCCGGCGCTTGTCCCGCAGGTACTCTTTGTACACAAAATAGAAGTCTGATACATAGTAGGTCCCAACTGGGAATGGAACGCCAAAGTTTGGTTGTTTTTCCGTGTCCTGTTCCACCAGACCTACCTCTTCAAGTGCTTCTACTTCTGCCCGTTCACATTTCCGGTGCGGATTCCTGTAAATCTCTTTCAGCAGTTTTTTCTCAGCTGCAGTCAGAACGATTGCTTCGCAGATTTCTTTTCTATCCATTTTTCCACCTCCCTCCTGTTTTCACCCAGTATACCGCAGAAGGGAGCCACCAACAAGGAGGTACACATTCACATGAACGACAACACCCTATCCAACAAGGAGGTGAAGAAGATGACGCAAAACGAACTCACTCAAGTGCTTCTGTGTGCGAGTCTGGTTCTCGGCATTGTGACAGCATTCCAGCGTTGGAAAAATCACTGGTAAAAGTTTTTGTAATGATTCCTTTATTGCTGAAAACTTTCAGCTTATATGGCGCATTCTCTGCAATGTGTTTTGTGCTCCCAGTTGAAGATAAGACCATGTGCTCATATCCGAGACCTTCAACTTTAACCGGGAAAATATCGGAATACCACTCTGACCGACTTACTTCTTTGTTCCCGTGCTTCCGGCTGTTTGTCAGAAGCTTCAGACGATACTCGCCGAATACGCACTCGCCCAGTTCAGAAGAAAGTTCGAGTCGGCTCAAGGTAATTGCTTCTCTGGACTTATTGATAAAGCAGATATTGAGGACCTCTGTGTATTCCTTTTCAGGACTGGGTCCCAAACAGAAAACGTTCTGAACTTCGACGATGAAATTTTTTCGATTTTTGATCTTATCCGATGCAAAGTTCCAGATCGACAAAGCAAAACTGGCTACTGCGATCAAGAAAGTCACATTGTCCCGCACATTCAGCCACTCAACCATTTTATTCCACATATCATGCACATCCTTCCTGTTTTCTCCATTTTACCGCAGGAGCGATGTGTACACAAGGAGGTACATATTTTGTGAACGACTTACAGATCTTTGAGAACCCGGAGTTCGGGTCCGTGCGCACTGTCGAGATCGACGGCACGCCCTGGCTGGTAGGCAAAGACGTTGCCACGGCACTGGGGTACGCAAAACCCCAGAACTCAATTTCTCGCCACGTTGACTCCGAAGATCAAAAGGTTGCCCCGATTCAGGGCACCCCTGGTGGCGAGCAGGAAATGCTCATCATCAACGAAAGCGGCCTGTACAGCCTGATCCTGAGCAGCAAGATGCCCAAGGCAAAGGCTTTCAAGCGGTGGGTGACCAGCGAGGTGCTCCCCGCCATCCGGGAGCACGGCGCGTATGAGAGCGTGAAGGCCAAGCAGCACATTGAGCAGCTGGAAGCCACCAACACTCGGCTGAACGCCGCCATTGCCGCCGTGAACGATGCAAAGAAGAACCTTGCCATTGCCCGCGAGAACCACGATTTTTATGTGGAGCGGCGCAACGAAACCAAGAACCTGCTGGCAGACGTCCGTGCCCTGCACGCCAAGAACTGCGACAAGGAGCGCCACGCCGCGCAGGTCGAGCGGGACTGGCAGAACTATCTGGACGCCCAGATCAACCAGCTGCAGGTCGTGGCCATCGGCCTGCCCGGCTTTGACGAGATCCTGGCAACGGCGCTGGAGACCGCCCTGCCGGACAAGAAGGAGGCCGCCCAGTGAACGGCCGCAACAAGCGCTGGGCAGAACAGCGCTGGGACGCCCTCCAGCCTGACCGGCTGGCACACATCCGCAAAAAGAAGGAGGACAAAAGCCATGAGAAAGCCAAGAAGCCCTTACCTGAAGCTGGCCCGCCTCATCGAGGACGAAGGGTTTGAGCATCGGGAGTTTGCTAAGCTGGTCGGCATGGGTGAAAGCACCCTGTCCACCCGCCTGAACCCGAAGCCGGAGAAAAAGAACAATGAGTGGCGCCATTACGAGATCACCGCCATTTGCAGGGAGCTGCACATCCCGCAGGAGCAGATCGGAGAGTATTTCTTCCCGAAGGTTGAGAAAGGAGCATGAACATGAAGATTAAATCCACCGTTTTGCAGGTGCTGGCAGCCGCCAGTCTGGGCGCAGGCCTGCTGTATGCCATGGGCATCGAGGGCGGGGCCCAGCTGGGCGGCACGATCACCGACGGCGAGTTCACCACCGCCATGGTGCTGATTTTGGCGGCCCTTGCCCTGATGCGCATCAGCTTTGCCGTGCAGGACGCCGAGGAGCAGGCCCGCCGGAAAGTCCACAAGGAGCCCCAGAATACCGTGAAGAGCCGGAAGAAGGTGGGCTGATGCTGAAAAAGAAGCTCATCAACCTGCTGTACACTCTGGCGCTCTACGCAAAGGACAAGCTGCTGGACGCCGAAATTTGGGCGCTTAAGTGCACTGTCCGGACGCTTGAGGCACAGGGCAGAATCCTCGACCGTGTCCTTAAGCTCACAAAGGAGGCCGACGCATGACCGCCAAGGAGTACGTCGAGAGCCTGCAGCAGAAGTACGGGCAGCTCTGCCAGCAAGACATCAATGCTATGACAACGACCCGCTGGGCGTCTGAGCTTTACAAGCTCGAAGCACGAATTGAGGTCTCTGTTCTTGTGCTTGAGGACTTGGAAGGTGTGCTGCGGCTCATGGAGGACATCCCCCATGGTTGACTTTGTCAACAATGCCTTTTGGTATACGGTCTGGGACGCCAAGAGCGGTGACCTGCTGGCCAGCGGCACGGCTGCCATGTGCGCCCGGCGGCTGGGCTACGCCAGCGCCAACAGTTTTGCCGCTTCCGTCTGCCACTGGCTCAAGGACGGCAGGCAGCACGTCAAGTACATTTGCCAGCGGGAGCTCATCCCGCGCAGCGAGGTGGACAGCCTGCCACGCACAACAAAAAGGCCCGCCCGTGTTCGCAGCACGGACGAGCCCCATAGGTGATGGTTTGAACACTCCATCACCCCGAAGAATAACACACTTTGGAGGTTTTTACAAGAAAATGCTGACAGAAAACCAAAAATCGCTGCTGGCGTACATCAAAAATGTGCCCGAATGGCACTCCGGCCTGATTTATGAGCAGCTGGCCGCACTGAACAAAGCGGCCGCAGCACTCTCCATGGCCGCAAGTAATCTGGAACGTGGCTTTGCCGACGGAGTCCTGCGCCCGGATCGGTATTATATCTCAGATCCGGACTACCAGAAGGACTGCCGCACCGAGATTCTCGGCCGACCCGCAAGAGAATTGGGCCAGGCACTGGCGGCACTGGAGATTCTCGGCGTTTTATCGGACGCACGCTCCATGGATTTCCAGCACGACGTCCGGTTTTTGCACGATCTTACCTACATCGAACTGGAAAAGCTCTGCGTCAAACATGGTTATACAACGGAGGAACCACAATGAAAGGTATTTTGATCGAGCCGGGCAAGGCCCCGGTGGTCACCGCCCTGCCGGACACACTGCAGGGCATCGAAGCCATGCTGGGCTGCGACTGCATGCAGGAGGTGCTGCCTCGCACCCCGGCGGTGCTGCTGTTCGGCGTTCTCGGCAAAGGGCTGAACCGCATCTATCG
>ERZ773114.4422-NODE-4422-length-10611-cov-12.723096_pt1 | contig 10611 bp, 10 predicted proteins | sample MGYA00580564_ERZ773114 | MGnify/ENA primary metagenome ERZ773114 (study PRJEB29015, sample SAMEA2737836) | human gut metagenome | biome: human gut; feature: human-associated habitat; material: faeces | place: China | collected 2012 ...
CTTGCATGTGTTAAGCACGCCGCCAGCGTTCGTCCTGAGCCAGGATCAAACTCTCTATAAATCGTATCAACACAGCGTCTCCGCTGAGCTAATCTCTTTTACAGAGCTATTTCCATAGCTTCATAAACTCTGCTCAAACACCGGGTAATTGACTGAACCCCAGTGCTCAAGCTTTTTCAGTTGCACATCTTCATGTGCTCCCGTCTGGTGCTTTGTTCGTTCATTGTTTAATTTACAAGATACACGCTCCACTATTCGCGGAACATTTGGTATTTTACCACAACCGATTTCGTTTGTCAAGAACTTTTTTCGACGTTCTTTACATTTCTGAAACCGTTTGTCGTTAGCCGCCATCGCAGACGACTTACTTAGGATATCACATCCGAGCTGCTTTGTCAAGAACTTTTTTATCGAATCCTCAACTTTTTTCGTTCGTCCGTGTCCCTGCCGCCCGCTCTCGCCGACAGCTTTGTTAGAATACCACCCCTTCCCCCTTTTGTCAACACCTTTTTCCCTCTTTTTACATCTTTTTTATCCCTGCCAGAAGATGCGGTTATGTGATATGTCGTTACCATGTCCTCCGCTTATTTTGTTCAATCCGCAGTTGGCTATTTACAGAAAAACAACCCATTCTATACATATTCAAATAGAAAGGATACGCTATATAAGCCGCGCCCCGGCTGCCAAACAGCTATGCTGCCTGCCAACCGGGGCGTCCATTGAATATGCCTTCCTGCTCACAGCGCGGCTGCGCCGATGATACCGGCCTCGTTGCCCAGCTTCGCCGGGGCGATAACGGGAACGGCCCCGTCCTTGCCGCCGAAGCAGTTGCGCTCCACGTACCGGCGCACCGGGGCCAGCAGACGCTCTCCCTGGCGGCTGATGCCGCCGCCGATGAGAATGACCTCCGGAGCCAGGGCGTTGACGATGTTCACCAGGCCCGCCCCCAGATAGTCGCAGTAGCGGTCCACCACCGCCCGGGCAGTCTCGTCGCCCCGGTCCGCTGCGTCGAACACCGTCTTCCCGTTGACGTCCGCCAGCCGGGCCAGCAGAGAATCCGGATGCCGGGCCGCCGCCTGACAGGCCTGACGAATCAGGGCCGTAGCGGAGGAATATGCCTCCCAACAGCCCCGGCGGCCGCAGGTGCAGGGCTCGCCGTCCATGACCAGCAGGGTGTGGCCCAGCTCGGCCCCGGCTCCCCGCATCCCGTCATAGATCCTGCCGCCGATGATGATGCCGCCGCCAACGCCGGTGCCCAGGGTAACGAGCACCACGTTGTCGTGGCCCACCGCCGCCCCGGCCACCTGCTCGGCAAGAGCCGCGCAGTTGGCGTCGTTGCTGAGGCGGCAGGGCACATGGAACCGCTCCTCCAGCATCCGGCACACGGGAACGTGGTCCCAGCCCAGGTTATAGGCCCGCTCCACCACGCCTGCGGCGGAGTTGCAGGTGCCCGGTGAACCGACGCCCATGCTGCGGCAGTCGGCAACGGACGCCCCGGCCCGGGCCAGGGCCTGCTCCACGGCGCCGCCCATGTCCCGCACCACCTCCGCCGCCGGGCGGCTGGCCATGGTAGGAACACTGACCCGGGATACGATGGCGTGGCCGTCGTCCACCACGCCCACGGCAATGTTTGTGCCGCCCAGATCGATTCCGATACGATACATATGCTCTCCCTCCACCGTTCCGTTTACACCCGGGCCAGGTCCGGCTGCCGGACCTCCTGCCCCGCAGGGACCAGATCCTTGATGAAGCACCGGCGGCGCTTATGCTGCTCCAGGGGGAAATCCTGCCACTGGGTCTGGACCTTCTGATTCATCTCCAGCATGGGGCCGGTCTCAGCCCAGCGGACGCCCATCTCATAAGCGCCCCGCATGACCTGGCTGATGACCACGGCGTTGACACCCTTGCTCTGCAGGTCCGGCCGCACGGCGATCAGCAGCAGATCCACGGTGTCGTTTTTCCGGAAGGCCTTCAGCAGGTCTACCCAGCCGGTGGGGAAGATCCGGCCCCGGTTCTTTCGCAGGGCCTCGGCAATGCTGGGTGCCGCCACTCCGAAGGCCACCAGCTCCTCCTCCTCGTTCATGACAAAGCAGGTAAGATGGGGGTTGACGAGGGGGGCAAACTTCCCGGCGTAGCGCTTGATCTGGGCCTCGGACAGCTCCACCGTGCCGTAAAGTGGGGAATAGGCGATGTTTACCAGTTGGAACACCTTGCGGATCAGAGGCGGATAGTCCAGTCGGGTCCGCACCTTGTGGATGTGCAGCTTCTGGCGCTTGAGCACATAATTGCTGAGCTTCTCCCAGCGCTGGATGACCTTCTCGTCGGTGGGCGCAGTGATGAGCTCCTCGATCCAGTCCACGTCCTTCTCATAGCCCAGAGCCGCCAGATGATCCTTATAATAGGGGTGATTATAATAGGTAAAGAAGCAGCTGCGGCGGTCAAAGCCCTCCACCAGCATGCCCTCCCGGTCCATATCCGTGAAGCCCAGGGGACCGTGAACCTGGGTGCAGCCCAGCTGCCGGGCCCAGTCCTCCACCGTGTCGAACAGAGCCTTGGACACCTGGTAGTCGTCGATAAAGTCCACCTGGGTAAACCGCAGGCGGTTGGTGTGCCACTTTTCGTTGGCCTTGCGGCTCAGGATCGCGCCGATGCGGCCCACGATCTCCCCATCCCGCATAGCCAGCCAGCACCGGGCCTGGCAATATTCAAAGGCGGGGTTCTTTTTCCTGTCCCAGTCCTGCAGGTCGTCGTCATAGGTGCCGGGGATGTACTGGGGCACATCCTTGTATAGCTCTATGGGGTATTCCACAAACCGGCGCAGCTGCGCCTTGGTGGTCACCTCTACAATAGATACCATGTTTTCTCCTCCCTTCTTGCGAAGCAGTAACAGTTTACCGCCTTTTCCCCCGGATTGCAAGCCGTATCTGGTCCCGCGCGGGATTTTCGGAAAAAAATCCCCGTCGGGGCGCAAAAAAGGATTCCATATTGTGAAAAAATTTGCTATAATGGCCTTGAACACCCGCCGGGCACGTCCCGGCTTATCACGGAATAGGAGGAATCATTATGATCAGGATCGGTATCATCGGCTGCGGCAAGATCGCGCAGGTGCGCCATCTGCCGGAATATGCCGCCAACCCCCATGTGGAGCTGGCGGGCTACTACGATTTGAACACCCAGCGGGCCCAGGAGATGGCCGCCCAATACGGCGGCAAGGTCTACGAATCCTATTTTGACCTGCTCAACGACCCCAGTATCGACGCCGTGTCCATCTGCGTGGAAAACCGCAGCCATGCGGAGATCACCACCTACGCCCTGTATGCCGGGAAGCACGTTCTGTGCGAAAAGCCCATGGCCGTGACCCTGGCAGAGTGCGAGTCCATGGTGGCCGCCGCCGAGCGCAACGGCAAGCACCTGATGATCGGCCACAACATGCGCTTTGACCCGGTGCACCGCAAGGCCAAGGAGCTGCTGGACGGCGGCATCATCGGCGACATCATCACCTTCCGGACCACCATGGGCAACGCCGGCCCGGAGAACTGGTCCATGGAGGCCGGGAGCACCTGGTTCTTCGACAAGCAGAAGGCCGCCATGGGCGCTCTGTCGGATCTGGGCATCCACAAGGTGGACCTGCTGCAATACCTTACCGGTCAGAAGGTCATCGAGACCACTGCCAAGGTCATGACTCTGAACAAGCACACTGCCACCGGCGCGCCCATCACCGTGGACGACAACGCCCTGTGCATCCTGCGCATGAGCGGCGGCGCAGTGGGCACCCTGGCCGCCAGCTGGACGGTGTACGGCCACGAGTGCCAGTCCACCTGCCTGTACGGCACCAAGGGCATCATGCTCATCTATAACAACAACAATCCTGCCGCTCCCATCGAAGTCCGGAACCTGGACGGCACCAGCACCACCTACAATATTCCGCCGGAGACCAATTCCGGTGTCATCGACGAGTTTGTGGCCGCCCTGGAGCAGAACCGGGAGCCCGAGGTGTCCGGCAGAGAAGCCCTGTCCACCATGCGGGCCATCTTCGGCAGCATTAAGTCCTCCGAGATCGGCCGCACCGTCTCCGTCAACGACAGCTATGTGAACCATCTGTAAGCATCAAGCCCCGGGGTTACCCCCGGGGCTTCAGCTTGTCAAAAAAAATCTTTTTGACAGAGCGTATGCATCAAGCCCCGGGGCTACCCCGGGGCTTGACATTTTTTTGATTCACTGCAAAAACAGGGAAGCGGGACGGTTTACCACCAGCATGTTGTAATACTTCAGCAGGTGATAGTCGTCCTTGTCCAGCTTGATGCTGGAGAGCAACCGGTCGTTTTCCTCCAGCGGCTCCTTGGAGATCAGGGTTTTCAGGGCGATGGGAGCAAAGAACGGGGTGCTGCCGATGCCGGACAGCAGGCCCACGGCGGGAGTACGGTTGTGCATGGGGTTGAGCATGCAGATGTACATTTTCTCCGCCTCGTTGATCTGGTTGGTGAGCACCATGTGGGTAATGGTATCGTAGGGCTTCATCTCGCCGGTGAACAGATGCTGGCACCGGTCCGGCTCTCGGAAGTCGTCCACCCCCAGATACAGCATCACATCGATGCCGTCGCCGGAGGCGGCAGGGGAGAAGCACAGCAGCGACCGCACCAGCTGCCGCACCCGGCCGTCGTAGTAGTACATATACGCCCGGGGCTGGTTGAAGTAGAAGTTCTTGGGCAGCACGGACTGAGCGTGGAACACAGGGGGCTGGTAATCGATGAAGCATTTCAGATCGATATCCAGGGCCCGGGCAATGTCATACAGCGTCTCCACGTCGATGGTAATGGTGCCGTTTTCATACTTGGACACCGTGGCCTTGCTTTTGTTGATCATGGCCGAGAACTGCTCGATGGTATAGCCCCGGCTTTTGCGGTATTTTTTGATCCGCTGGCCCACATGGTAGGAAAAGGAACCCATTCCGTGCACCTCCTTGTGTTTCTGCCTGAATTGTACCAAACATTTGGTAGGAAGTCAACGGAAAGTTTCCGAATGAGAAACATTTTTTCGGTTCAGTCTCGCCGCTGGAGCGCTGCCAGGTCTATGCAGCGCCCGCCCAACAGCGTGGCCTCCTCCGGGTCGTGGGTCACACACAGGACGGAGGCCCCCGCCGTGTGGCGGCGGATATAGGCCGCGGTATCCCGGCGGCACTGCTCATCCAGTCCCTTGAAGGCCTCGTCCAGCAGCAGAAGCTCCGGCCCGCAGCATACCGCCCGGGCGATGGCCACCCGGCGGCGCATTCCGCCGGACAGCTGCGACACCGGCAGGCGGACGCTGTCGGACAGGCCCAGCTCCTCCAGATGCTGTAAAATCGCTTTCTCCGGCAAGGTCCGGCCCGTAACCAGCCGAATGTTGGCCACGGCGGAGAAGTTGTCGCACAGCCGGTCCTCCTGGAACACATAGCCCAGCCGCCGGGGGACCCCGGTGACGGCTCCGGCGTCAGGCGTTTCCAGCCCGGCGATGCACCGCAGCAGGGTGGTCTTGCCCAGGCCCGAGGGGCCCATCAGGCACACCGTCTCCCCCTGCCGCACCGTCAGGCTCACGTCCCGCAGCACCGGGCCGCGGCCGTAATCCTTGGATACATGCGCAATTACCAGGTCCATTACCGTCCCTCCCATGCGGCGAAGCACCGCCGCAGCAGCCACAGCACCAGCTTTTCAAAGCCCACGCTGCATACCACGATCACCACCGTCCAGGCCAGCAAATCCGCCGTCTGGAAATACACCTTGGACTCATACAGCCGCTCGCCGATGGAACCGCCCACCACACCGATGACCTCAGCGGCCACGCCGGACTTCCACGACATGCCCAGGGCCACGCTGCACCCGGACAGGAGAAACGGCTTCACCTGGGGAACGTAGATATACCCCAGCCGCCGGGAAAAGGGCACCCGGTACAGCCGGGCCATCTCCAGCAGCGCCGGGTCGGCGCTGCGGATGCCCTGGAGCGTGTTGGAGTAGATCGCCGGAAACACCATGAGAAACGAGATAAACACCGCCAGCTGGCTGGTATTCAGCCAGATCAGACAGATGATGATGAATGACGCCACCGGTACGGACTTGATCACCGTGACATAGGGCCACAGCAGTATCTCCAGCACCCGCAGCCGTCCCGCCGCCACCGCCAGCAGCACCCCCAGAACCAGGCCCAGGCCGAAGCCGCCGCTGATGCGCAGCAGGCTGAAGGCCACCGTAGGGAAAAAGTCCGGCTCCTGCCAGACCGTCCACAGCCGCTGGGCCACCTGCCAGGGGGACGGCAGCAGCAGGTCCATGCCCACCGCCATGGCCGCCCCCTGCCAGACCGCCAGGGCCAGGACCACCGCTATGCACTTTTGCAGGCTCGCGTGCTTCATAGCGTCCTCCGCTGCATTTATTTTCCCATCCAGTAGAAGTCGTCCCCGGGGAGCTTGCCGCCCACGGACTCGGGATTCTGGTCAAACAGCACCTGCAGATAGCCGGAGGCGGCGGTTTTCATCTCGTCTCCCAGCAGGCAGACGATGTTGCAGGCGGGGATGGCCTTTTCGGCCACGGCGGCCTTGACGATGCCGTATTTTTCCACCAGCACGGCGGCCTCGGCAGGCTGGTCATTGACAAAGGCGGCGGAGGCGGCGTACTCCTTCATAAACTGGTCCACCGCCTGGGGATGCTGGTCCAGAAACTCGCTGCGCACCAGCAGCACCGCGGTGATCAGCTGGCTGTCGCCGCCCAGGGCGTTCCACTGCTCCGTCAGGTCCAGGGCCACCCGCAGGCCCTCCACCTGGCCCATGGCCACCACCACAAAGGGCTGGGGCAGCATGGCCACGGCGTTGTCCGTGGCGGCCATCTGGGCCACGATCTCCGTGGGCTCGCTTTTCCACTCCACGTTCACGTCCTTGCCCAGCTCCAGGCCGTTCCGGGCCAGCAGATAGGTCAGAGCATACTCGGGAGTCGCGCCCTTGCCGGTGGCGTAAATGGTCTTGCCGGCCAGGCTCTTGATATCGGTGACAGTCTCGCCGCCCTTTTCCACGATATACAGCACGCCCAGGGTGCTGACGGCCAGCATCTTTACCTGTCCCTCGGTCTTGTTGTACAGCACGGAGCCCAGGTTGGCGGGCACGGCCATGATGTCCAGCTCCCCCTTCAGGAACAGGGGATTCAGCTCGTTGGCGCTGGCAGCCATCCGGAAGTCGATGGCGTTGGCGGTTTTCTGGTTTTCCGCGTCGTCCAGCAGCTTCACCAGGCCCATGGACGTGGGACCCTTCAGTCCGCCCACCCGAATGGTGACGGCTTCCTCCTGGGGCTGGTCGGGGGCCTGGGGCTGCTTGGCGCAGCCGGTAAACAGTGCGGCGGTCATCAGCACCGCCAGCAGCAGGGATACAAATTTTTTCATGTCGGTTCTCCTTCCCGTGAAATGACGTTGGAATATTGGGTCTTGGCGCTGACGCCGGGCAGGCGTCCGATCTTGCCGGACAGGGCCGCGATCTTATCCTGGGGTGCGTCCAGCACCACAGAGATGATGTTTACGCCCCGTTCCCGGTACGGCAGGCCCATGCGCCCGATGATATAGCCGCCGTATTCGTGCAGCAGCGCGTTCAACGCCGCCGCCGAGGATTCCTGCTCCACGATGATGCCGATCAATGCCACTCTTGTTTCCATATTCCGTCACCTCCCTCCGAAAACAAAAGAGCCGCGCCCTGCGGCACGGCCCCAGCACCCGGGGGCGCTTTCCCCGGGCGGTGTCATCTGTGGCGTAGCTTCCGTCGCAATCGCAATTTTGACGTCAGGAACTTACCCTTATTCTATGATGCAGGGGGCCGGATGTCAAGAGGGTTTTTTTCTTGCCAAGTGCAAATACATATTGTATAATAATGTCGATAAATTACAGTTTGGAGTGATTTCATGGAAAAAATTCGGAAACCCCGGGTACTTTTGACGGGCTTTACCCCCTTCGGCGGGGAAACCGTGAATCCGGCCCTGGAGGCAGTGAAGCGGGTGCGGTGCCCGGAGGCGGAGGTCCGCGTGCTGGAGGTGCCCACGGTGTTCGGCGAGTCGTCCCGGGTGGTGACGGCGGCTATGGACGCATTCCGGCCGGATGTGGTGCTGTGCGTGGGCCAGGCGGCAGGCCGCAGCGCCGTGACCCCGGAGCGGGTGGCCATCAACGTGGACGACGCCCGGATCCCGGACAACGCCGGGCAGCAGCCGGTAGATGCGCCCATCGTCCCCGGCGGACCGGCGGCGTATTTCGCCACGGTGCCGGTGAAGGACATGGTCCTGGCCATCCGGGAGGCCGGGGTGCCGTCGGAGCTGTCCAACAGCGCGGGGACATATGTGTGCAACCACCTGCTGTACTGCGTACTGCACCATGCAGGTCTGGGAGTCCGGGCGGGGTTCATCCATGTGCCCTGCATCCCGGAGCAGACGGCGGGCACCGATCGCCCCTCCCTGCCCCTGGCGCAGCTGGTGACGGCCCTGGAGGCGGCGGTTTCGGCCTGCTGTAAAGGATAACCGGTTTCCCCCAGTGAAACATAAGGCTTCGCCGGGGAAATGCTGCTCCACGGATAAATAAACAGTTAAAGTGCTCTATTTTCGGCAAATTTAGGCACAACACCGCATTGACAAACAAATTGGGGCCGTTTTATAATGGAATCATCCGAAAGGAGTTGAATCCTATGAACGAGATCTACGTCATCGGCCACCACAACCCCGATACCGATTCCATCGTGTCCGCCATGGCCTACGCAGCCCTGCGCAACGCCTTGGGCGACCGGAACTATGTGGCTGCCCACATGGACCACATCAGCGACCAGACCCAGCGGATGCTGGACCGCTTCGGCTTCCAGCCGCCCCGGACGGTGCAGAACGTCCGCACCCAGGTGGAGGACCTGGACTACGATACCCCCCCGGCTCTGAACGCCACCGTCACCATGGACCGGGCGTGGCACATCATGCGGGAGCAGCGTATCTCCGCCATCCCCGTTATCAACGAGGACGGCACCCTGTACGGTACTCTGTCCGCCGGCGACATCGCCACCTACAGCATGACCACCATCGCCAACCCCCGGGTAGAGGCGGTGCCCCTGTTCAACCTGCTCAGTGTCATCGAGGGCCGTCTGCTCAACGACAGCGGCGATCTGATCGACACCGTGTCCGGCAATGTGGTCATCGCTCTGCCCCAGAGCTGCGAGAACCTGCTGTTTAACGATCCGGACAACATCGTCATCTGCGGCAACCAGCCGGATATGATCCGCCGGGCCCTGGATATCGGCGTCAGCTGCCTGATCCTGTGCCAGACGGAGGTGGACCCGGATCTGCTGGAAAACGCCGGGCGTACCTGCGTCATCACCACTCCCTATGAGGCCAGCCGGGTATCCCGCCTGATCTATCAGGCCAGCCCCATCTCCCGGCCCTGCCACAATGAAAAGATCGTGTGCTTCCATCTGACGGACTATATCGACGACGTCCGCGAGGTGGTGCTGAAGAGCCGCTACCGCTGCTACCCGGTGCTGGACGAGAATGAAAAAGTCGTAGGCACCCTGTCCCGGTATCACCTGCTGCGTCCCCGGCGCAAGCGCGTGGTGCTGGTGGACCACAACGAGCGGGCCCAGGCCGTTCCCGGCCTGGATCAGGCGGACATTCTGGAGATTATCGACCACCACCGCCTGGCGGATATCCAGACCAGCCAGCCCATCCGGGTCCGCAACGAGCCCGTGGGCAGCACCGCCACCATCATCGCCGGCATGTATCAGGAGCACGGCGTCATGCCGTCGGCCAACATGGCGGGTCTGCTGGCGGCAGCCATTCTGGCCGACACCGTTATGTTCAAGTCTCCCACCTGCACCAAGCGGGATATTGCCATGGCCGAGCGCATGGCCCGCATCGGCGGCGTCAACATAAAGGAACTGGGCCGTCAGCTGTTCTCTCCCGCCAGCGGCAAATCCGTGGAGGAGCTGGTAAACAGCGACTTCAAGGAGTTCCACATCGGCGAACAGAACCTGGGCGTGGGCCAGGTCACCTGCCTAGACTCCGTGGACATGCTGAAGCGCAAGGGCGAGTTCCTGGATGTGATGCGCCGCCTCCAGGAGGAGCACCACTACAATATGGTGATCCTTATGCTCACCGACGTGCTGCTGGAGGGCACGCAGCTGCTGTATGTGGGCAGCGACGAGGCCATCCGCAACGCCTTCTCCGCCGAGCCCAAGGACAACGCCCTGTTCCTCCCCGGCGTTATGAGCCGGAAAAAACAGGTCATTCCCATGCTGTCCGCCCTGTGGGGATAATTTTCACACCCGCAAGCAGAGCAGCTTCGGCTGCTCTGCTTTTTTCCGCCGGAGGACGGGATTTATCGGCAAATTTTTGAAAAAAGGTGTTGACAACCCCGCGGTGTCTGTGGTATATTAAGTCTTGCCTGTCGGGGAGACGACATGGCGGCGTAGCTCAGTTGGCTAGAGCATGCGGTTCATACCCGCAGTGTCACCGGTTCAAATCCAGTCGCCGCTACCAAAGCCCGGAGAGATGTACCACGTCTCTCCGGGGCCCCTCAAGGGTTTATCCGGCCCGTTGGTCAAGTGGTTAAGACACGGCCCTTTCACGGCTGTAACATGGGTTC
>ERZ773114.4433-NODE-4433-length-10591-cov-13.359719_pt1 | contig 10591 bp, 9 predicted proteins | sample MGYA00580564_ERZ773114 | MGnify/ENA primary metagenome ERZ773114 (study PRJEB29015, sample SAMEA2737836) | human gut metagenome | biome: human gut; feature: human-associated habitat; material: faeces | place: China | collected 2012 ...
TTGACCAGGCTGCGGGCAATGGCCACGCGCTGCTGCTGGCCGCCGGACAGCTGGTAGATGCTGCGGCGTTCAAAGCCCTTCAGGCCGACGATCTCGAGCATCTCGAGCACCTTCGGGCGGATCTCATCCTCGGTCATCTTTTTCAGGCGCAGACCGAAGGCGACGTTCTCAAACACGTTCAGGTGCGGGAACAGCGCATACTTCTGGAACACCGTGTTCACAGGCCGCTTGTACGGCGGCATGTTGGCGATGTCCTTGCCATCAAAAAAGACATTGCCCGATTTCGGTGTTACAAAGCCGGCAATCACACGCAGGGTCGTCGTCTTGCCGCAGCCCGAGGGGCCCAGGAAGGTGACAAACTCCTTGTCGTGGATGTCCAGCGAAAGTCCGTCCAGGACCTTCTGCCCATCGAATTCGACAACAATGTCTTTCAGAGATACGATCAGATTTTCATTCATTTTTATTGCATCCCCCTTTGCGGAATTTCCCGTTACAGCACTCTCTTTACGCACCGTTTCTTCCTTAGGCCGGCACAGAGTCCTTGACGAGTCAGCGCCAATTATGCCGCCCCGCAAAGGTTTGTTACACGACTCCCTGCTGAAGAAGCCGCTGCAAGCAGCACATACAACGCCAATGTGTCAGGGCAGAAAAGATTTACCCTATAGATGCACACACAAGGTATATTATACGGCTTGTGGAATGTTTGTCAATAAGAACTTTTTAACAAATTGGTAAAGAAGCGTTCATGATTTCGAAAAAGAAGCGGCTTTTTTGAAAATGTGCGATGCAGCAAGGTTTATAAAAATCGAGGCAGCCGCCGCCGCAAAAAGCACGGCACTGGGCAGGGCGGCAAAGCGGCCCCGGCGGTCGGGGGTGAACTCGGCAATGAAATCGTTGCCCCGGTAAAGGCGGACGCTCTCGGCGTTGGTGAACACCCAGCAGGCCCCGGCAAAGCCGCCGGGATGGTCGCCCAGCGCCATGCTGGAAGAGACCTCGAACACCACGTCCGAAGGGGAGCGGGGCGTTTTCTGGCTTGCGTAGACGGCGGCAGAGAGCTTCGGGTTGCGGAACAGGTCCGTCACGCCGTGGTAGCAGATGCGGTCGCCGCTGCCGAACTCGCGGTGGGTGTTGTAATCGGCCATGCACCAGCCAAGGGCACCGGCCACGCCCTGCTGGGCAATGGCATCGTTGAGGACGGCAGCATGGCGCAGAGCCTGTACCAGCCGGTGCGGCTCGTCGTCAAAGGCTTTGGCCGGGAACTGCTGGCCCCCGAACTCGCTGATGAGGTAACCCTTGCGCAGGTCAGGCGTAACGGCAGACCGGGGCTCGCAGCCCGGGCCGCGGCCGGAGTAGGAGTAATCGTTGTAGGCGTAAACATCCTCGAGCAGCTGGCTCTTGCGGGCGATCCGTACGCCGCCGGTGGGGCGGGTGGGGTCCAGCCGATGGACGGCTTCGTTGGTGCGCTTATAAAAGGCCTCGTTGTCGGAACTGCCGTTCACCCGCACGCCCCACAGGAACACGCTGGGGTGATTGCGGCACTGGCAGACCATCTCGCGGCAGTTCTGCAATGCCTGGGCCTGCCAGGCTTCATCCCCGATGTGCTGCCAGCCGGGCATCTCCACGAACACCAGCAGGCCCAGCTCATCGCAGGCATCCAGAAAAGCCGGGCTCTGGGGGTAGTGGCTGGTGCGCACGGCGTTGCAGCCCAGCTGCTTTTTCAACAATTGGGCATCCAGCTGTTGAATGCTGTCCGGCATGGCATAGCCCTGATAGGCGTAGCTCTGATGCCGGTTCAGGCCCCGCAGCTCCACCCGCTGGCCGTTCAGATAAAAGCCCCCGGCCACGAACTGGATGGTGCGGAAGCCGAACCGGGTGCTCTTTTCGTCCAGCACCCGGTCGGGCAGGCCGCTGGTGCCGGGCCGGATGAGCCGGACGGTCAAGGTATAGAGGAAGGGGTGCTCCACGCTCCAGGGGTGCACGCCGTTCAGGGTGCCCACAATGGGCAGGCTGAGCTCACCGCTGTACAGGGCTCTGCTCCCGGCGGGGTTGCGGATCTCGGCCTGCAGGGTGCAGCCGATGGTTTCGCCCACTGTGGAGGAATAGATGCGGAAATCGCCCTCGGCCTGCGCCTCGATGAAGATGTCGCGCAGGTAGGCGGGCTCCTTCACGTCCAGACTGACGGCCCGGTAGATGCCGCCGTAGGTCAGAAAATCGATCTGCCCGCCGAAGGGAGGAATGTTCAGGTCCTCCCGGCTGTCGCACCGGACAGCCACCACATTTTTTTGGCCCAGCAGCAGCGATTCGGTCAGGTCCACAGTAAAGGCGGTGTAGCCGCACCCGTGGTGGAACACCCGCCGTCCGTTGCAGAACACGGTGGCATCGTGGGCCACGGCTCCAAAGGTCAGCAGTACCGTGCGGCCCTGCCACTCTTTGGGCGCAAAAAACTCCCGCCGGTAGCCGGACACCCGCTGGTATTCGTTCTCGTTGCAATAGTTGTAGGGCAGCGTTTTGACCGTGTGGGGCAAGCGCACCGGTTCCAGCTCCACCCCGGTGCATTCGGGGCGGACGATGGCGGGATCAAAGGTGGGGGCAAACAGCCAGCCGTCGTTCCAATCGTAGTGTTCCATAGCCTGTCTCCATCGCTCTGCACAAAATAATTCTTACCCTTATGCTACCACAAAGTTGTGAACGAAAAAAGCACTCCGTCCCTTATTTTTCCCGTTTTTGCAGAAAAAGCTGTTAAAATCAAAAACGCCCCCGCCGGCAAGGGCAGAGGCGCAAGGGAAATATCAGAATCTGGGAAGGTCGTAGGCACGCATGGCGGGGTGTTTGTGGGAAATCTGCTCTTCCGTAGAAACTACGCTGGTGCCAAACTTACAGGATTGACATTGATAAATTTCAACATGAGTGCGATTCTCGACCGAATCATTATATCGGGGGTCGCGTCCCTGACAAGGAATAAAATTGACTGTATACCAGGAAGCATAATACTCATCCACACAAATCATATCGCTCTGTCCGCAATATTCACAGACGAGGACCGCAGGTTCGGCAGTTGTTGCAGCATTTGTGGAACGAACCTGAGACGCTGCGAATGTGGGAAGAGCACATAGACTTGCCAGAAGAAAAGCGGCGAAAAATGCGGAAAGAATCTTTTTCATGGTAAACGCCTCCTTTTTGAGAAAGTATGGGGGTGAACTTCTCTGATCTCATCTTCATTATAGCATGGATCGCAGAAAGAGAAAATTGTGAGAGGAACAGAAAAAAGAGAGCTCTTTTTATGCGGATTGACGACAAAAAAACGCTCCCGCCGGAAAGGCGGGAGCAGAATGCAAGGATTATAAAGTACTATAAGTGAATAAGCAAAAGCTAATTACCAGCCGTGTTCATGCTCAACCTTCGTTTCACGGACAGCGTCACCAAAGCCGCTTCCACAATGATCACAGAGATAGTACTTGGTTACATCGCGATAATACTCCTTATCACGATATTGAGGATCGCCGGAAAGGCATTCGACATACCGATTGAAAATCCAAGGACCTTCTGTTTTGGTATTGTACCGGACTTGACCAATGCCACATTCGTCGCAAAGAGAAGCATAAGGAACAACGCTAGAGTTGTCGATAGAAGGGTCATCAGAAATGACAGAAGTTGTTGTAGCTGATGCGGGAGCGAGCAACATGGAACCAACTAAAACTCCAGAAAGTAAACAGGTGATAAGCTTTCTCATAGTGATGGCCTCCTTTGATAAAATAATAATTCAACCCTCACTGGATTGTGAATACAGTATATCATAAAATCCTTTTAATGGGAATTGAGGAAGTAAATGAAAAAAGATAATAGATATTGTGCGATTTGTCAACGAAAAAGCCCCCGCCGGGCAGGCGGGAGCGAGGGGGAACTCAGCGGATGAAATTGGTCATGGGACGGCGGGGATTCTGGGGGTGGGTGATGCCGTTTGCTTTGCCCAGTTCGATGCACTTGAGCAGCCAGGCCATGTTGCGGCCCAGCTCCCGCATCACGGCGCAGCCCTCTTCATCCTCCAGCACCTGCTCGGGCTTGGAGCCGTGGACCATGGGCCAGTAGGAGCCGCTGACCAGCGGCATGTGGAAGAATTCGGGGTACTTTACCAGCTGGTCCAGCGTGGTGGTGGTGCCGGCGCGGCGGGCCGAAGCGCAGATGGCGGCGGGCTTGTAGGCCAGATACTTGCCGCCCGCGTAGGCCAGACGGTCCATGAAGCTGGTCATGTTGCCGGAGGCGGACGCGTAGTGGACAGGCGTGCCGAACACAAAGGCATCAGCAGTCTTGGCCTTTTCGATGGCCTCGTTGACCACGCCGCCGAACACGCAGCCCTTACCGGCGGCACAGCCGCCGCAGCCGATGCAGCCGCCCACCGGCTTTGTGCCGACGTTCAGGATCTCGGTCCCGATGCCGCTGGCGTTCAGCTCTTCGGCGATCAGGGACAGGGCGGTATAGGTGCAGCCCTTCTCGTGGGGGCTGCCGTTGATGAGCAGGACTTTCATAAGCAGATACTCTCCTTTTTTGGCAAAACGCGCCGCACATGGGGCGCTTTGCCCTGATTTTAGCACAATTGCACCCTGAGTGCAACGCGTGCCCTTGACAAAGAGTTGCGTTTTGACGATAATATGGAGATACGAAAACACGAAACAGCTGCTGGCCGGGCAGGGGGCCCGGACAGCGGGAGAAGGAGGCAGATACATGCGCGTTATTGCAGGAGAAGCACGGGGCCGCAGGCTGGAAGCCCTGCCCGGCACCGAGATCACCCGCCCGACGATGGATCAGGTCAAGGAGGCAATGTTCAGCATCGTCCAGTTCGACCTGCCCGGTGCCCGGGTGCTCGACCTTTATGCAGGCAGCGGCCAGCTGGGCATCGAGGCCCTGAGCCGGGGTGCGGCCCGGTGCGTGTTCCTGGACGAGAACCGGGAGGCCGTGAACATCGTGATGAAGAACTGCAAGAACTGCGGCGTGTTTGACCGCAGCCGGGTCAACATCGGCGAGGCGGCACGGTATCTCTCCGCCTGCCATGAGCAGTTCGACATCGTGCTGCTGGACCCGCCCTTCCACACCGGCACGCTGGAAAAGATCCTGCCCGGCGTGGACAAATGCCTTGCCCCGGGCGGCATCGTGATCTGCGAGAGTGAGACCGGCCTGGTGCTGCCTGCCGAGGTGGGCGGCATGACCCTGAAAAAACAGTATAAATACGGCAAAGTCCTGCTGTGGAAGTATGGTAAGCCCCGGCAGAGCGCCGGAGAGGGAGATGCGGAATGAACGTAAACGAGCTTTTGGATACCATTGAGGATACGCTGGAGGAGAGCGCCGGAATGCCCCTTTCGGGCGGCAAGCGCATCGTGGATGTGGAGCAGATCCGGGATTATCTGGACGAGATCCGCCAGAACCTGCCTGTGGAGCTGCGGCAGGCCCAGTCCATTGTCAGCGACCGTGCCCAGCTCATCGAATCGGCCAACGCACAGGCGCAGGCCATTGTAAAAAAGGCCGAGGAGCGCGCCCGTGTGCTGGTGAGCGAGGCCGAGATCGTCAAGGCGGCCCAGCAGCGCGCCGGAGAGATCGTCTCCGCCGCCCAGACCGAGGCCCGCACTGTCCGACAGACCGTGACCGACTACTGTGATAATATGCTCAAGACCACGGAAGAGACGATGGCGGAGAACGCCGCACAGGTCAAAAATGTCCGTGCAAACCTGCGCCAGAGCCCCCGGAAACAGCTCTGATGCGGGAATGTGAAATTTCCCGGTGAGAGCTTCCGGCCCCTGCAAGCAAAAACGACGGCTTGCAGGGGCTTTTTTTGGTACATTTTGAGAGAAAAAACAAAAGGGAAACTCTTGCAATCAGGGGCCTGTTTTGTTACAATAAAATTGTATCCTCAGGGCTGGCCGGGCCACAAACTCCCGGCAGGCCGCAGGCCGCTTTCCCGGGCAGCAGCTCCGGGCAGAAAAGGGCGGCAGATGCAGGATCTTATCTGAGTTTTGAAAGGAGGCTGGGAACATGGACACAGAAAAAACAGCACAGCCCTTTGACCCGGCCTCGTTTGAGCATGTCCCGGTGCTGCTGAACGAGTGCCTGGACGGCCTGAAGATCGACCCGGCCGGCACCTATCTGGACGGCACGGCGGGCGGCGCGGGGCACTCCCGCCAGATCGCTCTGCGGCTGAACGGTGAGCAGGGCGGCAGGCTCATCTCGCTGGATCAGGACCCCGATGCCGTGCAGACGGCCCGGGCCCGGCTGGCGGGCCTGCCTGCCACCGTGGTGCAGATCAACTTCCGCTATGCCGGACAAGCTCTGGAGCAGCTGGGCATTGAAACGATCAACGGCGCGCTGCTGGATCTGGGCGTGTCCAGCCATCAGCTGGATGACGCGGCCCGGGGCTTTTCCTACCGGGCGGATGCCCCGCTGGACATGCGGATGAGCCAGGAGGGCGAGACGGCCGCCGATCTCGTGAACAGCGAGAGCCGGGAGGAGCTGGCCCGCATCCTGCGGGATTACGGCGAGGAGCCCTTCGCCTGGCAGATCGCGGGCAGGATCGTGGAAGCCCGGGAAACTGCCCCCATTGAAACGACATTGCAGCTGGCGGATATCGTGGCCAGCGCCATGCCCCCGGCGGAACGCCGGAAGAACAAAAACCCCTCCCGCCGCACCTTCCAGGCACTGCGCATTGCGGTAAACCATGAGCTGGACGCACTGGAAGAGGGGCTGGACACCATTTTTGCGCACCTCGCACCGGGTGGAAGACTTTGCGTGATCACCTTCCACTCGCTGGAGGACCGGCTGGTCAAAAACAAGTTCCGCCGCTGGTCCACCGCCTGCACCTGCCCGCCGGAGTTCCCGGTGTGCGTCTGCGGCGGCAAGGCCAAGGCAAAGCTGATCACACGCAAACCCATTGAAGCCAACACGCAGGAGCTGGAAGAGAACCGGCGCAGCCGCTCGGCCCACCTGCGGGTTTTGGAAAAGATCTGAGGGCGGCACAGCCCCGGAGATGTGAGGAGGAGATCACCATGGGTCAGGCAGCATACGATATGACAGAGGTTCGGCGCAGAAGAGCGCCGCAGGCACAGCCCAAAGTCCCGCTGCGGGTAGAAAAGGGCGGCAAAAAGCGGCTGAACCCCGTGCGGGCCGCCATGCAGCACGCGCTGCAGCTGGTGGGCGCGGCTTTGCTGGTGGGCTTTGCGGTGAGCCTGCTGAGGAGCGAGGCACAGCTGGTGGAGCTGAATTCTCAGATCCAGAGCGCCAAGGCAGCGCTTGTGAGCGAGCAGAGCCAGTATACATACTACAACAGTGCCCTGAACAGCCGCACCAACATCACAAGTGTTGAGGAGACCGCCACACGCCTGGGGCTGATGAAGATCGACCAGAGCCAGATCACCTACATCCGGCTGGATGAGGGCAGCGTTCTGGTGCGCAAGGCATCCGCTGTGCGGCAGTGGTCGGATCTGCTCCACGATGGGGCAATGACCATTCTTGCCTCTGTCAGAACGGCAAAATAAACCAAACAACGAAAAGCGTGCGGCAGCGCACGCTTTTTCGGTTTTCTTCGGGAGTACGCAATGCAAACACCATCCTCCAATCCCAAAAAGAACAGCGCCCGCCGCCGCAGTGCGGACCCGCACGCACGGCTCAGTGCCCGGCTGCGTCATATCAGCTTTGGTGCCGCCGTGCTTCTTGTGGTGGCCGCCGCGCTGACTGTGATCTACAGCCTGTACAAGATCCAGATCCGCGACGGTGCCACCTACCGCCAGTACGCCGCCGAGCAGCAGCTGCTGGACAGCACCATTCAGGCCACCCGCGGTGAGATCTACGACACCAGCGGCATCACGCTGGCCTCCACCAGCGTGGTCTGGACCATCTGGGCCGACCCCTCTTACAGCACGGCCCTGTATACCATCACCACCGATCAGGACACCAAGGCGGAGACCCGCACCATCGATGAGGCCGCCATGAAGGAGGTCTGCACCCAGATCACCCTGCGCCTGCTTTCGGGCGATGGCGAGAGTCTGGACAGCGTGGACACCACTTCGGCAGAGTACCAGACCCAGTATCAGGCGGTCTGCGATGCCCTCTCCCAAAACGAAAGCTCCTATCAGGTGCTGGCCACCAAGGTCAACAACGCCATCAAGCTCTCCATTGAGGAATACGTCAAGACCTACAACAAGGCCCACAGCAAGAGCGGAAAATCCGCCGGTGCGCTGGAAAAGATCCTGGCCAAGCTGGGCCTGGGCCAGCAGGAGAGCGACGACGGCCCCCCCACTGTCCGCAAGGGACGGGTGTCGGTGTCGGCCTCCAAGGGCTTCCAGCGGGATTACCCCTATGGCCGCTTTGCCGCCGCCGTGCTGGGCTTCTGCAATGCGGATGGTCAGGGCGTGTACGGTCTGGAAAACTCCTATGAGTCCACGCTGGCCGGTGTGAATGGCCGCACCATCACCCTGCGCAACGCCTACGGCAATGCCATTGCCGATGAAAACGCCACCACCTACGCCGCCAAGGACGGTTCCAATCTGGTGCTCTCGCTGGATGTGAACATTCAGGAGGTGGTGGAGCGCTACCTGAACGAGGCCGTGGCGGCCAACACCGTTGAGAACCGCGGCTGCGCCATTGTGATGAACGTCAGGACCGGTGCCATCCTTGCCATGGCCTCCAAGCCGGACTTTGACCCCAATGACCCGCAGGATTTCAGCGCCAATCTGGCCTACCTGACAGAGCAGGTGCAGGCCGAGCCGGAGCTGTACACCATCTACAAAAAAGACGAGAACGGCAACTACCTGCGGGATGAGAACGGCCAGAAGATCGCGGATGCGGAGGCCGACTACACCGGCACTTACCGGGATATCCAGTGGAAGAACAAGACCATCACCGAGCTGTACTACCCCGGAAGCGTGTTCAAGGTCATCACCGCCGCCATGGGTGTGGACAGCGGCAAGGCGACCTATTACACCACCCTGAACTGCTCCGGTGCTTACAGTGTGGCAAAGCAGACCTACCACTGCGCCGGCAGAAAGTCGCACGGGGCCCAGAATCTGGCCGAGGCCCTGCGCAACAGCTGCAACATCTACTTCATCCAGCTGGGCCAGCGCGTGGGCTCCAGCCTGTTCTATGATTACTTTGATGCCTTTGGCTTTACCGAGCGCACCGGCGTGGACCTGCCCAATGAGACCAGCTTCATGCAGTATTACAGCAAGAGCCGTCTGGGCGAGGTGGAGCTGGCCTCCTCCGCCTTTGGTCAGGCCATGGCCGTGACCCCGCTGCAGGTGTGCACCGCCATCTCGGCGGCAGTCAACGGCGGCTATCTGGTCACCCCCCATGTGGTGGATAAGATCACGGACCAGAACGGCAATGTGGTGCAGGAGATCGGCACCAACACCCGCCGTCAGGTCATCAGCGAGAGCGCCAGCGAGACCATCCGCCAGATCATGGAGTTTGAGGTGGGCGACGGCACCCAGGGCGGCGGCGGCAACGCCTACGTTGCAGGTTACCGCATCGGCGGCAAATCCGGCACCTCCGAGCAGCTGAACATGGACCGCCGCGCCGACGGCGACTACAAGAAGGTGGCATCCTTTGCGGCTGTCCTGCCCGCCAACGACCCGGAGATCCTGGTCTATGTCATGCTGGACGACCCCAACAATGCCCGCACCGACTATTCCTCCATTCTGGCGGCTCCTGTGGTGGGCAACATCATCAGTGAGATCGCGCCCTATCTGGGCATCGCCACCGACGGCGTGGACCGCAGCGGCACCACCGTCAAGGTGCCCAACCTGACGGGCAAGGAGTGGAGCAACGCGCAGGTGCAGCTGAACATCAAGGGCTTGAAGCATCACCTGGCCGAGAGCGAATCCGACCAGACCGCCGCCCTTGTCACCTACCAGTACCCCCGCGCGGGGGCAGAGGTGCCCTACGGTACCACCGTTTATCTGTATACCGATACCTATGAGGGCAAGCACGCCGAGGTGCCGGACGTGACCGGCAAGAGCGCGGACTTTGCCCGGCAGATGCTGAACGCTGCAGGGCTCAACTGCACAGTCGAAGGCTCCGGAACGGTCCAGAGCCAGAGCGAGGCACCCGGCTCCAGCGTCCAGCGGGGAACCATTGTACATCTGATCTGTGGATAAAGGGGAATGAGAGTATGGAAGCAATTGCAGCAAACATCCTGTTGGAGGGTCTGGCCGTCAACGCGCTGGCCCAGTGCGAGACCCCGGTCACGCTGGTGACCACCGACAGCCGTGAGGTCTGCCCCGGGTGCATCTTTGTGGCGTTTCCGGGCGAAAAATTTGACGGCCATGATTTTGCCGCCAAGGCGCTGGAAAACGGCGCGCTCTGCGTGGTTCTGAACCACCCCGTGGAAGGCGTGCCGGAGGAGAAGAGCGTGATCTGCCCGGACAGCTACCACGCCATGATGGTGCTGGGGGCCAACTACCGCAGCCAGTTCCACCCCAAAGTGGTGGGCGTGACCGGCAGCGTGGGCAAGACCACCACAAAGCAGATGACCTACGCCGCCATTGCAGGCTTTGGCAGTACCATCAAGACCGAGGGCAACCAGAACAATGAGCTGGGCCTGCCCCGCACCATG
>ERZ773114.4439-NODE-4439-length-10571-cov-2.859452_pt1 | contig 10571 bp, 10 predicted proteins | sample MGYA00580564_ERZ773114 | MGnify/ENA primary metagenome ERZ773114 (study PRJEB29015, sample SAMEA2737836) | human gut metagenome | biome: human gut; feature: human-associated habitat; material: faeces | place: China | collected 2012 ...
GCGGCATCGGCTCCATTCCCGGCGCGCTGGTGGGCGGCTTCCTCATCGGTCTTTGCGAAACGTTCATCAAGGGCAGCGCCTATTCCGAGTTCAGCGACGTTTTCACGTTCGTCGTGCTGATCCTCGTGCTGCTCGTCCGTCCCACCGGCCTGTTCGGTGAGAAGCTGAAAGAGAAGGTGTGAGCATGAGTCAAAAGAAAAAAACGATCTGTTCCGCCGTCGGTTTTCTCTGCATTGCGGCGGTCATCGTCTGCGCCGGCGAGCTTGTTCCGCGCACTTCGATGTTCCGCACGGTTTTGCAGCTCGGCGCGATCTATGCGCTGCTTGCGGTGTCCATGAACCTCTGCAACGGTTTCACGGGGCTCTTTTCTCTCGGTCAGGCGGGTTTTATGACGCTCGGCGCTTATACCTACGCCATTTTCACGATCCCCACAGCGGCGCGCCCCGGCGTGTACTATCTTTACGGCGTTGCCGACTGGCTTGCCGATCTCCATCTGCCGATCATCGCAGCGCTGCTTGCCGCCGGCGTTGTCGGCGCGCTCTTTGCCGCGCTCATCGGCGCGCCGGTCCTCAAGCTCAAAAGCGACTATCTCGCCATTGCGACGCTCGGCTTTGCGGAGGTCGTCCGCATCGTTGTCGCCTCCTCGCCGCTCAACCGCATTACGAACGGCTCTCTTGGGCTGACGAAGATCCCCGGCTTCTCGTCCTACTACGGCATTTTCATCGTTGCCGCCGTTTGCATCACGCTGATCGTTCTTATCATCAACTCTTCCTACGGCCGCGCGTTCAAGGCCATCCGCGACGATGAGATCGCAGCGGAGGCGATGGGCATTGATCTTGCCAAGCACAAGCAGATGAGCTTTATCATCAGCTCGTTCTTCGCGGCCATCGGCGGCGCGCTGATGGCAATGTTCCTCGGCGCGGTGTCTTCCACAACGTTCACCATCGCCGTGACGTATTTTATTCTGCTCATTGTTGTCATCGGCGGCATGGGCAGCGTGACGGGCAGTGTTATTTCGGCGTTTCTCGTCATTGCGAGCGGCGAATGGTGGCTGCGTTTTCTGGACAAAACAACGTACATTGGCGATTTCCGCGTGCCCCTGCTCAAGACCGGCTTCCGTATGGTCGTGTTCTCCGTGATCCTCATGGTCGTGGTGCTGTTCTTCCGTACCGGCATTATGGGCGATAAGGAGTTCAGCTGGGACCGCATCGCGGCGCGCTGCAAAAAGCTCTTCGGCGGGAAAAAGGCCGCGGTCTCCGGAGGTGAAAACCATGAGTGAATCAATGCTCCGCATGGAAAACGTCACCATGCAGTTCGGCGGCGTTGTGGCGGTGAACAATCTCTCGCTCAACGTCGATAAGGGCGAGATCGTCGCGCTCATCGGCCCCAACGGCGCGGGCAAAACGACGGCCTTCAACTGCATCACCGGCGTATACCAGCCGACAAACGGCAAGGTGTTTTTTGAGGATAACCTCATGGTCTCCGCGCATCCGACGGGGAAGATGCAGAAGGAATATCAGGGCATGAACGCCGAGATGTATCTCAAGGATAAAATTCTCGACCCGACGCCCGACCAGATCACAAAGCTCGGCATTGCCCGCACGTTCCAGAACATCCGACTGTGGAAATCCATGACGGTGTTTGAAAACGTCCTTACAGCCAAGCACCTGCGCGCGAAGCAGAACATTTTCAGCGCGGCGCTCCGCATCTCCGTGGCGGAGGACCGGCGCATGGAGAAGGAGACGATGGAGCTGCTTGAAGAGCAGAACCTCGCGCAGTACCGCAACGATCTTGCAACGTCTCTGCCGTACGGCCTGCAGCGGCGGCTGGAGATCGCCCGCGCCATGTGCACCCGTCCGGAGATGATCTGTCTGGACGAGCCGGCCGCCGGCCTCAACCCGGTGGAAACCCAGGCGCTGAGCCGGATTATTCGCTTTCTGCGCCAGCAGCACGGCATTACGGTGCTACTGATCGAGCATGATATGGGGATGGTGATGGAGATTTCGGATCATATCATCGTCCTCGATCACGGGGACGTCATCGCCCGCGGCGCGCCGCAGGCGATCCAGGCCAACGCCAGCGTGATTGCCGCCTATCTAGGCGCTGAGGAAGAGGAGACGCGCCGATGAGCCAGCCTTTGCTTGCCTTTAATGAGGTGGATGTCTTCTACGGGCCGATCCAGGCCCTGAAGCAGGTCTCCCTCACCGTCAACGAGGGGGAGACGGTGGCGCTGATCGGCGCCAACGGCGCCGGTAAATCAACGCTGCTGATGTCGGTCTTCGGCCAGCCGCGCATTGCCGGCGGGGAGATTTTCTATCGCGGGGAGGCGATCAGCCGGAAATCGACCCACTTTATCGCCAGCAACGGCATCGCCCAGGCCCCGGAAGGGCGGCGCATCTTTCCCGATATGACCGTCGAGGAGAATCTGCTGATGGGGACCATTGCCATTGGCAACCGCTATCAGGCCGAGGACAAGGCGCGAATGTACCAGCTGTTCCCCCGGCTGGAAGAGCGGCGGGGACAGCGGGCGATGACCCTCTCCGGCGGCGAGCAGCAGATGCTGGCCATCGCCCGGGCGCTGATGAGCCGACCGCGCCTGCTGCTGCTGGATGAGCCGAGCCTGGGGCTGGCGCCGCTGGTGGTGAAGCAGATTTTTCAGATCCTGCGCGAGCTGACGGCCCAGGGGATGACGCTGTTTCTGGTGGAGCAGAATGCCCGCCATGCCCTCAATCTGTCGGACCGCGCCTACGTGATGGTGAACGGCCAGATCCGCCTGAGCGGTAGCGGCCAGACGCTGCTCAACGACCCGGAGGTGCGTAAGGCATATCTGGGGATCAGCGGCTGAGGGGGTTATTCCCGCAGTTCGTTACGGGTTTTAATGTGCTGCCAGAAACGTTCGGCGGCCTGGTTAAGCCGCGAGCCGGAGCGGTAGAGCCAGGCGCCGATCGGCAGCGACAGGCTCTCATCGAGGATCGTCAGCCGGCCTTCGTCCAGCTCGCGCTGAATAGAGTATTGCGGCAGCCAGCCCACGCCGTCGCCATTGAGGATCATGCGCTTGAGCAGCTCGCTCATGGAAGAGACAAAGGTGAGAGAGAAGGTGATCTCCGGCGTGCGGTCGATCACCTGGTTCACCTGGCGCCCCATATAGCTGTCGTTGGCGTATTTCATCAGCGGCAGCACGCCGCGATGTAAATGAAACAGCGGGCGGCCATGTTCGTCGCAGGGGGAGACCAGGTGCAGGTAAGAATCAAAAATTTTATGATTAATAAACGGATAGTTCATCAATTCTTCATTATAGAAGGAGAGGATAAAATCGCTTTTTCCCTCTTTCAGGTTAAATACGGCGTCGTTGACGTTAATCGATTCAACATGAAAAGTCTTATTTTTACGGTCGGTGTAACCGGCGATGATCTCGGGCAGTAATAACACCGACAGCGAAGGGGCGGCGTCGATTCTTATTTTCTGGGTAGTGTTATTTAAGCCTTTAATACGGCTGATCTGAAAATCCATGTCATCGAGCATATTTCGCGCATAGCCGACAAAAATTTTCCCGCGGTTGGTCAGCTGCAGAGGGTTGGCGCTACGATCGAAGATGCTGAATCCGAGGGAAGCCTCCAGCGACTGGATGCGTCGGCTGAACGAGGACTGAGAGATGTTGCGGGCTTTGGCCGCCAGGGTAAAGCTGCGCGACTCCTCAAGGGCAATCACATCATACAGCCATTTTACTTCCAGATTTGCCAACACCGATCCAGTCCTCAAAAACGCAATAAAGGCTATGCAATTTTAGCATAGCGCATAGAAACTATGCAATTAACATAATTATCGACAGGTGTTAACATTTTTTGGAAAGTTGAGATTTATGAATGCATATCGGCGACCCTACATGAGCACGATATGAAATCGCGACTCACGGTTATTTATTGCTTTATTTCATTGTCCAGGACTTATCTTATTAAATAGCCGGCGACGATGACGAAAGCAATGAATAACCCAGGCCTCTTACCTTAAATAGTTTGTCAGGAGTTCCATGTCACAACAAATTGAATCAGTAAAAATGGCTCTGCAGGAGCTGGGGATTAATGCAAGCGGCGAATTCTATTACAACCCTGATTACGATTTGCTTATTGCACATGAAACCTCTCCTGAGCTGACCGGCGCGGCCCGCGGCGTGATGACCGACTCTGGCGCTGTGGCTGTTGATACCGGGATCTTCACCGGCCGTTCGCCGCGCGATAAATACATCGTCCGCGACGAACAGACTCGCGACACCGTCTGGTGGGCAGACTCCGGCCTCGGCCGCAATGACAACAAACCGTTATCGCCAGACGTGTGGCGCAGCCTGAAAAGCCTGGTCGCGGGCCAGCTGAGCGGCAAAAAACTGTACGTCATCGACGCCTGGTGCGGCGCCAGCCCGGACACCCGTCTTGGCGTACGCTTCGTCACCGAGGTGGCGTGGCAGGCCCACTTTGTCAAAAACATGTTTATCGTGCCAAGCGCCGACGAGCTGGCCAGCTTTACGCCAGACTTCGTGGTGCTCAACGGCGCGGGCTGCACCAATGCCAACTGGCAGGCACAGGGGATGAACTCCGAGAACTTTGTCGCCTTTAATCTGAGCGAGCGTATTCAGCTCATCGGCGGTACCTGGTACGGCGGCGAAATGAAGAAAGGGCTGTTCTCGGTCATGAACTACCTGCTGCCGCAGAAAGGCATCGCGTCGATGCACTGCTCGGCCAACCGTGGCGAAGCAGGGGACGTGGCGCTGTTCTTCGGCCTCTCCGGGACCGGGAAAACCACCCTGTCGACCGATCCGCATCGTCAGCTGATCGGCGATGATGAGCACGGCTGGGACGATGACGGCGTGTTTAACTTCGAAGGCGGCTGCTACGCCAAGACCATCAATCTCGATCCGCAGGCGGAGCCGGAGATTTATGGCGCCATCCGCCGCAATGCGCTGCTGGAAAACGTGGTAGTGCGCGCTGACGGCAGCGTGGATTATGCCGACGGCAGCAAAACCGAAAACACCCGCGTCTCCTATCCGCTGTCGCATATCGACAATATCGTCAAGCCGGTGTCCCGCGCGGGCCATCCGTCGAAGGTGATTTTCCTTGCCGCCGATGCGTTTGGCGTTCTGCCGCCGGTCTCCCGTCTGACCACCGAGCAGATGCAGTACCATTTCCTGTCGGGTTTCACCTCGAAGCTGGCGGGCACCGAGCGCGGCATTACCCAGCCGACGCCGACCTTCTCCGCCTGCTATGGCGCGGCGTTCCTGCTGCTTCACCCGACCCAGTACGCCAGCGTACTGGCGGCGAAGATGGCGGAATCCGGTGCCGAAGCCTGGCTGGTCAACACCGGCTGGAACGGCGAGGGCAAACGCCTGTCGCTGCGCGATACCCGCAGCATCATTAGCGCGATCCTCAACGGCACTACCGGCCCGCTGCGCGAGGAGACCATCCCGGTGTTCGGTCTTGCGATCCCGCAGAGCATTCCAGGGGTAGACAGCGCGGTGCTGGATCCGCGTAATGGCTGGAGTTCAGCGGATAAATGGCAGGAGAAGGCCGAGAGCCTGGCTCAGCTGTTTATGGATAACTTCAAGCAGTACAGCGATACCGAAGCGGGTGCGCGTCTGGCGCTGGCCGGTCCGCAGCTGCAGAAGAGCGCGGTCGAAGCCTGATCCGCGGCCAGCAGGTCGACGCCTGGCGCCGACCTGCTGGCGAGCCGCTTTACTCCGCAAAGGCCCGCAGCGCATCGCCAGTGAGGCGATAACGCACCCACTCATCCTGCGGCTGCGCGCCAATGCTCAGATAGAAATCAATCGCCGGCTGGTTCCAGTCGAGCACGCTCCACTCCAGACGCCCGCACTGACGTTGTACAGCATATTGCGCGATGGTTTTCAGCAGCGCTTTTCCGGCGCCGATCCCGCGATAGTCGGGGGTGACGTACAGATCCTCCATATAGATACCATTGCGTCCAAGCCAGGTGGAGTAGCTGGTGAAGAACACCGCGTAGCCCACCGCTTTGCCCGCCACCTCGCAGATCAGCGCTTCGGTTTTGCTGCCGCTGGCAAACAACGTCTCTCTGATCTCCTCTGGCGTCGTCACTACCTCTTCGGGGGCTTTCTCGTAGACCGCGAGTTCATAAATCATGTCGTAGATAGCGGTGGCGTCGTCCGGGGTGGCCTGGCGGATTGTGATGCTCATGGGGTGTCCTGTATCCATAGTCAAAAGAGAGCAAAATTGCTGACCCTGAGGATAAGCGGTATTGTGAAAAGAATTAAGTGCAATGAAATCAGCAAACGATGAATATTATGCATCCTGTCCTGCGCCGGATTGACCTCAACCTGTTGCCGGTCTTTGACGCGGTCTATCGCTCCCGCTCGGTACGCCTGGCGGCGGAAGAGCTGGCGATGAGCACCTCGGCGCTGAGCCATGCGCTTTCCCGGCTGCGCAGCGCCCTCAACGATCCGCTGTTCTACCGCGAAGGCCACCGGATGTGCCCCAGCGTCTATGCCAGCCAGCTGGCGCCCTCTATCGCTTCGGCGCTGAAGTTTCTCAACCAGGAGCTGACGCCGCCGGCGGCGTTTGTGCCGGCCGCCAGCACCGACTGCATGCAGATTGCGATCACCGATTTCACCGCGTTCTGCGTCTTTCCGACGCTGATGCATCACCTGCAGCGTGAGGCGCCCGGGCTGCGGTTTGAGCTCCGTTATCTGCCCCACAGCCCGGCGCTGACCGAGCTGCTGGCGGGCGAGGTCGACCTGGCCCTCGGGTTCAATACCCCTGACGAGCCAGCCCATCCCGATCTTGAGGAGATTAACTGGCTGCGGGACGAATATGTGGTCATCAGCCAGGCCAACCGGACGGCGCTGACCCTGGACGCCTACCTTGCGGCCCGTCATCTGGTGGTGACCCCGTGGAATGAGCGGCAGGGGGTGCTGGACTGTGAGCTGGAGCGACAGGGCTATTCGCGGCAGGTGGCGATGAAAACCCCCTCGATGCTGAGCGCGCCCTTTATTATTGAGCAGAGCGACCTGTTGATGGCGCTGCCCCGGCGGGCGGCGGAGACGATGGCCCGCGCCGCCCGGCTGACCATTTTCCCGCTGCCGTTTCCGGTTCCGCCGTTTGACGTCAAGATTTACGCCCACCAACGCAGCGGGAAACGCGAGGCTACCCGCTGGCTTATCTCCCTGTTGCAGACGCTGGTGGGGGAGTCCACCGCTTCCTGACGCGCTTTCCAGCCGGCAGGGTATTTCGTTACCCCAGGCCAGGTTTTATGCCTTCAACCCACGGCGACATATCCTGGCCCCGGTCACAAAACGGAAAACTGACTTTTTCGCCGTCACCCGCGGCGTGGTTAGGACGGTGTGTGTTAAATGATTGTATGTAAAAGTAATGTTAATTAGTTAAATGTTATTCATGCGTAAAATGCATTAGTGGATGCGTTTATTACGCTTATTTCGTTCCCGGTTCTGTTTCAGTCTTCAGCGACAGGCGCGCGACAACGCGTGGATAACAAACTGGAGACCTGCATGCATTCAACAACCTCACAGATGAGTACCCGTGACCGGATCGGCGCCATTCTGCGCGTCACGTCCGGTAACTTTCTCGAACAGTTCGACTTTTTCCTGTTCGGGTTTTATGCCACCTACATCGCCCATACCTTTTTTCCGGCGAGCAGTGAATTCGCCTCGCTGATGATGACCTTCGCGGTCTTTGGCGCCGGCTTTTTGATGCGCCCCATCGGCGCTATCGTACTTGGCGCCTATATCGACAAGGTGGGGCGGCGCAAGGGGCTGATCGTCACCCTGTCGATCATGGCCACCGGCACCTTCCTGATCGTGCTGATCCCCTCTTATCAGACCATTGGCCTGTGGGCGCCGCTGCTGGTGCTGATCGGCCGTCTGCTGCAGGGCTTTTCCGCAGGCGCCGAGCTGGGCGGGGTGTCGGTCTATCTGGCCGAGATCGCCACCCCGGGCCGCAAAGGCTTTTACACCAGCTGGCAGTCGGGCAGTCAGCAGGTTGCCATCATGGTGGCAGCCGCGATGGGCTTTGCCCTCAACGCGGTACTGGAGCCGAGCGCTATCAGCGACTGGGGCTGGCGTATTCCGTTCCTTTTCGGCTGCCTGATTGTTCCGTTCATTTTTATCCTGCGCCGTAAGCTGGAGGAGACCCAGGAGTTTACTGCCCGCCGCCATCATCTGGCGATGCGCCAGGTATTCGCCACCCTGCTGGCGAACTGGCAGGTGGTTATCGCCGGGATGATGATGGTGGCGATGACCACCACCGCGTTCTACCTGATCACCGTCTATGCCCCGACCTTTGGTAAAAAGGTGCTGATGCTCAGCGCCTCTGACAGCCTGCTGGTCACGCTGCTGGTGGCGATTTCCAACTTCTTCTGGCTGCCGGTGGGCGGGGCGCTGTCCGACCGCTTTGGCCGCCGATCGGTGCTGATCGCCATGACCCTGCTGGCGCTGGCTACCGCCTGGCCTGCGCTGACCATGCTGGCGAACGCCCCGAGCTTTTTGATGATGCTGAGCGTGCTGCTGTGGCTGTCGTTTATCTACGGCATGTACAACGGGGCGATGATCCCGGCGCTGACCGAAATTATGCCCGCCGAAGTGCGCGTGGCAGGTTTCTCGCTGGCCTACAGCCTGGCGACCGCGGTGTTTGGCGGCTTCACGCCGGTGATTTCCACGGCGCTGATTGAGTATACCGGTGATAAAGCGTCTCCCGGCTACTGGATGAGCTTTGCCGCCATCTGCGGTCTGCTGGCCACTTGCTACCTCTATCGCCGTAGCGCCGTTGCGCTGCAGACGGCACGTTAATCAGGGAGAAGATGATGCGTAAAACGACAGGAACCCTGCTAGCCACGCTGCTGCTGGCCGCCACCGGCGGCAGCGCGTTGTCCGCTGAGGTCACCGTGATGATCTCCGGCGGCTTCAAAGCGGCGCTGGAAAAGCTGGCCCCGGCGTGGGAAAAACAAACCGGCAACCACCTCGTGGTGATCCCTGGCCCGTCGATGGGAAAAACGCCGCAGGCGATCCCTAACCGTCTGGCGCGCGGCGAACACGCGGACGTGGTGATCATGGTCGGGGACGCGCTGACCAGCCTCGAGAAAGCGGGCCGTACGCAACCGGATTCGCGCCGGGAGCTGGCCGACTCGCCGATCGGCGTGGTGGTGAAGGCGGGGGCGCCGCTGCCGGCTATCCACAACGCAGACCAGCTGCGTGCGACGCTGCTGGCGGCGCCATCGGTCGCGTACTCCGACAGCGCCAGCGGACGCTATGTCAGCTCGACGCTGTTCCACACCCTGGGCATTGATGACGCGATGCAGAGTAAAGCGCAGATGGTGGAGCGCATTCCGGTGGCCTCGGAAGTGGCCAAGGGACGGTATGCGATCGGTTTTCAGCAGGTGAGCGAACTGCTGCCGGTGCCCGGCGTAACCTTCGTCGGCGAACTGCCGGATAACCTGCAGTACATCACCCGCTTTGCCGGGGCGGTGACCATCAGCGCCGACCACCCGCAGGAAGGCAAGGCGCTGCTGACGTATCTGGCGTCACCGGCGGCGCAGGAGACCATCCACGCCACCGGTATGCGAAGCGTAGCCGCCGCCGCGCCGGTCAGCCAGAAGGATACTGTTCAATAATCAGCTTCTCCAGCTCTGCCGCCACGTAGGACTGAATACGGCCGCTGAGGCGGATCAGGCCTACCGTACGCGTGACCACCGGGTCGGTGAGCGGCACAGCGCGGAGAACGGAATGCTCCCCGGCGGGCATCGACATCGCGGGCACGGCGGCAATGCCGATGCCCGCTTCCACCATCCCCAGCATCGTGGTGACGTGGCGGGTTTCGCAGATACTTGGCCGCGCCGGCGTCAGATGCGCCAGCTCCCGGTCAAGCAGCGTCCGGTTGCCGGAGACCCGATCCAGGCCAATATAATCCTGTTCAAAATACGCCTGCCAGCTTAGGTGCGTGTTGCGCGCCAGCGGATGATCGTGCCGACAGGCGGCCACATAGCGGTCGTCGGCAAGAGGGGTGAATTCGATACTGGCTGGCAGGTTTTTGGCAAAGCAGAGGCCAAAGTCAGCCTGTCCGCTGCTGACCGCCTCGATCACATTCCCGACGCTGCTGTCAATCAACCGGATGCGCACCTGGGGATAACGCGCCTGAAAGCTGCGGATGATTTCCGGCATAAAGTAGTAGGCGGCGGAAGGCACTGTCGCCACCGTCACCAGCCCGGTGCGCGCCTTGCTGACCTGGCTGATATCCGCCAGCACCGTCTCGACATGGGCCAGCAGCTGCTCCGAACGTTCGGCAAAATTTTGCCCATACAGCGTGAGGGTCACCCGCCGGGTGGTACGTTCGAACAGCCGGTTGCCCAGCGCCGTCTCCAGCTTTTCGATGCGTCGGCTAAGGGCCGACTGCGACAGGCAGATGGATTCGGCCGCCAGCCGAAAACTGCCATATTCCATCAGGGCGCGAAAGGCGTAGAGATCGTTGAAGTCAAAATTTACGGGCATGGCGGCATCCTTATCGGCTCTCTGGCGCCATCGCCCCGTCCGGCGAGGGGCGATG
>ERZ773114.4440-NODE-4440-length-10567-cov-3.652112_pt1 | contig 10567 bp, 9 predicted proteins | sample MGYA00580564_ERZ773114 | MGnify/ENA primary metagenome ERZ773114 (study PRJEB29015, sample SAMEA2737836) | human gut metagenome | biome: human gut; feature: human-associated habitat; material: faeces | place: China | collected 2012 ...
CAATCGGCATTTATCAGGCCGTCTCCGACAGGCAGCACAAGCTGGTACAACAGTGGCTGGATATTCTGGGCATCGATAAACGTACCGCGGATGCGCCATTTCATAGTCTTTCCTGGGGGCAGCAGCGGCTGGCATTGATTGTTCGTGCACTGGTGAAACATCCTACGTTGCTGATCCTCGATGAACCGTTGCAAGGATTAGATCCGCTCAACCGTCAACTGATCCGTCAGTTTGTGGATGTCCTGATCGGTGAAGGTGAAACTCAGCTTTTGTTTGTCTCTCATCACGCCGAAGATGCCCCGGCCTGCATTACCCATCGGCTAGAGTTTGTACCCGAGGGTGATATCTACGCCTATCGACAAACCTCTCTGCGTTAATTTTCATGCCAGGGCGTTTATCACGCCCTTTTTTCTGCTTTTTTTTCAGACAAGTGCTGAAATAACAACCTAACATAATGATTTATAATAAAGTAACTGGCAGCATCGAGTGAAAACACCGGAGTGTAAACGATTCCACTAACTTGCCCTATGTCACACTTTTCACTTCTTTGATATGCTATCTTCCTCACAAACGATAAGCCGAATGGAGCGAATCATGAAAGTTCTGGTTACAGGTGGTAGCGGTTACATTGGAAGTCATACCTGCGTTCAACTGCTGCAGCAGGGACACGAGGTGGTGATCCTCGACAATCTCTGCAACAGCAAGCGCAGCGTACTGCCGGTGATTGAACGTCTCGGCGGCAAAGAAGCCACCTTTATTGAAGGCGATATTCGTAACGAAGCGCTGATGACGGAGATCCTCCACGATCACGCCATTGAGGCAGTGATCCACTTCGCCGGGCTGAAAGCCGTCGGGGAGTCCGTCGCCAAGCCGCTGGAATATTACGACAATAACGTCACCGGCACACTGAAATTAGTCTCTGCCATGCGCGCCGCTGGCGTGAAGAACTTTATCTTTAGCTCCTCCGCTACCGTCTACGGCGATCAGCCGAAAATCCCGTATGTCGAAAGCTTCCCGACCGGCACCCCGCAAAGCCCTTACGGCAAAAGCAAGCTGATGGTAGAGCAGATCCTGACCGACCTGCAGAAAGCCCAGCCGGAGTGGAGCATTGCCCTGCTGCGCTACTTCAACCCGGTCGGCGCCCACCCGTCGGGCGACATGGGGGAAGACCCGCAGGGGATCCCGAACAACCTGATGCCCTACATCGCCCAGGTCGCCGTTGGCCGTCGCGAATCGCTGGCCGTTTTTGGTAACGACTATCCGACCGAAGATGGTACCGGCGTGCGCGATTACATCCATGTGATGGACCTCGCCGATGGCCACGTCGCGGCCATGGAAAAACTGGCTGACAAAGCCGGGGTGCATATCTACAACCTTGGCGCCGGCGTCGGCAGCAGCGTGCTCGACGTAGTCAATGCTTTCAGCAAGGCCTGCGGCAAACCCATTAACTACCATTTCGCGCCGCGCCGCGATGGCGACCTCCCGGCCTACTGGGCGGATGCTGCCAAGGCCGACCGCGAGCTGAACTGGCGCGTAACGCGCAACCTGGACGAAATGGCGCAGGACACCTGGCACTGGCAGTCCCGTCATCCGCAGGGTTATCCAGACTAAGGAACCTTCATGAGCGTATTTAACCCCGTTGACCATCCACATCGTCGTTATAACCCGTTAACCGGACAGTGGATTCTGGTTTCTCCGCATCGCGCCAAGCGCCCCTGGCAGGGGGCGCAGGAAACGCCGGCAAAACAGACCTTGCCGGCCCACGATCCGGACTGTTTCCTGTGCCCGGGCAACACCCGGGTGACCGGCGACACCAACCCGAATTACACCGGTACCTACGTATTTACCAACGACTTTGCGGCCCTGATGACCGACACCCCGGACGCACCGGAGAGTGACGATCCGCTGATGCGCTGCCAGAGCGCCCGCGGCACCAGTCGGGTGATCTGCTTCTCGCCAGACCACAGCAAAACGCTGCCGGAACTGAGCCTTGAAGCGCTGGAAGACGTGGTTAAAACGTGGCAGGAACAGACCGCGGACCTCGGGAAAAGCTACCCGTGGGTGCAGGTTTTTGAAAACAAAGGGGCAGCGATGGGCTGCTCCAACCCTCACCCGCATGGTCAGGTGTGGGCCAACAGTTTCCTGCCCAATGAAGCGGAACGGGAAGACCGTCTGCAGAAAGAGTATTACGCCGCACAGGGCCAGCCGATGCTGCTGGACTATGTGCAGCGCGAACTGGCCGACGGCAGCCGCACGGTGGTGGACACCGAGCACTGGCTGGCGGTGGTGCCCTACTGGGCCGCCTGGCCGTTCGAAACGCTGCTGTTGCCGAAAGCGCACGTGCAGCGCATAACCGATCTCACCGACGCCCAGCGCAGCGATCTGGCGCTGGCGTTGAAAAAGCTGACCAGCCGTTACGACAACCTGTTCCAGTGCTCATTCCCCTACTCCATGGGCTGGCACGGCGCGCCGTTTAACGACGAAGACCATAACCACTGGCAGCTTCATGCCCACTTTTATCCGCCGCTGCTGCGCTCCGCGACGGTCCGCAAGTTTATGGTTGGTTATGAGATGCTGGCCGAAACTCAGCGCGATCTGACCGCCGAGCAAGCTGCCGAACGACTGCGCGCCGTCAGCGACGTCCATTTTCGTGAATCCGGAGTGTAATGATGAGTCTGAAAGAGAAAACCCAAACCCTGTTCGCTGACGCCTTCGGCTACCCGGCCAGCCATGTCATTCAAGCGCCAGGCCGCGTCAACCTGATCGGCGAGCATACCGATTACAACGACGGTTTTGTGCTGCCCTGCGCTATCGACTACCAGACGGTGATCAGCTGTGCGCCGCGCGACGATCGTACCGTGCGGGTGATTGCCGCCGATTACGACAATCAGACCGATGAGTTCTCTCTCGACGCGCCGATTATCAGCCACGACACCCAGCAGTGGTCGAACTATGTCCGCGGCGTGGTAAAGCATCTGCAGCAGCGGAACAGCCACTTTGGCGGCGCGGATCTGGTGATCAGCGGCAATGTACCGCAGGGTGCGGGGTTAAGCTCCTCAGCCTCGCTGGAAGTCGCCGTCGGCACCGTGTTCCAACAGCTGTATCATCTGCCGCTGGATGGCGCGCAAATCGCCCTCAACGGCCAGGAGGCGGAAAACCAGTTCGTCGGCTGCAACTGCGGCATCATGGATCAGCTGATTTCAGCGCTGGGCAAAAAAGACCACGCGCTGCTGATCGACTGCCGTTCGCTGGGCACCAAAGCCGTCTCGATGCCGAAAGGCGTGGCGGTGGTGATCATCAACAGCAACTTTAAGCGCACCCTCGTCGGCAGCGAGTACAACACCCGTCGTGAACAGTGCGAAACCGGCGCGCGCTTCTTCCAGCAGCCCGCCCTGCGCGATGTCACCCTTGAGCAATTTAACGCCGTCGCCCATGAGCTGGATCCGGTCGTCGCGAAGCGCGTACGCCATGTGCTGACGGAGAATGCCCGCACTGTGGAAGCCGCCAGCGCCCTCGAAAAAGGCGACCTGAAGCGGATGGGTGAGCTGATGGCAGAGTCCCACGCCTCGATGCGTGATGATTTCGAGATCACCGTCCCGCAGATCGACACCCTGGTGGAGATCGTTAAGGCCGCGATCGGCGATAAGGGCGGCGTGCGCATGACCGGCGGCGGCTTTGGCGGCTGCGTGGTAGCGTTAATCCCGGAAGATCTGGTCGATACCGTTCAGCAGGCCGTTGCCAACGAGTATGAAGCGAAAACCGGTATTAAAGAGACATTCTATGTCTGCAAACCGTCACAGGGGGCCGGGCAATGCTAACGCAAACCACCGCGCTGGCCCCGGACGGCCAGCCATGGCAGCAGGTGACCCTGCGCAATAAGTCGGGGATGACCGTCACCGTGGCGGACTGGGGCGCGACGCTGCTCAGCGCCGAGGTGCCGCTGGCCGATGGCAGCCTGCGCCGACCGCTGCTGGGCTGCGCAAAGCTGGAAGACTATGCTCGCCAGGCCGCATTTCTTGGCGCCTCGGTAGGCCGCTACGCCAACCGTATCGGCCACAGCCGCTTCCCGCTTGACGGCCAGGTCGTCAACGTCACGCCGTCAAACGACGCGGGCCACCAGCTCCACGGCGGCCCGGAAGGGTTTGATAAGCGCCGCTGGCGCATTGTCCGCGCCGACGAGCAGGAAGTGCTGTTCGCCCTGACCTCGCCCGATGGCGATCAAGGCTTTCCGGGCACCCTGCAGGCCACCGCGCACTATCGTCTGACCGACGATAACCGCATCGCGATTACCTATCGCGCCACCGTGGACCAACCCTGCCCGGTGAATATGACCAATCACGTCTATTTCAACCTCGACGGTGAGCAGGGCGATGTGCGCCAGCATCAGCTCCAGATCCTCGCCCAGAGGTATCTGCCGGTGGAAAGCGACGGTATCCCGGGTGGCGAACTGAAAGATGTTGCTAACACCAGCTTTGATTTCCGCCAGCCGAAAACCATCGCCGCCGACTTCCTCGCGGATGCCGATCAGCAAAAGGTGAAGGGATACGATCATGCCTTCCTGCTGGATGCCAAAGGCGACGCCAGCCAGCCTGCGGCACAGGTCTGGTCGCAGGATGGCAAGCTGCAGATGACGGTCTATACCTCCGCTCCGGCGCTGCAGTTTTACTCCGGCAACTATCTCGGCGGCACCCCGTCGCAGACGACGGAGCCCTACGCCGACTGGCAGGGGCTGGCGCTGGAGAGCGAATTCCTGCCGGATTCGCCGAACCATCCGCAATGGCCGCAGCCGGACTGTGTATTACGTCCGGGCCAGGAGTACGTCAGCCTGACGGAATATCAGTTTATCGCCCGATAATCGCCAGCGCCCTCCATCAGGGGGCGCTGCTTTTCGTCCCCGCCCTCCTCTCTGCCGCCTCTTTTTTCAGCAACCTGCTCTATTTTCCGTCACCAAAGGACAAAAAAATAACCTGTGTATTACAAGCACCTTACACTGCGCCACTATTTTCGCTATGGTTAGGGATAAGCATTGCCGTGCGCCAAATCACGGCAATATAATGAGAATAGTTATCAATCAATAACACATACACCATCACATTCAGCGCACCGTTCGCGGCGCGAGGGATGGCGTGTAGAGAGGAGTGAGAGAATGGCTGTAACTAAGCTGGTACTGGTTCGTCATGGCGAAAGCCAGTGGAACAACGAAAACCGCTTCACCGGTTGGTACGACGTTGATCTGTCCGAGAAAGGCGTTAGCGAAGCGAAAGCAGCGGGTAAACTGCTGAAGGCTGAAGGCTTCAGCTTTGATTTTGCTTATACCTCCGTGCTGAAACGTGCCATCCACACCCTGTGGAACGTGCTGGACGAACTGGATCAGGCCTGGCTGCCGGTTGAGAAATCCTGGAAGCTGAACGAGCGTCATTACGGCGCGCTGCAGGGCCTGAACAAAGCGGAAACCGCTGAGAAATACGGTGACGAGCAGGTTAAACAGTGGCGTCGCGGCTTCGCTGTCACTCCGCCGGAGCTGACCAAAGACGACGAGCGCTACCCGGGCCACGATCCGCGCTATGCAAAACTGACCGACGCCGAACTGCCGACCACTGAAAGCCTGGCGCTGACCATCGACCGCGTCGTGCCTTACTGGAACGAAACCATTCTGCCGCGCCTGAAAAGCGGTGAGCGCGTGATCATCGCCGCTCACGGTAACTCCCTGCGCGCGCTGGTGAAATACCTCGACAACATGGGCGAAGACGAGATCCTCGAACTGAACATCCCGACCGGCGTACCGCTGGTGTATGAGTTCGATGAAAACTTCAAGCCGATCAAACATTACTATCTGGGCAATGCGGAAGAGATCGCGGCGAAAGCGGCTGCCGTCGCCAACCAGGGTAAAGCGAAGTAATTTCTCCTGGTGAGAACAAAAAAGCGTGGAAATCTCCACGCTTTTTTTATGACCTGCGCTAGCGCGGAGTAGCTTAGCCGCGGCGGGTTTTCACCGCTTCCGCCAGCTGACGCAGGATCGTTTCGGTATCCTCCCAGCCGATGCAGGCGTCGGTGACGCTCTTGCCGTAGGTCAGCGGTTCACCGCTCTCGAGGCTCTGGTTGCCTTCCACCAGATGGCTTTCAATCATCACGCCCATAATGGCGCGCTCGCCGCCGGCGATCTGCTGGCATACGTCGGCGCCCACTTCCATCTGCTTCTTGAACTGCTTGCTGGAGTTGGCATGGCTGAAGTCGATCATCACCTGGGCCGGAAGACCCGCTTTCGCCAGACCGATTTTCACCTCCGCCGCGTGCTTCGCGCTGTAGTTCGGCTCTTTGCCGCCGCGCAGAATAATATGGCAGTCGCCGTTGCCGCTGGTATTGACGATAGCGGAGTGGCCCCACTTGGTGACCGACAGGAAACAGTGCGGCGCGCCGGCGGCGTTAATCGCATCGATAGCCACCTTGATGGTGCCATCGGTACCGTTTTTAAAGCCCACCGGGCAGGAGAGTCCGGAGGCGAGCTCACGGTGCACCTGGGATTCGGTGGTTCGCGCGCCAATGGCGCCCCAGCTCATCAGATCGGCGACATACTGCGGGGTGATCATATCGAGGAATTCCCCCGCCGCCGGCAGGCCGCTGTCGTTAATGTCCAGCAGCAGTTTGCGCGCGATGCGCAACCCGTCGTTGATGCGGAAGCTGTTATCCATATGGGGATCGTTGATGAGCCCTTTCCAGCCGACGGTGGTGCGCGGTTTTTCAAAATAGACCCGCATGACGATCTCGAGCTCGCCCTTCAGCGCCTCGCGCAGGGTCAGCAGGCGGGCGGCATACTCTTTCGCCGCTGCCGGATCGTGAATAGAACAAGGCCCAATCACCACCAGCAGACGGTCATCGTCGCCTTTGAGGATCTGATGGATCGCTTTGCGAGCATGTGCAACGGTGTTTGCAGCATTTTCGGTAGCAGGGAATTTTTCCAGGAGCGCAACGGGAGGTAATAATTCGTTGATCTCTTTAATGCGTAAATCGTCGTTCTGATAATTCATCTTCTTTCCAGCGTTGCCATACTTATTCAATGAAATGCAATCCCTCCAATCTATCTCTTCGCTGAAATAGTGTAAACGTGATTTTACAGTAGTGATGGAATAATCCTGGAAATAGGCAAAAATACGCCATAAAGTAGCGAAGCCAGGCTCATGAACTACAATATTTAACTGTTAAAGCTAATTAAGTCTTACGTTTCAGGATTATATAGTGACACTGCGATCGTCTGCGGAGTCTTAAACCATAGCGAGTCAGATCCCTGGCACACTCACCGCGGGAAGCGCATTTCCCCTTCCCGGCTTAACAGGAGTATCCGATGAATATGAAAAAACTGACGACCCTTTTGCTCACCGCCACCTTAGGTCTTGCCAGCGGCGCGGCCCTGGCGGCAGACACCGGCGCCCAGTCCAATAATGGCCAGGCCAACTCTTCCGCGGATGCCGGTCAGGTGGCGCCGGATGCCCGTGAGAACGTGGCGCCGAACAACGTGGACAATAGTCAGATCAACTCTGGCTCTGGGGGCACCACGGGCTCGACGATGACCCAGGATAATATGTCGAGCGATGAGGTACATAAAAACTCGATGTGTAAAGACGGCCGCTGTCCGGACACCGGTAAAAAACTGGACAACGGCGGCAATACGACCCAAGACAACAGCAAAACCGACGGCACCACCCAGTAACACATGAGGTGGGCAGATCGAAGAAAAGGCGAGCCGGTCTCGCCTTTTCTTCGTTTTTTATCGCTCTCTGTTTATGATGTCATAGCGTAATAATGATAACTATTAAGGGACGACACTATGGCGCACTCGCATTCGCACTCCTCTGTCCAGGCTCCGGATAACAGCAACGCCCGCCGGCTGCTATGGGCGTTTATCGTCACCGCCGGCTTTATGCTGATTGAAGCCGTCGGCGGCGCGATCTCCGGCTCGCTGGCCCTGCTGGCGGATGCCGGCCATATGCTCACCGACTCCGCCGCTCTGCTGTTTGCGCTGCTGGCGGTTCGCTTCGCCAGCCGCCCACCAAATGCCCGCCATACCTTTGGCTGGTTGCGTTTAACCACCCTGGCGGCGTTTCTCAATGCTATTGCTCTGGTGGTGATCACCATGCTGATTGTCTGGGAGGCGATTCAGCGCTTCCAGCATCCGCAGCCGGTAGCCGGCGTGACGATGATGGTCATTGCAGTCGCCGGTCTGCTGGCCAACGTGCTGGCGTTTTGGATCCTACATCGGGGTAGCGAGGAGCGGAATCTTAACGTACGCGCCGCAGCGCTACACGTGCTTGGCGACCTGCTGGGCTCGGTCGGCGCGATCGTGGCGGCCGTGGTGATCCTCACCACCGGCTGGACGCCTGTCGACCCGATTCTTTCCGTGCTGGTTTCCTGCCTGGTATTACGTAGTGCCTGGCGATTACTGAAAGAGAGTCTGAATGAATTGCTGGAAGGCGCGCCGCGTTCGCTGGATGTGGCGGCCCTGCAGCGGGATATCCGTCGCTCTATCCCGGAGGTACGCGATGTTCACCACGTCCACGTCTGGCTGGTGGGGGAAAAACCGGTGATGACGCTCCATGTACAGGTCGTTCCACCGCACGACCATGACGCGTTACTCAACCGCATCCTGCATTTCCTGGAACATAAATATGAAATTGCGCATGCCACGGTGCAGATGGAGTACCAGCCCTGCAGCGGCCCGGAGTGCCATCTCAACACGATGCACGCCGGGCACGATCATCACCACCACCATTAGCCAGAAAACGCGTGAGAACCTCGCTCACGCGCGCTGTTTATCCACATCCGGCTGCCGTTCAACGCAATGAACGTCAGCAAGAGGTATTCCAGCGACATGGCATAGACGCCCTGACGGGCAAAAATCACCACGCTTATCACGTTGACGATCACCCACAGCAGCCAGTTTTCAACATACTTGCGGGTCATTAAGATCATCGCCACCACCGACAGCACCGTCATGCAGGAGTCCCAGAACGGGAAAGCATCCGGCTGCAGTTCCGGCATAGTGACCTGCAAACCGAGCGCTTGCATCAGGCTGACCGCGATCCGCGTCAGGAAAGCAAAGAACGGGTTGATAAACAGGGTCAGCAAGCCGATCGCCACCACGCAGGCCGCCAGCCAGCCCAGCGCTTTGCTGCGCGGCAGCCAGCGGATCTGCAGCTCAGCCTCATGGTTGCTGCTTTGTCGCGACCATGCATACCAGCCGTAAACGTTAGCGGCAAAAAAGAACAGCTGCAGCAGCAGGCTGGCGTAAAGCTGGATCTGAAAGAAGATGATGGCGAACAGCGTGACGTTGACCAGCCCGAAAGCATAGTTACTGATCTTCTCCAGGCTCGCCAGCCAGATACACAGCAGCCCGGCGATGGTCCCCACGGCCTCTATCCAGGAGAGATCGTACCCCCCAGCGCCGATGGGTATATGTACTAAAATATTCTGCGTGCTAAAAAAATCCATTTCCTCCCCTCAGCGTCTGGCGACGCGACAATAGGTTATCCCCGTAGTGTAGCCGCAAAATCCAGCATCCGGTTAAGGGGAATTAATGCGCCGGTTCGCAGCGCTTCGTCGACATGGATTTCATGTGCAGCGCCGCCCTGCTCGAGACCCTCGGCAATGGCTTTCAGGCCATTCATCGCCATCCACGGACAATGCGCGCAGCTGCGGCAGGTCGCCCCTTCGCCGGCGGTGGGCGCTTCCAGCAGCGTTTTCTCCGGCACCGCCTGCTGCATTTTATAGAAAATACCGCGATCGGTGGCCACGATCAGCTGGCGCTGGGGCAGGCTTTTCGCCGCCGCAATCAGCTGGCTGGTGGAGCCTACGGCATCGGCCATCTCAACGATCGCCTGCGGCGACTCGGGATGGACCAGCACGGCGGCTTCGGGATGCAGAGCCTTCATCCGCATCAACGCCTGGGTTTTAAACTCGTCGTGCACGATGCACGCCCCCTGCCAGCACAGCACGTCTGCGCCGGTCTGACGCTGAACGTAACGCCCAAGGTGGCGGTCCGGCGCCCAGAGGATCTTTTGACCAAGACTATCCAGATGGTCAATGAGTTCCACGGCGATGCTGGAGGTCACCACCCAGTCGGCGCGGGCCTTCACCGCGGCGGACGTATTGGCATAGACCACGACGGTGCGGTCAGGATGGGCGTCGCAAAAGGCGTTGAATTCCTCAATCGGACAGCCCAGATCCAATGAACACTCGGCGTTCAGGGTCGGCATCAAAATGGTCTTTTCCGGGCTGAGAATTTTGGCGGTTTCCCCCATAAAACGCACCCCGGCGACCAGCAGCGTGGAGGCCGAATGGCGGGCGCCAAAGCGCGCCATCTCCAGCGAGTCGGCGATACAGCCGCCGGTCTCTTCCGCCAGCTGTTGAATTTCAGGATCGGTGTAGTAATGCGCCACCATCACGGCATCGCGCTCGCGCAGCAGGCGCTTGATTTTTTCGCGGTAAAACTGCTTTTCGTCGACGGTCAGCGGCTGCGGTTTAGCAGGGAAAGGATAAATCGCCGTTTCAGGATCAAACATTACGCTCATCATGC
>ERZ773114.4441-NODE-4441-length-10566-cov-3.717915_pt1 | contig 10566 bp, 7 predicted proteins | sample MGYA00580564_ERZ773114 | MGnify/ENA primary metagenome ERZ773114 (study PRJEB29015, sample SAMEA2737836) | human gut metagenome | biome: human gut; feature: human-associated habitat; material: faeces | place: China | collected 2012 ...
TTCATTAGGATTGCCTTTCCCTCTTACTGCGATATAATTGAATGAAGGCATATTAATAATTTCCGGTTTATTTTTAGGCCTATAATATTCTTTATATTCTTTTTTTGCACATCAATCGGAATCCCGGAAATGACAATGCGCATTAATACTCCTCCTGCTTCTCAATGATCTTATAGATGCGTTCCACCTCGGAGTCATCACCCAGAATCTCAAAGAGAGCCTTTTTTATTCTCCTGACAACCACCTGATTATCCCTGAAACCAGACAGTGCCTGCTTTTTCACGGCCTTGTGAATGCGAAGAGCAAGTTTCTCGTCCTCGCCGGTGTTGTCATAAATGGCCATGAGCGCTTTGCTCTTACGGATGCTTTCCGGATATTTATCGTTATCCTCCGGGCAATCAACATCCTTGGCCAACTTTATATATTTCTCAAGCATCTCAGCGTAGTCAAGAACTCCCTGCTTACGCTCTTCGATGAGCTTATCAAGGATTTCTGACATCTTTGCGTAATAGCGCGGATTGACGGTAACCTTTTCGATAACCTTCTTACGGATGTTATTCTCGATGGCCTCTGCTGCACCTTCCTTGTGGCCGCTATCACCTTCACCGGTAAGCGTTTCGCCTTGTTTTGCTACGAAATCCAATAGGGTAAGATCATCAAAATCGCCAATCTTCTCAGCATCCGCTGCCGTGATATAGTTATCGATCATCTTTCTCATATCAGGCTCATAGGCCTTCAAATCTAGGAAATCACCACTGGCCGTACCGATGGTTTTCTTCAGCTCAATGTAGAAAGTGACCTTCTTGTCATATTCATTCAGTTTGCCATATGAGATATCATCAACCAGATATGGCTTTGCTTCCGCGAAAGCTCTGACAAGACTGCTCACCAGACGATAGAGTTTTTCTCTCAGGCGTGCATAAATCTCGTCGCTCTCCTCCGACTGACCGGAAACACCACAGAAATAATGGATGTACTGGATCTCCCCACGAGGTTCCTCGACACCTTCGCAGAGTTCCTCGACGGCATCATACACTTCCTCAAAATAGGATACCGTAGCATCATGGCGATCCTTAACAAGTCCTTTTACATCCTCCGGATCATATCCTTCAAAAGCGCCGGAAGTATAGTCCTTCATTGCAGTCTGGAGCTGTCCAAACAGCTGCTTGTAATCCACGATATAGCCAAAGTCCTTACTATCATCATTGAGACGGTTGACGCGGCAAATCGCCTGAAACAGGCCGTGATCCTGCATCCTCTTGTCGATGTAAAGGTAGGTACAAGGAGGCGCATCAAATCCAGTGAGCAGCTTGTCTACGACAATAAGGAGCTTCATATTTGCAGGCTCCTCTACAAACTTCCGCTTTGCTTCCTTTTCAAATTCCTCCACCTTGGTCTGAACCGAGCCAGCATTCGGAAGGTCAGAAGGATCAAGCCCCAGCATCTTCAAATACGTCTCATATTTGAGGAAGGTTTCAGTATCATCCTCATCGCTGACGGTATCAGTGCGCAATTCGCCCTTGTTCGGTGTATAGGAAGATATGATGGCGCACTTCTTAAAGCCCATCTGTTGGAAGATTTCGTAATACTTACAAGCTGTAGGAATACCATCAGCTACAAGAATCGCATTACCGTTTCCATCCATCAGACGTGGCTTCATATTAAAGTCCTGAATGATATCCCACGCCACCTTTTCAAGACGAGAGCGGGAGCTATATACCTTCTGCATCGTGCCCCACTTCTCCTTGAGCTTTGCCTTTGCACGAGAGGAAAGGCCTCTAGTCTTTACGTCGAACCACTGGTCAACACGATCCTGTGAAGACAAATCCTGTGGAACATCGCGGTATTCATAACGCAGATCCAGCACAACGCCATCGGCCACGCCTTCGTTATACTTGTAAGCGTGGATATATGTACCGAAAACCTCAATGCTGATCTTCTTGTCCCTCTTCAGTAGTGGAGTACCCGTAAAGCCGATAAATACAGCATTCGGCATGATAGTCTTCATCGCCGTATGGAGCTTGCCGGACTGTGTTCTATGGCATTCGTCAACAAACACGACAAGATTTCCCTTTGCCTTAAAATCGGCAGGGAGGGATGCTTTCAGTTCTTCAATATACTTTTCGTAATCGTTCTCCGTTGCTTCTCCGCCACGACGGCCAAACTTATGCACGAGGGAACAGATCAGCGAATCATCATATACATTCAAACGATTCAGCAAATCTTTACCGCTCTTGGTACGAGCAATATTCTCATCCACACCAGTGAATGTTTTTTCTATTTGCTCATCAAGCTCATCTCGGTCTGTCACGATAAGGACACGGGCATTAAGCTCCGCCCAATGTGTCAGAATCCATTTTGCAAGCCATACCATTGTCAGCGTTTTGCCGGAACCCTGTGTATGCCAAAGAATACCACCCATCGGTTTATCCGGATCTCTGTTCGGATTGTGAAGCTCTGTCCTCAGATTATTGAGCCTCTGCTGAGTGCGCTTGATGCCAAAATACTGATTGTACCGGCACACTTTTTTGATGCCTTTATCAAAAACAACGAAATTCATGATAAGGTCGATAAAACGTTCCTTATCGCACATGGCATATATCTGCTTCAGGAGTTTATTCTCGATGCCTTCGCAGGCTTTACTGATACGAACATCTACTGGATCACGCTCCTCCTCATGTTCTTTGAAGCCGTCATCCTTCCACTCCATATAGAACTTCTCTCCGGTCAGAAGCGTGCCGTAGCGTAGACCTTCCGACTCGTTTCCGGCCATACAGAACTGCATGGTAGTAAAGAATCCCCAAATAAAGGTGTCCTTCTGATTTGTGAGATTCTGACGGATGCCTTCAGACACAGAGATACTGCTTCGTTTTAATTCGATAACGGCCACAGCAATACCGTTCAAATAGATGACAAGATCTGGCCTCTTCTCCTGCTGCTCAACAACAGTTACTTCCTCAGCGATTGCAAAGTCATTATTCAGCGGATTTTCTTCATCAATAAGTTGCACAGTCACCGGAGGCTTTTTAGGACTTTCACTAACCGGAATACCGTACTTTAAGCGAGAATATACAGTTTTATTCGCGTCATATAACCCGCGTGAAAGATTACCCGCTTCCTGCTGAAGCTGCATAACAGCAGCATCAATCAGCTTGTCTGCATAACCCTTCAGTCGAAGGTACTGGCGCAGACGATCTTCCTTGATGTTCTTATTCTGATAATCTGACAGGTTACCAATATACTGATAGCCCAATCTCTCTGGATCTTTGAAGAAACGGATCACTCTTTCCTGTGTTTTGATTTCGGCATCCCCAATACTCATCCGACAGGCACCTCCTTACATCAATCTGACCTTGCCGGTCAGCAATTCTTCCATCATTCCTTTTTTTACCTTTTCGTACTTATGCAGCTTTTCCACTAATAGGCTTATTTCATCATCCATATCCGCTAACACGCCAATGATAGCTTCTCTTTCAGTCTTTTCTGGTAGCCTAATCTCAAGCTTTCTAACATCAGCTACTGTAAGATTATGTTGTGCTCCTACTTTCTCATTTGAGAAGATTTGTTCCTGTCCATTTTTCCCAGATAAGTAAAGCATGCACCAACTCGCCAAATCGGGATCAAATAACTTAGCAATACCCACTGCGCCACCAGCAAATGCCGTTTGTTTATTATCAAAAACAGCGACATTTCCTATTCGGCCAGAAATTGAGATCAGCAAGCAAACTTCATCTAAAAGAATCTTTGGATACTTTTCCGCTACATCATACGGAATAAAGAAGTCTGTATTATAGTTAATATCAAACGCCTCGAAATCTTTGTTTTGAATAAACGGAATTGTGCCAATCTGCGGCGCTGTCACGAGAGAAGGCTTTATCTCAGCACTATAATCGAACCCTGTTTGCTTAGTAACTAAACGACATAGTTTATCTAATGTGGTAGTTTGCCAATCCCCATCGAACCCATCCAGTCGCTTCTTCCCGGTGACAAGCATTTGCATTGTCCCCTGACGAATATCCTTTTTCTTTCGGATGAATTTTTTCAAATTCTCGATCAAAGCATCTACATCAGACAGTGAATTTACAATTTTTTCCTGTTCAAAAGTTTTAGGGACAATTATCACTGTATCTCCTAATGAACCTTTGGAAACCGATGAAACCTTCGTCCCATGAATATATGGCAATAGCTGATCATGGTACAAATGCGAATTCATGTAGTAACCCAGCCATTTAGGCACAAATTTGCCGGACTTCACTCTGAAAGGAATTGTATGCAACCCAGCCATCACCGGTTTGTCAGACGTATTTGTAACCTCAGTAACTTTGCCGACAGTTTCATCTTCGGCAGTATCTGCCATTACAACATCTCCATCTTGGAGAGGCTGCGCTGAACTTGATATCCTTAGTCCGTCATTTATGTACGGAACATCCTCTCTGGTACAATCCAGCACCTCCGGAAATAGGATAAGGACATCGCCATAATGTATATTTTTGAATTGACCACTATCATAATTAAGCTCAGCACGGGAATAAGTGTTGTTGTTCAGGACACGAAAAGTGTCAGAGAAGCTTTGAACATCCCACTCTTCAGGGATCATCCCTATTTCCGTCTTTTTCATTCCCATTTGAATCCCATCCTTTCCAGATGAGACTTTACCTTCGCCTCATACTCAATTGTTTCTTTATCAAGCTCCGGAAGTGTATTCTCATATCGTTCAGCAAGTTCAATAATCCGGCTCGTTAAGCAATGAGAAATCGCAGTATACAAATCGTTTATACCTGAGAAAATACTATCAAACCACTTCTTATTCACAAGCAGGTCGAGAATTTCATCGTCCGTCAAAACTTCATATCTTGCCCGACACTTTTCATCCAGAGCCTTATTTAGATCTTTAACAACCTTATTATAATCAGATACCTTGCTGCAAAGATCTAAAGCTGCCTTCAGCTGGTTTACGTCATCCTGCAAACTCTCAGGTACGCATTCTTCTGTACGAATAATATGTAACCGATAGTCAATAGAGCTCTTTGTGATTTTTCCATTTTCGTTGACTGCGCTCTTACAAAGCGGATGTCCAACAAGATATGCTTCCAGCCGCCTCTTCGTATTAACAAGCTGGAGATCCGTGCGGATCACTTCCAGCTCTATGGTTTCTTCTGTTTCAATCGTACTTGTCAACTCGACCATTTGGGCTTCGATATCCTTCGCTTTAACTTTTCCGTTCTCAGCCACATCTGCAAGGGCAGATTCTTCGTCTGCACTCTCAATCAAATCAACAAGCTGGGATTCCGTCTCTGCAACAATATTCTTAGTTTCTTCTATAGCATTCTTCTCTTCACGGAAAAAGGCATCTATTACGATAGATTTAGAAATCAAGCGACCTTCCCATCCGGTGACCTTCATTTCACCCTTGTTCTTTCCCTGTGTAATTTCTTCCTCAATATTGTCTGTCGCTCTGGCATTGGTGTAGCCATCTGGTTCGCTTATGATAAGTGACACATCGTCGTTCATGACCTCATTCCAATAGGCTAGCAACACCTGATATACATCGTATTTGTCAATCAGTGTTAGGTGTTCAAATTCAGCAATGATATCCTCAGCAAGACTTACAATAAACTCTCTTGCAACCACATCTTCATTGAGTGTAGAAAGAATCGGATATTCCTTTGCCTTCCACACAGCAAATGACTCATCAAGTTTCTCACCATACTCCGAGAATTCAGTGTTTTTATATATCGTTTGTCGAATACTTTCGTGTTCAACATTCAAGCTGTAGTATTTTTCGCTAATGGCTGACAGCAACTCAGATTTCAGCGAAGGAAATACTTCCCAGTACTTGGAGAGGCCATCGATGTCAACCGCAGGAATGCCTCCATGAATGTGAGCATAGATATCCTGAATATCCTCAGGATCTGTGGAGTCAATATAGCGAGTGATATTCAGGTTATACCCGTTTTTCTTTTCAATTTCGTCGTTTGGTACGAAACGTGCGTACTTTGGATCTGTAGTTATCTGCTCATTAAACGTCGTAATGATTCTATAGATATCACGTTCACGCAAACGATTCTTGTTACCGTCCTTAACGTACCCACGGCTGGCATCAATCATAAAGATGCCCTGTCGGTTTGCAGCACCTTCTTTATCAATTACGAGCACGCAGGCAGCTATGCCGGTGCCGTAAAACAAGTTTGCCGGAAGGCTGATGATGCCCTTAATCCAATGCTTCTTAATAATGGCTTCCCTGATAGTAGCTTCCGCGTTTCCACGGAATAAGACACCATGAGGAAGAATAACTGCAGCTTTGCCGTTCGCCTTCAATGCTTTGAGAATGTGCATGAGCCAAGCATAGTCGCCGTTCTTCTCAGGAGGTGTGTCCCCATAGCCTTCAAAGCGACCATACTCTTTACCGGCAATACCGTCGCGCCAGTTCTTCATGGAAAATGGAGGATTGGCCACTATGTAATCAAAACGTTCAAGTACAGAGTTATCCGATTTATCAAGGTACTGCGGATTTGAGAAGGTGTTGCCACTTTTTATAGTAATCTCGGCTTTACGGTGAAGGACGGCATTCATCTTTGCCAGACCAGCTGTCGTGCTTTCCTTTTCTTGGCCATATCCCATGATTGGGATAGGAGCTGCATCAATGGCTCGAATTAATAGGCTACCACTTCCACATGCCGGATCGCATACCATGGCGCTGGTGTCCGTGCAACGGCTGATTCCCACTACATTGGCGAGGATTCTGGAAACCTCTGCAGGTGTGTAAAATTGTCCCTTGCTCTTTCCACTTTCTGTAGCGAATTTGCGCATCAAATATTCGTAGGCGTCTCCGATGATGTCATCACCTTCAGCCTTATTCCGGGAGAAGTCGAGTTCTGGGCGCTGGAAGATGGATATGAGATCGGTCAACTTATCAACCATTTCCTTACCGCTTCCCAGCTTCTTCTCATCATTAAAATGAGCAATATCAATAACACCCTTCAGGTCAGTATTCTCGTCAGCAAGGCGTGCTATGATTTTATCCATACCTTCGCCGATATTTTTCTTTCCCTTCAGAGCAATAAAGTCATCAAAGGAGCAACCCGTCCGTTTCTCCGGATCGGGATCTTTATCATGTGCCTTATCAAAGACCTTAATATCTTCATAGGCTCCTTTATTCTTAAATTTATCAGTGACATACTTCATGAATAAAAGTGTCAGGATATAGTCCTTATACTCCGAGGAATCCATTCCTCCGCGAAGTTTGTCACAGCTCGCCCACAGCGATGCATATAATTGCGTTTTCTTGACAGCCATCTTTGTCTGCTCCTTGTCTAATGTTTTCTTCGATTTTTCCCCTTGAATCAGTCAGCGCTTTTACCGCTCTTAACCCATTCATCGAGTTCGGAAATTTTAAACTTCCACTGTTTTCCGATTTTTTGAGCAGGCAAACCCTCTTTACCATTTCTGATCCAGCTACGAAGAGTAACTGTTTTGATTCCTAAATATTCCGCAGCTTCATCTATGCTTATCCATTTGTCATTCATGATTTCTTCCATGCTCTCACCTCGTGATTTGAATCTGAATACAGCTTAACTATTTTAGTATACACCATAAGCATGAATTTTCCAAGAGTTTGCTGTTATTTGTTGATATTATTTTTTATTTGTGCGTTCTCAAATTTTCCTGCCGGACACAACTATGTCCGGCCTTTTTTTGCCCGTTTTTCAATGTAAAGCTCATCTTGGCCTTCTCATTTCTGCCTATCAGCACTGCAAAAACGGACATGCCCGTGTCTGAGGTTCCGATCCCTAAAAATGGCATACTTGCTTTAGCACGTGGGAGCTATCTGCGCAGGGTGTTTCCGGTTCCACGTGACTACCGTTGACAATCAAATACTGTACCGATCACCGGAAGTGAGGTGCAGCCGGAGGAGGGCTTTCATTATGCAAAACAATGACAATCAGAAGACTTACTTTATTTACGTTCGCAACACCGGCGAAAAGGTCCCGGTCACCAAGGAACAGCACGACTCCTTCTATAAGGAAGCCGACCGCATTCGCCACAAGGAGCAGGACCACGGCAGGTGCATGTGCCCATATCGCTTCATATGGAGATGCGATGGCGACTGCCTTGACTGTGAATATCACGCTGCCGGAGACATCACTTCTCTAGATCAGCCTCTCTCAGATGGCAGCGGCACCCTCGGCGACTATATTTCCGACCGCAGTAAACCTATGGAGGAAGTCATCGCCGATCGTATGCTGTTAGAGCAGCTTTTTGCTAGACTACGTGAACTCGACCCAGATGCCGACACCATCATCCAGTGCTGGCTTGATGATTACAAGATCTCAGATCGTGCAATCGCCGAGAAGCTTGGCCGCAAGCAGCGTACCTTCGCTGATCAGATGAAGAAGATCCGCACGGAACTCCGTAAGGTCCGTGACCATTAATTCTACATATCATATGTAGAAATTCATCCCTCTTGGCATCCATCAACCGATGCCCGGAGGGATTTTATATTTTTTTAACTTCTCTCCGCTCAAATCCGCCACTCATCTCCAGTGGAAGGTGTAAGGCACGAAACAACAAGCCTTAACCATCACAGAAACGGAGGTGAAGCACATGAAGAAGTCCTACTTCGATTCAGGCGGTAACGACACAGAGCTGATTGCAGTACTGAATGCAATCTCCCACGTATCCGCAAGAATGGCGAGAAACATGACAATCCTCGCACAGCAAAGACAATCAGAGAAAGGAGAACGCCGCTATGAGCAAAATGAGCGATATGGCTATGACCATCGAAGAGCTGCGCAATGCAGTCGCTGCTATTAACGAGGCAGCCAACTGGTTAGCAACACAGTTTGGCAGCACTGCTAATGAAGCATCTGCTGCCAAGGAAGAAACGAAACCGGAGCTGAAGCTTGAGGATGTACGAGCTGTCTTAGCAGAAAAGTCCCGTGCCGGGCATACCGCTGCTATCCGTACATTACTTCAGAAGTATGGCGCTTCCAAGCTATCTGCTGTTGATCCGAAGCACTATGAAGCCTTGTTAAAGGATGCGGAGGTACTTGACGATGCCACCTAAAGGACATGCTATCTTATCTGCTTCCTCTTCGGACCGCTGGCTCCACTGCCCGCCTTCCGCAAGGCTCTGCGAGACCTACGAGGATAAAGGCAGCGATTATGCTGCGGAAGGCACTGATGCTCACGAGCTTTGTGAGTACAAGCTAAAGAAGGCCCTGGGGATGGATGCCAGTGATCCGACGGAGAATCTCACCTGGCACAACGAGGAAATGGAGGACTGTGCCAATGGCTATGCCGCCTACATCCTTGAAATGGTAGAGGCCGCCAAGGAAAGCTGCGCTGATCCGAAGGTTCTGATTGAACAGCGTGTAGATTTTTCTCGCTGGGTGGAACAGGGCTTCGGAACCGCTGACTGCATCATCATTGCAGATGGCACCTTGAGAATATGCGATTACAAGCACGGTCTTGGAGTCCTCGTAGATGCGACCGATAATCCGCAAATGAAGTGCTACGCGCTTGGAGCCCTGGAGCTCTTTGATGACATCTACGACATTGATAATGTCAGCATGACCATCTACCAGCCAAGGCGTCAGAATATTTCCACCTTTGAAATTTCCAAGGATGCGCTGTACAAGTGGGCGGATGAAGTGCTGAAGCCGACCGCAGATCTTGCCTTTGCCGGGGATGGGAACTTCCTCTGTGGCGAATGGTGTGGTTTCTGCAAGGCCAAGCACGAATGCCGTGCCAGAGCCGAGTCCAATCTTACGCTGGCTCAGTACGATTTCAAGTTTCCACCTCTTTTAGAGGATTCGGAGATTGAATACATCCTCTCCCGCGCAGATGAGCTGGTTGCCTGGGCATCCGATATCAAGGAATATGCTCTGCAGCAGGCCATCAGCGGTAAGGAATGGGCTGGCTGGAAGCTGGTCGAAGGTAGATCCAACCGCAAGTATTCCAATGAGGAGGCAGTCATCCAGGTAGTTACAGATGCCGGGTTTGATCCATATGAAAAGAAGCTCCTTGGTATCACTGCCATGCAGAAGCGTCTTGGCAAATCCAGATTCGATGAGCTGCTTACCGCCTATATTGAAAAGCCTCAAGGTAAACCGACGCTCGTACCGGAGAGCGATAAACGTCCGGCAATGAACAATGCAAAAACTGATTTTATGGAGGAAAATCAAATGAACAAGAATGTAAAAATCAACAATCCTATGAAGGTAATCACTGGTCCTGACACTCGTTGGTCTTATGCCAACGTCTGGGAGCCGAAATCCATCAATGGAGGTACTCCGAAGTACAGCGTATCTCTGATCATCCCGAAGTCTGATACCAAGACCATCGCCAAAATTGAAGCTGCCATCGAGGCCGCTTACAAGGAGGGCGAGGCCAAGCTCAAGGGCAATGGCAAGTCCGTACCTGCCCTCTCTGTCATCAAGACGCCTCTTCGTGATGGTGATATGGAGCGTCCGGACGATCCGTCCTATGCCAATTCCTATTTCGTAAATGCCAATGCAACCTCTGCTCCTGGCATCATGGATGCAGATCGCAATCCAATCCTTA
>ERZ773114.4445-NODE-4445-length-10563-cov-3.841740_pt1 | contig 10563 bp, 9 predicted proteins | sample MGYA00580564_ERZ773114 | MGnify/ENA primary metagenome ERZ773114 (study PRJEB29015, sample SAMEA2737836) | human gut metagenome | biome: human gut; feature: human-associated habitat; material: faeces | place: China | collected 2012 ...
TCCGGTGAGGCGCAATGTTGCGGGGGCTTTATCCCTGGTGGCATTGGTTGCTGGAAAGAGAAAACCCCCGCACGTTGAGAGGTAAAACCTGACAACAGAACGGGGGCTAATCTTGAAACCAGACACTTCAAGAATAGCCGCAAAATGTTGTCATTACAACAAGGCGGCTATATGACGCTCGCGCAGTTTGCCATGATTTTCTGGCACGACCTGGCAGCACCGATCCTGGCGGGAATTATTACCGCAGCGATTGTCGGCTGGTGGCGTAACCGGAAGTAAGGTGAAAACGGGCGTCAGGCTGCCGTGATGGCAATATGCGCCCGAAACCGGCCGCAGGGGTAACAGCCTGCGGCCTTTTTTGTATCCGGCACCCATAAAAAAGTCTTAACGCACAACGCTAAGACTTTATTTTTCAAACAAAAAGATTACTTGCTGGTATCCAGTTCTTCGAAACCTTTCACCAGATCATCAATCGCTTTCATCTGCTTGAGGAACGGTTCCAGTTTAGCCAGCGGCAGCGCGGATGGACCATCACATTTCGCATGTTCCGGATCCGGATGCGCTTCAATAAACAGCCCCGCCAGACCTACCGCCATACCGGCTCGTGCCAGCTCAGCCACCTGAGCACGACGACCACCGGAAGCTGCGCCAAACGGATCGCGGCATTGCAGTGCGTGGGTCACGTCGAAAATCACCGGCGAGTTACCAGACACTTTCTTCATAATGCTGAAGCCCAGCATATCGACAACCAGGTTGTCATAGCCGAAGTTAGCACCACGATCGCAAAGAATCACTTTTTCGTTGCCGCCTTCTTTGAATTTATCAACGATATTACCCATCTGTCCCGGGCTGACAAACTGTGGTTTCTTGACGTTAATTACCGCACCGGTTTTCGCCATGGCTTCAACCAGGTCAGTCTGGCGAGCAAGAAACGCCGGCAACTGAATCACATCCACGACATCAGCAACGGGCTGTGCCTGACTTGGTTCGTGAACGTCGGTGATAATTTTCACGCCAAAAGTCTGCTTCAACTCCTGGAAGATTTTCATCCCTTCTTCCAGGCCCGGTCCACGATAAGAGTGGATGGAGGAGCGGTTGGCTTTGTCAAAAGAGGCTTTGAACACGTAAGGGATACCCAGTTTCTGGGTCACGGTTACGTAGTGCTCGCAAATGCGCATCGCCAGATCGCGAGATTCCAGCACGTTCATACCGCCAAACAGTACGAACGGCAGGTCATTTGCTACGTTGATGTCGCCAATGCTAACCACTTTTTGTTTCATAGGATCGCCTTAATCTTGAGTAAAATGTCGATTAATTAATGCAGCACAATATGTTTATGCGCGATGTTATTTATTTGCGCACGGATCATTTCGCTGATCGGGTCTTCCGGACACTGTTCAACGAAATAACTTAAATCGTTCAACGCAACGTGTTCGCAATCCAGTTGCGCATAAATCAACCCGCGATCGCGAATTTCATAGGGATCTTCAGGGTTGAATTGTAATAAAGCTTCGCTGGTGCGTAACGCCAGCTCCATCTGATTTTCTTCCATCAACGAGGCTTTGAGTGTATCCAGCAATTTGCGGATTACCTCAATGTTATCAGCTTCATCAAGGTCTTCATAAAACAGTTCCGCCGACGGGCTGATATTTCCCTTTAACCATACGTCCAGCATATGTTCGCTTAACGATTCACCGTTAAAAGGATTAATCAGCCAAATTTCGCCATCCGGACATTCAATGCGCAATATCAGCTGCGTAGGGAAAATCACCGGCAGCAGCGGCAAATCGAGACGATTCGCGACCCATAATAAAACCGCACCTAATGATACCGCACTGCCCTGTCGATTCTTTAACACCTGGTCCAGCCATAATGCATCGGAAAGACGATAAACGCCGCGTGAGGCTTTAAATCCCCAGTCGCCGTAAAACAGCGCGATCAGTTTTTCCAACTGCTCTTCTAAAGGCAGAAGCTGGCTGATTTCTTCCTTCGCCAGACTAACGAGACGCTCCAGTTCGTCGTAAACATCTTGCGAGGGAAAATCGCGGCGGATTGCTTCGCAAGCCAGGATCATGCCTTCGCACAATGGCGCTTTATTAAATTCGAAATCAGCTAACGATCTCATGACTTACCCCAGTAACGGTACTTTTGTGGTGGCGAGTTTAATGATGATGTACAGCACCACCAACGCCAGCGGGAAGGCAATAATGCGCGCCTGCTGACTGTGCATACGACGATAATCGAGTGCAATAAAACCCAAAACGATATAAATGATAACTCCAAACAGCTTTTCAGTCAGCCACTGTGCCTGCCCGGAAAATGGCAGGATGTGCGCTTTAGCCATCAACGCAATGCCGCTTAACAATAACACCGTATCGACAACCGGCGGCACAATGCGCGTCCAGCGAGCAAATGCCTGTGGATGCTTCTGATAACGTAGCCAGAAACGTAAGGTTAATAGCCCAACAGAAAGCGCGATACTAATAAGATGAACACTAAGCAGTGTAGAAAAACTTGTCATTGATAATAGCGGCCGAGCGTTACGCGCTCGTTATCACCATAGTCACGGCAGGTTTCGACGTCATGATACCCCGCGAGGATAAATGCTTGTCGCACCGCTTCGCCCTGCTGCCAGCCATGTTCCAGAAGCAGAAAGCCGCCGGATACCAGCGCGTTACGCGACTGTTCGATGATATGCACGATGTCTGCCATTCCACTGTCTGCCGCAACCAGCGCAGTGAGCGGCTCAAAGCGGACATCGCCTTGTTGAAGATGTGGGTCCTGCTCGTCAATATACGGCGGATTGCTGACAATCATCGCAAACTGCTGCCCGGCTAGCGCGCTAAACCAGTCGCTTTGCAGAATGTGGATATTTTTGATCGCCAGATGCTGGGCATTACGTTGTGCCAGGGAGACAGCATCAGGCATACGATCTACAGCGATAATTTCGCAGTCCGGGCGCTCGCTAGCCAGCGCAAGCGCAATCGCCCCGGTACCCGTCCCGAGATCGAGAATACGGCAAGGTTGTTCAGGCAACCGCGCCAGTGCCTGCTCCACCAGACACTCCGTATCCGGGCGCGGAATTAAGGTCGCTGGCGAAACAAATAACGGCAACGACCAGAATTCTCGCACCCCGGTTAAATGAGCAATGGGTTCACCATCGCGACGACGTGTCAGTAGCGCATCAAGTTGCTGACATTGTTCGTCAGTCAGCTGCGTTTCACCAAAGGCGAGAATAAAAGTACGCCCTCTGCCGGTAACATGCTCCAGCAGGATTTCAGCATCACGCCGCGGGCTTTCGCTCGCCTGAAGTTGGCTTATTGCTTCACGTAACCAGTGTTGATATTCCATTATTCCTGCTCGGACAACGCCGCCAGTTGGTCGGCCTGATGTTCCTGGATAATCGGTTCAATCAGCATATCCAGCTTACCTTCCATCACTTCATCCAGGCGGTAGAGCGTCAGGTTGATGCGGTGATCGGTAACGCGCCCCTGTGGGAAGTTGTAAGTACGGTTACGGTCGCTGCGATCGCCACTCCCCAGCAGGTTACGACGGGTAGACGCTTCGGCCTGTTGGCGTTTTGCCATTTCAGCAGCGTGGATGCGAGCACCGAGCACTGAAAGCGCCTTCGCTTTGTTTTTATGTTGTGAACGTTCGTCCTGACATTCAACAACAATCCCGGTCGGCAAGTGAGTAATACGAATTGCCGAATCGGTGGTGTTAACGTGCTGACCACCCGCCCCTGACGAGCGGAAAGTATCAATGCGTAAATCTGCTGGGTTGATGTCCGGCAGTTCTGCGTCAGGCAGTTCTGGCATTACCGCAACGGTACAAGCAGAAGTATGAATACGACCCTGCGATTCCGTAGCAGGAACACGCTGCACGCGATGACCGCCAGATTCAAATTTCAGACGACCATACACACCATCACCGCTAATTTTGGCGATGATCTCTTTATAACCACCATGTTCACCCTCGCTGGCGCTCATGATTTCTACCCGCCAGCGGCGGGCTTCGGCATAACGGCTGTACATACGGAACAGATCGCCTGCGAACAGCGCCGCTTCGTCGCCGCCGGTTCCGGCTCGGACTTCGAGGAAGGCGTTACGTTCGTCATCAGGATCTTTTGGCAGTAACAGAACCTGTAATTGCTGTTCCAGTTGCTCGCTTTTTTCTTTAGCTTCGCGCAGTTCATCCTGCGCCATCTCACGCATTTCAGGATCATCGAGCATCATCTGTGCGGTTTCGATATCTTCCTGAACCTGTTGCCAGTCGGTAAAACAGCGCGAAACATCACTTAACTGCGCATATTCGCGTGATAATGCGCGAAAACGTTCCTGGTCGGCGATAGTTTGCGCGTCACCCAGCAACGCCTGAACTTCTTCATGGCGTTCATGCAGGGCTTCCAGTTTGGCAACGATAGAAGGCTTCATAGGCGTAAATGCACCCTGTAAAAAAAGAAAATGATGTACTGCTACTCCAGCCCGAGGCTGTCGCGCAGAATATTCAGGCGTTCGTTATCCCCGTCACGGGCGGCCTGTTGAAGTGATTTCGTTGGCGCATGGATCAAGCGGTTAGTCAGTTTCCATGCCAGATCCTGCATAATGGCTTGCGCGTCGCCGCCCTGCTCAAGGGCCGCTAACGCTTTGGCGGTTAACTCATCGCGAACTTGCTCTGCCTGGCTGCGATACTCGCGAATGGTTTCGCTGGCGCTTTGTGCTCGCAGCCACGCCATAAATTCGCTGGTTTCCTGAGCGACAATAGTTTCCGCCTCAACCGCTGCGGCTTTACGCTGCGCCAGGTTGTGCGAAATGATGCTTTGCAGATCGTCCACACTATAAAGATAAGCATTCGCCAGTTTGCCAACTTCCGGCTCAACATCGCGCGGAACGGCAATATCCACCAACAGCATTGGTTGGTTGCGACGGCTTTTTAATGCGCGCTCCACCATGCCTTTCCCGATAATCGGTAACGGGCTGGCGGTGGAACTGATGATGATATCGGCTTCGCGCAGACGTTCGTCGATCTCACTCAGGGCAATCACTTCCGCGCCAACTTCATCTGCCAGAATTTGGGCACGTTCGCGAGTGCGGTTGGCGATAATCATCTTCTGTACTTTATGTTCGCGCAGATGCCGCGCTACCAGCTCGATGGTTTCGCCCGCGCCTACCAGCAACACTGTGACCGTAGAGAGCGATTCAAAGATCTGCCGCGCCAGCGTACAAGCCGCAAAAGCGACAGACACAGCGCTGGCACCGATATCTGTTTCAGTGCGAACGCGTTTCGCTACAGAGAAAGATTTCTGGAACATGCGTTCCAGTTCGCTGGCCTTCATATGGCCTTTTTGCGAATCGGCAAACGCTTTTTTAACCTGACCGAGGATCTGCGGCTCCCCAAGAACCAGTGAATCCAGGCCGCTGGCAACACGCATTAAATGGCTAACCGCGTCGTTATCCTGATGCCAGTAGAGGCTTTTACGCAGATCTTCTTCATTAAGATTGTGATAATCGCAAAGCCAGCGGATTAACGCCTCTTGCAGGTTATCCTGCTCTTCAACGCTAAGATAAAGTTCCGTGCGGTTGCACGTCGACAGCACCACGCCGCCCTGCACCATCGGCTGCGCAAGCAGGCTGTCAAGCGCCTGATCGAGCTTATCCGGCGAAAACGATACACGTTCTCGCAGCGATACAGGTGCCGTTTTATGGTTGATACCGAGTGCTAAAAGGGTCATGTCTGCGGGAAATAATACCAACGTTGATAGGGTTAGTCTGCTTGCATCATACAGGATGCGTAAGATCAATAAAAGAGAGCGCCCCCTTTTGGAGTAATTGCCGAAAGCCGTTAGATTCTGGCAATTAAGACAACTTGAACATAGACGATAGCGGACGGTAACGCTAGCATTAAGGGTTATAACTGCAACGTATCTCAAGGACTTGTCATCACTATGCCCCTGCCCGATTTTCGTCTTATCCGCCTGCTACCGCTGGCTGCTCTTGTGCTCACTGCCTGTTCCGTTACCACGCCCAAAGGTCCTGGCAAAAGCCCGGATTCGCCACAATGGCGTCAGCATCAGCAAGACGTGCGCAATCTTAATCAGTATCAGACTCGCGGCGCGTTCGCTTATATTTCTGACCAACAAAAAGTGTACGCCCGCTTTTTCTGGCAGCAAACCGGCCAGGATCGCTACCGTCTGCTGCTCACTAACCCATTGGGCAGCACGGAACTGGAGCTGAATGCTCAACCGGGTAACGTGCAGTTAGTCGACAATAAAGGTCAGCGTTATACCGCCGATGACGCCGAAGAGATGATTGGCAAATTGACCGGAATGCCAATTCCGCTCAACAGCTTGCGCCAGTGGATTTTAGGTTTACCGGGTGATGCAACCGACTACAAACTGGACGACCAGTACCGCCTGAGCGAAATTACCTACAGCCAGAATGGCAAAAACTGGAAGGTTGTTTATGGTGGTTATGACACCAAAACGCAACCTGCGATGCCAGCCAATATGGAACTCACCGACGGTGGTCAACGCATCAAGTTAAAAATGGATAACTGGATAGTGAAATAATGCGGACACAGTGGCCCTCTCCGGCAAAACTTAATCTGTTTTTATACATTACCGGTCAGCGTGCGGATGGTTACCACACGCTGCAAACGCTGTTTCAGTTTCTTGATTACGGCGACACCATCAGCATTGAGCTTCGTGACGATGGGGATATTCGTCTGTTAACGCCCGTTGAAGGCGTGGAACATGAAGATAACCTGATCGTTCGCGCAGCGCGGTTGTTGATGAAAACTGCGGCAGACAGCGGGCGTCTTCCGACGGGAAGCGGTGCGAATATCAGCATTGACAAGCGTTTGCCGATGGGCGGCGGTCTCGGCGGTGGTTCATCCAATGCCGCGACGGTCCTGGTGGCATTAAATCATCTCTGGCAATGCGGGCTAAGCATGGATGAGCTGGCGGAAATGGGGCTGACGCTGGGCGCAGATGTTCCTGTCTTTGTTCGGGGGCATGCCGCGTTTGCCGAAGGCGTTGGTGAAATACTAACGCCGGTGGATCCGCCAGAGAAGTGGTATCTGGTGGCGCACCCTGGTGTAAGTATTCCGACTCCGGTGATTTTTAAAGATCCTGAACTCCCGCGCAATACGCCAAAAAGGTCAATAGAAACGTTGCTAAAATGTGAATTCAGCAATGATTGCGAGGTTATCGCAAGAAAACGTTTTCGCGAGGTTGATGCGGTGCTTTCCTGGCTGTTAGAATACGCCCCGTCGCGCCTGACTGGGACAGGGGCCTGTGTCTTTGCTGAATTTGATACAGAGTCTGAAGCCCGCCAGGTGCTAGAGCAAGCCCCGGAATGGCTCAATGGCTTTGTGGCGAAAGGCGTTAATCTTTCCCCATTGCACAGAGCCATGCTTTAAGCCGGGCAAGCTGAGTTTCGGTGACAACGTCACCTTGTTCCAGACGTTGCATCGCGCTCTTTAATACACCGCCTGGAAAGGATCATGCCTGGCCCGCACAGTTTTCGGCAGATTCTTTCCACCAATGGACGCATGCCTGAGGTTCTTCTCGTGCCTGATATGAAGCTTTTTGCTGGTAACGCCACCCCGGAACTAGCACAACGTATTGCCAACCGCCTGTACACTTCTCTTGGCGACGCCGCTGTAGGTCGTTTTAGCGACGGCGAAGTCAGCGTACAAATTAATGAAAATGTACGCGGTGGTGATATTTTCATCATCCAGTCCACTTGTGCCCCTACTAACGACAACCTGATGGAATTAGTCGTTATGGTTGATGCCCTGCGTCGTGCTTCCGCAGGTCGTATCACCGCTGTTATCCCCTACTTTGGCTATGCGCGCCAGGACCGTCGCGTCCGTTCCGCTCGTGTACCAATCACTGCGAAAGTGGTTGCAGACTTCCTCTCCAGCGTCGGTGTTGACCGTGTGCTGACAGTGGATCTGCACGCTGAACAGATTCAGGGTTTCTTCGACGTTCCGGTTGATAACGTATTTGGTAGCCCGATCCTGCTGGAAGACATGCTGCAGCTGAATCTGGATAACCCAATTGTGGTTTCTCCGGACATCGGCGGCGTTGTGCGTGCCCGCGCTATCGCTAAGCTGCTGAACGATACCGATATGGCAATCATCGACAAACGTCGTCCGCGTGCGAACGTTTCACAGGTGATGCATATCATCGGTGACGTTGCAGGTCGTGACTGCGTACTGGTCGATGATATGATCGACACTGGCGGTACGCTGTGTAAAGCTGCTGAAGCTCTGAAAGAACGTGGTGCTAAACGTGTATTTGCGTACGCGACTCACCCGATCTTCTCTGGCAACGCGGCGAACAACCTGCGTAACTCTGTAATTGATGAAGTCGTTGTCTGCGATACCATTCCGCTGAGCGATGAAATCAAATCACTGCCGAACGTGCGTACTCTGACCCTGTCAGGTATGCTGGCCGAAGCGATTCGTCGTATCAGCAACGAAGAATCGATCTCTGCCATGTTCGAACACTAATCGAACCCGGCTCAAAGACCCGCTGCGGCGGGTTTTTTTGTCTGTAATATCCATTTGTATGACCTATGCCTCCTTCACCTGCCATTTAGTTGACAGATGATGCGCTCACGGATGAAACATTATTGTGAACAAAATATTTTCCTCACATGTGATGCCTTTCCGCGCTCTGATCGACGCTTGCTGGAAAGAAAAATATACTGCCGCACGGTTTACCCGTGACCTGATTGCCGGGATAACCGTCGGGATTATTGCTATCCCGCTGGCGATGGCGTTGGCTATTGGTAGTGGTGTGGCACCCCAGTACGGTTTATATACCGCAGCTGTTGCGGGGATTGTCATTGCTCTGACGGGTGGGTCACGCTTTAGCGTTTCCGGTCCGACTGCGGCATTTGTGGTAATTCTCTATCCCGTGTCGCAACAGTTTGGACTGGCAGGACTGCTGGTTGCGGCCTTGCTGTCGGGGATCTTTTTGATTCTGATGGGTCTGGCACGCTTTGGTCGCCTGATTGAGTATATTCCGGTTTCCGTCACCTTAGGTTTCACCTCGGGTATCGGGATCACCATCGGTACCATGCAGATTAAAGATTTTCTTGGCCTTACTTATCCGGCAGGAACTGCTACAGTTGAAACCATGGATAAGTTAAAGGCGATAATTGCCAATATAGGAACATTTAATATAAAAGCATTAATAGTTGGTGCGGTATCACTTGCAATTCTTATTATATGGCCTAAGTTCAAGTCTCTTGATAAAATTCCACCATCACTTATTGCGGTTATAGTATCAGTTCTTATGGTTAAATTCATCGGACCATTAAAAGATGTCAATACAATCGGAAGTCTGTATACAATAAAGAAAGGACTTCCAGGAGTGTCAGTACCATCAGTTAATATGGATATGATACTTACACTTCTTCCAGATGCTCTTACAATAGCGGTTCTTGCAGGAATAGAGAGTCTGCTTTCGTGTGTAGTATCAGATGGAATGATAGGTTCAAGACATAAGCCTAATATGGAGCTTGTTGCACAGGGAGCAGGTAATATCGTATCCGCACTTTTCGGTGGTATTCCAGCGACAGGCGCTATTGCAAGAACAGCGGCTAATGTCAAGAATGGTGGACGTACACCTATAGCAGGTATGGTTCACTCAGTTACACTTCTTATTGTGCTTGTGGTGCTTATGCCATATGCGGCCTGGATACCAATGCCAGCCATTGCGGCAATTTTATTTATTGTTGCATACAATATGAGTGGCTGGAGAGAGATGGTTAATCTTGTTAAGCACTCACCAAAGTCAGATACATTAGTATTACTTACAACTATGGTGCTTACAGTTGTATTTGACCTTGTTGTGGCTATAGAAGTAGGTATTGTTATGGCTGCACTTCTTTTCCTGAAGAGAATGGCAGACGTAACAGAAGTAAGAAGCTGGAAATATATCGGGGAAAATATTGATGAGAATAACGACCCTGAGAGTATTAATTTAAAGAAAGTTCCTGATAAGACTTTAGTATACGAAATAATCGGACCAATGTTCTTTGCGGCAGCGGATAAGTTTATGGATATACATATGGAGTCAGATGTAAAAGTAGTTATAATCAGAATGCGTGGTGTTCCAGCTATGGATATATCAGCATTGCGTTCGCTTAAGAATATACACAATGTATGTAAGAAGCGTGGTATAACTATGGTATTATCCCACGTCCAGGAACAGCCTAAGTCTATGATGGAGAAGGCTGGATTTGCGGCAGAAGTTGGAGAAGATAACTTCTGTGCTAATATTGATGCGGCGTTGGCATATGCACAGGAGATAGTGGGGTAAGAGCGGAGCTGGCAGACGGACGGGCAGATGGACGGACGGCGAAAGGCGGGACAGCCCCCTGCCGTGTGGAACTGCGGATAAGACAATTGGATATTACCGGGTGTTTCCGAGGGAGTGTTGTGGCGGTGGACGCACACGCTCATATTCGGCATCCTGCCTCAGTATTCGCTTGACCAGACCTCGTGTCTGGTCATTGCTGTTTATAGGGGCGGAAACACTGGTAATAT
>ERZ773114.4450-NODE-4450-length-10553-cov-13.348543_pt1 | contig 10553 bp, 10 predicted proteins | sample MGYA00580564_ERZ773114 | MGnify/ENA primary metagenome ERZ773114 (study PRJEB29015, sample SAMEA2737836) | human gut metagenome | biome: human gut; feature: human-associated habitat; material: faeces | place: China | collected 2012 ...
AAGAAGGACGAGGTGCCCGCCGAGGTGACCGCGCTGGTGGAAAAGCGCGCCGCCGCCAAGAAGGCCAAGGACTGGGCCACTGCCGACGCCATCCGCGCCGAGCTGACCGCCATGGGCTGGGCCGTCAAGGACACCGCCCAGGGCCCGCAGCTGAGCAAGCTGTAAGGCTTATCTTATAAACAAAAAGGGAGCGTTTCCGTGCAGGAAACGCTCCCTTTTTTGCAGGCTGAAAATGGATCACGGACGCCGGGTCACAGGAACCAGCGCTCGGAGAGGATCCACCAGATCCCCGGCAGGTTGATGGGGAACAGGTTGTAGAACAGATCGCGCAGGGCAGTGAACATGAAACAGACCTCCTTTCCAAAGATGATCAGGCAAAAATGGCCTTCAGCAAAAGCAGCAGCAATTTGGGCAGGCTGCTGGTGCCAAGCAGTTTGAACAACAGTTCCAGAGTAGACAGCATGTGTTGTTTGCTCCTTTCTGTGGGGGTGGGACAGGGGAGTGCCCCTGTCGGCCTCACAGAAAATACGAATCAGCCCCTCCGAAAATTGCACCCTGACCGCTGGAAAAAACTTCCACAAAAAAGCGGCGGCACCCGCTGTGGATGCCGCCGCTTGCAGTGTGAGTTCTGGAAAAATGGCTCAGCGCTTCACGTTGAAGGCTGCCATGCCGGGGTACACGGCGCTGCCGCCCAGCTGCTCTTCGATGCGCAGCAGCTGGTTGTACTTGGCCACGCGCTCGGTGCGGCTGGGGGCACCGGTCTTGATCTGGCAGGTGTTCAGGGCAACGGCCAGATCAGCAATGGTGGTGTCCTCGGTCTCGCCGGAGCGGTGAGAGCTGATGGCGGTGTAGCCGGCCTTGTGGGCCATTTTGATGGCCTCCAGCGTCTCGGAAACAGAACCGATCTGGTTCAGCTTGATCAGGATGGCGTTGCCTGCACCCAGCAGGATGCCCTTGGCCAGACGCTCGGTGTTGGTAACGAACAGGTCGTCGCCCACCAGCTGGACCTTGCCGCCCAGTTCCCGGGTCATCTCCTGCCAGCCTTCCCAGTCCTCTTCATCCAAGCCATCTTCAATGGAGATGATGGGATACTTTTCCACCAGGCTCTTCCAGTGTGCGATCAGCTCGCTGGAAGTGTACTCGGTGCCGGCCTTGGGCAGCTTGTAGAAGCCCTTGCCCTTGGGGCTCTTCCACTCGGAGGAAGCGGCATCCATGGCCAGCATGAAGTCTTTGCCGGGCTGATAACCGGCCTTTTCGATGGCGGCCAGAATGGTCTCGATGGTCTCCTCGTCGCTGGACAGGTTGGGGGCAAAGCCGCCCTCGTCGCCCACGGAGGTGGCCAGGCCCCTGGCCTTCAGGATGGAGGCCAGAGCGTGGAACACCTCGGCGCACCAGCGCAGGGCCTCCTTGAAGCTGGGCGCGCCCACGGGCATGATCATAAATTCCTGCGTGTCCACGGTGTTGGCGGCATGTGCGCCGCCGTTCAGGATGTTCATCATGGGCACAGGCAGGCGGTTGCCATTCACGCCGCCCAGAAAACGGTACAGGGGCATCTCCAGAGAAGCGGCGGCAGCGCGGCAGGCGGCAATGGAAACCGCCAGAATGGCGTTTGCGCCCAGATTGGATTTGTCCTTGGTGCCGTCGGCCCGGAGCATGGCGGCATCAATGGCGTAGATGTCGGAGGCATCCATGCCCACCACCGCGTCAGCGATGACGGTGTTGATGTTCTCCACAGCCTTGGTCACGCCTTTGCCCAGATAGCGGCCCTTGTCGCCGTCGCGCAGCTCCAGAGCCTCGAACTCGCCGGTGGAAGCGCCGGAGGGGGCACAGCCGCGGGCAACCGTGCCGTCGGCCAGAGTGATCTCGGCCTCAACGGTGGGATTTCCGCGGGAGTCCAGGATCTCGCGGCCGATCACAGATTCAATTTCCAGATAGTTCATCACAGTAACCTCCCGATTTTCGATGAGATATTATATAGATAGTCAAAACTAACTAACTGCCTTTATCCTACCACGTCCCGCACCCTTGCGCAAGAGGGTCTGCGGATGTTTGCCGCTGTAAACATTGATAGGATGCCCGCCGGGGCGGGTGCGTATCCGGCAGAAAGCGGGAAAAGGATGGGGGAGTGCGTGGATTTGTGGGTTTACATTCCGAAGAGGGGACGGTAAAATGATAGATGGACAAGAGAGAACCAAAGATTGAGGAGGATTTTTTTACATGAACAAAGACCTGACCGTGGGCTCCCCGTCCAAGGTGCTGTGGCAGTTCTGCCTGCCCATGTTCGGCAGCATCCTGTTCCAGCAGCTCTACAACATTGCCGACAGCCTTGTGGCGGGCAAGCTGATCGGTGAAAACGCTCTGGCCGCTGTGGGCAACAGCTACGAGATCACCCTGATCTTTCTGGCGTTCTCATTCGGCTGCAACATCGGCGGCTCTGTCATCGTTTCCCGGTACTTCGGCGCAAAGGACTACAACACCATGAAAACCGCCGTCTCCACGGCGCTTATCGGCACGGTGGTGCTCTGCGGTGCCCTGATGGCGGTGGGCCTGCTGGGCTGCCGGAGCCTGCTGGTGCTCATCCGCACCCCGGCGGAGCTGATGGCCGACTCGGCAGAGTATCTGGACATCTACACCCTGGGCCTGCCCTTTCTGTTCCTTTACAATGTGGCAACGGGCATTTTTACGGCGCTGGGCGACAGCCGCACCCCGTTCCTGTTTCTGGCGGGTTCCTCTACCGCAAACATCGCGGTGGATGTGCTGTTCGTGGCTGCCTTTGATATGGGGGTTGCCGGTGTGGCCTGGGCGACCTTTCTGTGCCAGGGGGTGAGCTGCGTGCTCTCCCTGTGGGTGGTGGCCCGGCGGGTGCGTGCTGTCCCGAGTGAGGGGGAGCGGGTCTGGTTCTCCTGGAAGATGCTGGGCCAGATCGCAGTGGTGGCCATCCCCAGCATTTTGCAGCAGAGCTTTGTCTCAGTGGGCAATATCATCATCCAGAGCGTGGTCAACTCCTTCGGTGCCAGCGTGATCGCGGGCTTTGCCGCGGCCACCAAGCTGAACAATGTGCTCATTTCCTCCCTGACCACGCTGGGCAGCGGCATTTCCAACTACGCCTCCCAGAATCTGGGTGCCGGGAAGAACGAGCGTGTCAAGGCGGGTTTTGGGGCCGGTGTCAGACTGCTGGGCAGCATCTGCCTCTGCTTCACGGCCCTGTACCTGCTGGCAGGCCGCCAGCTGCTCATGCTCTTTATGAACAGCCCCACGGGCGAGGCCATCAACACCGGCCTGACCTTCCTGCAGACGATCGCACCCTTCTACCTGCTGCTGGCCTTCAAGCTGACCTCAGATGGCCTGATGCGCGGCTGCGGCATGATGGGCCGTTTTATGGCAACCACCCTTTCCGATCTGTTCCTGCGCGTGGTGCTGGCCATCCTGTTTTCCCGCTGGCTGGGCGTGAACGGCATCTGGCTGTCCTGGCCTGTGGGCTGGTTTGTGGGCACCGTGCTCTCCATGGTGTTTTATCGTACCTCTATTTACCGGCAGGCAGAAGAAAAAACGACGCTGTAACCTTTTTGATATGGGTGAAAGCTCTTCATGTCACGATGAAACAAAGTGAACAAAATGAAAAAATAACCAAAAATGACACGGTTTTTTTGGTGGCTTTCACATAAAATGCCGGAAAATGCCCGGAAAAGTATGGACGGTTTGTGAATTGCACAACCCGCCCGGCGAGACTATAATGAATACACGCACAAAGCAGGGCCGCTTTGAAGGAAGCGCCCTGCTTTGTGCATCTATCACACGAAAAACTTCCAACAGGAGGATATTGTATTATGAAAAAGATGATCTCTCGCCGCAACTTTCTGACCGCTGCCGGTGTCGTGGCTGCTGCCGGTGTCCTGACCGCCTGCGGCGGCTCCTCCTCCAGCACTGCCGCTTCTTCCACTGCCGCATCCGCTGCTTCCGGTGACACCATCAAGATCGGTGTGATGGGCCCCCTGACCGGCAACGTTTCCGTTTACGGCCAGGCCGTTGTCAACGGCGCTGCCCTGTACCTGAAGCAGGTCAACGCCAACGGCGGCATCAATGGCAAGCAGATCGAGATCCTGACCGAGGATGAGCAGGGCGATGCTACGCAGGCTGTCAACTGCTTCACCAAGATGGTGGACGAGGGCATCACCGCTCTGGTGGGCGATGTCACCACCACCCCCACTCTGGCAGTTGCTGCCGAGAGCGCAGATTACAACATGCCCATGGTCACTGCTTCCGCTACCGCTGAGGCCGTTACCTACGATGCCGAGACCGACACCGTGAACGAGAATGTCTTCCGTGCCACCTTCACCGACCCGTTCCAGGGCATCAAGATGGCCGATTACGCTTACCAGAAGCTGGGCTACACCAAGGCAGCTGTCATCTTCAAGAAGGGCGCTGACTACAACGAGGGTCTGGCTGAGAACTTCGTCAACGAGTTTGAGAGCCTGGGCGGCACCATCGTCGATCAGGAGAGCTACTCCGATGGCGACGTGGACTTCAAGACCCAGCTGACCAGCATCATGGGCAAGGGCCCCGAGACTGTGTTCTGCCCCAACTACTACGAGGAGGTGGGCCAGATCCTGTCTCAGGCTGAGAGCGTCGGCCTGAATGTTCCCTTCCTGGGCGGCGACGGCTGGGATGGCCTGGAGGGCTATGCCACTGCCGACCAGCTGAAGGACAGCTACTTCTGCGCAAACTACGCAAAGGGCTCCAGCCCCGAGTTTGAGGAGGCCTACAAGGCAGAGTACGGCGAGGATTACCCCAATGGCTTTGCTCCTCTGGGCTACGATGCCGCCAAGACCGTGGTTTACGGCGTGCAGGCTGCTGAGGATGCCGGCCTGGAGGCCGGTACCGATGAGTACAAGCAGGCTGTCAACGATGCCATTGCCTCCGGCACCATCGAGGGCATCACCGGCACCTTTACCTTTGATGAGCACCACGATCCCGTCAAGAAGACTGCGATCCTGACCTATGTGGACGGCAAGCCCGAACTGAAGGAAATGTTCTGATCCCGCTTCTGCGCCGCGCACCGGTGTGCGGCCTGAATGCCGGAACCAGAGAATGATGTACCCTTGCGGAGACCGCCGGAACAGGTTGTCTCCGCTTTTTTGGTAGAAAGAAAGGAAGTGTCCATCCAATGACAGTGTTCTTTAGTCAGCTGATCAACGGCTTGTCCCTTGGCAGCATCTATGCACTGATCGCACTGGGTTACAGCATGGTGTACGGCATCATCCTGCTGCTGAACTTTGCCCACGGCGATGTCATCATGGTGGGTGCATACATGTCCTGGTTCGTTATGAACCAGCTGGGCCTTGGCCCGGTGACGGCCGTGTGCGCCACCATTATTACCTGCACTCTGCTGGGTGTGGTGATCGAAAAAGTCGCCTACACCCCGCTGCGCAACGCGCCCCGCATCTCCCTGCTGATCACAGCCATTGGTGTCTCCTTCTTCCTGGAGTACACCGCTGAGCTGGTGATGGGTTCCGGCGCAAAGGTCATCCCTTCCTACTACGGCAACAAGACCTTTATGATCGGCAGTGTGCCCCTGGGCCTGACCTCCGTGATCACACTGGTGGTCACCGTGCTGTCCATGCTGGTGCTGACCTTTCTGGTGCAGAAGACCAAGCTGGGCAAGGCCATGCGCGCTGTCTCTGAGGATATGGATGCTGCCCGCCTGATGGGCATCAATGTCAACAGCACCATCTCCTTTACCTTTGCGGTGGGCTCCGCGCTGGCCGGTATCGGCTCGGTGCTGTACTGCTGCTCCTACCCGCAGGCTACCCCCACCATGGGCTCCATGCTGGGCCTGAAAGCCTTTGTTGCCGCCGTTCTGGGCGGCATCGGCTCCATCCCGGGCGCAATGATCGGCGGCATTGCCATCGGCCTGTGCGAGTGCTTCGTCTCCGCCATCGGTCTTTCCGCCTGGAAGGATGCCGTTACGTTTGCCATCCTGATCATCGTGCTGCTGTTCAAGCCCACCGGCTTCCTCGGCCGCAAGGTGCAGGAAAAGGTGTAAGGAGGGCAGGAAGATGAATAAGAACCGTAAAACGATCAAAATGCCCGTGCGCTACCTGATGAACGCGGTGCTGGTGGCGTTGCTGTTCGTGGCGCTTTCCTACCTGACCCGGAATATCCTGTCCACCTACCAGAACAAGGTGCTGATGACGGTGGGCATCAATATCATCCTGGCGGTCTCCCTGAACGTTGCCACCGGCTATCTGGGGCAGCTGCCGCTGGGCCATGCCGGTTTCATGGCCGTGGGTGCCTACACCTGCGCCCTGTTCACCAAGTTCTGCCCGCTGCCGGACGGTGTCTCCTTTGCCATCGGTCTGGTGCTGGCCTGCATCGTGGCTGGTCTGTTCGGTGTGCTTATCGGCATCCCGGCCCTGCGCCTGACCGGCGACTATCTGGCCATCCTGACGCTGGGCTTTGGCGAGATCATCCGCATCACCCTGAACAATATCGACGATGTGCTGGGCTTCAAGCTGTTCTATGGCTCCAAGGGCCTGAAGAACATCCCCAAGTACTCCAACTTCACCAACGTGTTCCTCTGCGTGGTCATCACCTGCTTCCTGATCCACGCCATGATGAAGAGCCGCCACGGCCGTGCCGTATTGGCCATCCGCGACAACGAGATCGCCGCCGAGAGCTGCGGCATCCAGACCACCTACTACAAGGTCATGGCCTTTGCCTTCTCCGCTGCCTTTGCGGGTCTGGCAGGCGGCCTGTATGCCTGCTACATCGGCGTGCTGAACCCCTCCACCTTCGGCTTTATGAAGTCCATCGAGATCCTGGTCATGGTGGTTCTGGGCGGCATGGGCTCCATGCTGGGCTCCATCCTCTCTGCAACGGTCCTGACCATCCTGCCTGAGGCGACCCGCAGCTTCGACAGCTACCGTATGGTCATCTACTCGCTGGTGCTGATCCTGATGATGATCTTCCGCCCGGGCGGACTGCTGGGCAGCTACGATTTCTCCATGAGCCGCCTTGTGGAGCGTGTCCTGTTTGGCAAGAAAAAGAAGGAGGGTGCAGACCATGAGTGAGTTCCAGACCAGACTGAACAGTGTCCCCTCCGGCGGCTTCCTGACGGACCGCGATAAGGACAAAAAGCCCATTCTGGATGTCCGTGAGCTGGGCATCGATTTCGGCGGCCTGACCGCCGTGGATGGCTTCAACCTGATGATCGGCCGCAACGAGATCACCGGCCTGATCGGCCCCAACGGTGCCGGTAAGACCACGGTGTTCAACCTGCTGACCAATGTTTACCAGCCTACCCGCGGCTCTATCCTGATCGATGGAATGCCCACGGCGGGCAAAAAGACCTACCAGGTCAACCGGATGGGCGTGGCCCGTACCTTCCAGAACATCCGTCTGTTCAAGGAGATGAGCGTCATCGACAACATCAAGGTCGGCCTGCATGAGTCCATGAAGTACGATCTTGCCTCTTCGTTGATCCGTCTGCCCAACTACTGGAAAGAGGAAAAACACTGCACCGAGCGTGCTTTTGAGCTGCTGGACATCTTCCACATGGCAGATATGGCCTATACGCAGGCCGGCAGCCTGCCCTATGGCGCACAGCGCCGTTTGGAGATCATGCGTGCGCTGGCCACCAGCCCCAAGCTGCTGCTGCTGGATGAGCCTGCCGCTGGTATGAACCCCTCGGAAACCGCTGAGCTGACCGAGACCATCCGCCGCATCCGCGATGAGTTCAACATCGCTGTGCTGCTGATCGAGCATGACATGAGCCTGGTCATGGGTATCTGCGAGGGCATCGCGGTGCTGAACTTCGGCCGCATCATCGCCAAGGGCACCCCGGATGAGATCCGCAACAATCCCCAGGTCATCGAGGCCTACCTGGGCAAGAAGGAGGGCTGAACCGATGGCAGAAACGATGCTGAAAGTTGATAACATCAACGTTTATTACGGCAACATCCACGCTGTCAAGGATGTTTCGTTTGAGGTGCACGAGGGCGAGATCGTGACCCTGATCGGTGCCAACGGTGCCGGTAAGTCCACCACCCTGAAAACCATCTCCGGCCTGCTCCACCCCAAAACGGGCGACATCCTGTACAAGGGTAAGAGCATCAAGGGCGTGCGCGCCCATAAGATCGTGGAGGCCGGTCTGGCACAGGTGCCGGAGGGCCGCCATGTGTTCCTGCACATGACCGTGGAGGAAAACCTGGATATGGGTGCCTACACCCAGCCCGCTTCCACCATTGCAGCCAACAAGGAAAAGGTGTTCACCCTCTTCCCCCGCCTGAAGGAGCGCCGCAGGCAGCTGGCCGGTACCATGTCCGGCGGCGAGCAGCAGATGCTGGCTATGGGCCGTGCCCTGATGAGCAACGCCTCCATGCTGATGCTGGACGAGCCTTCCATGGGCCTTTCCCCGCTGCTGGTGCAGGAGATCTTTGATATCATCCGCGATATCCACAAGGCAGGCATGACCATCCTGCTGGTGGAGCAGAACGCACAGATGGCTCTTTCCGTGGCCGACCGCGCCTATGTTCTTGAGACAGGCCACGTGGTCATGGATGGCACCGGTGCAGAGCTGCTGACCAATGAGCGCGTCCGCAACGCTTATCTGGGCGGCTGAGACTGCAGCTGGATAGAACGCAAAAACAATACGCCCGCCGGGCGGTACGAGAAGTACCACACCCGGCGGGCGTTGTTTTGTCGGTAAGGGAATTATTCCGGCGCTTTCATGCTTTCCACCATGCTGATCTGGCGGACATGGCGGCGCATGAGCAGGCAGACGGCAAAGTTGAAGAGCATGGTGAGCGCCACGCTGAACACAAAGCTGCGGGGGGCAATGGAACGGATGAACATCATCTGGTCCATTTCCACAGTGCGGATGATGAACTGGTGCAGGGGAATGCCCACCACCAGACCCACCAGTGAGCCGATGAGAGAGAGCAGGTCGATCTCCCGGAAGATGTAGCGGTAGACCTCCTTGTCATAGAATCCCAGCACCTTGATGGTGGCAAGCTCCTTTTTGCGCTCGCCCAGGTTGACGCTGATGAGGTTGTAGAGCACCACGGCGGCCAATGCGGCAGCGCAGACGATGACCAACATGACCACATAGTTCAGGCAGCCGATCAAGCCATCGAACATCTGGGTGGTGTCCTCGATGAAGGAGACGGAGCTGACATAGTTGCAGGCCAGAATGGCGGAGGAGAGGGAGGCGCGGGCTGCATCGGTGGGGCAGTCGGTCTGACCGTAAACGGCGTTCCAGGCGGGCAGAGCACCACCGTTCAGTGTTTTGAGCTGCGCCTGCGAGAGGTACAGCCGGGTAAAGACATAGTTTTCGGTGATGCCGGTCAGGGTCAGGGACCTGCGCCCGCCGTCGGTGGTCTCCACCTCAAAGCTGTCGCCCACCGAAAGCCCCAGCTTTTCGGCGGTCTTTTCGGTCAGGATGACGCTGGAATCGTCAAAGGCAATGGCCTTGTGGCCCTGCCGGGTGCGGAAGGTGAAGTATTCAGTCATCTGGCTTTCGTCACTGGCGGCGACCAGACTGACGGTCTCTTTTTCACCCTCGGCGTTGTAAAGGGTGACGCTCTTGGTGTAATAGCGGCCCCAGCTGGTGATCCCGCTGCTGGAGCGGCAGCTGACGTGGGGGCGGATGCTCCGCAGCTGGGGCGTCGTGTATCTGGCCAACGTGCTGGGGGCCGGGCTGGTGGCGGCCCTCACCGTGGCGGCAGGCACCTTCGACGGGGTATACGAGTCCGTGGTGGCCACGGCGGCGGCCAAGGCGGGCCTGCCGTTCCTGACGGCGCTGCTGCGGGGCGTGCTGTGCAACTTTCTGGTGTGCATCGCCGTGTGGATGAGCCTTGCGGCCCAGTCGGTGCCGGGGAAGCTGGCGGCTATGTATCTGCCCATCTTCACCTTTGTGCTGTGCGGATTTGAGCACAGCGTGGCCAATATGTTCTATCTGCCGGCGGGGATCCTGGCGGCGGGAAAGTACGGCGTGGCGGCGGAGGGGCTGAGCTGGGCCTCCATGTGGACGGGAAATCTGCTGCCGGTGACGCTGGGGAACATTTTGGGCGGCTGTCTGGTGGGCGTGGTCTACTGGGCGGTGTATCTGCGAAGGGGGCGGCGAGCATGAGTATTTTGGAGGACATCCGGGCCTTCGTTCCCGGCTGCGAGCAGGAGCAGCGGGACCGGGAGGCCATGCTTCGATTTCTGGCGGTTCATGAGGACGCCTTCCTGCGGACGAATCTCACGGCGCACATGACCGCCTCGGCGTGGGTGCTGAGCCGGGACCGGCGGCGGGTGGTGATGGTGTACCACAATCTGTACCGCTCGTGGTCGTGGACCGGCGGTCACGCCGACGGCGGCCGTGATCTGCTGGCGGTGGCCATGCGGGAGGTGACGGAGGAGACGGGGCTGCGGCGGCTGGCGCCGGTGACGGAGGGGATCTTCTCACTGGAGTGCCTGACGGTGGACGGACATGAGAAGCGGGGGCAGTATGTCCCCAGCCACATCCACATGAACGTGACGTACCTGTTGGCAGCGGAGGACGATGCCCT
>ERZ773114.4456-NODE-4456-length-10537-cov-17.573841_pt1 | contig 10537 bp, 9 predicted proteins | sample MGYA00580564_ERZ773114 | MGnify/ENA primary metagenome ERZ773114 (study PRJEB29015, sample SAMEA2737836) | human gut metagenome | biome: human gut; feature: human-associated habitat; material: faeces | place: China | collected 2012 ...
CTTTTGGACGCAGGCGGGCTGTCGCCCGCCAAGGAGAAAAGGGCAAAAAGCACCGAAAAAACTGGCTGTCCGACGTGTGGGCCCTTGTTAATCGACGCTTAAATCGCCAGAACGACGATCTTTCCGTCCTGTACGGTGAGCCCGACGGTTTTTGCTGCGCCCTTGAGATGATCGATGATCTCGGTAGCGATGGCATCTTCGACGTCCTTCTGGATGAGACGCTGGAGATTGCGCGCGCCGTAGGCAGCACTGTAGCCCTTTTCGGCGAGATAGGTGATCACGCTCTCGTCCCAGGTGAGAGCGGTGCCGCGTTCGGCCATCGCGGTGCGGAGATCTTCGAGCATGAGCGAGGCGATCGCGCGGATGTTCTCCTCCGTCAGGCGGTGGAAGTAGATGATCTCGTCCACGCGGTTGATGAACTCGGGACGGAGAAAGTCGTTGAGGGCCTTGACCGCCTTTTCCTTGCCCTGCTCGTCGGCACTCATATTGAAGCCGACGCTGCCGGTGCGCTTGTCGCTGCCCGCGTTCGTCGTCATAACGATCACGGTATTTTCAAAATTCACCGTGCGGCCCTGCGCGTCGGTGATGCGTCCGTCGTCGAGGATCTGGAGCAGGATGTTCATCACATCCGGGTGCGCTTTTTCGATCTCGTCGAAAAGCACGACACTGTAGGGCTTGCGGCGGATCTTCTCGGTGAGCTGTCCGGCCTCATCGTACCCGACGTAGCCCGGAGGCGAACCGATGATGCGCGAAACGCTGAACTTTTCCATAAACTCGGACATATCGAGCCGGATGAGCGATTCGGGGGAATTGAAGAGATCGGCGGCGAGCCGCTTGACGAGCTCCGTCTTGCCGACGCCGGTGCCGCCGACGAACAGGAAGCTCACGGGCTTGCGCTTGGCCTGCAGGCCGACGCGATTGCGGCGGATGGCGGCGCAGACGGTATCGATCGCCGCGTCCTGCCCGACGATGTGTGCGCGCAGCCGGTCGCTGAGACCGGCGAGCTGCTCAAACTCATCGGCGCGGATGCTCGCGGCCGGGATCTTCGTCCAGAGCTCGATGATGCGCGCGAGGTTATCCGCCGTGAGCTCCGGGCGGCCCTTGGCGCGCAGCGCGTCGAGCTCGGTCTGCAGCTGCATCTCGCGGCTGCGCAGCTCGGCAATGCGCGCATAGCGGTGCTCGAGCTCCTGATCGTCATACGCGTCGCCGCTCTTCGGCGGCGCGGAGGCCAGCAGCTCGCGCTCGCGCGCATAGTCGCCGATCTCCTTTTCGACCTCGTCGGCGCGGATGAGGTCGGCATTTTTCAGGTTCACGTCCGAGCAGGCCTCGTCAATGAGGTCGATGGCCTTGTCGGGCAGGAAGCGGTCGGTGATGTAGCGCTCGCTGAGCACGACGGCAAGGCGGCACATGGCGTCCGGGATGACGACGCCGTGAAAGTCCTCATAATAGCGGCGCACGCCCTTGAGGATCTCGACACTGTCGTCGATGCCCGGCTCGGCCACCGTGACAGGCTGGAAGCGGCGCTCGAGCGCCGCGTCTTTTTCAATGTGCTTGCGGTACTCGGCGAACGTGGTCGCGCCGATGACCTGGATCTCGCCGCGCGAGAGGGCGGGCTTGAGGATGTTGGCGGCGTTCATGCTGCCCTCGGCGTCGCCAGCGCCGACGATGTTGTGCACCTCGTCGATGACGAGGATGATGTTGCCGACACGGCGGATCTCCTCAATGAGCCCCTTCATGCGGCTCTCGAACTGGCCGCGAAACTGCGTGCCCGCCACGAGCGCCGTGAGGTCGAGCAGGTAGACCTGCTTGTCACGCAGCTTATAGGGCACGTTGCCCTCGGCGATGCGCTGGGCAAGCCCCTCGGCGATGGCCGTCTTGCCGACACCGGGCTCGCCGATGAGACAGGGGTTGTTCTTCTGGCGGCGGTTGAGGATCTGGATGACGCGCTCCAGCTCCTCCGCCCTGCCGATCATGGCGTCAAGCTTGCCGTCGCGGGCGCGCTGCGTGAGATCGATGCAGTAGTTCGTGAGAAACTTCAGCTTGCGCGGGGCACTGCCGCGCTTGTCGGCAGCGGCGGCATCCTGCCGCGGCTGCTCCGGCGTCTCCGCGTCGGACGCAGAGGGCGGGTTCTGGTTAAAGAGGCGGTTCAAAAACGGGAACGTCGCGGTCTTGCCGTCGTCCTCGTCCGCGTCGGTGCCGGGGGCGTCGGAGTCCGCGTCCGCGTCGCCGCCGAGCATGCCCATGCTGCCGAGCATCTCCGCCACGTCGCCGGTGAGGTTGTCGAGGTCGGCATCCGAGATGCCGAGCTTTTCCATCATCTCATCGACGGGCTTGATGTGCAGCTCGCGCGCGCAGCGCAGGCACAGCCCCTCATTGTGGGACTCGCCGTTTTCGATTCGTGTGATAAAGATCACCGCTACATTTTTCTTGCAGCGGGAGCAGAGTGTAGGCTGCATAGACTGGTTCTCCTGTTCGATAGATTCCGTGCGCGCAGGTCACACGCTCGCGCCGAGCGTGAGCACGTCGATGACCTGCAGCGCTTTTGCCAGAGCGGTGTGCGCAAGCGTGTCGCAGCCGATGACGGGCCCGGCAAACTGCAATGCCCAGCACAGCAGGATGCCAAAGCACACGCCGTTGACCGCGCCGATGGCAGCGCCGCCAAAGTCGTTGAGCCGCTCCCGGTTCGGGATGCGGAAGGTGAGATTCGGTAAATTTCCGATCGCGGAAAGGATCAGCATCAAAAGCAGAAAGCCGACCGCCGTGACGAGCACGTAGCACAGGCGCACACAGTAAAGCTGCGTCATGGCCGTGCGCAGAGAAAGCTCCTGCGCGTCGCGCAGCGCGAGCGCCTGCTGCGCCATGCGCTGCCCCGCCCGGCCGGAAACACCGGCGGCGGCAAAGCACTGCTCAGCATATTCCTGCGCAGTGTCGGGGTGCGCGGCCACCCAATCCTCCCCCGAGAGGCCGGCGTCGTTATCCGGGAGACCGGCCGCGACAACGTCGAGCTGTCCCTCAAAATACCCGCCGGCAAACGGCTCCGCCACCGGCAGGAGGCGGTCGGAAAACTGACCCGCGAGCAGCGCCGCGCCGTAAAACGCGGCGACGATGGCGGCAAGCTGCGCGGCGCTGAGGATCAGGCCGCGGCGGTAGCCGCTCCAGACGGCGGCCAGAATAATGGCGGCGAGCACCACTGTCAAGACGATCTTCATAGGCGTATCCCTGTTCTTTCTCTCTAAGCTGCGGGGGTCAGAAGGCGAGCACCGCGGCGCTCGAGCCGCTCACGAGCAGCGCCGCACCCCGGCGCAGCAGCACCGAGCGGCGGACGCCGAGCAGGTTCTGCTCAACGGACTTGATCTCATCAAGCTGCTGGTTATAGAGCGTGAGCCGGTCGCTGTACTGCACGAGCACCTGCTTGCCATTGACAGACAGGCTCGTGACGCTGCCGGTGGGTGTGCACTCGCCGAGGACATTGCCGCCGGAATTGACCGTGACAAGCTGTGCCGCGCTGCCCGAGCGGTAGCGGCTGAGCGCGAGGGTGACAAACCCGTCGCCCTCGGCGGCGTAGTCATACAGATACAGGTCGCCGAACGGATACTCGTCGGCGAGCTTGGCGCTGTCGTCAAAAAACGCGAGACGCGACTGCGACACGCAGCAGATCTTGCCGCCGCGCCAGAAGAGGTCGGCAAAGAGCTCATCGGCGCACACGGTGCTGCCGCGCTCGTCGGCGCTCGTGAGGGTGAAGGTGTGCACCGCGCTGCCGGTGTCCTGCAGGCAGAGCGCGGCGAGATACTTCCCGTCCGGGCTCACGGCGGCGCGCACGAGGTAGCCCGTACCGGAATACCAGACGTAGACGGCCTTGCCGGAGGCGTCATACACCGTGACGGCGCCCTTATAGCCCGCGGCCTCCGTGCAGACGGCGAGATAGCCGCTCTCACTCAGATCGGCGCTGATGATCTCCCCGGACGGGGTGATATCGGTCTTGTTGCCCTTGAAATCCGCCACGCACAGCGTCGTGCCGCCGATGTCATAGGCGCACACGCGCTCACCGCCGACGGAGATGCCCGGCTGCGCGAGCGTGAAGATCTCGTGCAGGACGGTCTTGCCGCTGTCATCGAGCAGCTGCAGGCCGCTGGAGGATACGACCGCAAGGCGGCTGTCCACCGTGCGGAAGGTGCGGTTGGCGCTGGAGTCAAAGGTATAGGGTGCGCTGTCGTCCAGATAGTCGTTCGCCGAGCCGGGCCGGTCGCGCAGCAGCAGATACAAAAACAGCAGCACGGCCAGCACGCACACCGCGACGATGAGCGCCTGACGCAGTCTGGGATTTGGTTTTGCACGGTCGTTCATGGACATTCCTCCCCTGTCCGCGCACGGCGGACGCAGCATCAGGCCTGATTCATCATATCGCCGACGACGCCATCGTACCACACGCGGTTGAGATACAGCCCCTGCGGGGGCATGGTCGGTCCGGTGAGCCGCCGGTCGCGCGTGGCCAGCAGCGCCGGGATATCCTCCGGCTCGATCTTGCCGTAGGACGCATAGACCATCGTGCCGACGATGGCACGCACCATGTTGTACAAAAAGCCGTCGGCGCACACGGCGATGGAAATCATCGCCCCGTCGCGCTCGGCACGGCACCAGTGCACCGTGCGCACGGTCGTGCGCGTCTCGGTGCCGACGGAGCGCACGGCGGCAAAGTCGTGCGTGCCCTCAAAGGCGCGGCCGGCGCGCTCGAGCCGCGCAAAGTCCAGCGGCTGAGGATAAAAGCAGACGCGGTGCTCCAAAAATGCATCGCGGATGCGGGAATTGTAGATCTGATAGACGTACTCTTTCTGAATGCACGAGCCGATGGCATTGAAGTCCTCCGGCGCGGCGACAGCGTCGACCACGGCGATGTCCGCCGGGAGGCGGGCATTGACCGCGAGCGGTACGCGGTCGATCGGAATCGTGCAGTCGGTGCGGAAATTGGCACAGTAGCGCTTAGCGTGCACGCCCGCGTCCGTGCGGCCGCAGCCGACGACCTTGATCGGCTCGCCGCAGACCTTCGTGAGCGCGCGCTCAAGCGTTTCGGCGACGGTGACATCCGTCTTCTGCACCTGCCAGCCGTGATAGGCCGTGCCGTCATACTGCAGGCGCAGGGCGATGTTGCGCCTCACAGCCCGAACCTCGAGAGCACGATCATGCCGGCGAGTACAAGTGCGCCCCAGAGCAGGGCGAGCGTATCGCGCATGCGCCACTCAAGCTGCTTCATGCGCGTGCGCCCCTGATCGCCGTGATAGCAGCGGCACTCCATGGCCACGGCCAGTTCATCCGCGCGGCGGAACGCCGACACGAACAGCGGCACGAGCAGCGGCAGCAGCGCTTTGGCGCGCTGGATGAGGTTGCCGGTCTCAAAATCCGCGCCGCGCGCTTTCTGCGCGGACATGATCTTGTCCGTCTCCTCGATGAGCGTGGGGATAAAGCGCAGCGCCATGGACATCATCATGCTCATCTCGTGCACGGGCACCTTGAGCTTTTTGAGCGGTCCGAAGAGGATCTCCATCGCGTCCGTGAGGGCGATGGGCGATGTGGTATAAGTCAGCAGGAACGTGCCCGCGATGAGCATCGTGATGCGCAGCACCATGAACACGGCGCGCACGAGACCCTCATAGGTGATCGTGATCTTCCAGAAGGACACGAGCTCCCGGCCGGGGGTGAAGAACATATTGAGCACGGCCGTGAGCGCGATGATGATCCACAGCGGCTTGAGACCGCGGAGGATGACCTTGAGCGGGATGCGCGAGAGCGCGATGCACACGCCCGTGACGACGAGCATGGCGGCGTAGGACACATAGTTTTCCGCCGTGAACAGCGCCGCGATATACACGACCGTCATCAGCAGCTTGCAGCGCGGGTCGAGCCGGTGCACGATGCTTGTGCCGGGGAAAAACTGGCCGAGGGTGATGTCTTTCAGCATACGCCCGCCTCCTTCCCGACGGCGAGCAGCGCATTTGTGAGCTGCTCGAGCGTGTAGATCGACGGCGGGAGCGCAATGCCCCGGTCGCGCAGCGCCTGCGCGATGCGCGCGCTCTGCGGCACGTCAAGGCCGATGTCGAGCAGCGCCTGCGTATGGGCAAAGACCTCCGCCGGCGCGCCGTCAAAGGCGACGTGCCCGTCGTGAAAGACGATGAGGCGGTCGGCGATGCGCGCGGCATCGTCCATGCTGTGCGTGACGAGCAGCACGGCCGAGCCGGTCTCGCGCCGGTAGGCCGCGATGTTTTCAAGCACGCCGCGGCAGCCTGCAGGATCGAGACCGGCGGTTGGCTCGTCGAGAATGAGTACCTTGGGACGCATGGCGATCACGCCCGCGATGGCGATGCGGCGCTTTTGCCCGCCGGAGAGCTCGAGCGGCGAGCGCTCAAAGAGCGCCTCGTCGACACCCACAAAGCGCGCCGCCTCACGCACGCGCGCGTCGACCTCTTCCGTGGAGAGGCGGGCGTTTTTCGGGCCGAAGGCGATGTCCCGGTACACCGTCTCCTCAAAGAGCTGGTGCTCGGGGTACTGAAAGACAAGCCCGACCTGAAAGCGCACGTCGCGCGTGGCCTCCTTGCTGCGGTGGATGTCCTCCCCGTCGAAAAACACGGTGCCGGATGTCGGCGCGAGCAGCCCGTTGAGGTGCTGGATGAACGTGCTTTTGCCGGAGCCCGTGTGGCCGATGATGCCCACGAACTGTCCGGCGGGAATGTCAAGATCAATATCGTCGATGGCGACTTTTTCAAAAGGTGTCCCGGCACTGTAGGTGTGCCGGAGGTGATCCACCCGGATGATTGGCGTCATAATTTCGTTTCCTTTATCGGTGAAGATCGGTAGTTACTTTTTCAGGGCGGCGGCGACGGCGTCGGCACAGTCGGAGACCGTGAGCGCGTCGATCGGCACGTCCACGCCGTGGGCACGCAGCGCATCGAGCAGCCGCACCGTGACCGGCGCGGTGAGTCCCTCTTTTTGCAGCAGGCCGACCTGCGGGAAGACCTGCTTCGGCGCACCGTCGGCAACGACGGCGCCGCCCGAGAGCACGATCACGCGGTCGGCGCCGACGCACTCCTCCATATGGTGTGTGATGAGCACGACCGTGATGCCCTGCTCACGGCAGAGCTTTGTCGCCGTGTCGATCACCTCGCGCCGTCCGGACGGGTCGAGCATGGCCGTCGGCTCGTCGAGCACGATGCACTTGGGCTGCATGGCGATGACGCCCGCGATGGCGACGCGCTGCTTTTGGCCGCCGGAGAGCAGGTGCGGCGCGTGCAGGCGGAAGTCATACATGCCGACCTGCCTGAGGGCCGCATCCACGCGCGTGCGGATCTCCTGCGGCGGCACGCCGAGGTTCTCGGGTGCGAAGGCCACATCGTCCTCTACGACGTTTGCGACGATCTGGTTATCGGGGTTTTGAAAGACCATGCCCACCGTGGCGCGCACGGGCAGGAGGTTATTTTCGTCCGCCGTGTCCATGCCGTCAACATACACCTTGCCGCCGGTCGGCAGCAGGATGGCATTGAAGAGCTTGGCCAGCGTACTCTTGCCCGAGCCGTTGTGCCCGAGGATGGCCACGAACGAGCCGCGCGTGATCTCGAGCGAGAGGTCGCCGAGCGAGGGATGCTCCTCGCCGGGATAGGTAAAGGTCAGATGTTCGGTTCGTAAGATCGGTTCCATGGTGTTCCTTTCCGCTCAGCGCTCCCAGCGGCAGGTCGCCCCGCACGGCAGCGCAAGACCGGACGCCGTGACCGGCAGGCCCAGCTCCTGCGATTCGCTGCGGCCGCCGAAGCGCCGGGTGAAGATACTTTCTGAGAGATACGTGAGCACCGACGGGCTCAGACCCGTGGTGTAGGAATTGATGATGACAAAGAGCGGATCGTCCGACAGCACGCCGGACACCAGCTCCACAAACGGCCAGAGGTTCGTCTCGAGCTTCCAGACCTCGCCGCCCGGACCGCGCCCATAGCTCGGCGGGTCCATGATGATGGCGTCATAGCGGCGGCCGCGGCGGATCTCCCGCTCGACGAATTTGCCGCAGTCGTCCACGATCCAGCGGATCGGCCGGTCGGCCACGCCGGAGGCGGCGGCATTTTCCTTGCCCCAGGCGACCATGCCCTTCGCCGCGTCCACATGGCACACCGACGCCCCCGCCTTCGCGCAGGCGACCGTCGCGCCGCCGGTGTAGGCGAAGAGATTCAGCACGCGGATGGGACGCCCCGCCGCGCGGATCTGCTCCATGGCGAAGTCCCAGTTGGCGGCCTGCTCCGGGAACAGGCCCGTGTGCTTGAAGTTCATGGGCTTCACCTGGAAGCGGAGGTTTTTATAGGAGATGGGCCAGCTTTCCGGCAGCTTGTTCTTGTCCCAGTGGCCGCCGCCGGTGCTGGAGCGGCTGTACCGGGCGTTGGCCGTGCGCCAGCCGTGGTTTTTCCGGTCCGACTCCCAGATGGCCTGGGGGTCCGGCCGCACCAGGATCTGGTCGCCCCAGCGCTCCAGCTTTTCCCCGCCGCCGCAGTCCAGCAGCTCATAATCCTTCCAGCCATCCGCGATCCACATAATGGGTATACCTCCGCACATTAAATCAGTTTATTATACAATATCCCGGCCCCCAGCGTCAAGTGCGGCTTTGACATTCGGGGTGACGGCGTTTTGCCGGACAAAAAAAGGAGCCGCCCGCCTATGCGGGCAACTCCCTTTTTACAATTTACGGAATCAGCGCTCAGCCGTTCTCACGCATCTTGGCGAAGCAGTCGCTGCAATAAACAGGACGGTCGCTCTTGGGCTCGAAGGGCACACGGGCCTCGCCGCCGCAGGCAGCGCAGGTAGCGGTGAAGAACTCCCGGGGGCCGCGGGCGGCGTTCTTGCGAGCGTCGCGGCAAGCCTTGCAGCGCTGGGGCTCGTTCTGGAAGCCGCGCTCAGCATAGAACTCCTGCTCACCGGCGGTGAACACGAACTCCTGGCCACACTCTTTGCACACTAAGGTCTTGTCTTCGTACATGATTTTACCCTCTCTTTGAAAAGAAAAATATATTGCGTTCAGCGTGAGCTGAATTCGCCGGAAAGGATTTGCTGTGCCACCTTGCGCCGGATACGCTGCACAGCGTTGTCCACGGACTTCGCGCTTTTGCCCACTTCCAGAGCAATTTCTCTGCAGGAAAGCCCGTCTAAATAGTACCCCAGGATCTTCGCTTCAAATTCGGACAACTGTTTCCGGACACCGGATAAGAGGGCTGCCGTATGTTCCCTGTCAATAAGGTCATCTTCAGGGTCGCGCTGCGCCAGATGATTGGTGCCAGAGGTGTAGGAATTGCTGTCAAAGTCGGGAGTATCCAGTGAGACCGACTGGTTCAGCACCTGATGCTTCTCCCGTCCCGCGGAACGCAGAGCGGAATACAGTCGGCTTCGTATACAAATCTCGGCAAAGGTCCGGAATGAGGCATCCTTGTTGCCATTGAATTCCCGCACAGCCTTGATGAGCCCCAGCATTCCCTCCTGCGTCAGGTCCTCACTGTCACCGCCTGCCAGAAAATACGGGCGGGCACAGGTGCGAACCAACCGGATATACCGGGCGGCTAAAATCTCCTCCGCCTGACGATTGCCTTCGGCAACCAGACGGCACAGCTCCTCATCGGTCAATGCTTCCGGGAAATTCAATTTTTCATTTGGAACTTTGCACATAATGTATTATACCTATCTTGTTGCTGAAATGTCAAGCAAAATATAAAATTCTCGTGAATAAACCAGAAAATTTTTAGTGAAATTATGGAGAAAATCGTTTGCTTCAGGTTTTCTTTCCCACAACGACGCTTTTAAAAGATCAATTGATCCATCAGCGGACCCTCTGCAGCGCCGCCGGGAATGGGCTTATGGAGGTGCTGATACGCCTTTTGCGTCACACACCGCCCCCGGGGAGTGCGGGTCAGGAACCCCAACTGCATGAGGTACGGCTCATACACATCCTCCAGCGTCACGGACTCCTCGCCGATGGTAGCGGCCAGCGTTTCCAGCCCCACCGGGCCGCCGCCGTAGTTTTCAATGATGGCCCGCAGCATCCGCCGGTCCACAGGGTCCAGCCCCAGATAGTCGATCTCCAGCGCCTGCAGAGCGTGATCCGCTACGGCCTTGGTGATGACACCGTCCGCCCGCACCTGAGCAAAGTCCCGCACCCGCCGCAGCATCCGGTTGGCGATACGAGGCGTTCCACGGGAACGCCGTGCGATCTCCATGGCGCCCTCCGGTTGAATGGGGACATTCAGTATTCCGGCGCTGCGGGTGACGATCAAGGCCAACTCATCCGGGGTATAAAGCTCCAGCCGCAGTGTTACGCCGAACCGGTCCCGCAGCGGAGCGGACAGCTGTCCGGCCCGTGTGGTGGCGCCGATGAGGGTGAACTTGGGCAGATCCAGCCGAATGGAGTTGGCAGAAGGGCCCTTGCCGATGATGATGTCGATGGCATAGTCCTCCATGGCGGGGTACAAAATCTCCTCCACGGAGCGGTTCAGCCGGTGGATCTCGTCCACAAACAGAATGTCGT
>ERZ773114.4460-NODE-4460-length-10529-cov-3.440233_pt1 | contig 10529 bp, 6 predicted proteins | sample MGYA00580564_ERZ773114 | MGnify/ENA primary metagenome ERZ773114 (study PRJEB29015, sample SAMEA2737836) | human gut metagenome | biome: human gut; feature: human-associated habitat; material: faeces | place: China | collected 2012 ...
CCGGAGTGGCTCCCGGACACATACACGCCATCCTTTTCCACGCTGGGCTTGCCCAGCTCGTCCCACTGAAGCGGCACGTCCTTCTCCGCGCAGCCCATCGTCTGCGCGAGCATCCGCCGCGCCAGCAGCTCTCCGGCGATGGTGCGCTTCCGGTCGTCCTCACCGGCGATGTCGGCCACACGCCGCCGCCGCGTCTCATCCATCATGCCTATCACAGTCTGGGCCGCGTCCTCCGTCAGCTCCCGGATGTCAAACCACTGCAATTCCATATCCCGCGCCTCCCGCGTCATATTTTTCGCACCCATTGTATCACATCCTGCCGCGCCGCGCTACTGCTTTTTCGCCGCCGCAGGCTTTTCTCTGTACTTTCCGGTACTTCCACCCCTTGCCCAGGGGACGCGGCGGTGGTATACTATCCCCGTATCTGTAGTTTTCCATGAAAGGAGATGACGCCATGACCCGTGATGAGCTCCGCGCCAAGGCCAACGACCTGCCCCTGCTGCCCGGCGTCTATCTGATGATGGACAAGACCGGGAAGGTCATCTATGTGGGCAAGGCGAAAAAACTGAAAAACCGGGTGAGCCAGTATTTTCAGGACAGCGCGGCCCACAGTGTCAAGACCCGGCAGATGGTCAGTCAGGTAGATCATTTCGACACGATCTTCGTTACCAGTGAATTTGAGGCGCTGGTGCTGGAAAACTCCCTCATCAAGCGGCATATGCCCCGGTACAACATCCTGCTGAAGGATGACAAGGGCTATCCACTGGTGCGCCTCAGCCGGGGGCGGTATCCGAAATTCACTCTGGTGAATCGACCCGCCAATGACGGCGCGAAGTACTTCGGTCCCTTTGGCGGGCGGTACGAGACCCGTCAGGCAGTGGATGCGGTATGTCAGGCTTTGCGCCTGCCCACCTGCCGCCGACAGTTTCCGCGGGACATCGGCGCGGAGCGGCCCTGCCTGAATTTCCACATGGGCCGGTGCGACGGGTTCTGCCGCCCGGAGATGCCGGAGGCGGAATATGACCGCCGGATGGAGCAGGCGGCCCAGTTGTTGGAGGGACGCTCCAAGCAGCTCCTCCGGGACATGACCGCCGAGATGGAAGCGGAGGCGGAGGCCCTGCGGTTTGAGCAGGCGGCCCAGCTGAGAGACCGTATCCAAGCCATCAGCGCCCTGAGCAAAAAGCAGACCGTCATCGCGGGACTGTGCGCCGATACGGACGTGTGGGGCGTGTTCCGGGGAGCGGGCAAGAGCGGCTATGCCGTTCTTCACATGGAAAACGGCGATCTGGTGGGCCGGGAGACGGAACTGCTGACCGCGCCTATGGAGGAATCGGCGGCGGAGCTGCTGGCGGCGGTCACGGCCCAGTATTATCTGCCGCGGGCCATTCTGCCCCATGAGATCTTGCTCTGCGTGGACACGGGGGACTGCGAGGAACTGTCCGAGGCCCTGACCCAGCGGGCGGGGCATAAGGTCTGGGTCCATGTGCCCCAGCGGGGAGAGAAGTCCACACTGGCGGATATGGCGGTCCGCAACGCACAGGAGGAGGTCCGGCGGGCCACCACCGCCGAGGAAAAAACGGCGTATACGCTGGAAGCCCTGCAAAAAATGCTGAACCTGCCCCAGCCGCCCAGACGGATGGAGTCTTTCGATATTTCCAACACCGGCGCCAGCGACATTGTGGCGTCCATGGTGGTCTATCAGGGGGCGAAGCCTTTGAAATCCGCCTATCGCCGGTTTCAGATCAAGGAGCTGACTGGTGGCCATCCCGATGACTACGGCTCCATGCGGGAGGTCCTGCGGCGGCGGCTGCAAAGGGCGGCGGACGGGGACGAAAAGTTCCTGCCCTTGCCGGATGTGTTTTTGATCGACGGCGGCGTGACCCATGCCGACGCCGTCCGGGAGGTGGCGGAGCAATTCGGCTGCACGGTGCCCATCTTCGGCATGGTGAAGGATGACCGCCACCGCACCCGGGCGCTGGTCACCCCGGAGGGGCGGGAGATCGGCATTGTGAACGATCAGGCGGTGTTCTCCCTCGTCGGCCAGATCCAGGAGGAGACCCACCGTTTCGCCATCACCTATCACCACCAGCACCATACCAAGAGCGCCATGCGCTCCGCACTGGACGGCGTTCCCGGTCTGGGCCCCAAGCGGCAGGCGGAGCTGCGGAAGCATTTCGGCACGGTGAAGGCCATCCGGGAGGCGGACGAGACGGCACTGGCGGCGGTGTTGCCGCAAAATGTGGCCCATACCCTTTGGATCAGACTCCATGAAAAGGAATCCACTTAAAAAAACGTCCTGCTGCCCCACGGGGCAGCGGGGCGTTTCCGCCATCGGGCGTATCCACCCCGCCTGTCGCCTGTTTTCGCAAGATTTCAGTAGAAATACCATTGTGTATTTGCCGGTAAACTGATATAATAAAAAAACCTATCGGATGAATTTCATGATTTCTGAGGGACAGGCCAGCCTGCCCCATCGGAGAATGAGGTAAGGAATGAGCAATAAGAAACTCTCCCGCCTGTTGGAGCCGAATTTAAAATTTTATTTCGCCGTTATGTTGCTGTTCGCCGTGGCGGCCATCCCTGTCAACTGGCAGCTGGCCTTGGCTGAGGGAACGCTGACCGTTCTGCTGTACTTCTATTTCCGGCAGAGCAATCAGAAGCGGCGGCAGGGCGTTTTGCAGTACATCGACTCTGTCACCGGCAGTGTGGACACCGCCAGTAAGTCCACCCTCATCAACTCCCCTCTGCCCACGCTGGTGTTCCGGCCGGATACGGGGGAGATCATCTGGAGCAACGAGAGCTTTTTGCAGCTGGCCGGCGTCCGGGAGCATCTCTTTGAGATGCGGCTTTCCGAGGCCGTACCGGATTTCCAGGTCCAGTGGCTGCTGAGCGGAAAGCAGGAAAGCCCGGAGCGGGTGGAACTGAACAATCACCGTTTCCGGGTCTACGGCAGTCTGGTGCGCTCCCGGAACCGCACCGGCGTGCAGAGCCTGGTGGCCACCACCTACTGGGTGGAGACTACGGAGGCCGATCATCTGAGAGAGGTCTACGAGGCCAGCCGCCCGGTGGCGGCGATCCTGATGCTGGATAACTACGAGGACCTGATGAAGGCCTGCGAGGATACCCAGCGCAGCGCGGTTCTGGCGCAGATCGACGAAAAATTGCAGACCTGGGCCAACGCAGGCCAGGGCATCCTGCTGAAAACGGACCGGAACCATTACCTGTTCCTGTTTGAAGAACAGTATTTTCAGCATTTTGTAGACGAAAAGTTCTCCATTCTGGACACTGTCCGGGCGATCCGCGTGGCGGAGAATATCCACCCAACCTTGTCCATCGGCATCGGCAAGGATTCTCCCAGTATCCCGGAGCTGTACAAAAACGCCAAGCTCTCGCTGGAAATGGCTTTGAGTCGCGGCGGCGATCAGGCGGTGGTGCGGAATCAGGTGGACTTCGCCTTCTACGGCGGCCGTACCAAGGCCACGGAGAAGCGGACCAAAGTGAAATCCCGCGTGATGGCCAACGCCTTCCGGGAGCTGATCGCAGACGCGGGAGAGGTCTACATCATGGGCCATTCCTTTGCGGATATGGACGCCGTGGGCGCTGCCGCGGGTATCTGCTGCGCCGCCCGGAAGCGGGGAAAGCAGGCACGGATCGTCATTGACCGGGAGCACACCGCGGCCGAGACCCTGGTCGCCCGGCTGGACGCGCTGCCGGAGTACAGCGGCGTGTTCCTTACCCCTGCTGAGGCATTTTTGCAGATGCGGGCCGACACGCTTCTGGTGGTGGTGGATACCAACCGTCCGGACATGGTGGAAAATCCACAGCTTTTGGAATCCTGCAACCGGGTGGCGGTCATTGACCATCACCGCCGGGCGGCGACTTATATCGAAAACGCTGCCTTCAACTTCCACGAGCCTTACGCCTCGTCCGCCAGCGAGCTGGTGACGGAGCTGCTGCAATATCTGGTGGAGCCCACCGATCTTCTGCGGGAGGAAGCGGGGGCGCTGCTGGCAGGTATCGTTCTGGATACCAAGCATTTCACCCAGCGGACCGGCGGCCGCACCTTTGAGGCGGCGGCCTTCCTGCGGCGTTCCGGCGCGGATACGGCTGAGGTCCAGCGGCTGTTCCAAGGCGATTTGAAGGATATGGTCACGAAATACGACATCATCCGCCGCGCGGAGATGTACCGGAGCAACATCGCGGTCTCCGTGGTGGAGGAGCCGGGCGTGGACCGCGTTGCGGCAGCTCAGGCGGCGGACGATCTGCTGACCCTGAAGGGCGTTCAGGCTTCCTTCGTGGTCTACGCCGCCGAGGGAGCGGTGCTGATGTCAGCCCGTTCTTTGGGCGAGATCAATGTGCAGGTGATCCTGGAGGCCCTGGGCGGCGGCGGCAACTCTACCACCGCAGGCGCACGGATCGAGGACACGGACCCGGAGAGCGTCCGTCAGCAGTTGATCGGAGTCCTAGACGCATACTTTGAAAAGTGAGGCGGCCTATGAAGGCATTTTTGAAGGCGTATGCGGTCTGCCTGATCCTGATGGAGGTATTTATCTTCTTTGGTGGGTGGATGCTGTTTGATCTCAGAGGTACCGGCATCTATCGGGCAGGCGCTGTGATCGCACTGATTCTGGCGATTGCTGTCTGCGCGTGGAGCAGCACGGCACAAAAGGTCGAAGCGCTGGAAGCGGAGCTTCAGGAATTGAAAAAGCAAATTTATTCAGAACATTCGGAGGATATATAACATGAAAGTGATTTTACAGCAGGACGTGAAGGGTCAGGGCAAGAAGGGCGAGATGATCGAGGTTTCCGAGGGCTACGGCCGGAACTTCCTTCTGCCCAGAAAGCTGGCGGTGCCTGCCACGGCGGACGCCATCAACACCATGAACCTGAAAGAGAAGGCCCGCAAGGCCGAGGAAGCTCGGCTGAAGGCTGAGGCGCAGGAGATCGCCGGGAAGCTCCAGAACTGCCCCGTGAAGCTCAGCGCCAAGGCCGGCAACGGCGGCAAGCTGTTCGGCGCCGTGACCAACAAGGAGATCTCCGAGGGCCTGAAGGCCCAGTACGGCGTGGATATTCCCAAGCAGAAGATCGTACTGGATGAGCCGATCAAGGCCTACGGCAGCTATCAGGTGAAGGCCAAGCTGGGCTTTGAGGTCAGCGGTACCGTGTACGTCACTGTCTGCGAGGAGAAGTAAGACTAATTCAAGGGGGATCAGGATACACCGTCGCGGCAATACGATTTGCAGTCTCTATGATAAGACTGCAAATCGTGCCGCATCCTCGAAACAGCCTTGCTTATTCCGCCACTGGCGGCGCTGCGACGGTTTCCCCTTGAGTAAACCCCGCACCAGTGAGATCCGCTCACTGGTGAACGCTGCCCAAGGCAGCTGAGTCAATGTGTTTTTGTCAGGTACAGAAGGTGAATTGCCCCGCAGGGGCAAGAGAGGCTCCCCTGGGGGACGCCCTGACAAAAATGATTGTATGTCTGAATGTCTAACTTGCGCTTCCGGAGAAGCGGGAAGGAGAGTTCCATGGCTAACGAAGATCTTCTGCTGCGGCAGATGCCCCATTCGTTGGAGGGCGAGCAGGCCGTTTTAGGCTCCATGCTCATCGACGAGGGCTGCGTCAAGGACGTGATGGATAAGTTGGTGCCCTCGGACTTCTACCTGCGGCAGAACCGGGAGATCTTTGAGACCATCTACACCATGTTCACCTACGCCCGGCCTATTGACGGCATCACCGTCTGCGAGGAAATGCAAAAGGCCGGGACTTATGACGAAAATACCACCCGCTCCTATCTGGCGCAGCTCATGGAGATCACCCCCACCAGCGCCAACGTGATGGAGTATGTGGCCATCGTTCGGGATAAGGCGTTGCTGCGGGGCGTTGCTCAGGCGGCGGGGGAGATCACGGTGCTGGTGCAGGAGGGCATCGGAGAAGCCGCTGCCATTCTGGAAGCTGCCGAGCAGAAGATCTACGCCGTCCGCCGCGGCCAGAGTGCGCAGGATATGGTGCCGCTGCGGATGGTGCTGCCGGATGTGCTGGACCGGCTCAACGAGATGAGCGAGAGCGAAAGCCGACTTCCGGGCCTGTCCACCGGCTTGTCCGCTGTGGACCGGAAGATCAGCGGCCTGAATAAATCGGACCTGATCCTGCTGGCGGCCCGTCCCGGTATGGGCAAAACCTCCTTTGCGCTGAACGTGGCGCTGAATGTGGCGAAGTCTGAGAAAAAGACCGTAGCCATGTTTTCGCTGGAAATGTCCCGGGAGCAGCTGGCGACCCGGCTTCTCAGCTCCGAAGCCTGTGTGGAGAACACCCGGCTTGTTACCGGCTCTCTGCGGGAGACGGACTGGGAGAAGATCGCCGCCGCTGCCGGCGTATTGAATAGAGTGGATATCCGTATTGACGATAACCCCATGCTGAGCGTGGCGGATATGAACGCCAAATGCCGCCGGATCGACAGCTTGGGCCTGGTAGTCATCGACTATCTGCAGTTGATGACCTCCGCATCCGGTGGACGCAGCGGCGAGAACCGTCAGCAGGACGAACAGCTTTCTGTGGCTGGGCCGGGGGATGTTCGCCGTCAGGTCCCGGGCGGACACTTCGCGGGCCACCTGCTCCATGGCCGCCTCTTTCAGCTTTTCGGAACCGTATTGGCGGCCGTGCTTTTCGGAATCCAGTTCGATGACGCCCAGGAGACGATCCCCCAGGGCCGCGTCCGTCCGGGAAATCAGCCGCGCCAGCTGGGATTCCGTGCGCCTCTGCCACACCCACCGGAAACTCCACCAGGGAATAAACACCGCCAGGCCGGACACGGCGATGAAAAACAGGAGCCAGCCGACGGCGGGGGGCGTCTCCCACAATCTGTCGGAAAGGTACAGGAGCGCGTAGGAAAGAATGACGGCAATGCCTGCAAGGCATACGGCTTCCAGCATCTTCACCGTTCTGAGGCGGCGCCGGAAATTTCGGAGCTGCCGGACCAGCTGGGGAGGGAGTTTGACGGTAGTAGAAGGGGGCATGCTTATTCCCGTATTTACGCCATGGATATCGTTTTTGCAAGTTTGCCTCGCGTGATGAAGCAAATTCGCATTTGCGGGCGGACGGGAGTATTTTTCTCGCTGGACTTTACACTTTGATTTCCTAAAATAATGTTGCGCTTTAAACTTGGCCTGGTTTGCGCATAGTTAAAAACCAACATATTAGGCCTTACCCATTGACTTCGCCATGCAACAGGGAAATAAAACAACGGCTCCGGAAATTGATTTCGGAGAATTCGCACCAGCCACATACGCCGAATGGCGCGAGGCAGCAGTCGCTGCCCTGAAAGGGGCTGATTTTGACAAAAAGCTTTTTACCAAGCTTGTGGAGGGAATTACCCTGCATCCCATTTATAACAAATGGGATGAACATTCCCCGGTAATGCCTGCCGGGCAATTTCCGTACCGCCGCGGAACGCGCGCCCTGGGCTATATGGAAAAGCCCTGCGAAATCGCCCAGAGCATTCCCGCTGCCTCTCCGGAAGACTTCAACGCCAAGCTTCTGCATGACCTGGACCGCGGCCTGACCGCCGTAAACGTCCAGCTCAACTGCAAATGCGGCCTGAAGCTACGCAAGCAGGCTGACTGGGATGCGGCCCTCAGGGGCGTCCGGCTGGACGGGCTTCCCGTATATGTCACTCCCGGTTCCTGCGGCCTGGGAACCCTCTCCATGTTCCTGAACACCTGCAAGGCCGCCGGCGTCAAGACGGCGGACCTCAAGGGCGGCGTTCTGTATGACCCGGTGGGGAAAGCCGTGATGAAGGGCTCCCTTTGCGGGGGGAAGGGCATCTGCGCCTACTATGACCAGATGGCCGTGATGACCAAATGGGCCGTTGCCAACGCTCCCGGCTTCCAGACCATCGGCGTCAGCGGGCTGCCTTACGCGGACTCCGGAGCTTCCGCCTTTGAGGAAGTGGGCGCCATGCTGTCCACTGCCGTGGCCTACCTGCGCGCCATGGAGGAACGCGGCCTCTCCGTGGATGAAACTGCGGCGCACATGCGCTTTACGGTTTCCATCGGCGCCAACCTGTTCCTGGAAATCGCCAAAATCCGCGCTCTGCGCGAACTTTGGGCCATCATCGTAAAAGAATGCGGCGGCAGCGAGGAAGCTGCCAAAATCAAGCTCCATGCCCGCACCTCCTTCTGGACCCTCTCCAAGGTGGATCCCTGGGTCAACCTGCTGCGCGGCTCCGCCCAGGCGTTCTCCGCCATCATGGGCGGCGTGGACAGTATTGACGTTCTTCCCTTTGACGCTGCCGTGCGCATGCCGGACGAATTCTCTCGCCGCATTGCCCGCAACTGCCCGCTGATTCTGCTGGGCGAATGCAATCTGGACAAGGTCGTTGACCCCGCCGGCGGTTCCTGGTACCTGGAAAACCTGACGGATGAAGCCTCCCGGAAGATATGGGAATTCTTCCAGGGCATCGAAAAGGAAGGCGGCATCGTCAAGGCCCTCAAAGCCGGCAGCATCCAGAAGAAGGTGAACGCCACCGCCGCCAGGCGTTACGAGCTGGCGGACCAGCGCCGGCAGTCCATCGTGGGCGTCAACCAGTATGTCAACCTGGCGGAGAAAAAGCTGGAAGTTCCGGAAGGCTCCTGCTGTTCCGCCCACAAGGGCCACGGCTGCTGCAAGAATGCGGATATTCAGCTCCCGGTCGTGGAAATGAGCGTGGACTCCGCCTGCAAGGCTGCCGAAGAAGGCTTTTCCACCTGCCTCATCAACAAGGCCCTGGTGGCCGGCGCTGACTGCAAGTGCGGCGAGCCCCTGGAAATGGAAGCCCTGCCGAAGCGCCGCCTGGCGGAACGTTTTGAATCCCTGCTCGCCAAGGCTGACGCCTGGGTGGCAGAAAAGGGTTCCCGCCCGATGGTCTTCTTCGCCAACATGGGGCCGCTCCGCCAGCACAAGGCCCGCGCGGACTTCTCCCGTGACTTCCTGCGCGCCGGCGGTCTGGATGTGGTTTATCCGGCCGGCTTCCAAACTCCGGAAGACGCGGCCAGGGCGGCTGCGGAAAGCGGCTGCGCCGTGTGCGTCATCTGCTCCACGGATGACACTTATCCGGAAATCGTCCCCGCCTTCTGCAAGGCTCTCAGGGAGACCAGACCGGACATGATGGTGGCCCTTGCCGGTTATCCGGCCGACTATGTGGAAGCATTCAAGGAAGCCGGCGTGGACATCTTCATCCACGTCAAGGCCAACTGCTACAACACCGTTGAAGCCATTCAAAACAAAATCGGCCTCTAACAACCACCAACCTATTCCACCCAATGAGCAATATTCCTGATTTTGCATCCGCCTCCTATCCTGAAATCAAGGCTGGTGCCCCGTCCCCGGCTTCCGAAACGGAAACCTGGATGACCAATGAACAAATTCCCGTGCCGCCCACCTACTCGGAAAGCGTGTACGACGACTGCCTGCACCTGGACTTTACGGCCGGTGTGGCTCCCAACCTCCGCGGACCGTATGCCACCATGTATGTGGCGCGCCCTTGGACGGTGCGCCAGTACGCCGGCTTCTCCACGGCTGAGGAATCCAATGCCTTCTACCGCCGCAACCTGGCGGCGGGCCAGAAGGGCCTTTCCATTGCCTTTGACCTGGCGACGCACCGCGGCTATGACTCCGACCACCCCCGCGTGGTGGGTGACGTGGGCAAGGCCGGCGTGGCCGTGGACTCCATTCTGGACATGGAAATCCTCTTCAAGGGCATTCCCCTGGACAAAATGTCCGTCTCCATGACCATGAACGGCGCCGTGCTGCCCGTGCTGGCCTTCTACATCGTCGCCGCCCAGGAACAGGGCTGCACGCTGGACCAGCTCTCCGGCACGATCCAGAATGACATTCTCAAGGAATACATGGTGCGCAACACCTACATTTACCCGCCTGATCCCTCCATGAGGATTATTGCGGACATCTTTGAGTTCACCTCCAAGTACATGCCCAAGTTCAACTCCATTTCCATCTCCGGCTACCACATGCAGGAAGCCGGCGCTACGGCGGACCTGGAAATGGCCTACACCCTTGCGGACGGCCTGGAATATGTCCGCACCGGGATCAAGGCGGGCATTGACATTGACGCCTTCGCGCCGCGTCTTTCCTTCTTCTGGGCCCAGGGCAAAAATTACTTCATGGAAGTGGCCAAAATGCGCGCCGCCCGCGTGCTGTGGGCCAAACTCATCAAGCAGTTCAATCCCAAGAACCCGAAATCCTTGGCCTTGCGCACGCACTCCCAGACTTCCGGCTGGTCCCTCACGGAACAGGACCCGTTCAACAACGTCACCCGCACCTGCATTGAGGCCCTGGCCGCCGCCTGCGGCCATACGCAGTCCCTGCACACGAACTCCCTGGACGAAGCGATTGCCCTGCCGACGGACTTCTCCGCCCGCATCGCCCGCAACACCCAGCTTCATCTTCAGGATGAAACCACCATCTGCAAGGTAATCGACCCGTGGGGCGGTTCCTACTATGTGGAATACCTGACCAATGAGCTCATTCGCAAG
>ERZ773114.4461-NODE-4461-length-10521-cov-4.271068_pt1 | contig 10521 bp, 5 predicted proteins | sample MGYA00580564_ERZ773114 | MGnify/ENA primary metagenome ERZ773114 (study PRJEB29015, sample SAMEA2737836) | human gut metagenome | biome: human gut; feature: human-associated habitat; material: faeces | place: China | collected 2012 ...
AAAACTGTGTGAATCCCATAAGAAGTCCATCTGCAAACTGATCAACATCGGCTATGACACGGCTCACTATATCACCATAAGACTGTCCATCTATATACCTAAGTGGAAGCTTCTGTATCTTTTCCATAGCCTCATCTCGTATATCTCTTGTTACATGATAAGTAATCTTATTGTTACATATATTCATTATCCACTGTGACAGTGCTGTTATGGCAACTACAATACCTATTGTTGTAAGTACCTTTGCTATGCCAGCAAAGTCAACATTGCCAGGTCCTACTATATGGTCTATTCCACGTCCGACAAGAATAGGAACATATAAAGTAGAAGCAACAGTTACTGCTGCCATAAGTATAGACAGTATAAGAAAACCACTATACTTCTTTATCCTCTTAAGAACCTTTAAAAGCGTGCCCTTCTGGGCTTTCTTTTTATTCTTATTATCTTTCATAACTACTCCATTTCATTTATAGTATGATATAAGTACCAAATGTATTAAAATTCATTAATTGCAAAACAATAAAGCATTATATATAATCATCTGCATCTAAAGTTTACGATACTTATCATACAAGTATACTTTTTCCCACTGATATTAACGGATTGCTCCACTGCTTTACAATTCACGCAATACAGCAATTACGCACCCTTCGCATCCTTAAACTGTGAATTATATATTTCCCTGTATACCTCGCAATTCTTAAGAAGCTCACTATGTGTTCCAATTCCTGCAACCTTTCCATCATCAAGCACGATAATCTTATCTGCATGCATAAGTGATGCTGACCTCTGTGATACTATGAATACTGTAGGATTGTTTGGCATTGTCCTTATAGACTTCCTGAGTGCTGCATCTGTAGCAAAGTCAAGCGCTGATGCACTGTCATCAAGGATAAGCACATCCGGCTTCTTAACGACAGCTCTTGCAATAGTAAGTCGCTGTCTTTGTCCACCTGAAAGATTTTTTCCGCCCTGTTCAATCATATAATCAAGACGTCCGTCCTTCTTATCAACGAACTCTTTAGCCTGTGCTATGGCAAGTGCCTCATCTATCTCACTGTCAGTTGCATCCTGCTTTGCCATCTGCATATTCTTTCTTATGCTGCCCTTAAAAAGAACTGCTTTCTGCATAACTATGCCGACTTTATCCCTTAACTCTTCTATACTTATATCCTTGACATTGACACCATCAATAAGAACCTCGCCCTCTGTCACATCATAAAATCTTGGAATAAGTCCGACAAGACTTGACTTACCTGAACCTGTACCACCGATAACACCGATAGTCTGTCCCCTGTACGCCTTAAAGCTTGTATCTGCTATACTTGTATCACCTGCTCCACTGTAAGTAAGAGATACATTTTTGAATTCAACAACAGGAACATCATCCTTAGTTTCCTTTACGTGTCCTATACCGTCCTGCATACTTGGCTTAACATCAAATATAGACTGGATACGTCCTGCACATGCAAGTGCCTTTGTTATATTTATAACAAGGTTGGCAAGCTTAATCAGCTCAACAAGTATCTGTGACATATAGTTATAAAGCGCTACAACCTGTCCCTGTGTTAAAGCTCCCTGATTAACTCTCACACCACCTACCCATATAAGTGCTATGATAGAAACATTTACAACTACATAAGTAAGAGGATTCATAAGTCCTGATATCTTACCTACAAACTTCTGAAGATGATTAAGCTCTTCATTCTTATCCTTAAAATGCTTAAGCTCATCCTCCTGCTTGTTAAATGCCCTTATTACCCTGACACCAGTAAGATTTTCCCTTGTTATTCCAAGAATAGTATCAAGACCAGCCTGAACCTTCTTATATAAAGGTCTTGTACCAACCATAATACCGAATACGATTATGGCAAGCACCGGAATAGCTGCTGCAAATATAAGAGCAGCCTTTACATCTATAGTAAAAGCCATAATCATCGCACCAAATACTATAAATGGTGAACGCAAGAAAAGTCTTAATACAAGATTAACACCATTCTGAACCTGATTAATATCACTTGTCATTCGTGTCATAAGCGTTGATGTTCCAAGCTCGTCAAGCTCTGTAAATGAAAGTGACTGGATATGCTTAAACAGTGCATGTCTTATGCCTGTCGCACATCCTACTGCTGCCTTTGCACTGAAATACTGCGCTGTTATTGAACATGTAAGACCAATAATAGCAAGTGCAAGCAGCATAAGACACGACTTTACGATATAGCCTGTATCCTGATTGGCTATACCTCTGTCGATAATTGATGCCACAACAAGTGGTACGAACAATTCAAAGAGTGCTTCAAGCATCTTAAAAAGAGGTGCAAGAACACATTCTTTCTTAAGTTTTTCCAGATACTTAAGTATCATCTTCATAATAATCCTCATTTCCGCGCACTTTTTTGCATAACAGATTAGTGTCTGGTGTGCGCTGGCACCAATCCTATGTGCGAAATATTCACACCTTTTTATTTAACCAGTTAAAACTGATTGATTATAGACTTTATTTTACTTTCACACGGCTTACCAGGCTATCTACGCCTATTCCAGTGCAAAAAGTTGTGCTATAAGATTTTCATAACCATATCTTCTCTTAGTCATAAAAAACTTATTGTACTCTTCATAATTATAATAAGAATGTTCATACTGCCTTGAGTAAAGATGTGCAAGGTCAACCTGTCTTACAAAGTCTAACTTCTTATCATTAAGATACCAGTCAGCCACATCCATAATCTTTAGTGATAGCAGCCCGGCAGCAGCTCCCTTCATCTTAAGCAGGACATTATAATCGTACACCGCATCAAGGAAATACCTGTATACATAATACATAAGTATCTGCTCATATTCGTGCTGGTTATCCTTATAGTATTCGTCAAATTCAAGCACTATATCTGCAAAGGCTTTATCATCCTCACATTTCTCATAGAAAGTATTGACTTCTCTTACATATATATTCCAGTCTGGATTAATGACCTCCATACCCTTGAACCTGTCGAAAAACCGCCTTGTATAAAGGTATGCATCCTTTTTTTTCGCAGCTATGGAACGTGCCTTATCAAGCTTACTTTCCCTGTAGTCTTCCTTTGCATATCTTTTACAGACACCTATTATAAGCTCGTCCCTCTCCTTATCAAGATAATGCTGTATATCCTTTGCAAACATAAGGATGAGCACAGCCCTTTCAGCTATCGTATAGTCCCTGTCCGACACTATATTATAGGCTATTATCCTTGCCTGCCTTAGCTGCATATAAGTCAGCGGGTCTATATCATTGTAGGCACTTACCTGCTCATTGCTGTCTTTTTCGTCAAATGTAAGCTCATCCCTGTAGCCTAACATAAGCTCGCCAGCTGTCTTGCAGGATGGTGCTATTCCAATCTCTCTTATTCCGCCATATTCATTGATAAACCTCGGAAACTCTGCACACGTTTCACACAGCTTGTCCTCGCCAAGTGCTATGTATAGGTCGCACAGATTTTCCTCATTAAGAAACGGACATCTTCCATTATTAAGTGTAAATGTACATCCGCCCTCCTCTGATGGCACCATAACTGACTTTAATCTTTTTCCAAAGCTCCCCTTTACCTTTTTATAGTATTTATAGGAAGCTTCATCCACATCTACATCCCAGCCTGCACAGCACGTATCTGTACAGTCACCTGCTATACATCTGAAATCTTTATAATAATCAGGCGTTACTATCTTCATTCAAATCCTCATTTCCTGTGTAAAAATCTATTTTTCACAACACTTTTTCTACATTCTGTTACTTTTTGCCGTCACTGTCTTAATCACTGTATACAGGGAAGTTCCGGCAAGTACTGCAAACACTGCAAATGAAACAAAATACATATAGAAAAGATATGGTCTTTGTATGAGCCAGTCCGTCATAGGTGATGTATACACTTCTGTAAGTGTAAATATATCAACGGGTATTGCAGTTATCTGTGCCACCTGTGGATACTTGGCTATCGCAATATATGCAAACATCCCCATTGCTGGAAATGACATAAGCCCTGCTATAAGTGCTGCTACTATGCTTACAGTCCTTACTGTAAATGCCCTGATACTTAATGTTTTTTTAGTAAGCACATTAAATATAACTGCCACTATCATAAGTATGAGCATAAACATATAATCATTTACCAGCAGTGCTACCATGCCAAAAAATTCCTCTCCCTTAAATGATGAATATCCCTGCATAAGCACATAATAATTATATATTGCCTTAAGCCCTGTATAAAAAACACCTATGATAGATATTCTGAATATTATATTCATAATTCTGTTTCCATTATTATCCGGCATATTAAACCTCATTTCTGTACATTTTTTCAATAACATATATATATGCTGTGCACATATACCTTATTATATATCCTATCCCACAGCACACATGTCAACTCACACTGACACCATATATAACGCTATCGTACCGCCATTAATTATGCTACAAATCCTGTATATTTTCAATTACAAAATAAAAACTCTTATTTTATACTTTCTACATACATTATTTCAATATCCTTATTCTTATGATACATTGTTGCAATAGATGTTGGGGTCAAAAGCCCCCAACTATGATACCTACGAATTGTTCCGTGCTACGCACTCCCACAATTCTACCCAATATTCGCATATCGTGGGACTATCATCCCACGATATGCGAATATTGGGGCGGGTCACAAGGTCATTCACCCACTTATGAGCAAGCTCATGCGGGTGAATGACCTTTAGACCTTGGTATCCTTATATAAGTATATAACATTCCATATGATAAGGGCAAGGAAATGTTTTTAAGCATGGCTATGCAGGTATTTTTGTGTAAAGCTGGTTATTGCTCAGAACCAGCCACCAAAATGCCATGCATAGCATAGGTTCTGTACAGTAACATATTGTTAAGACAAATTTTATTGAAAAATCCATATTTTTACTGTAACATAAACGGATAAGAAAACATAATAAGGAAGGGGAATATGCATTTGAAGAATATATCTTTTAAGACGGCAAAGAACGATATTATAGCAGGTATTATTGTGGCGCTTGTGTCAATACCTATATCTATGGGATATGCACAGATAGCGGGACTTCCAGCGGCGTATGGTCTGTACGGCTCATTAATTCCTGTGCTTGTGTATGCACTTACAACAAGCTCACCACAGTTTGTATTTGGCGTGGATGCAACTCCGGCAGTGCTTGTCGGCGGAACACTTGCGACACTAGGAATAACGACCGGTTCAGATGAAGCTATGCGACTCGTGCCCGTTATAACGCTTGTGGTTGCGGCGTGGCTTCTTATATTCAGTCTTATAAAGGCTGGAAGGATAGTCAACTACATATCAACTCCGGTTATGGGAGGCTTCATAAGCGGAATTGGAATAACAATTATACTTATGCAGGTTCCTAAGCTGTTTGGTGGGGCGGCAGGCACAGGCGAACTTATAGCACTGCTTCTACATATAGCAGACCAGCTTCAGTACTTTAACGTATTGTCAGCGGTTCTTGGTTTTGGAACAGTTATAATAATTCTTGTATGCAAGAAATATATGCCAAAGTTTCCGATGTCGGTCATGCTTATGGCACTTGGAGCTATGGCAACAGCATTTTTACATATAGACAGATACGGTGTAAGGCTGCTTCCGCACGTTGATGCAGGCTTTCCTAAGATTGTTATTCCTGATATTACATTACTTCGTAATAATACATCTGATATAATTATTCTCGGACTTACATGCGCACTTGTCATTATGGCGCAGACATTGCTTGCTACTAATAACTATGCTAACAGGTACGGATACAAGGTCGACAATAACAGGGAAGTTCTTGCATATTCACTTGCCAATGTTGCATCAGCAGTTTCAGGAAGCTGTCCGCTTAACGGAAGTGTGTCAAGAACGGGTATTGCAGACCAGTTTGGATGCAAGTCACAGCTTATGTCTGTTACGGCGGCGGTAACTATGCTTGTTGTTGTTCTTTTTGCAACACCGCTGCTTGAGTATCTTCCCGTTCCTATACTTACAGGAATAGTCGTTGCGGCACTTATCGGCATAGTTGAGTATAAGCTTGCGGGTAAGCTAAGAAAAGTCAACAGGGCAGAGTTCTTCATATTCCTTGCAGCTATGTTCGGAGTGCTTTTATTTGGAACGATATACGGAGTTATTATAGGTGTTATCTTATCATTTATTGCAGTAATTATAAGAGCAGTTGTTCCTCCTAGGTCATTTCTTGGATGCATACCGGGGCACGAGGGCTTTTATAATCTTAACCGTAATAAGAACGCGCTTGAGATAGAGCATACTCTTTTGTATAGGTTTAGCGGTAATCTTTTCTTTGCAAATGTGTCTACATTTTTGCAGGATATTGAAAATGCAATTAAAGACGATACAAAGGTTGTAATAGTTGATGCAAGTGGTATCGGAAGTATAGATATAACGGCAGCAGACAGGCTAGTTTCCTTTAATAAGCTGCTTAAAGATAAAGGGATACATTTCTATATAACAGAGCATGTTGACAATGTTAATGACCAGCTAAGAAAGCTTGGTGCAGGCTGTCTTGTGGAAGAGGGTGTTACGCGAAGAACAATATCGCTTGCCCTAAGAGATGCAGGCGTTGACAGACCTTATCCGCTTGTAGGCACACCTGAGCAGACAGAAGTACATAAGGACTTCATAGAGGACAATGAAAGACTTGCTGAGATAGAGTGGGCATTTGGCGAGGATGCATCTGAGTGGCTTGATAAGTTTGCGGTGCAGATGACTGATGATATTACACATATGGAAGAAAACAGTGAACATCTCACGGATAATGTACTTATAGAAGCTGAAAGTAAAAATGCGTGGGGACGTATCGGTCTGTTTGATGAGGATGAGCTTCTTGAAAGAGTTGAGATGCATTTATCAGAGCTTGCACAGAATAACAGTAACGCTGAAGAGTTAGAGGAAAGAATAGAGGAGCGAAGATTAAGACTTGAGTCAAAGATTGCGAAGCTTAATCCGGATGCCCTTACGCATCTTAGACAGCACAGAAAAGAAGTTATGCTGCATTTCAAGGAGAATAATCCTGAGGCGTATAAGCATATGATGGAGCGCAGAATGGAGCATATAAGCAAGCTTGAGAAGGAAAAGCCGGAGCTTGCTGTCAAGATGAAGAAGCTCTATAAGCTGGATGATGTTGGTGAAGATTATATAGGTGATAAAGCAGTTGATATAATTGATGAAGAATAAGAGAGCAGATAGTTTATATAAATGATAAGCACTTAATTATTATGTAAGTGTCAAAAGAGAATATTATAGAAAGGTTATAGTTGTGAATATATTAAATGTAGAAAAAGTAAGCAAGACATTTGGCGAGAAAGTTCTGCTTGATAATGTCACACTTGGAATAAACAAGGGCGACAAGGTTGGAATTATAGGTGTGAACGGAACTGGAAAGTCGACACTGCTTAAGATAATAGCAGGGATTGAGGAACCGGATGAGGGAAATGTCATAAAAGGAAGAAATGTTACTGTTACATATCTTGCACAGTCACCAGACCATATAAAGGATGAGACTGTTATTTCTTATGTATTAAGAGGAAAGGCGCATGCAAGTGAAGCAGAGGCAAAGGAGATACTTAATAAGCTTGGTATAGGTACATTTGATGCACCTATGGATATGCTGTCAGGCGGACAGAAGAAAAGAGTTGCACTTGCAAAGGCACTTGTAGAGCCAACAGAAGTGCTTATACTTGATGAGCCGACTAATCATCTTGATAATGATATGGTTGTGTGGCTTGAGCAGTATATTAAGGCGTTTAAGGGCGAGCTTCTTATGGTAACGCATGACAGGTACTTCCTTGACAATGTAACTAACAAGATAGTTGAGATAGACCATGCCGCACTTTATAGTTATGAGTCAAACTATTCCGGTTTCCTTGAGCTTAAGACTGAAAGAGAGCAGATGGAAAGGGCAACCGAAGCTAAGAGGCAGAATACCTTAAGACGTGAGCTTGAGTGGATAAGAAGGGGCTGTCAGGCGCGTTCCACAAAGCAGCAGGCAAGAATAGACCGTTTTGAGGATATGAAGGAGGCCTCCCGTGAGGCAAGGGCTAAGTTTGACAAGAGTCTTATGGATATGAGCTCTGTAAGCAGAAGGCTTGGCAAGAAGACGATAGAGCTTAACAACATAACCAAAGCATATGACGGACATACATACATTAATGATTTTTCGTACATTTTCTTAAGAGATGACCGAATTGGTATAATAGGAAGCAACGGCTGCGGCAAGTCGACACTTATGAAGATAATAACAGGGCAGATACAGCCAGACAGTGGAAATGTTGAGATAGGTGATACAGTACATATAGGTTACTTTATGCAGGAAAATGAGCCGCTTGACGAAAATCAGACTGTGCTTGAGTTTGTAAGAAGCATAGGCGAATATGTGCAGACTGTAGATGGCAAGGCAACGGCAAGCCAGATGTGTGAAAAGTTCTTATTCTCACCTAAGCAGCAGTGGACACCGATAAGAAAGCTTTCCGGAGGAGAGAAGAGAAGACTTTATCTGCTGAGCGTGCTTATGAGTGCGCCAAATGTGCTTATCCTTGATGAGCCGACTAATGACCTTGATATAGAAACTCTTGAAATTCTTGAGGATTATCTCGATGGTTTTGCAGGAATTGTCATAACAGTTTCGCACGACAGATATTTCCTTGACAGAACAGTCGACAGAATATTTGCATTTGAGGCGGGAGGCCACCTTACACAGTATGAGGGAGGCTATTCTGACTATAAGGAAAAATGTGTTTCTTCTATATATAATGTGTCAGGAAATGGAATATCGAAAGGTACAGCATTGTCAGGTAATGGTTTGGTATCAGGCAGCGGTGCGGCAGCAGGCGGTATGACAGGAAGTAACGGCGATATATCTATGGACGGTGTGCAGAAAGCTGCATCGGGCAATAAGACACTTACAAGTAAGGAGTATAACAAGTCAAGAAGTGAAAGACTTAAGTTTACTTATAAGGAACAGAAAGAGTATGAAACTATTGATGATGATATAGCAGCGTTAGAAAGTGCTATAGAAAGAATTGATAGCGAGATGGCTAAGTGTGCAACTGACTATGGAAAGCTTAACGACCTGTCCAGGGAAAAAGCTGAAAAAGAAAAACAGCTTGAGGAAAAGATTGACAGATGGGTATATCTTAATGACCTCGCAGAAAGGATTGCTAATCAATAGAATTGCATAAATGAGTGTATGGTGGTAACTGTATATAGTTTCTGTGCTTTGCGTGGTTTATAATGTGGCATAAATGTTTATAAATATTCATAAAATAATGTATATTTGTGGATAAAGGGCAGCAAATATGGATAAAAATTTAACCAGAAAAATGTTGCTGAATTGTATCAAAAAAAATACATTCCTCACATGCCCGTTGAAAGCCCAAAAAGTGCCTGTTTTACAATTCCTTTTGTAAAACAGACACTTTTTCGTATCCTGTTATTCTATTGATTTACGAATTCTTTAATCTTATCGCGTTTATCAATCTGTAGTTTTTCCAGAATTCCGGAGACATAGTGCTTGACCGTATTCACTGACATTCCCATATGTTCTGCGATTTCCTTGTTCGTCCAATCGCTGCACGCCAGCATGGCTATGGAAAATTCCAGCGGAGTCAAAAGATCCGTCACTGCCTTTTGCGTCTTGGGATTGTGAATTTTCATCCAGCCACGGCTAAATGCAAGTACACCATCCACCAGCTTCTTGTACATTTCCGGCTCTTTTTTCCGGATACAGACTTCCATAGTCCCCTGAAGCAGACCATGATACTCGATAAATGGTTCCATGAATTTGTCCGCTCTTGCCCTCTCCCATGCCCGGGTCACCGTCTGAATTGCTTCTTCTTGTTCTTTATCTAGAAATTCGTAGTCATCCATTAGACTTTTTAAGTCTTGCAGATTGCTGAAGAGCTTATCTGCATCCACCAAATTTTTGTCTACATCATCAAAGTCACTGATTAACAGTTCTCCCCAAAAATAGAAGTCATCTAATGTCTCCTGACTTTCTGTTTCTTCCTTGAATACTTTGTAGAGTTCACAAACCAATCGAATCGGATCACCGGTTTTCTGTACAGATAGCTTCTGAAACAGATCACTGATACTCATAGCGGCAGGTGACCATATCGGTTGATCGGATTCTCCCGCCAGATATTCATTGAAGAACAGGTTGGCACGTTTGTTAGGGAAGATGAGTACTGTGCGAGAGAGGTCATTTCCTATTTTGGCATATAGGTCATGAGCTACTAATTGGAGAAATGATTGCATATTGATTAAATCGTTTTTCTAATTCATATTATTGTAATCGGAGTTCTGTCTTATACTTTTTCTATTTTTTCTTCATCCACATACCACAAGTAGCCGGTGATATTTTTATATCCCATCTTGGTAAGAAGTTGCATATATCCTTTCACTTGTTTGTTATATTTAGGATTTTCCTTACCAAACTTGAAATCGACTACAACAACCTGATCGTCCTTCATCATTACACGAT
>ERZ773114.4462-NODE-4462-length-10520-cov-4.090588_pt1 | contig 10520 bp, 7 predicted proteins | sample MGYA00580564_ERZ773114 | MGnify/ENA primary metagenome ERZ773114 (study PRJEB29015, sample SAMEA2737836) | human gut metagenome | biome: human gut; feature: human-associated habitat; material: faeces | place: China | collected 2012 ...
GTTACTACGACTGGGCAGTTACAAGCCCATGGCCTTTTGGCCGTGGGTTGTTGACTACAGCACATTCAAAGCACAAAAGCAACCTGTTTTAACGGCAATTATTTTTTATTAGTTCCAAATTTCGCATATTTTAAGCAATTGAACAAAAAATCGGAGCAAACACCTGACAGACAACAGGGAAGGGGGCGCCCCCGAAACGGAGGAATATCCATGGCACGCTTACTGATGAAAAACGCATCCCACATCGTCACCTGCGACCCCAGCGACACCGTGTACACCGACAGCAATTTGCTGATGGAGGACGGCGTCATCACCTACATCGGCCCGGAGGAACAGCAGGCGGAGGAGGTCATCGACGCCGCCGGTTGCATCGTCTATCCCGGCCTCATCAACACCCATCACCATCTGTACCAGACCTTCAGCCGTAACCTGCCTCAGGTGCAGAATCTGGAGCTGTTCGACTGGCTGAAGGCCCTGTACGAGATCTGGAAGAATCTGGACAGCCGGGTGATCTACCACAGCTCCGTCACCGGCATGGGGGAGCTGATGAAAAACGGCTGCACCACCTGCTTTGACCACCATTACGTTTTCCCCCAGGGGCAGGCGGAGGGGCTGCTGGACGCACAGTTCGCCGCCGCGGAGGATCTGGGCATCCGGATGTACGCCTCCCGTGGCAGCATGGACCTGAGCAAGAAGGACGGTGGCTTGCCGCCGGACAGCGTTGTGCAGGCCGTGGACGAGATTCTGCGGGATTGTCAGCGTGCGGTGGAGACCTACCATGATCCGTCCCGATTCTCCATGCGGATGGTGGCGCTGGCTCCCTGCTCGCCCTTCAGCGTTTCCGAGGAGCTGCTGCGGCAGTCTGCGCTTCTGGCCAGAGATCTGGGCGTGCGGCTCCATACCCACCTCTGCGAGACGAAGGACGAGGAGCGCTTCGTCCGGGAGCGGTGCGGGATGCGGCCCCTGGAATACATGGAATCCCTTGGCTGGATCGGCCCGGATGTCTGGTACGCCCACGGCATCCATTTCAACGGAGACGAGCTGCGCCGTTTGGCGGAGACCGGCACCGGCGTTGCCCACTGTCCCATCTCCAACATGAAGCTCAGCTCCGGCGTGTGCCGGGTGCCGGAAATGCTGGAATTGGGCGTTCCAGTGGGCCTTGCGGTGGACGGCAGCGCCAGCAATGACGGCTCCAATCTGTTAGAGGAGCTGCGGGTGGCCTATCTGCTCCACCGTCTCCAATCCAGTGAAAAGGCTCCCAGCGGCTACGATGTTCTGAAGATCGCCACCGTGGGCAGCGCGAAGATCCTGGGCCGGGACGACATCGGCTCTCTGGAGGTGGGGAAGGCCGGCGACCTGTTCGCCATCGACACCCGCTGCCTGGAGCTGGTGGGGGCGGATCTGGACCCGAAATCCCTGTTGGGGACCGTGGGCTGGAAAGGCCCGGTGGATTACACCGTAGTCAACGGCAAGGTCACGGTCCGCAACGGAAAACTGGTGAATCTGGACGAGGAAAAAGCTGCCCGGGAGGCCGCCGCGCTGGTGCGGGACTACTTGTCCCGCTGAGACCGGCCTGACCCATCCTGCGTTGAAGCCGGGCCGTTTGGCAATTTATCCGAAAAATGAGCAGCATGCCGCACGGATTTTCCGTGCGGCATGTTTGCTGTATCCGGATCATCAGTTCCGCAAGAGCCGCTCCGCTTTTCGGACAGGGGCTGCTTGCGGAGGATTGGCAGGTTATTGGGCCGTCTGCGGCGGTTTTACAGGCGGCGGCGTGGGAGGAAAAAGTTCAAAAAGCGTACTTTGAAACCTTCACAATTATTCAAACTTTACTTTTTTTACCCGGTATGCTTGACTGAATATAGGCAATATGCCCAATCCGATAGGTGCACCTGCTATTGAACGGCATATGATCCGGACCCCTGGGAAAAACGAATGTCAATCGAATTTCAGAGGAGTTAAGAAAGGAAAAGAGGAAGTTTTGCTATGAAGATGAAACGTTTTTTGAGCCTTCTGCTGGCCGGTACGCTCGCACTGGCCCTCACCGCCTGCGGCGGCAGCGCCAAGACTGATCCGGGCACTTCCGATCAGCCCTCCGCTTCAGATGAGAACTGGACCCCCAAGGAAAATGTTACCATGATCGTATCCTATAAAGCGGGTTCCGGAACCGATAACACCGCCCGTGTGCTGGCCGCCTATGCTGAAAAGTACATCGGCAAGCCGGTCATCATTGAAAACCTGGAAGGCGGCTCCGGCTCCATTGGCTGGACGGCCCTCTCTCAGGCGGCCCCGGATGGCTACACGCTGGGCTTCATCAACCTGCCCAACTTTAACGCCACCATCTCCGAGGGTCTGGCAACGTATACCGTGGACAGCTTCGCTCCCATCTGCAACCATGTGACGGAGACCTCCGTGGTTCTGGTGAAGGCGGACTCCCAGTTCAACACGCTGGAGGATCTGGTGAAGTTCGCAAAGGACAACCCCGGCAAGCTGAAGGCTTCCACCAATGGCAACCGGGCATCTAACCACATCGGTGCGCAGGTTCTGGCTACTTCTGCCGGCTTTGAATATACCGACATTCCTTACGGCGGCACCGCCGACCAGCTGCTGGCGCTCCGTCAGGGCGAGGTGGACTTCTCCGTGGCCAAGGTAGCGGACTTCGCTTCCTTCACCTCTGAGGTCAAGGTTCTGGCCGTCTACAATCAGGAGCGTCTGGAGGGCTATCCCGACGTGCCTACCATGGGCGAACTGGGTTACTATGACCAGTGGCTGGGTTCCTCCCGCTGCATCGTGGCGCCTGCCGGCACCCCCGAGAATGTGATCAAGTTCTATGAGGACGCCTTCCAGAAGCTGATGGAGGACGCCGACTATCTCAAGGCTGCCGAGGCCGCTGGGATGGAGACTGACTATAAGAACAGCGCAGACACCGCCGCTCTGATCAAGCAGCAGCAGGACTTCACTGAAAGTCTGGCCGACGTTTGGGGCGACTGATCCCCATTTTGTGCGGGAGCAGCCGGTGGTTGCTCCCGCCTTATTTTTCCGCATCAATGCAGTGCGAACTGGAGGGCACTATGAAAAAAACTGATATTGGCGTTGTAGGCTTCATGTATGCGGTCTGCGCCTTTTTCTTCCTGATGTCCAGAGATCTGAAAAAGGGAGCTCGGATCTATCCTCTGTGCATCATTGCGATCCTGTTTCTGCTTACCACCGGTTATGTGGTTGAAATGCTGTTTGCCGCCAAAAAGAACGGGGTGACCAGCGGTATTCCGGAAATCTTCGAAGGGTTTCAGCCCAAGCAGTTTTTTATCGTTCTGGGAATGCTCATCGCATATCTGGCCGGTATGTACTTCGTCGGCTTCTATCTGGCGACCATCGTGCTGATGGCGGCCAGCCTGCTGTATCTCAGGGTCCCCAAGTGGCAGATCCTGATCTCTACCATTGTGATCATCGGACTGGTCTATGGCGCGTTTACCATGTTCCTGGGTGTAAAGCTGCCTGTGGGCCTGCTGTTCAAATAAAGGGGGGCACGAATTATGCTTGAAACGTTAGCCTTGATGGGACACGGCTTCGTAAACGCGATGTCCCTCAGCAATCTGCTGTTTATGGCCGGCGGCACCGCCATTGGCATCATCATCGGCTGCCTGCCCGGCCTGTCCGCCGCCATGGGCGTTGCGCTGCTGCTGCCCATGACCTTTACCATGGCCCCGGAAACGGGACTGATCGTGCTGGGCGCTATCTACTGCGGTGCGATCTTCGGCGGCTCCATCTCCGCCATTCTGATCCACACGCCGGGCACCCCAGCCTCTGCCGCCACCGCCATTGAGGGCTACCAGCTCACCTTGCAGGGGAAGGCGGGCAAGGCGCTGGCCGTGGCCTGCTTCTCCTCCTTCTGCGGCGGCCTGCTCTCCTGCATCTCCCTGTACTTTTTCGCTCCGCTGCTGGCGCAGCTGGCCATGAAATTCGGTTCTCCGGAATATTTCTGGCTTTCGATCTTCGGCCTGACCATCATTGCGGGCGTGGCGTCCAAGTCCCTGCTGAAGGGCCTGATCTCCGGTGCGCTGGGCCTGCTGCTGTCCACCATCGGCATGGACCCCATGGAGGGCGCTCAGCGGTTCATGTTCGGACAGGCTTCTTTGTACGAGGGCATTAACACCACCTGCGCCCTGATCGGTCTGTTCTCCATGTCTCAGGTGCTGATCCTGGCGGAGAAGAAGATCAAGCAGCGGGCAAAGGCAGCCAAGTTCAGCGACAAGATCACCCTGAGCGGCAAGGAGATCAAGCGGATCACCCCCACCATCCTCCGTTCCTGGGTCATCGGCAACCTGATCGGTATCCTTCCCGGCGCGGGCGCATCCATCGCCTGCTTCCTGGGCTATAATACCTCCCGGCAGTTCTCTCATCACAAAGAGGAGTTCGGGAAAGGCTCCATCGAGGGCGTGGCAGGTTCCGAGGCAGCTAACAACGCCGTGACCGGCGGCTCCCTGATCCCCATGCTGACGCTGGGCATTCCCGGCGAGTCCGTGACCGCCGTGCTCATGGGCGGACTGATCATTCAGGGACTCCAGCCGGGACCGGAGCTGTTTACCCGTTATGCGCCGATGACCTACACCTTCTTCGCGGGTTTTGTGCTGGTCCAGTTCTTTATGCTGGGCATCGGCCTTCTGGGCTGCCGTGGCTTCGCGCAGATCTCCCGCCTTTCCGATGCCATTCTGATCCCCAGCGTGGCCGTCCTGTGTGTGGTGGGTTCCTTCGCCATCCATAAGAACTTTTTCGATGTGGTCATTATGATGATTTTCGGCGTGTTGGGTTATCTGGTCCGCAAGTTCGATCTGAACCCGGCGGCCATTGTGCTGGCCCTGATTCTGGGCCCCATCGGTGAAAACGGTCTGCGCCGCTCTCTGCGGCTGTCCGGCGGCAGCCCGGCCATCCTGTTCTCCACACCTCTCTGCTGGGTGCTGATCGCCCTGTGCGTGTTTGGCGTCTGCTCTCCTATTTTCATGAACCGCATGGAGAAAAAGGCTGTAGAGAATGCCGGCGGCGACATTCCCAATGAAACGGGGGACGATCCCGTTCGCACCTCCGACTGACGGACTTTCCGAAAAAACACAGGACACGGCAGCGCGCCGTGTCCTGTGTTTTATTCGCCAAGCGTATTGATGCCTACCAGACGTATTCTCGGGCATATGCGAAAAAAACAGACCTGCGGCACATTCTAAAGTGCCTGACAGGCTGTAAACATAGCCCGGCAATCATCAAACCCCAGACGCTCCGCCAGTTCGGCGCAGCGCAAGTCGTTGTCATTGATGGAAACCTCCTGCTCCGTTGGAAAATAGGGGAGATGGGGTGTCACCGCATCCACGATATTTCCGTAGGAGGCACCGGCCAGGGCTGCCGCGTTGTGGAGCTTTTTCCGTGCGGGGGGACAGCCTTTCGCGGCGTAGCGCGTGTAGCCCAGTACCGCTGCGATGGCCTCTGTCAGCATCCCGGCGGTAAATTCGGTGCACCGGGGATCCAGATAGGCTCTGGCGGCGTGGGAGAGAATCTCCAAGGCGCAGGTGCGAACTTGATCTGCCGTCAGGGTTGCGGTGAAGTCAGCGTCCGTCACGGAGATTTCCGGCAGCAGATGGATGCTTTTCAGGGAGCAGTTCTGTCCGCTATCGTTTTCCAGCATGGCAAAGGGGGAGTTCTGGGCGCCGCTGGAAAAATTGGTGGCGACCAGCACCAATTTGGCCTTGGTACACGCCGGGACGCGCTCCGGATCTGCGACTGCGGCGGCCAGATCCAATTCCGGTTCCTGATACAGCGCCAGCAGTGCCTTGGCTGCGCTCATGGCATTGTTGCCGCCCACACCTACGATGACGTCCGGCTGGAATTCGCTCAACTTAGGCAGTGCGCTGCGGAGGTCCCCAAAGGATACCCGTTTTCCGATGGTGAAAAACTCCGCCACCCGGATCTCCTGCTTTCTGAGCCGGTCTGCCACCGGCGCGGCGATCCCGGCACGGTACAGTTCCGGATCTGTCACTAGCAGAGCACGCTGACAGCGGTAGATGTCACCCAACTCCCGCAGGGCCACCGGCATACAGCCGGGTTTGAAATAAACTTTCTTGGGAAGGTTCAGTGCCTGTAACATCACTCACCTCATTTTCTTGCGTTTCCGGGGCCGATGCCGAAACACCGGCCCCTTGCGTGAGCTGATTGTTCGTATCTGGAGATCGGAGATTCAGGTACTTCGCTTAGTTGAAGCCGCCGGTCTTTTCCACGCCCAGATCGGCGCAGAGACCCATGGGATATGCGGCGTGGGTGTCGGTGGGCAGCGTGACGGGGACCTCCCAGATGTCGCCGTACTTTTCAGCATACTTCTTCTCGCCGTAGAATGCCTTCAGGTAGCAGCCCTTCAGCTCGGCGATGGTGGGATAGACAGGGTTGCAGCCGGTGCAGGCGTCGTGGAACGCCCACTCGGACATCTGATCCACGGCGGCGAGGAACTCGGTCTCCCACTCCTCGGCGGTCTTTTCGGGATGCGCCTCCAGCAGCCAGTCCAGAATGGTCTCGGGGATGTCGATGTCCTTCTTCAGCTGCTCACAGGCCTTGATCCAATTCTCAAAGGTCTGCTCATCGGTTTTGCCCTTCACGCCGATCAGCTCGCCCAGCTCCACGTAGCGCTCGAAGGCCTGCGGATACTTGTACTGGGAGAAGGTGCCCATCTTGTAGGGATGACGCTGGGCATTGAAGCGGCAGACGAAGGGAAACAGCAGGGCGTTGGCGGTGCCGTGAGGGATGTGGAACCAGCCGCCCAGTTTATGAGACAGGGAGTGGTTGATGCCAAGGAAGGCATTGGCGAAGGCGATACCGGCCAGAGCGGAGGCGTTGGCCATCTTCTCGCGGGCCACGGGGTCGGGCTTGGCGTCCCGGAAGGCGGAATAGTAGGCTCTGGGCAGATAGTCGAAGACCATCTTGGTGGCATCGCGGCACATGCCGTTGGTGTACTCGGTGGCGAAGGTGGAGACATAGGCCTCTACCGCGTGGGTCAGCACATCGTAGCCGGAGGCCTGCGTGGCTCTGGGCGGCAGCTTCATCATGTTGTCCGCGTCTACGATGGCCATTTCAGGCATCATCTCGTAGCCGATCAGCGGCCACTTCATGCCGGTATTGGCATCGGAAATAATGGTGAAGGGCGTACACTCAGAGCCGGTACCTGCTGTGGTGGGGATACAGACCAGCTTGGCCTTCTTGCCCATCTGGGGGAAGAAACGGATCCTCTTGCGGATATCTAGGAAGGTGGTGGCCATGTCCAGGAAGCCCTCCTCGGGATGCTCGTACATGATCCACATGATCTTGGCGGTGTCGATGGCGGAGCCGCCGCCTACGGCGATGATAACGTCAGGCTCGAACTCGTGCATCTTGGGCAGGCCCTTCATGGCGTCCTGAATCTGGGGATCCACACGGATGTCGAAGAACTCGGCGGTCTCAATGCCCATGTCACGCAGCTGGTTGATGATGGCGTCGCAGGCGCCCAGCTGATACAGCGTGGAGTCGGTGATGATAAAGGCCCGCTTGAAGTTATAGACCTCCTTCATCTCCCGCAGGGCCACGGGGGTGCAGCCTGTCTTGTAGTAGACCTTCTTGGGGAGCTGGAGCCACAGCATATTCTCCTTGCGGAGAGTGACGGTCTTGATATCCAGAAGCTGCTCATAGTGGGTGTTGCCCATGAAGGCGGAGTGGCCCACGGAGCCGGGGCCCAGCGTCAGGGAGGGAGCCAGACCGAAGTTGTACAGGTCGCCGATGCCGCCGAAGGAGGTGGGCTGGTTGATGAGGATGCGTCCGGCCTTCATCCGCAGACCGAACCTGGTGATCTTTTCCTCCTCGGTGGGGTCGATGTACAGTGCCGCGGAGTGGCCGGCGCCGCCCTCCAGCACCAGCTTGTAGCAAATATCGAAGGCCTCGTCCAGCGTCTCAGCCTTGTACATGCCCAGCAGGGTGGTCAGCTTCTCGTTGGCCCAGGGGCAGTCGTGAGAGGTGTCGTCCGTTTCGTGGATCAGGACCTTGGTATCATAGGGCACCTCGATACCGGCCATCTCCGCCAGACGGCAGGCTGTCTGGCCGACGGCATCAGGCTTGACGCCGTGGGTCTTGGCGTTGAAGAACACATCGGCCACCTTGGCAGCCTCTTCGTCATTGAGGAAATAACAGCGGGCCTCCTTCAGCAGACGCTTGACCTCGTCATATACGCTGGCCAGAACGGTGATATGCTGCTCGGAGGCGCAGATCATGCCGTTATCGAAGGTCTTGGAGTGAATGATGGATTCCACAGCCATCCGCAGGTCGGCGGTCTCGTCAATGACCACGTTGCAGTTGCCGGGGCCCACGCCGATGGCGGGGGTGCCAGAGGAGTAAGCGGCCTTTACCATGCCGGAGCCGCCGGTGGCCATGATCAGGTCCACGCCCTCGGAAACAAAGCCGTTGACGATCGTACCGCAGTTGTTGGCCTCGCCGGAGGCGTTCTTGTTCTCAAACGTCACCTGACCGGGGAGGGCTTCATTCAGAGCGTCGATAAAACCCTGGGTTGCAGCGTCCAGCGCAGGGTGCTGCACCAGCTGGCAGATGCCGACCTTATAGGTGGCGCCCTCGGCGGAGGAATTGTCAGAGCTGGCAGAGGAATTGTCAGAGCCGGTGGAGGGTGTCTCCGTCTTGGAGCCGCCGCAGGAGGCAAGGGACAGCGTCATGGCCGTAGCCAGAACAAGAGCGAGCAATTTCTTTTTCATAGTGATCTTCTCCTTTTGTCCGTATCCGGACGAATTCATAAAGTTGGATGCCTTCCAAAAAACAAGGGGGGCTCTGTCCGTGGAACAGAGCCCCCTCGCGTTTAACGAGTGCAAGCCTTATGCCCGGCAGAATGCCTGTTCCGTTTCTGCATTATGAAAGAAGCCCGCAAAATAGCGTGCGTAGCGGTAAATATAGGTAAACATTCCGAAACGCATTGTGAACTCCTTTCCGCCGCACCGGGCTTTGTGATGTTATTACCATACAGCTTTAAACGACTAAAGTCAACTGTGATTTTCCACAAAATACGGTGAGATTAAATCCGAACTGACGAGCCGCTTTGACAATTTCGTGAAATTCTGCTACACTGCTCATCACAGAGGGCCGGTTACACCTGATATGCTGCGGCTCTCAGAAAAAGAGGATCTGTTATGAACCATTTCAAAAAAATCGCCGGTGTGCTGGAGGCCCACGGCCTGGACGCCGTGCTGCTGACCTGCGAGGCCAACCGCTTTTACGCCTCCGGCTTTCACTCCTCCGGGACGGACGGTGTGGCCATCGTCACTCGAAACCGCAGCTATTATTTCACCGACAGCCGGTATACGGAAGCTGCTGCGCGCTATGTACAGGGTGCGGAGATCCGGCAAACGGACCGGGAACATCCCTACTCCGCCCTCATCAACGAGGTCACCGAGAAGGAACACATCACCCGCATGGGGTATGAGGATGAATATATGACGGCGGCGGATTTCCGCCGCTTTTCGGAGAAGCTCCACTGCGAGCTGGTCCCCGCCACGGAGCTTTTGTGGACGCTGCGGGCCGTCAAGGACCAGGCGGAGTTGGAGTGTATGATCCAGGCCCAGCGGATCGCGGAAAAAGCGCTGGCGGACATTCTCGGCGAGATCCGTCCCGGCGTTACGGAAAAGGAAATTGCCGCACTGCTGCTCTATAAAATGCTGCACTACGGCGCGGAGGACAAGTCCTTTGATCCCATCGTGGTCTCCGGCCCCAACGGCAGCCTGCCCCACGGTGTTCCCAGTGAGAAGCCCATTCAGGCCGGGGAGTTCGTCACCATGGACTTCGGCGCGTCCTACATGGGCTACTGCTCCGACATGACCCGTACCGTCGCCGTCGGTTACGCCACCGACGAGATGAAGCACGTGTACGATACCGTTCTCAAGGCGCAGCTGACCGCCCGCCGCGAAACGCAACAACCTACCTATGTGCCCAAGCCGCTGGAACTTTCGGAGTACAAGACCCGGAAACTGTATATCGACTCCATGCTCACCGATGCCGGGTGGGTCGAGGGCAAAAACTGGGTTAACGAGGTCCCTCTGCCCGGGATGCCCAACAAGAGCGGCACCGGCTATGCAGATTATGTCCTGTACGGCGATGATGGCCGTGCGCTGGCTGTGATCGAAGCAAAGCGCACCTGTAAGGATGTTGCCGTAGGCCGTCAGCAGGCAAAGCTGTATGCAGATATTCTCGAAAAGCAGTTTGGCCGCCGCCCGGTGGTATTTCTAACGAACGATTTCGACACCCGAATCGTGGACAATATCTATCCTGAACGCAAGGTTGCTTCCATTTACTCCAAGCGCGACCTTGAAAAATGGTTCAATCTGCAAGCAATGCGCACTAGCCTTGCCAATGTGGATGTAAACAAAAACATTGCCGGACGGTACTATCAGGAGGGTGCCATCAAGGCGGTTTGTGACAGCTTTGGCCGCAAGAACCGCCGCAAGGCTCTGCTTGGTATGGCA
>ERZ773114.4467-NODE-4467-length-10514-cov-2.490869_pt1 | contig 10514 bp, 9 predicted proteins | sample MGYA00580564_ERZ773114 | MGnify/ENA primary metagenome ERZ773114 (study PRJEB29015, sample SAMEA2737836) | human gut metagenome | biome: human gut; feature: human-associated habitat; material: faeces | place: China | collected 2012 ...
CGATGAGTGAAGAATTAGATGAAGATTTAATGCTAGATATTGTTGATAAGTTTATTAATACTCCTTTTACTAATGTAAGTAAATATATAAGAAGAAATGATATGATTAAGGAATTAGAAAAATAATGGTTAAATTTTTATTATATTTGTTAGTGCTTCCACTTGTTATTTATGCTATAGATAGTATTAACTTTACTAATATATTTAAAAAAAATAAGATAGTACAAGCTAGAATTTTCTATATTCTTCTTATATTTGGTTTATCTTATTTGGTATGTAGTTTTATATATGATTTTTTATATATGATTAAGTAAATTATTACTTAATTTTTTCTTTTAATTTTATTTATTATATGGTAAAATATGTAACGTGTGGTGATATTATGTTTAAAATTGGTAATATTGTTATTAAGGGCAATGTGGTACTTGCTCCGATGGCTGGTGTATGCAATAGTGCTTTTAGAAAAATTATAAAAGAAATGGGATGTCCTTTGGTATATGCTGAAATGGTTAGCGATAAGGGACTTATTTTTGATAGTAAGAAAACAAAGAATATGCTTTATTTTGAAGAATGCGAAAGGCCTATAGCACAGCAGATATTTGGAAGTGATAAAGATACTTTTGTAGAGGCCGCTAAAATGGTTGAAGAAATTATGCATCCTGATATTATTGATATTAATATGGGATGTCCTGTACCTAAAGTTGCTGTAAAGTCACAGGCTGGAAGTGCACTTCTCAAGAATCCAAATAAAATAAGAGACATTGTTAGTGCAGTTGCAGAAGCAGTAAATGTTCCAGTAACTGTTAAAATCAGAAGTGGCTGGGATACAAATAGTATCAATGCTGTAGAGGTTGCAAAAATATGTGAAGAAGCTGGAGCTAGTGCTATTACCATTCATGGAAGAACTAGGAGTCAGGGCTATTCTGGAAGTGTTGATCTGGACATAATAAAAAAAGTTAAAGAGGCTGTATCTATTCCGGCAATAGGTACTGGAGATATTACTAGTGTTGAATCTGCTGAAAGAATGTTATCCTATACTGGATGTGATGCTATTATGATAGGTAGAGGAGTACTTGGAAATCCTTGGTTAATGAAGGAAATTATTACATATCTAGATACTGGTAAGATAATCGCAAAACCTAGTTATGAAGATAAAATAAATATGTGTTTTCATCACTTAGATTATTTACTTAAATTAAAAGATGAAAGGGTTGCAGTACTTGAAATGAGAAGTCATGCTGCTTGGTATTTAAAAGGACTTCCTGGAGCACAAAGCGTTAAAAATGAAATATTTAGAACAAAAACTAGCGAAGAATTAAAAAATATTCTTAATAACTATTTAAAAGAACTTAAAAATAATGTATAATATTTACTAGGAGATGAAAATTATGAAGGCAAGTTTTTTTAAAAGAATGGGAGCATTTATATTAGACTATTTTATAGTTATATTTATTGTTTCTTTGATAACAATGGGATTTAGTAGTAATAAAACTAATGATTTAACAGATAAAATGAGTAAACTATTAAGCGATTATCAAAGTGGTGAAATTACTATAGATGAATATAAAGATGAAACTTATAAAATTAATTATGAATTACAAAAGAGTAATTTAACTACTAACATTGTTTCTGTAACCTTATATATTGGATATTTTGTAGTGTTTGCAACTTTAAATAAGGGTCAAACATTAGGTAAAAAACTATTAAAAATTAAAGTAGTGAATAAAGATGGAGAGAAACCTAGTATATGGAATATGTTACTTAGAAGCTTATTTATATATAACATAGTTAGTGCTTTATTTAGTATAATATTTGTTAATATATTAAGTGTTAATACATTTACTTATATTTATACAATTGTTGGATATGTAGAATTCTTTGTTATTATAGTATCATTCTTTATGGTAACTTATAAGAAAGATGGCAGAGGTTTACACGATATGATAGCAGGTACTAATGTAATAGAAGAGGTGAAAAAATAATGGAAAGACAATTTAGTGAACAAGAACAAGTTAGAAGAGATAAATTAGAAGAAATAAGAAATTATTGTAATCCATATCCAGAGAGATATGAAGTTACTCATAAAATTAAAGATGCTAGATTATTAGAAGATGGAACTACTGATGTAGCTATTGCGGGTAGAATTGTATTTATGAGAAAAATGGGAAAATTATCTTTTGTAAGAATTCGTGACATTGAAGGAGACATGCAACTTGAAATTAAAATTGATATGGTTGGTGAAGATAAATATGCTTTCTTTAAGAAATTAATTGATACTGGTGATTTTATTGGCGCAAAGGGTGAAATATTTACTACACAAACTGGTGAAAAAACTTTAAGAGTACATAGTTTTGAATTTTTAGGAAAGGCACTTAGACCACTTCCTGAAAAATTTCATGGCCTTACTGATATGGAAATGAAATACAGACAAAGATATGTAGACTTAATTATGAATGAAGAAACTAGAAAAGTTTTTCTTGGCAGAAGTAAATTATATGCTTATATTCATAAGTTTTTAGGTGAGAATGGTTTCTTGGAAGTAGAAACTCCAATATTACAAAATGCTGTATGTGGTGCTAGTGCTAAACCATTTTATACTCATCATAATGCATTAGATATGGATTGTAATCTTAGAATAGCTCCTGAAACATATTTAAAACAATGTGTTGCTGGTGGATTTAATAGAGTATATGAAATGGCAAAATGTTTTAGAAATGAGGGTATGGATACAGAACACCTTCAGGAATTTACGCAAGTTGAATGGTATGCTTCTTATTGGAACTTTGAAGATAATATTAAGTTTTATCAAAGTTTTATTAGAGGTTTACTTACTGAACTTACTGGTAGTACTAAGATTGAATATCAAGACAATGTTATTGATTTTGGTGCTGAATGGAAAAAAATTAACTATGTAGAAGAAATGAGAAAAGTATTAGGATTTGATTTTCTTGATATTGAAGAACCTTCATTACTTAAGGATAAGGTTGTTGAAGCAGGTTTATTTACTTATGAAGACCTTGATGAAGTAAAATCTCTTAGTCAAATTATTGATTTTATATACAAGAGAAAAATTAGAACTGATGTTTTAGAACCTACAATTATATATAATTATCCGGCTGTTCTTATACCTCTTGCAAGAAGAAATGATATGGATAAAAGAATTATTGATGTCTTCCAGGTTGTTGCTTGCGGTACTGAACTTTGTAAGGCATATTCTGAGTTAGTTAATCCTATCACTCAAAGAGAGGCTTTTGAAGAACAATTAAAGGCTAAAGCTCAAGGTGATGATGAAACTATGGAATTAGATGAAAGTTTCTTGTCTGCAATGGAGCAAGGAATGCCTCCGATAAGTGGACTTGGCTTTGGTATAGATAGACTTATGATGATTATATTTAATCAACCTTCAATTAGAGATGTAGTATTATTTCCTCAAATGAAGGATAAAAAATAGACTTAAAGTATTATAAAATAAGGGAAAACACTTGAAATTTTCTCTTTTTTATTTACTTTTAGTTCATTTGTGTTATAATTAATGTTAGAGGAGGTTATTATGAAAAAACGAATCGTTCAATTACAGATCGGCGCTGCGGCGATTGCAGCAATTCTCGGAACGGGAAGCGTTATAAATGCATTTCCGTGTTCCGCCGCTTTGGTCACTGCTTACGCAAAAGAGCAGAATACCGAGGAAAATGTAACCGTAGTCAATGAAAAGACAACATGGAAATATCTTGACAACAACACAGATCCGGCATCCGGGCTGTCCTCGCTCACTGCTTGGACTACTCCTGATTTTAATGACTCTGCATGGAAGTCTGCCGCCGGAAAATTCGGTGCGAAAAGGGGCGCTCTTACATCTTTTAACGGATTTACTCCGACAGTTCTTTTACAGCAATATCAAGATCAAGAAAACAGCAAATGTACTCCGACATTTTTCTTCCGTACAACTTTTAATGCACAAAATATTGATCAGATCACTTCTGTCACAGGAACTCTTTTCCATGACGACGCTGTTGCCGTTTACTTAAACGGACAGTTGATCACTTCAGCCGACATGCCGGATGAAAAGCATGAAAATAATCTTTATTATGCAGGAGTAAGCGCAGGAGCTCCTAAAGAAGCTTCAGTTGTTCTTACAAAAGATCAACTGAAAAGCATCTTAAAAGAGGGATCAAACGTTCTTTCTGTAGAACTTCATCAAGACCGTGAATCCAGTTCTGATATTTACTTTGAATTTCAGAATTTGTCTTTAAACTATAATGAAAATAATACAGACGGCGATAACAGCGGAAGCAATGATGAAAAAGTAACGCAGAAATCTATTTTTCTAACTGTAGGAAACGATACGTCAAGTCAGGGAATTACGTGGTACGCCGACACAGAAACGGCAGGAGAAGTTCAGTATGCGGTAAAAACAGGCGATACATTCCCTGAAAATTACTTAACTGTACCCGCTTCTTCAACAGCTGCAAACGAAAAAGGATTCTATTCTAATCAAGCGGTTCTTACAGGACTTCTTCCTGATAAAGAATATGTGTATCGTGTAAAAAATGGCGATACAATCAGTGATATTTATAGTTTTACTTCCGGAAACAACGACGGTTCTTATGAATTCGCCTTCGTAGGAGATCCTCAGATCGGCGCCGGCAGCACAGACAGCGATATTGAAGGATGGAATGAAACTTTGAAAACTATTTCTTCAAAATTTAACGCCGACTTTCTTCTTTCAGGCGGAGATCAGGTAAACACGGCCTCAAATGAAACACAGTATACAGGATACATAAATGAGTTGTTTACTTCCCTTCCGAGCGCTACGACAATCGGAAACCACGACTCAGGTTCTGCCGCATATAATCAGCATTTTAACCTGCCAAACGAAAGCGCTGATAAAGGACAGACAACTGCCGGAAGCGACTACTGGTTTGTTTACGAAAATACACTTTTCATTAATTTAAACTCCAATGACAGATCCACCGCAGAACATAAAGCATTTATCGAAGAAGCAATCGCTGCAAATCCGAATGTAAAATGGAAAACAGTTGTTTTTCACCATTCTATTTTCTCAACTGCAAGTCATGTTGACGACGGCGATATCATTACAAGACGTAATGAACTTCCTCAAGTTTTCAAAGATCTTGATATTGATGTTGTATTAATGGGACATGATCATGTTTACACAAGAACTTATATGATGGACGGAACAACTCCTGACACAAGTAAAGGAGTTCAGAGCAGCGTTACAAATCCGACAGGAATTCTTTATCTTACCGCAAACTCTGCTTCCGGTAGTAAATACTATGATATCAAAGCTCCGAATGCCGAATATTCCGCTAAGATGGATCAATCTTACAGAAGAACGGTAACAGATATTAAAGTGACAGATACTTCTTACACAATGAAAACTTATTACGCCGATGATCTATCTTTATTAGATGAATTTACAATCTACAAAGCGGATAATACAGCTCTTCTCAATAAGATAAATGAACTTAAAAATATGAATTTATCGGAGTCTGATTATACAAAAGACAGTTGGAAGTCCTTTTCCGATGCTCTTACATCAGCAGAAGAACTGTTAAAAAATTCTGATGCCACACAAGATATGCTGGATGCATCGCTTTTAGATCTTCAGACAGCTTACGAGAATCTTGTCAAAACCGATGATCAAAACGGTAATGATAACAATGGTAATAACAATAACGGCAATAACAATAACGGCAATAACAACAACGGCAATAACAACAATGGCAATAACAGCGGCAATAATAATGCCAACAACAATAACAACAGCAGTAATAAAGCAAATACTTCTGCTCCGTCCGCAAAAACCGGCGATATCACCACTTTTGCTCCGATAGCTTTGCTGCTTGCCGCATCACTTTCCGTTATTGCATTTATTACAAAAAGAAGGAGATCTGCTTAAGATCAGATAGGATAAAATGATGTTGAGAAAAATAAAGCAAAACTATATTGTACTGATACTTATTTTCCTCAGTGTCCTCACTATACTTATTCTTCAGAATTTCGGGTTTAAAAGCTATTCTCGATACAGCACAGATACACTCCACTACGACAAAGGTGTCGTAGTGGAGATTTCTAATGAGGACATTGAATATGATAAAGAACTTAAAATTCACCTCGGCAGTCAGGATTTAAAAATAAAAATGTCCGAAGGAATTCAAAAAGGTAAAATTATAGAAGTAACAAATTATCTAACGAAAACACATAATGTTCATGCGAAAATCCATATGCCTCTTATTATCAATATCGATCAGCCTGATAATATTGAGCCATATTATACTGTATACAATTATGACCGCACATTTTCTCTTTTTGCATGTGCCGCCGTTCTTGCAGCCGCGATCTTTTGTATCGGCGGAGGAAAGGGATTAAAATCAATCGCAGGGCTTCTTTATTCTATGCTTCTTATCATTGAATTTCTCCTGCCTGCCGTATTCTCAGGATGGCCGCCGATCGCATCCAGTATCATATGTGCCATACTGTCCACGGCAGTTACTCTTCTTCTGTTAAACGGACAAAGCGGGAAAACATTTTCCGCGATTTTATCTACAATGATTGGAATGTTTTTTGCGCTTATTCTTTTCCTTATCACATCTGCCATGATCCATGTGGACGGATTCAGTTCGGCAGATGCCGAAGGTTTGATTTTAATACATGAAGAAACCGGTCTACAGATTAAAGACGTTCTTTTTGCGGGAGTTGTAATTTCTTCTCTCGGTGCGATCATGGATGTCGGAATGTCTGTCGTTTCATCACTTTACGAAATTTATCACCATAATCCGACTCTTACTGCAAAAGATATTTTCAGATCCGGTATAGAAATAGGAAAAGATATGATCGGAACAATGACGAATACACTGATCCTTGCATTTACAGGCAGTGCATTCATCACATTACTTGTGTTCCTCTCATATCAAGTACAATTTAACCAACTTATCAATTCTAATTATCTCAGCATCGAAATTGCTCAGGGACTATGCGGAACATTCGGAATTGTTCTGACAATTCCAGCCGCTTCTGCAATCTCTGCATTTATGCTGACTCGAAAACAAAAGATGATCCCGTAGTGTGCCTTTCGGCTCTTCCGGCGATTATTCATATTAAAAATTAATATATCCCTGCAGCCATATCGTTCCTTTAAAGCGCCTTCCGATCTCAGGTTCTCCCATCGTCTCGGATACGGGAACACATATATCAAATTGAAGTTCATTTACATTAAGCTTCATCTGATAAACTTCCCTGTTCGTGACGATGTTTTTTCGTCTGCGGACTGCCAGTATCTCTCCCATGATAGAATAAAGATCGCACTCTATTCCATACGGCATAAAATACGTATCCACTATAGAAAATATATCCTCATTTGCAAGTCTTTTTGAAACTTGAGAATACATATCTATATCGTCTAATGTCAGTGTTTCTATCGCGCTCTGATCTCCGTTTCTTGCTGCATTAATGAGCATCTTCCGGTTATCCGAAGCTTCTTTTTCCGACCTTACGCTTTTCTCGTCTTTGCTTACCGGAAGCAATATCATTCCTGATAAAGCAAGCCCGGATAAAGTAACTGACGTCGTCGGATCTGCCGGGAATCCGGCCTGACGTTCTCTCATATATTCGATTCCGTTCTGCACCGTAAATATCAGACTTATTCCGATCTTAGAATCTTCACACATTCCGAGATATTGTTCTTTTTCAATTTTTCTCTCTACGGCAATTTCTGCATATGTGCTTATACCGCTTCCTTCAAAATACGGAAAATAATAATAAGGATCAAAATATTCTCTTTCATCTAATCCGCCGCACAGTGCAATTCCCATACTTTGTCCGTATTCTTTTTTCAGCTCACAGAAATCTTCTCCCGGCTTATAAGAAACTATTGTCTGATGAGTACACTGCTCTTCAACTTCTTCCAACAGCTTTTTTAAGTCTGATCTTGTTTGAATATTATCAAATCCTAACGCTTTTAAATACTTATGCATCTATTTTTCATCTTTCTGTCTTGATTGTTTTCAGATCTTTTTACTCTTATTTTTTCTTGACTTCTATTTTCTCATTTCCGCCCATATACGGTCTGAGAACTTCAGGAATTTTTACCGATCCGTCAGCCTGAAGATTATTTTCCAAAAATGCAATCAGCATTCTCGGCGGAGCGACAACTGTATTATTCAGTGTATGTGCAAAATAGTTTCCGACTTTACCTTTCACGCGAATACCGAGACGTCTCGCCTGTGCATCTCCGAGATTTGAACAACTTCCTACCTCAAAATATTTTTTCTGACGCGGAGACCACGCTTCTACATCTACAGACTTCACTTTCAAATCTGCAAGATCTCCCGAACAACACTCAAGTGTTCTTACCGGAATATCCATAGAACGGAACAGATCAACTGTATTTTTCCACAATTTTTCATACCACTCCATACTTTCTTCCGGTTTGCAGACAACGATCATTTCCTGTTTTTCAAACTGATGAATACGGTATACTCCTCTTTCTTCGATTCCGTGAGCTCCTTTTTCTTTTCTGAAACAAGGTGAATAACTTGTCAGTGTCTGTGGAAGTTCCTCTTCCGTAAGCTGTGTATTAATAAACTTTCCGATCATAGAATGCTCGCTTGTTCCGATAAGATAAAGATCTTCTCCTTCAATCTTATACATCATCGCATCCATTTCCGCAAAACTCATTACGCCTGTAACAACATTACTTCTAATCATAAACGGAGGTATACAATATGTAAAACCTCTGTTGATCATAAAATCGCGGGCATAAGATATCACTGCCGAATGCAGTCTTGCTATATCTCCCATAAGATAATAGAAACCGTTTCCTGCAACTTTTCTTGCACTGTCAAGATCAATGCCGTTAAACGCTTCCATAATCTCTGTGTGATACGGAATTTCAAAATCAGGAACTACCGGCTCTCCAAAACGCTCGAGTTCTACATTCTCACTGTCATCTTTTCCAATCGGAACAGACGGATCGATAATATTCGGAATGGTCATCATGATTTTCTTGATTTTTTCTTCAACTTCTTTTTCTTCTACAGACAACTCCTCGATTCTTCCTGCGCTTTCACTTACTTTTTTCTTAAGAACTTCTGCTTCTTCAAATTTTTTCTGAGCCATCATTGCTCCGATTTCTTTTGAAGATTTATTCTTTTCTGCACGAAGAGCTTCTACTTCCTGCTTTATCTCTCTGTTTCTTAAGTCTAATTCAATTACTTCATCAACAAGAGGAAGTTTTTCATCCTGAAATTTATTTTTAATATTTTGTTTTACGATTTCTGGGTTACTTCTTAAAAATTTAATATCTAACATAACATATACTCCTTTTTCTTCTTTACTCTTTTCCTAATTAAAATTCACATTTTATTATTGCTAAAACTTATATCTTTTCTTTATGATCACACTTTTCTATACGGTTATTCTTCCATATCTCTCAAATCATATTTTTCTTGATACACCGCTTTTTCCAGACATTCTTTTTCTTCGGATGATAACTCAATATAGCTTTCACCGTTTACAACTTCTTTTATATAAGTGTAACAGCCTTCTCTGCTGTGCATTGCATTGAAGATCCATCCGTTATTGTTTTCATCCAGCATTGTAAGTGCAAAACTCAATTCTCCGCCCATTTCGTGAAAAGCATCGTATTTGACAATTCCGACCTTCTGATAATGTGTTTTCATTTTTTCCGAAATTTCTTTTACTTCTTTTTCATTTGCTCTCACAAGTTCTGCGATTTCATCCAGTTCATCAAATTTGCCGAAAATACTTTTTTCAAGATTTTTTCCGTTTTTTCCACGCATAAATGTTACATAACTTTTCTGTAAACGTCTATATTTTGTATTCAGCATCACATACAATACGATCATTACAATCTGTATGATAAACATAACGACAAACAGATAAAACGGATCTACTCCCCAACTATCCAATATACCTTTCATTTCTTTTCATCTCCCCATATTTTATGACTTTTGCTTCATCTTTTTTCTATACGTTCTTCCTTTTCACATTTCTATTTCTTCTATTTTGATTGAATAGACATGATCAAATCATAGATTCTTTCAAGTTCTTCCTCTGAATAATATTCTATCTCAATCTTTCCCTTTCCATTCGCTTTTGGGTTAACACTCACTTTTGTTCCTATTATATTTTTCAAGTGTTCTTCGAGATTATCGTACACAAACATGTGTTCTTGTTTTTGTACTTTTACTTCTTTTTTGGGATTTTTTAAAGCTTTTACAAGTTTTTCAGTTTCCCGAACGCTTAATTTTTCATCAAATATCTTGTTTGCCAATATATACTGCTGTTCTTCATCGTCAAGCGCCAACAAAGCTCTTGCATGTCCTGTACTGATCATATCATCAACTATCATCTGCTGTACACGCTCACTTAGTTTAAGCAGCCGCATGGAATTCGTTACCGCTGTCCGGCTTTTTGAAACCCGCTCTGCAACTTCATCTTGTTTTAAATCAAATTCCTCTAGCAGACGTTTAT
>ERZ773114.4469-NODE-4469-length-10512-cov-3.608970_pt1 | contig 10512 bp, 5 predicted proteins | sample MGYA00580564_ERZ773114 | MGnify/ENA primary metagenome ERZ773114 (study PRJEB29015, sample SAMEA2737836) | human gut metagenome | biome: human gut; feature: human-associated habitat; material: faeces | place: China | collected 2012 ...
AGTTTTGGTATAATTCATTGTAAATGAAAATATAACCGAATCAGGTAAGTCCCCTGCGGAGGTTGCAAAAAGCGATAAGCAGTGGGTGGGAACTTGCTTGTATCAGGAGGAGTGTAAGCTCCTTCTGATAAACTGCGAATATCCGATTGACAGGCAGTTAAAATCAGAATTCATGAGATGGGGAGAGATAGATAGTGGACATTTATCAGATTATTATTACACATAATCGAAGCTGGACGATCAGGGAAATTATTGCTTTTGCAGTGGTTTTCCTGATGGCCGTTTTTCTGGCAGCAGTATTATTAAGGCTGCATAAAATAGTGATCATTCAGGCAGTCTGTGGACTGTTGCTTCTGACGTTTCTTGCAATTGTATTTGGTTCTACTGTTTTTACGAGGACTCCGGGGATCAGGCAGTATCAGCCGGAGGTATTCTGGTCATGGAAGGAAATCCTGGGGATTGGTACATGTGGCAGACTGGGAAGTACTACGGGAGATGGTTTACTGCAGGAGAATCTGTTGAATATTCTGCTACTTTTTCCGGCAGGGATTTTATTGCCGGGGTTGACAGGCAGAAAACTGAAATGGTGGATGGGATTGCTTGTGGGAATTGCGGTATCATTTGCTATCGAGATTAGTCAGCTGCTGCTTTGCAGAGGGTTGTTTGAGTTTGACGATATTATTCATAATAGTTTGGGATGTATGCTGGGGTGTTTGTTGGGGAATAGGATGTTAAGGTTGGTACATGGAAAGTAAAGGGCAGGACCAGATGAAAAACTGACAAGTCATCTTGAATTGCGATTTCAGGAAGGTCACGTTCAAAACTTAACAGTTTTTGTGAAGCATTTTGAAAACCGTCCCTGCTATCAGCAGGGGCGGCTTTCATTTGTGCGCCTATTTATTGTCTTCACTGACATGAAGATAGTTCATAAGCGCAACCTGAAAAATTTTGGAACAATTGACTCCGTTCACAGCAATGTCTTTTTGACGTAAAATTGTTTATAACAGTAAAAATGTTTAACAAAATCTGTTAAAATGCTATAATGCAGATATGAAAAAGATAATCTTGAGAAAATCCATAATGTATGATAAAAGGATTACTATAAACTGGTACTGTGAAAATACGACAGAAGAGGAGTAAAAAGATGTTATATATAGGAAATCACACAAGCTCATCCCGGGGATATCTTGCAATGGGGAAGCAGATGCTGGCAAATGGTGGTAACACATTTGCATTTTTTACCAGAAATCCAAGAGGAGGGAAAGCCAAAGACATTGATCCGCAGGATGTGCAGGCATTTGGGCAGCTGGCAGAGGAGAATCATTTTGGAAAGCTGGTGGCTCATGCGCCTTACACTATGAACTGCTGCGCTGCCAAAGAAAACCTCAGGGATTTTGCCAGAGAAATCATGGCAGATGATCTGAGACGTCTGGAAATGACACCGGGAAATTATTACAATTTTCATCCGGGCAGTCACGTAGGACAGGGTGCAGAGGTGGGAATCAGTAAAATTGCAGACATTCTCAATGAAGTGCTGACAAAAGATCAGAGTACGATTGTACTTCTGGAAACTATGTCAGGAAAGGGCACAGAAGTAGGAAGAAATTTCGAAGAACTTCGTCAGATCATTGACAGGGTGGAGTTAAAAGATAAATTAGGTGTTTGTCTGGATACCTGTCATGTCTGGGATGGTGGATATGATATTGTAAACGATCTTGACAGCGTATTTGAAGAATTTGACCGGATAATAGGTCTGGACAGACTAAAAGCCATCCATTTAAATGACAGCATGAATCCCCTTGGCAGCCATAAGGACCGCCATGCCAGAATCGGAGAAGGTGAAATAGGACTGGAGGCACTTGTCCGCGTTATCAATCATCCTGCCACAGAGGGAATTCCGTTTATTCTGGAGACACCAAATGACGATGAGGGATGGACTCATGAAATCGCATTGCTCAGAAATGAGTATAAACAGAAATGAGTATAAATATATCTGTCCGAATCAGGAAGATAAATTGGGGCGTGCTGACAAGTTGTAAGTGTAAATCGAAAGAGCAGGGGTGAGATCAAAAGGAAGGAATGCAGGAAAGATCAGAGATGCAGCAAAGACAAGGATATCAGGCAGTAGAGAAGCTGAGAGAAACACTGGACGAGAAGTATCTGTGGGAGGTTATTTTACTCTATGCAGGTGAGAGTTTCAAAACCTATACAGGGCTTCCGTTCACTTATGAAGTAAGAAAGGGTCGGAATGGAGACTACACAAGGGAATTGTGGATCGACCGTAGGGAGAACAGTAAGAGTCTGGCGTTAAGTTCAGTGCTGCTGGCATTGAGAAACATAAAGAAGGTGGGAGCTGTGGTTGACAGACCCAAAGCTCTGGGCGACATCCGCGGAGTGAGTTATATATATGGAATGTTCTACCGCTTTGGGCTGATCGATGTGCCGGATACAGCCAGGCAGAAGATGAAGTTCACAGGATATACTTTTTAGGAGGAAAGGTATGAACAAGAAGAGAAACGTGGATTCTGGGAGAAAGTCTGCAAGACCGGATTACATTCAGAAAACAATATCACAGAAAAGTTCAGGAAAACGCAGTGGAAAAGTTTTCTTCCCCAAAACCCTCATAAAGACTGGGGGGATTATAATTTTTGTACTTCTGCTTGGGTTTGCAGGAAACAAGTTTTTCCTGTCTGTCAGCAAAACAGACAGCGGGAAGGTGAAGGCCGTATCAGCTTCAGGTGCAGATGAGGAAAAAGGAGGCTGGATAATCGGAAAAACTAAAGAAACCAAAGATATGGTTGAAATGAAAAAGACTAAAGAGATTAATTTTCAGCCTCATTGTGTGGATTCTACAAAACCGGAAAATCTGATCAGCTATACTAATATTGAGGTGGATGGAAACGTACTTGAAAATATTGGAGATTATAAGGCTGATGGTGATATTTCCTTTAATATAGGACAGGATTATACAGATGTGGATGGAATCGTCACATTCCGCGGAAATAGTTTTCGCGATGCCCCTTCCCATGGTTATGCAGATATGACTGATTTCAGGCTGAACAAACTATGGTCTGCAGATACAGATTCTCTTTCTTCGGGCAGTGCAGTCTGGACAGGAAGTGGCTGGACAGGACAGCCGCTTATGATGAAATGGCCCAAAGAAGTTAAAGCACATATGAATATGACAGAGAAAGCAAAGGCAGATGATGAACTGGTTGAGGTGATTTATGCCTGTATGGATGGATATGTGTATTTTCTGGATCTGAGAACGGGAGAAAAGACACGTGACCCATTATATCTGGGATATACTTTTAAGGGTGCGGGTGCCCTTGATCCGAGAGGATATCCGATTATGTATGTTGGCGCCGGATATAACAGCAACGAAGGAACTGCAAAGGTATTTGTAGTAAACTTGCTGGATTGTAGTGTTATGTATACTTTTGGAGACAATGATGAGTTTTCACTCAGAGGAAGTCTGAGCTTTTTTGACGGATCAGCACTTGTGGATGCAGAGACAGATACCCTGATCTATCCGGGAGAGAACGGAATCCTGTATCTGATCAGGCTGAATACAAAATATGATCTGAACAGTGGGACTTTATCCATTGATCCGGGCAGAACTGTAAAATGGCGCTACTATGGAACAAGAAGCAGTACAGAGTCTTTCTGGCTTGGAATGGAAGACAGTGCGGCAATCTATAAAGGCTATATATTTATGACCGATAATGGGGGAAATCTTATGTGTCTGGATCTGAACACTCTTCAGCTGGTATGGGTTCAGGATACATTGGATGATTCTAATTCAACGCCTGTTCTGGAAATCGAAAAAGGACATCTGTATCTGTATGTAAGTACTTCCTTCCGCCTTGGATGGAGAAGTTATGACACAGCCACTGTCCCTGTCTGGAAGATTGATGCAGAAACCGGTGAGATCGTGTGGCATACAGATTATGAATGTACTACTGATGACGGTGTTTCCGGTGGAGTTCAGTCTACGATTGCCTGTGGAAAGAACAGCCTTGCCGATTATATATATGTGACAGTGGCAAAGACCTCTGACAATGCATCCGGAGTTCTTGCCTGTCTGAGAAAATCTGACGGATCTAAAGCATGGGAGGATTCTTCCTCATATGCCTGGTCTTCTCCGGTGTGCGTTTATAACAAAGACGGATCAGGAAAGGTTCTTTATTGCAACAGTACAGGTGATATCCGCCTTCTTGATGGTAAAACAGGTAAACAGGAAGATGTATTATCTGTCAGCGAGGGCGTGATAGAGGCTTCCCCGGCTGTCTACGATAACTATGCGGTTGTAGGCACCAGAGACTGTAAAATATGGGGAATCAGGTTACAGTAAATAGCAATATTTATTTGCTTTCTCCCATTCTTTATTAACTTGCCATTTATCGCACTAAATGGTAAAATTTAAATATCTTACAGTTTTACGACACAATATTTTGAAAAAACTGAAAACAAAGGAGAGGAAGCGATGGAAGAGAGAAATAACAGACTGCTGAATGCGAAGCTGAACAAGTATATTGTTCCGGGGATTATGATGTCTCTGGCACTTCAGCTGGGGAATATTGTGGATACGATATTTGTAAGTAATCTGATAGGTGTGGAGGCAATGTCTGCAGTTACCCTGAGCCTGCCTGTAGAGACGCTTGTTCAGCTTACGGGTTACTGCCTTGGTATCGGCGGTTCCATAGCAGTGGGAAACATGCTTGGCAAACGAGACAAAGAAGGGGCATCGAAATTGTTTTCTGCCACATTTATAGTAACACTTGTGGTGGGAATCATTTTTTCAATCTGCGCCCTTCCTGCAGCAGAACCTGTTGCCAGACTTCTGGTATCAGGTGACGGTGTCCTGACCGGTTATACCAGAGATTACATACGTGTAAGTATGCTGGGGGCACCGGTGATCGGAATTGGACTGATGATGGTCAATTACCTTGGAGTGGAGAATCATCCGGAGCTGGCATCAGCTTACCTTATCGCAGCCAATGTGATCAATCTTGTGCTGGACTATATATTCCTCAGATATACTCCGCTGGGAATTACAGGTGCATCCTTATCAACTGTTCTTGGTTTCCTGTTTGCAATGGGAATTTTTGTGCTTTATATCCGCTCTGATAAGCGAAACCTCCACCTGATCCTGCTAAAGCCGGGCGAACTTGGAATCACAAAGGAAGCAATCATCACAGGCGTGCCAATGCTGATCTTTATGGCAGCTAATTTTGTAAAGGCGCTTGGACTGAATACCATTATCATGAACCAGCTGGGCGAGGAAGGTATGGCAGTATTTACTGTCTGTGACAATGTGCTGCTGATCGTCGAGATGCTTACAGGCGGAATCATCGGTGTGATCCCCAATGTGGCAGGAATCCTTTTTGGAGAGAAGGACTACGTGGGAATCCGGGTTCTCTGTAAAAAGATGCTGAAATACAGTTACATCCTGCTGGCTGTGATCTTTGTCCTTATTATGCTGTTTACCGAGGAAATCACTGTCATGTTCGGAAGCGGCGGTGGCGAGCTGGGCAGCCATATGGTCCAGGCGCTGCGCATCTTTGCTTTGTGTGTGGCACCTTATCTGTGGAATAAGTTTATTATCAGCTATTACGAGTCCATTGAGGAGACAGCCATTGCAAGCTTTGCCACATTTCTGGAGAATGCGGTGGTAGTTCTGCCTGCAACCCTGGTGGGAATCCTTGTATGGAAACAGATTGACGGGATCGGTATCGACGGAATTGCAGCAGGATTTGTTGCCACTGAGATCATAACTGCAGTTGCAGCCTGTATTTTCAGAAAAATCAGGCATAAGAATACAAGCTTTTATATTGTTCCTGACAAAAATCCGGGGATTAATCTGGATTTTTCCATTAAGAGTACCATGGAGGAAGCACAAACGGTTCATAAGAGGATCATAGAGTTCTGCCAGGAACAGGGAGCTTCTAAAAGCAAGGCAAATCTTGCCGCAGTGTGTGCGGAGGAAATGACTGTAAATATTATACGATTCGGGGGAAAAACCTCCAACTGGATCGACATTAACCTCTGTCTGGAGGATGATCTCTGCAGACTGAGGATCAGAGATAACGGTGTAAATTTCAACCCTCTGGAATATCAGTATGACAGTGAAGACTTTGATATACATGGGATTGAACTTGTCAAGAAGGTATCAAAATCCATGGATTATATTCGTGCGATTGATATGAATAATACCATAATATCTTTTTAGGAGGTACATGAAAATGAAAAATATTAATGAAAGGAACAATTTTGTTTTTGAGTTTCGGCCGGTAACAGAATTGTTCGAGGAACAGGTGAAGCTTCATCCTGAGAAATGTGCAGTTGTCTCCGGCAAGGAGAGTTTTACCTATGCACAGCTCAATGAACGGGCCAACAGGATTGCCAATGCACTTGTGGAAAAAGGTGTCAGACGGGAGACCATCGTAGGTGTGGTTCTTGAGAGATGCTGTGATTTCTATGCAGTGCGACAGGGTATCCTGAAGGCAGGAGGCGCATTTGCAGTTGCCACACCGGATTATCCTGATGACAGGATCCGGTATATTTTTGAGGATTCAGGAGCTCCTTTTATTATCACAACAAAGGAGATCGCAGAGGAACGAAGGGAACTGTTTGCTAAGCTTCCCTGTACAGTACTTCTGATCGAGGAACTTCTGGAGAATGAGAATACAGAGAATCCTCAGGTAAAGATCGGGGAGCATGATCTTTGTTATTGTATCTATACTTCCGGTTCCACAGGCAAGCCCAAGGGTGTGCTGATCGAACATATCAACCTTGCCAATTTTGTAAATCCGGATCCGAAAAATGCGGAAACTTATGGTTATGTAAGCAGAGGAAGTGTATCTCTTTCCATGGCAGCCATGACCTTTGATGTGTCTGTTCTGGAGGAATTTCTGCCACTTACCAACGGGATGACTGCGGTGATCGCCTCTGATGAGGAGATTCTGAATCCTCTTATGCTGGGTGAGCTGATCGTCAGAAATAAAGTGGATATTATGACCACAACTCCTACTTACCTGTCCAATATGATCGATCTGCCCCAGCTTGAAAAAGCAGTTTCTCAGATTAAGGTGTTTGATGTAGGTGCAGAGGCTTTTCCTCCGGCTCTGTATGACAAGATTCGCAGAGTAAACCCGGATGCTTACATTATGAATGGTTATGGACCTACGGAAACTACCATCAGCTGTACCATGAAGGTAATTACGGACAGCAGAAACATTACCATTGGTACGCCTAACGGTAATGTGAAGGTATATATTGTAGATAAAGAGAATAAGATCCTTCCGGACGGAGAGACCGGAGAGCTTGTGATCGCAGGACTGGGCGTTGGCAGAGGTTATATGAATCTGCCGGATAAAACAGAGGCTGTATTCATTGATCTTAACGGCGAGAGAGCTTATAAGACCGGTGACCTTGCAAGGATCAGCCCTGAGGGTGAGATTGAATTTTTCGGAAGAATAGACAATCAGATCAAGCTTCGCGGTCTGAGGATTGAGCTTGGTGAGATCGAGGAAGTGATCAATTCCTATGAGGGAATCATTACCAGCATTACTCTGCCTGTAGATAACAAATTCCTCTGCTGCTATTTTATGGCTGACCGCCAGATCAATACAGAGGAGCTTTCTGCCTATGCATCAGAGTCCCTGGCTCATTATATGGTTCCTGAGGTTTTTGTCCAACTGGAAAAGATGCCTGTGACACAGAATGGCAAAATTGATAAGAAAGCACTGCCAAAGCCGGCTGCACAGCCAAAGAATCTGAAAGAACCCCAGACTCCTATGCAGAAGAAGATTTTTGAAATCGTTGCAGACGTTGTGGAGAATGATTTTTTTGGAACTGACACAAGTTTTTACAGGGCGGGGCTGTCTTCTATCAGTGCCATGAAGCTTTGTATTCTGATCTCAGAGGAATTCGGAGTGACTGTGAAAACCAGTGATATTCACGAAAACAATACGGTGGAGAAACTGGAAAAATATGTGATGCTTGCACCGAAGATCAGAACCTATGAAAAGAGAGAAGTTTACCCTCTTACCGGCTCCCAGAAGGGTATTTTTGCAGAGTGCATGAAGAATCCTGAGAGTACGGTATACAATATTCCGTTCCTGTTTGAACTGGAAAGCTCTGTTGACGTTCAGAAGCTGTCAGATGCCATTTCTCAGATGATCGCTGCACATCCGTATCTGCTGACAAAGGTTTATTTAAGTGACAGCGGAGAGATGGTGCAGAAGCCTTGTGAGGAAGCCTTTGTACCAGAGGTGGTACAGACCACAAATGAGCAGTTTGAAAAGATAAAAGATGAGCTGGTGCGTCCCTTTAAGCTGGAAAAGGGACGGCTGTTCCGGGCGGGGATTTATGTGACAGAAGACAGGAAATATCTTTTTACAGATTTCCACCATATCCTGGCAGATGGTAATTCCTATGATATTATTTTTGAGGATATTGATCGGGCCTATCTGGGTGAGAAATTGGAGAAAGAATCCTACACAGGCTTTGATGCTGCCCTTGATGAAGAACAGCAGATGAAAGAGGGAAAATATAAGAAGGCCGAGAAATATTATGACAGTATTTTCGAGGGAATTGAGACAGAATCCCTGCCTCTTCCTGACTGCTCAGGAAAGACTCCTGAGAGAGGATATCTGTCGATGCCTGTGGACACCGGAGAGTCTCTGGTACTTTCTGCCTGCGAGAAGCTGGGGGTTACTCCAAACATTCTGTTTACAGGTGTATTCGGCATTCTCATGAGCAGATATTCCAATTCCGAGGAGAGTCTTTTTGCAACTATTTATAATGGAAGAAATGATTCCAGACTGGAGAATACAGTCTGCATGCTTGTAAAGACTCTGCCGGTTTACTGTTCCTGTGATCCGAAAGTCACCATACAGGCCTATATGACAGAGCTCTCTGAGCAGATTCTGTCTTCCATGGCAAATGATATTTTTCCGTTCTCTGATATCTGTGCAAAGTACGGGATTAATTCTGATCTGGTATTTGCATATCAGGCAGAGCTTGGGGATGATTTCCCGATCGGTGATACTGTTGCCAGGGGCCATGACCTTTCTCCGGATATGTCAAAGATGCCTCTGTTGATCCAGGTAAGAGAATACGATCATAAATATGTGCTTACTGCAGAATACCGCAGTGACATGTACAGTGAAGCCTTTGTACGTGGAATGCTGGAATCCTATGAGGCAGCTATGGATTCCCTGCTGAAAGCAAAATATATTTCGGAAGTTTCTGTTCTTTCCCAAAATGGAGCGGACAAAATTGCGGAATTTAATAATACTGCCTGCGAATATGACAGAAGTAAGACCATCGCTGATATGTTTGAGGAGCTGGTACAGACCATTCCTGACCATACGGCTGTGGTATTTAAGGATAAAAAATATACTTACAGAGAACTGGATGAGATCAGTGACAGACTTGGAAAATATATCGCATCCCAGGGAATTGGCAGTGAAGATGTTGTTTCCATTCTGATCCCCCGCTGTGAATATATGGCGATCGCGCCGATGGGCGTGATAAAGGCAGGTGCAGCTTACCAGCCTCTGGATCCAACCTATCCCAGGGACCGCCTGATGTACATGATGGAGGATTCCTCTGCAAAGCTTCTCATTGCTGACAGAGAGCTTCTTCCTCTGGTAGACGGATATAAAGGACCGGTGCTGTTTACAGATCAGATCTGGCAGCTGGAGGATAGGGATGTTGTGCTTAAGAAGCCGCAGCTGCATGATCTGTTTATCCTTTTGTATACTTCCGGTTCCACAGGTGTGCCAAAGGGCTGTATGCTGGAATATGGAAATATTACTGCATTCTGCCGCTGGTACAGAAGATATTATGGTATAGATTCTGATTCCAGGATAGCAGCCTATGCATCCTTTGGTTTTGATGCTTCCATGATGGATATTTACGGAGCCATTACAAATGGTGCACAGCTTCATATTATTCCAGAAGAGATCCGTCTGGATTTCATGGGACTTCAGAGTTATTTTGATGAGAAAGGTATTACCCATTCCTTTATGACCACACAGGTAGGAAGACAGTTTGCACTTGAGATGGAATGCAAGAGCCTGAAGTATCTTTCCGTAGGAGGAGAAAAGCTTGTTCCTTGTGAACCGCCAAAGGGTTATACCTTTATAAATGCTTATGGCCCTACAGAGACTACCATTTTCATTACTTTGTTTGAAGTGGATAAGTATTATCCTAATGTTCCTATCGGAAAAGCACTGGATAATGCCAAGCTTTATATTGCAGACAAGTTCGGACATATGCTTCCTCCAGGTGCATGCGGAGAGCTGATGATCACCGGATGGCAGGTTTCAAGAGGATACCTTAATAAGCCTGAGAAAACAGCTGAGGTCTACACAAAGAATATTTACGACGATACTCCGGGTTATGAGGTAATGTACCACTCCGGTGATGTGGCCAGATATCTTCCTGACGGAAATATCCAGATCATTGGCAGAAAGGATTCCCAGGTTAAGATCAGAGGCT
>ERZ773114.4472-NODE-4472-length-10509-cov-28.219342_pt1 | contig 10509 bp, 10 predicted proteins | sample MGYA00580564_ERZ773114 | MGnify/ENA primary metagenome ERZ773114 (study PRJEB29015, sample SAMEA2737836) | human gut metagenome | biome: human gut; feature: human-associated habitat; material: faeces | place: China | collected 2012 ...
ACTCGGTGTTGATGTTGATCTTGGAGACGCCCAGGCTGATGGCCTTTGCGATCATGTCGTCAGGGATGCCGGTGCCGCCGTGCAGGACCAGAGGAATGTTATTGGTAGCCTTATGGATGCGGTCCAGAGCCTCGAAGTCCAGACCCTTCCAGTTGGCGGGGTAGACGCCGTGGATGTTGCCGATGCCGGCGGCCAGGAAGTCGATGCCCAGATCAGTGATCTTTGCGCACTCTGCGGGGTCAGCGATCTCGCCAGCGCCCACAACGCCGTCCTCGACGCCGCCGATGGAGCCGACCTCAGCCTCGATGCTCATGCCCTTGGAATGTGCCAGAGCGACCAGCTCCTTGGTCTTCTCCACATTCTCCTCGATGGAGTAGTGGCTGCCGTCGAACATGATGGAGGAGAAACCAGCCTCAACGCAGGCCTTGCAGCCCTCGTAGGTGCCGTGATCCAGATGCAGAGCGACCGGGACGGTGATGCCCATGGAATCGACCATTGCATCGACCATAGCAGCGACGGTCTTGAAGCCGGTCATGTACTTGCCGGCACCCTCGGAGACACCCAGGATGACAGGACTCTTCATCTCCTCGCAGGCGGTCAGAACAGCCTTGGTCCACTCCAGGTTGTTGATGTTGAACTGAGGCACACCGTAGTGGCCGTCACGAGCTTTGATGAGCATTTCGGTTGCATTTACCAACATTATTATTACCTCCAAAAATTATCGGGGTCTGTTCGTACCCACACACCGCTTTGTGTATGGTTTAACGAAGTTGCACCCTAAGTATACCCCAAACAGCGGGTAAAATCAATGCACCGGAGAGTTTTTGTAACCAAACCGAAGCTTTCTCGGCCAGCAGTGTGCTCGAAAGACTGAGAAATAAGTGGGATGCAACATTTTATACAGGCTTCGACAACATCCGGCCAGACCGGCGGCGGAGGCACCAAAGCAGACGATTTTCAACAGGGATCCACATTCGTCAAAATGATGTTGGATAAAAAGGCAAAACAAGTGCCGCTCTGCTTCAAAATTTTGTCATAATTCTGACTTGAAAATTACAAAATGTATGCAGGGTTCTGAGCCTGTCGAGATAAGATTGTGGAAAACCTTGTGGAAAGTGTGGAATTCCACCCAGAAAACAGGCTTGAACGCTTGAGTTTTGAACTTTCTCCACAGGGTTTTCAACTTGTGGAAAAAACAGGGCGGGTATACGGATGGTAAAGCGGTCTGAATGTGGAAAACTTTTACCACAGGCAAAAAGACGGATAACCGGCGCGCAAAAGGCAACACTTCTCCCATGAGGCGCTGCCCGGGCGGGCGGCACAGAAATTTCACGGGAAGAAAAAGCGCAATTCTATGGCAAACCCCTGCCGCTTATGTTATACTTCAAGATGAGTTATAAGCGCTGTACGTCTGAAATGCGTCAGTGTCTGCCGCAAAATGCTGCTTTGCAGCGCTGCGGCCCTGAAAACTCGTTTGAAGCGATACGATGACGCCGGGCCGGAAGGACCTTGGCGTCCTGCGATAGAAACGGAAGGAGAACTTCATGGAAGAACGCAATATGCCCCGCCGTCCCCGCCGCGAAAAGGCCGACGACCAGCCCCGGAACGAGAGCCTCGTCTACGGCAAGAACCCGGTCACAGAGCTGCTGAAAAGCGGCTCCGGCGTGGATACGGTGCTGCTGGCCGAGGGCATGGCCCCGGCTGTGGCCGCTTACTATACCGCAATGGCGAAGGAAGCCGGTGCCACCGTCAAGCGGGTACACCCCAACAAGCTGCGCCTTATGACCGGCACCGAGAGCCATCAGGGCGTGGCTGCCTTTGCCAGTGAGATCGAATATGCAACGGTGGAGGACCTGCTGGCCGCTGCCAAAGAGAAGGGCGAACCGCCCTTCCTCGTGCTGAGCGACGGCATCGAAGACCCCCACAATCTGGGTGCTGTTATGCGCTCGGCTCTGCTGTGCGGCGCTCACGGCATCGTCATCCCCAAGCGGGGCGGCGCATCCGTGACCCCCACTGTCATCAAGTCCAGCGCCGGTGCGGCTGAGCGTCTGCCCGTGGCCCGTGTGGCCAACATCGGCGAGACCATCCGCCGCCTCAAGGAGCAGGGTGTTTTCGTCTATTGCGCCGATATGGACGGCGTGTCCCTGCGCAAGAACAACCTCACCGGCCCCATTGCGCTGGTGCTGGGCAGCGAGGGCAGCGGTGTGTCGCAGCTGGTCAAGAAGCTCTGCGACGGCGTTGTGAGCCTCGATATGACCGCACAGGGTACCGGTGTGGACAGCTTCAATGTCTCGGTGGCCGCAGGCATCATCCTGTATGAGATCCAGAGCCAGCGCGCCGCACAGGGCTGAGCTGACCCGTGCCGAACGAAACAAGGAAGGGAAGATCAGGATGCCAAAGGATGACGAGCGGAAGGAAATGACGCAGGAAGAGATCGACGCCCGCGAAGAAAAATTCCGCACCTTTTTTACCACCAGTGTAGCCCAGGTCCCGGAGGAGATGACCCGGCGGGACGATGAGAATGAAGAAAAGCCCAAGAGCCTGCTGGGCCGGCTGCTCCGCCGTGAAAAGGGCGAACAGCAGGAAAGCGGCACACCCGAAGAGAGCCGTACCGGCGAGATACAGCTGGGCGGCGAAGAGCCGGAGGAACCCTCCGACCTGGAGCTGGTCCTGACGCTGGAAGAGGAAGTCACAGAGCCGAAGCCCGAGCAGCCGAAGCCTGCCGAGCCGGTCAGCGCCCCCCAGCCTGAGCCGGAGAAGCCCCAAAAGCCCGCAGAACCCATCAAAGCGCCGGAGCCGCCTGCTCCCAAGCCGGAGAAAAAGCCGGCAGAAAAGCAGGCTGCACCCCGGAAAAAGGCGGTCCAGTACGAGCCGCGCACTCCGCAGGAGCAGTACGAGGACCGGGAGATGCAGGCGCTCAAAGCCATGCTGTTTGGTGCAAAGCTTCCGCCGCAGGAGGAAGAGCCTCCCCAGCCGGTGAAGCCCGCAAAACCGGAAAAGAGCACCCCGGCAGTTCCGGTCATTGCAAAGAAACCGGACGCAGAAAAAGAGCCGGATGCAGCGCCGGAGAAGCCTGCCGTGCCGATGCCCGCGATGGTGTTTGCAGAAGATAAGGCGTCGAAGCCCCATGCGGCCCCGGCGATGCAGTTCTTCGGCAAGGGCGACGACGAGAAAGCGCCCGCAGCCCCGGCCCGCGCGACGCCGCCGGACAATGACGACAGCATGAGCCTGCCGCTCATGTTCCTGAACGACGGCGACGAGGTGGCTCCGGTGGAGCCGCCGAAGGAGGAAGCGCCTGCACGGCCGGCCGAAGAGGCCGGTACTGCCCCGGCTGCTCCGGAGGCTGCACCCGTCGAGGAAGCGCCTGTCGAAGAGGAAAAAACGCCCGAGACGCCGGAACAGGTGGGGGAACGGCTGCACCAGATGGGCGCGGCCCTTACATTGCGCTGTGCGCTGGGCGGCATCCTTGCACTGGTGCTGCTCCACTTCGGCCTCGCCGCGGAGGGCCTTGTCGGCCCGCTGGGCGGCCTTGACCCCGTAACTGCCCCGGCGGCCTTCTATGCCGCTGATCTGCTCTTCCTGGCGCTGGCGCTGGCTGTGGGCTGGCCCGTCGTGAGGGACGGCCTGAAGGGGCTGCGGGGCGAACGCCCCAGCATGGAGACCATGCCCGCGATGGCAGCCTGCGCTGCGCTTTTGCAGGCCGCTGTGGCCCTGCTGAACGCGCAGAACTATCAGGCGTCCAGCTTCACCCTTCTGTCCGGCATTGCGGCGCTGGGGCTGTTCCTTGCACTGCTGGGCGACCGTGTCCTTCTGGCCTCGGTCCAGGGCGGCTTCAAACTGGCGCAGGCCGGTCCGGAGCATCGCGGTGCGTTCCGCGCCAAGGACAAAGACCTTATCCGCATCCTCTCCAAGGACATGGACGAAAAAGACCCCTGGGTGCTGCTCAGCCGACCCGCTGAGTGGGACGACGCGATGGTGGAGCAGGGCTTCGGCCCCCGCGCCTGTGAGCGCCGCGCCCGTAAGACGAATTACATCCTGCTGGGTGCGGCTGTGTTGGCCGGTCTGGTCTTCTGCGTCTTTGGCGGCGGCCTCAACGGCGGCGCTGCGGCGCTGACCGCTGTGCTCTGCCTGGGTTCGCCTCTGTCCTCCACCCTTATCGCAGGTTTTGCATCCCTGCGGCTGCAGCAGACTGCCGCTGCCTCGGGTGCGGTGATCCCCGGCTGGGCGGCTATCGAGGAACTGGGCGGTGTGGATACCGTTCAGGCTGACGCCGATGAGCTGTTCACCCCGGACAGCGCTATGCTCGAGGACATCCGCATCTTCAAGGGCGGCCGCATCGACCGGGCCATCCTCTATTCGGCCAGCGTCCTGAGCAAGTGCTGCAATACCCTGAGCGGCCTGTTCCGCCAGATCATCGAGGACCGCACCGACATCCTCTACCCGGTCAAGGACCTGGAAGTCCATCGCGGCTTCGGCTTCTCTGCATGGTGCGACAACAACCGCATCCTCATCGGCACCCGTGCGTACATGGAAAAAGAAGAAGTTCCCCTGCCCGACGAGGAATATGAAGCCAAGCATTCCAAGAACGGCGAGCTGCAGATCCTCTATCTGGCCGTGTCCGGCAGTCTGCACGCCATGTTCGTGCTCCACTATGTGGGCGGACGGAACGCCGCCCGCTGTCTGGAACAGCTGCAAAAAGAGAATATCCAGCTGCTGGTGTCCTGCCAGGACCCCACCCTGACCGCACGGCACATCACCGACGCCTACCATCTGCCCGAGGGCATGGTCGTCCTGCTGGACCAGGAGCAGTGTGCCGCACTGGGCGCTGCCACCGCCAAAGACACCGGCTCCGAAGGCTGCTGCATCCTTTGCACCAACGGCTTTGCCAGCCTGACCGGCGGTCTGCGGGCCGCAGAGCAGGGCCAGAACGCCGAGACGACCGCTACCACGGTGCAGCTGGTGTCGGTGTGGTTCTCGGTGGCCATCGCCGTCCTGCTGACCTATGCGGGCAGCGTGGGGATGCTGAGCGTGGCCGCGGTGCTGATGTATCAGGCGGCATGGAGCGCTCTCAGCATCGCCGTGTGCGCGCTCAAGCAGCATAGTTGAAAAAATAAATAGGAAATATTCTCAAAATAAATAGGAATTATTCTTGATTTCTACCCGAAATTCTGGTATAATACCCTCAGAGACAAGGAAGACCTATCGCACACCCGGTACCGAACAAAGCGGGCTGCGCGTAGAATAAACCAAACCGGACACAGCCCATACTGGCAGTGTCAGACTATCTGAGAGGAGAACAGATTATGGAACTCAAGGGAACCAAGACCGAGAAGAACCTGATGGAAGCTTTTGCAGGCGAGAGCATGGCCCGCAACAAGTACACCTACTTTGCAAGCGTCGCAAAGAAGGAAGGCTACGAGCAGCTGGCCGCTATCTTCGAAGAGACCGCCGGCAACGAGAAGGAACACGCCAAGCTGTGGTTCAAGGCCCTCTGCGGCGGCTCCATCCCCGACACCCTGACCTGCCTCGACATGGCAGCCAGCGGCGAGAACGAAGAGTGGACTGATATGTACCCCCGCATGGCAGCTGAAGCCAAGGAGGAGGGCTTCACCCAGCTGGCCGCTCTCTTCACGATGGTGGGCCAGATCGAAAAGGAGCACGAGGCACGTTATCGCGCCCTTGCCGCCAACCTCAAGGAGGGCAAGGTCTTTGCCCGTGAGGAACAGCAGGTGTGGGTCTGCCGGAACTGCGGCTACACCTATATCGGCAAGTCTGCTCCCCTCAAGTGCCCGGTCTGCGCACATCCCCAGAGCTACTTTGAGCTGAAGGCCAAAAATTACTGAGTTTTTTCAGATATTCCGTCCGATGAGAGCCGCCGCACCTGTATAAAGTGCGGCGGCTCTTTTGCTGTCTGGTGAAATACAGTCTGCACGATTTGTATAAATTTGGCGGGGGTGTTTTAGTGCCTTTCACGAAAAGGTGCGCGAAATTGTGACACTTCTGGCGAAGAACTTGACCCTTCTTTTGGGTGCGTGTACAATAAACTAATAGTGAGAGGGATCTTGTGCAGAGCACATTGCGATAAACCTTATCCAAAGGAGGGAAGTGCTACCCTATGAATAAGATCACACGGCTTGCAGCGGCGGTTGTGCTGAGCGGGCTGCTTCTGGCAGCTCCTGCTGCACAGGCGGCCCCCGCATTGCTGGGAGCATCGGCGAACTTTGAGCTGGAAGTGAACGAGATGGAGCTGGAGATCACGGCAGACGACCCCCGCCCCAAAGCCTATCTTTACACCGGCGGGCAGAGCGACTACTACTTCATCGTCTGGATGAGCAGCAACCCCACCGTGGCTTCCGTGGACGGCGATGGCCGCGTCACCGGCCGCAGCGCCGGTGAGGCGACGATCACCGCCATCACCGACCGGGGCGAGTGCGCTGCCTGCAAGGTGACTGTCCGCAAGGAGAGCGGCGATGCGGCCAGCAAAAAGCCTGCCCTCGACCACACCACCCTCAACCTCGTTATCCAGTACAACAACGCCCACCCCAGCCAGAAGTTGCAGCTCATCAACACGAGCGGCTCCTTTGTCTATGCCTACCAGTGGATGAGCAGCAACCCCGAGGTGGCAACGGTGGATCCGGAGGGTCTTGTCACGGCCCAGAATCCCGGCACCACCACCATCACGGCGCTGGCCACCAACGGTCAGGCGCTGCGCTGCGCCGTTACCGTCAACAGCGATGTCGGCAAGGTGACTCTGAATAAGCGCGACCTGCTGCTCCGCACGGTGGGCAGCAAAGAGGCACTCACAGCGTCTGTCGCTGTGGAAGACGGCGCGAATGTACCCATCACATGGGTCAGCAGCAATCCCGGCGTCGCTACTGTGGACGCTTCTGGTGTCGTGACTGCCGTCGCCGACGGCGAGGCAAAGATAACGGCGCTCTCGCCAGATGGACGCTTCGACAGCTGCAGCGTTTTCGTGGGCCTTGCGGCAGACAAGTACGACACTGAAGAGGACCTGGCCGAGGAACTCAAGCTTCCGGACCCCTATGTGGCGGTCCGGATGAACCGGCTGAGCTGAACCGAAAATACAAAGAGGAAGCCCCGCACTGCATCGTTCGATGTGGTGCGGGGCTTTTGCTTATTGATTTACCAGCTCAATAAAGGCTTTCATCTGGGGCGTGAGCCATTTGTCCTTGTGATAGAACAGCTGCCGGTGCATGGTGACAGTGCAGTCGGGGACATTGAGGCGGGCGATACGCCCGGCGGAGAGGGCAGGACGGGCGATGTACTCGGGCAGGAAGGAGAGCCCCATCCCGCGCTCCACCATCTGGCAGAGCAGCGAGGCGCTGCCCAGCTCGATGTAGGGGTGGATAGACAGCCCACGGGCGGCGAGGCGCTGGTCGAGGGCATCACGGTAGCTCATGCCCCGCTCTGTGAGAAGAAATTCCTGTTGAGCCAGAACATCCAGCGGCACTTCGGCCTTGTCGGCCAGCGGATGCCCGGCGGGGGCCACGAAGCAGACCGGCTCCGGAACATTGACGGCCAGCGTCAGGCTGGGCAGGAGCAGAGGCTGGTCGAGGGTGTAGGCCAGGTCGATCTGGTTCGCGCTCAGCAGCCGCAGCATCTCGTCGGCGGTGGCGGTGCGGAGCACCAGCTCCACCTGTGGGCAGAGGGCGTGGAACTGCTGCAGCAGGTCGGGCAGGAAGGTACTGCATACGGAATCGGCCAGTGCCACCCGCAGGGTGCCGCTGACGGCCCGGGCAGGCACCAGCGCGGCCTTGGCCTGCTGGGCCGTGATGAGAAGAGTGCGGGCATAGCTCTGGAAAGTCTGGCCCGCGTCGGTGAGGCGGACGGTCTTGCCCACCCGGTCAAAGAGAGGCGTACCCAGCTCTGTTTCCAGCTGGGAGATCTGGGCCGATACCGCCGACTGAGAGTAGCCCAGCTCCCGCGCAGCGCTGGAAAAGCTGTGCAGCTCGGCGATATGAAGGAAGGTGTTGATATTTCGGAGTTCCATAACTGTCCCTCCGGCGTCAGCGGCGGTCGATGCCGGTGACGGTCAGAACCTCGCCGTCCACTTTGAAGTGGACTTCCAGCCCGCCAAACTCCATGCCGTAGACCCGCTCCGGGTCGTGCTGGTAGGAGGGGCGGGGGTCGTTTTCCAGCACACCCTGCAGAGCGGCCTGCTGGACGGCAGGCACTCTGGCCCAGAGGCCGGCGTCGCAGACCATGGTTAGGTGGTGGAACTGGGTCTGTGCTGTGAAGCCTGCGGCGGCGTCCGGGTGGCAGTCGGCGTAGGGGATGTAGGGCTTGATGTCGTAGATGGGGGTGCCGTCCATCAGGTCGGCGCCCCGCACGATGAGGACGGGGCCGACGTCAGGCCGGTGCTCGATGGCTTCCAGCTGGACGCTGGACAGTCCCAGCGGATTGGGCCGGAAGGGGGAGCGGGTGGCAAATACGCCCATCCGGGTGTTGCCGCCGAGGCGGGGCGGCCGGACGGTGGGGGACCAGCTGTCCCGCACCGCGCCGGAAAACTGCCACACCAGCCAGATGTGGCTGAAATCTTCGAGACCGCGCACGGCGTCGGCGTTGCGGTATTCGGGGGTAAAAATGACCTCGCCCCGCAGGCTGTCCACCAGCCCGCTCTGGCGCGGGATGCCGAACTTGGTGGGGAAGGCGGTGCGGATATGGGCGATGACCTTGAGGGTCATTTCTTCGGGTGCAGACATGGGGACTCCTCCTTATTATAAGCCACGGCAGAAGCCCACGGCACGGCCCTCGATTTGAATTTCTTCCAGCTGGGGGCCTGCGAATACCATGGGCGGGCAGACGGCGGTGTTGTCGGCCAGCAGCATGACGGTCTCGCCCTGGCGGTGGAAGTGCTTGAGGGTGGCTTCCTCGCCGATGCGGACAGCGGCGATCTCGCCCTGCTCCACCTCGGGCTGGCGGCGGATGCAGACGATGTCGCCGTCACAGATGGTGGGGGCCATGCTGCTGCCATGGCAGGTGAGGGCGAAGTCGGCGTGCCATGCGGCGGGGACGCCGATGTAGCACTCGATGTTCTGCTCAGCAGTGATGGGGGTGCCGCAGGCGATGGAGCCTACGAGAGGCACCCGCACCATCTCAGGCAGAGGCTCGAAACCCGGCGGAGGGAAGGGCAGGTCCACGAGGCCCATGAGCCACGCGGGTGTGGTGTCCAGAGCGGCGGCCAGCTCCTCGAGCTTGGCCCGGGGCAGGTCGTTGATGCCCTTTTCCAGCTTGGTGATGGAGGATTTTGAGCGGTAGCCCATCCGGGCGGCCAGCTCTTCCTGCGACAGGCCCAGCTGCTCCCGGCGCTGCCGGATGCGGCTGGATAGATCGGTATCGGACATATAGGGCCTCGCTTTCTCTGCGGTTTGCACGATTTTCGGTGTTCTGAGGACAGTATAGCAAAAAATTTACTATAAATCAACTTTTTAGGGATTATTTTGCAAACAATGTTGACAAATAATCAACCAAAAGATATAATACAACCAATGATTGTGTAAAACGCTTTGAGCACAAAACTGAAAGGAGAAACGCCTATGACCGATACCATGATGATCCGCGACTGCATCCGCAGCCAGGGCATGAAACTGGGCCATGTGGCCCATGTTCTGGGCATCACCAACAACACTCTCCGCTGCAAGCTGGAAAATGAGAGTGAATTCAAGGTGAGTGAGGCCGAAAAACTCTCGAAGATGCTGGGGATGACCGTCGAGCAGCGCGACCACTGCTTTTTTGGCCCGGCGGGCTGAGGGAAAAAGGTGATGGAAGCCATGACACAGGAACAGCGCCAGAAGACGAAGGAGGCCCTCAGCCGCTACGGGCAGAAAAACTGGGTCTACGGCCCCTGCAACTGGGGTTGGAAGCGGGCCATCCAGCTGGCCGAGGAGTATTACCGCGAGGCAGACCCGGGCCTGCGGGGCAGCATCCTGCAGCTGCGCTACATGGAAAGGCGGAGGCGGGAAGAGGTGATGGACAAGCTGAACATCAGTTACAGCACCTATCAGAAGGCCCACGACGACCTGCTGAGCACCATCGCGGTCTTTGCCGCCCACTACGGTGAGCTGTGACGCAAAAATGCCCCCTGACCGGACGGTCAGGGGGCATTCGTGTGCTCAGTGTTTCTTCTCGGGGGTGTCGCAGTGCTGGTGGCAGGAAGAGCAGTTGCCTCCGCAGCCCTCGCCTTTCCAGCCGCCCTGCCGGGAGATCCACACCACCGCCAGTGCGAACAGGACAGCCAGCACCAGCAAGGTGATGATACCGCGTGCAGTTATCATAAAAAAGACCTCTCTTTCGAAAGAATTCCAACCCCAGTATACACCATCTGCCCCCGGAGAGCAACCGGAAAGCGCTGCCGACTCAAACTTTTTTCGAAAAACGAAAATTTGGGCTTGCATTTGGCCTCGCGCAGTGATATAATAAGCGTGTTCCGATTTGGAGGATTAGCTCAGCTGGTTAGAGCACCTGCATCACACGCAGGGGGTCTGGGGT
>ERZ773114.4475-NODE-4475-length-10495-cov-3.229789_pt1 | contig 10495 bp, 10 predicted proteins | sample MGYA00580564_ERZ773114 | MGnify/ENA primary metagenome ERZ773114 (study PRJEB29015, sample SAMEA2737836) | human gut metagenome | biome: human gut; feature: human-associated habitat; material: faeces | place: China | collected 2012 ...
AGTGTCCTTTGAGTTCTTGTCCATAACGATATATTTGTCTTTTGGAGAACGTCCGGTGTAGATACCAGTCATAACGTTAACTGCACCAAGCTCTGTCTCCTGACCAACTTCATATCCTTCAAGGCCAGCTTTTGTCTCTTCTTCGAATAATTTCTCATAAGAAGGGTTGTGAACGATTTCTGTGGTACCGGTGATACCATACTTGCTTAAATTGATTTCTGCCATCTTGATTTAAACCTCTTTCTTTATAGTATAGTAAGAAAAAATTCCTTTTTCCCTAATTTAGTATTATACATAATTACCCAATAAAATCAATAAAATTTGTATGAATTTTTCCCGATTTTGTAATTTTGTGGGGGCAATGGAAAGGCGGTTCCGTGGCGTTGGATGATTGCATGCAAATTACTGGTAAAATAGAGAAAACACGTAAAAACACAAACAATTTAAATATAAACAGAAAACAAAGAGAAAAATTTAAAAATATAGAACAAAATAGTTGACAATATAAAGCAACTATGATAATATACAGTCAACAAAACAAACAAGACCTAATTACACAAGACTTCCAATCGGACCAAGCGGTTGGAAAGCCAATTGGAAATAGAAAGAAGCTTGGAGTAAGCAGGAATTGAATGAGAAAAGGAGGTACAGTCCAATGGGACGATGATCAAAACAAAAACTTCATGGTAAGCGTGGTAGTGTCTGAAAATTTCAGCGGGAAAAGCCTTTTGGAATAGAAAATAATAATTGAGGGTATTTAGGATAAGATACCAAGAGTGAGAAAGGCAATGGATATGTACAGACATTTTACTGATGAAGATGCTGCGGAAAGATACCACAGAAGGTAATTTGAGGGTAAGATGTGCGGAAGAAGTTCATTTTATAAAAAGCGAGAGAGCAGACTTCAGATTATTATTCAATATAGAGATTACATATCACTAATTTTCTAAACAGATGGAAGTATCTGTGAGCTGAAGAAAATAAATTACAAAAGAAAGGAACAAAAAATTGAATAACGAAACCGAGTAGAACGGTCACTGTATTTTTAGATTTGAAAGTATGGTGGCCGTTTCTTATTGTTGTGATATATAATGAAAGTAAAATGTATGGGAGAAATGATATGGAATATATAGCACATAAAGATGGGGATAGAATTCAGACGGTTTTGGAACATTTAACCGGAACGGCTCAATTGGCTGGAGCATTTGCAGATGCATTTGGAAAACAGGAATGGGGGTATTGCTGTGGAATGCTCCATGACATAGGAAAATATTCCGAAGAATTCCAAAAGAAAATAAAATATGATACGAATGAACAGGTAGATCATTCTACAGCAGGAACGAAATTGTGTATGGAAAAAGGTGGGTATTATTCTTTACTGGCATATTGTATTGCCGGACATCATGCCGGACTTCCGGATTATGGAAATACAGAAATTCCATCCAGTTTATGCGGCAGATTAAAGAAAAAAATATGTGATTATCAGGCATATCAATATGAAGTAAAGATTCCGAAGATAGAGACGGACCCATTTGTAAGAAAACCAAATAAAAATTTTGATTTTTCACTCAGTGTTTTTATGCGGATGATTTATTCCTGCCTTGTGGATGCGGATTTTTTAGATACAGAAAAATTCATGAAAAATGGTCAGACAGGGAGAAATTCCGGACAGAATATGGAAATATTGTTGGAAAAACTGGAAAATCATGTGCAGCCCTGGCTTGAAAATCAGGACCTAAATTCGATCAATGGAAGAAGAACAGAAATTTTAAAAGCATGTATGGAAGCTGGAAAAGAAGAAAGAGGTCTGTTTCATCTGACGGTTCCTACCGGTGGTGGAAAGACGATTGCATCGTTAGCATTTGCGTTAAGACATGCAGTTTTTCATCATATGGATCACATTATTTATGTCATTCCATACACCAGTATTATTGAACAGAATGCTGAGGTGTTTCGGAACATCCTGGGGGAAGAAAATGTGTTGGAACATCACTGTAATGTTGATTATGACAGCTCGGAAGATCTAAAACCCATGCAGCTTGCCAGTGAGAATTGGGATAAACCGGTGATCGTGACAACCAGCGTTCAGTTTTTTGAATCGCTTTTTGCTAATACATCGTCCAAGTGCAGAAAGCTTCATAATATTGCAAATTCGGTTGTGATTTTTGATGAGGCACAAATGCTCCCTGTAGATTATTTAAAACCGTGTATTGCAATGATGGAAACACTTATGGAGGATTATCGGTCAAGTATGGTATTGTGTACGGCTACACAACCGGCGCTGGATAAAATATTTATCGGAGAGCGTACATTTGTAGAATTGTGTCCGAATGTGAAGGAACAGTTTGAATTTTTCAGAAGGGTAACGTATCAAAATCTCGGATATGTTCCTATTGATCAGTTAGCGGGCCAACTGCAGAAAGAAAAACAGGCATTGTGTATCGTAAATACAAAAAAATGTGCACAGGAACTTTATCGCAAATTAAAGGGAGAGGGAGTTTATCATCTGTCAACAAGTATGTATCAAAAACACCGAAAGCGGATTCTGGCACAGATCAGGGAAAGATTAAAGCAGAAGAAAAAGTGTATCTTAATTTCTACTAGCTTGGTGGAAGCCGGGGTAGATCTGGATTTTTGCCATGTGTATCGACAGATTGCAGGTGTGGATTCTATCATACAGGCGGCAGGACGCTGCAACCGGGAGGGGCAGGAAAAAGCAGAGGACAGTATCGTTTTTGTGTTTGATGTAACAGACAGCAAAATAGCTCCAAGTCAAAGGCTGCCGGTGGATATTGCAAAAGCAATTTTGCAGGAAACAGATGATATTTCTGATCTGGACAGCATAACAGAGTATTTTAAACGGTTATACCGTTTTCGGGAGCAAAGTCTGGATAAAAAGAATATTATGGGAAAATTTCAAGAACATAAATATAATTTTGAAACTGCAGCAAAAAAATTTCGTCTGATTGAAGAAGATACAAGAACCATTTTGGTGCCGGTGGAGCAGGAGGCAGAAGAACTGCTGGCGGAATTGAAACATCAGGGATTTTCAAAGGAACGGATGCGAAAGGCATCACAATATTGTATTCAGGTATATGATAACCTTTTTAAAATTTTGTGGGATGCCGGGATGATACAGGAGATTTCTTCGGATGCTACAGAGTTTTATGAGCTTGTGAAGCTGGATCAGTATACGGAGGATATGGGATTAGATTTGTCTGTGGATTCGGGAATGGATTTGTATTTGTAAAGAGGAGTGGCGATGTAAAGAAGATTACATCGCCACTCGTTTGCGTTACTAAAAAGACTATTATTTCAATCCACAGGTGGAACCTGACAATAGTAAGTATAAACAATTTTATTTTTATATTCAAGAATAAATTTAAAGTTCAATAGTAATTTAAGTAAAAGTCAAAAAGAATTGATTAATGATAGATAAAGTAGTATGATAAATAAAAGATAGAATGTTGTAAAATGATGACAATAGAAAGAGGAAAGAATGATCTTATATCACGGCAGTAAAGAAGTTGTAAAATATCCGGAAATTCGAAAGGCACGTTTTCATAAAGATTTTTATTTCGGATTTTATTGCACACAGTTTCCGGAACAGGCGAGGCGATGGGCAGGCAGGTATGGAACGAAAGGGTATCTGAATCAATACGAGTATACACCAAATGAAAAGTTAAAATATTTGCGTTTTGATGAGATGACGGAAGAATGGCTGGATTTTATCGTGCAGTGCAGAAAGGGCATTGCACATACTTATGATATTGTGGAAGGTCCGATGGCAGATGATACGATTTATAATTATATCCAGAATTTCATTGACGGAAAAATATCCAGAGCCGCATTCTGGGAATTGGCGAAATTTAACCATCCTACCCATCAGATCAGCTTTCATACGATTTCGGCGCTGGATACGTTAGAATATATAGGAAGTGAGGCTGTGTATGGGAACAAAAAATAATAATGATTTATTTTATACATGTAGTCTGATTGAATATATTGGAAGACAGATGAAACGAACAAGAAAAGAAGTCGTGGATTGTCTTACAAAAGAACGCATTCAGCGGATTTACGAATTCGCGGATGTTTTTCACTGTGAGCCGATCGAAAAAGTGGCGGATGAGTTTATACAGGAATGTCACATGAACTCTGGAACTTTTGATAATGTGCAGGCATGCCGGTATAAAATACCGGATTATTGGGATATCGGGGAAGTTTATGAACGGTTGATAGAAGACTGTTATGATGATCATAAAATTGTAGATGGAATCTGGAAAGTATATCATTCGTGGATAGATGCACAGATCTCCAATTATAATTCTGATTTTTACTATCAGCCGAGAGACTATATTGCAGCGTGCTATGAGGAAGGAGTGGTACTTTAAATGGGAGTAGGAGTAAAGGTACAGGTATGGGGGGAATATGCATTATTTTCCAGACCGGAGATGAAAGTGGAACGGTGTTCCTATGATGTCATGACACCATCAGCGGCAAGGGGGATTTTGGAAGCAATCTATTGGCATCCGGGGCTGCGTTGGGTGATTGACAAAATATATGTAAAAAATCCAATCCGCTTTACAAGCGTCCGGAGAAATGAAGTAAAAAGCAAAGTTTCCGCCAGCAATGTGTTACAGGCATATAATGGAGCAGACAAGCCTCTTTATATCAGCACAAAAGAGGACATTGTCCAGCGGGCTTCATTGATTTTAAGGGATGTATCATATGTGATAGAAGCACATTTTGAAATGACGGATCAGGCAAATGAGACAGATAATCCGGGAAAGTTTAAAGATATCATGATGCGGAGACTAAAACGTGGGGAATGTTATCATATGCCATATTTTGGCTGCCGGGAATTTCCAGCACATTTTTGTCTCTGTGAGGAGGAAGTGATCCATACCATTTATGATGAGATTCCGGAAAAAGACCTGGGGTTTATGTTGTATGATATGGATTATAGTAACAAGGAAGATATTCAGCCGATGTTTTTTCGGGCGGTTATGAAACGTGGTGTCATCGATTTGCGGGATTGTGAGGTGATACGATGATTTTGCAGGCATTGGTAAAGGAATATGAAAATCTTGCACAAAAGGGTCTGGTTTCCAAGCCGGGATGGAGTCAGGCAAAAGTTTCTTATGCCATTGATCTGAATGCAGATGGAAGTATAAAAGTCATTTATTCTTTGCAGACAGAAGACCAGCGAGGGAAAAAAATAGTTATGGTTCCAGCGCTGTTATATGTGCCGGAAATGGTTACACGATCTTCCGGGGTTGCAGCAAATTTTCTGTGTGATAATGCCAAATATATGCTTGGAATTGATACAGATGGAACAAATGATCGTGTGAAAGACTGTTTTCAGGCGGCAAAGGAAAAACATATCGCACTATTAAAAGATGTAGATAATCCTATGGCAAAAGCAATCTGTTCTTTTTTTGAAACGTGGAATCCGGAAAATGCAAAAGACAATGGCTGCGTTCAGGACAAATGGGAGGAACTAAATGAGGGTGGAAATCTTATCTTTTGCATGGGAATGGATTATGCACAGGATGATTCAGATATAAAAGCAGCTTGGGAAAATTCGATTGAAGCAAACGGGGAAGAACAAACGGGAATATGCCTTGTAACAGGGGAAAGAACGGAGATTGCAAGAATCCCCCGGGGAATCAAAGGGGTTCCTGGGGCGCAGTCCAGCGGGGCGGCGCTTGTTTCGTTTAATGCCCCGGCGTTTGAATCCTATGGAAAGGAGCAAAGCTACAATGCACCGGTGGGAAAATATGCGGAATTTGCCTATACCACTGCACTGAATTATTTGTTGTCCCAGCGAGACTACACTTTTTCCATGGGAGATTCCATGATAGTGTACTGGGCGGAAAGCGGTAAAGAGCAGTATCAGAAGTGTTTTCTGAATATGTTTAGACCCACGAAGGATAACCAGAAAAAACTGAAGGACATTTTCGACAGCCTGAAAGAAGATACGAAAATCTATCTGGAAGATGCGGAGATGGATCCAAAACAGGATTTTTACATATTGGCATTAGCTCCGAATGCGGCGCGATTGTCGGTCCGTTTTTTCTATGTAAATTCTTTTGGTAATATCTTACAGAATATAGCAGAACATTATGAACGGCTTAAAATCGTAAAACCGGTGTGGGCAGAGCAGGATTATCTGGGAATTCGTGATATGCTGAATGAAACAGTGAATCAGAAATCAAAAGATAAGACACCGGCTCCGAACATGGCAGCGCTGGTATTGCAGGCGATTTTATCCGGTGGACGATATCCGACAAGCTTATATGCGAACACTCTGATTCGTATTCGGGCTGAGAGTGGGGATAAAAAAATAAGCTGGGGACGAGCAGCAATCATTAAGGCGTATTTAATAAAAAACTATGATTGTATGAAAGGAGAAAAATTTATGGGACTGAATAAAGACTGCAATGATGCAGCCTATGTGTTGGGCAGATTGTTTTCTGTATTGGAAACTATACAGAAGGAAGCAAATCCGACCATCACAACAACAATCCGTGATCGCTATTTTAATTCCGCTTGTGCAACACCTGCGGTTATTTTCCCGGTGCTGATCAAACTGAAAAACAGCCATGTGAAAAAGCTGGAACGGGATAAAGGCGGTGCAAAAGTCTATTACGAAAAAGAATTGACGGAAATTATGGGAAAACTGGATGATTTTCCGAAACGGTTGTCGCTGGAGCAACAAGGACAGTTTGATCTTGGCTACTATCATCAACAGCAGGAAAAATATAAAAAAGGGGAGGACAAATAAATGAGTGAAGTGATCAAAAACAGATATGAGTTTGTAGTATTATTTGATGTGGAGAACGGCAATCCCAACGGAGATCCAGATGCGGGCAATATGCCAAGAGTAGACCCGGAGAGCGGACTAGGTCTGGTAACGGATGTCTGCCTGAAACGTAAGATCCGTAATTATGTCGAGACTGTAAAAGAGGATGCTCAGGGGTATAAAATCTACATTAAGGAAGATGTACCGTTAAACCGCAGCGACAGAGAAGCCTGTGCAGATATGGGACTCACCGAAACAGATGATAAAAAGGTGACAGAGGAACTCAAAAAGCTAAAGAAAAATGATCCCGGTGTAGATCTTAAACTGAAAGACTATATGTGCCGGAATTTCTATGATATCCGTACTTTTGGAGCCGTAATGACTACGTTTGTAAAAGCATCGCTGAACTGCGGGCAGGTGAGAGGACCCGTGCAGATCGGATTTGCAAGAAGCATCGATCCGATCATCAGCCAGGAAGTAACCATCACCAGAGTTGCTATCACCACAGAGAAAGATGCGGAAAACAAGAATACAGAGATGGGAAGAAAGACCATTGTTCCTTACGGTCTGTATCGTGCAGAAGGCTATATTTCCGCAAATCTGGCACGGAAAGTAACTGGATTTTCCGAAGACGATCTGGAACTGTTATGGGAAGCGATCCTTAATATGTTTGAAGTAGATCACTCCGCAGCGAGAGGAAATATGGCGGTGCGAGAGCTGATCGTATTCAAACATAGCAAAGAATTGGGTGACTGTCCGGCATATAAATTATTCGATGCCGTAGAAGTGAAGAAAAACGAGGATGTGGAATATCCCAGAAAATATCAGGATTATACAATTACCGTTCACGAGGAGCAGATTCCTGATTCTGTGGAAGTGAGAAGGATGAATTAATGGAATATGCAGAAGATGATTATCTCATGATATCTGGGATCCAGCATTTCAGATTCTGCAAAAGACAGTGGGCACTGATCCATATAGAGCAACAGTGGGCTGAAAATGAACATACGGTAATCGGTGAATTAATGCATAAGAAAGCACATGATCCATATCTTACCGAAAAAAGAAGAGACACGATCATAGCGAGAGCATTACCCGTGGCGTCCAGAGAAATGGGCGTCACGGGTGAGTGTGATGTGGTGGAATTCCATAGATGTGAGGATGGAATCCGCCTGCACGGGCACAGGGGTAATTTTTCGGTATATCCGATCGAATACAAGAAGGGAAAGCCGAAGATCACAGAGGAAGACAAATTACAATTAGCGGCGCAGGCAATGTGCCTGGAAGAAATGTTTTCCACACAGATTCCGGAAGGTGCACTCTTTTACGGAGAGACAAAACGGAGGGAAATCGTGGAGATCACGGAAGAACTTCGCAGCGAAGTGCGGGAGATGTTTCAGGAAATGCATCAATATTATGAGCGGCGGTATACACCGAAAGTAAAGATGGGAAAGAACTGTACTTCCTGTTCTTTAAAGGAACTTTGTATGCCCAGACTCGCAAAAACCGGTTCTGTGAAAAACTATATGGATCAGATGCTTATGGAGGAAAACGTATGAAAAAATTATTGAATACGTTATATGTTACTTCCGAAAACAGTTACTTGGCGTTAGATGGTGAAAATATCGTTATTTACGATGATAAAAAAGAACTTGGCAGAGTTCCGCTACATAATCTCGAGGGAATTGTATCGTTCGGATATCGGGGAACCAGTCCGGCACTTATGGGTGCCTGTGCAGAACGAAATATTTCTCTGTGTTACATGACTCCCCAGGGAAAATTTCTGGCACGGGTCACCGGAAAAGTGAGGGGCAACGTGATCCTGCGGGAACAACAGTATACCAGCAGCAAAGATGAACTGGTGGGATTGGAGATTGCTAAAAATTGTATCCTCGGAAAAGTACATAATGCCAGGTGGGTTCTGGAGCGGGCAGTCAGAGATCATAGTATGCAGATTGATGCAGAGCGGGTAAAAAAGGCATCCGAAATGCTGAAAAATTCTTTGATATTGATTCAGAACAGCACCTCCGGGGACGAACTCAGGGGATATGAAGGAGAGGCAGCCAGTATTTATTTTAGCGTGTTTGACGAATTGATTCTGCAGCAGAAAAAAGATTTTACATTTCAAGGCAGGAATAAAAGACCGCCCTGCGATAAAATGAACGCAATGATGTCTTTTGTGTATACATTACTGACAAATATGGAAGCATCTGCACTGGAGTGCGTAGGGTTAGATCCCTGCGTGGGATATCTGCACACAGAGCGCCCAGGCAGAGCATCGCTAGCGCTGGATATGATGGAGGAACTAAGATCCGTGTTGGCGGATCGCTTTGTGCTGTCGTTGGTAAATAAACGGATGATCACAGCTAAAAATTTTACCCAAAAAGAAAACGGCGCGGTTCTTCTGGATGATGATGGACGAAAGGTAATACTGACGGAGTGGCAGAATCGTAAAAAGGAAACCATAACGCATCCCTATTTGCAGGAAAAAGTGGAATGGGGTATGGTTCCTTATGTGCAGGCAATGCTGCTGGCACGATTTCTACGTGGCGACTTGGACGGCTATCCTGCATTTCTATGGAAGTGAGGTGTGGTATGTTAGTATTGATCACATACGATGTCAACACAGAAAATGCAGCCGGCAAAGCAAGGCTGCGAAAAGTGGCAAAGCAATGCGTCAACTATGGCAGAAGAGTTCAGAATTCTGTATTTGAATGTATTTTGGATAATGCACAGAGCATTGCGTTGAAAGCAACACTTGAGGATATCATTGATACAGAAAAGGACAGCCTTCGCTTCTATTACCTGGGGAATAAATACCAGACCAAGATAGAACATATTGGAGTGGATAGAGGAATAGCTCTGGATCAGCCACTGATTTTGTAACTGATGCGAAAGCCAAGCGCACAGAAAATGCCTAGGAGATTCGCACCTGAAAAATTGTAAGATTTTCGAAATAACATACATAGATATTTTTAATTAAGGAAGTTCGTTATAAAGAATAAATGTATTAGACAATTTTTGCTAAGAGAGAAGAGAACTTTTTGGTGAAAATTGATGTCGCTCCCCTTGCGGGAGCGCGGATTGAAATTTAGTACGATGCGCTCATGTCGCAGAGCGTAGCGGTGTCGCTCCCCTTGCGGGAGCGCGGATTGAAATATCTTATCGCCCTCCTTTCATAACGCTGGAGGGTGTCGCTCCCCTTGCGGGAGCGCGGATTGAAATTGAATCTCCGGGTAAATTTCCACACTCTCCACGGTCGCTCCCCTTGCGGGAGCGCGGATTGAAATTGGTATCTTCGGGAGACAAAAATCATTGAAAAAAGTCGCTCCCCTTGCGGGAGCGCGGATTGAAATATACTCTTACACAGTGAGATCTAACAAAAACAGGTCGCTCCCCTTGCGGGAGCGCGGATTGAAATTAATATGAAATGTACGTATCGTAACCTTTTTTTCGTCGCTCCCCTTGCGGGAGCGCGGATTGAAATGACCCCAGTAAGATGTTTGAATATACCAACGTTATTGTCGCTCCCCTTGCGGGAGCGCGGATTGAAATCTTGGTAACCCGCCCTTTAATTCAGGGAGACGGTGTCGCTCCCCTTGCGGGAGCGCGGATTGAAATATTGATGCACTAAACACATGATTCTCTCCCCTTGGTCGCTCCCCTTGCGGGAGCGCGGATTGAAATCTT
>ERZ773114.4481-NODE-4481-length-10481-cov-9.186745_pt1 | contig 10481 bp, 9 predicted proteins | sample MGYA00580564_ERZ773114 | MGnify/ENA primary metagenome ERZ773114 (study PRJEB29015, sample SAMEA2737836) | human gut metagenome | biome: human gut; feature: human-associated habitat; material: faeces | place: China | collected 2012 ...
TGCCGCCTTACGGATGCGGTACACCCCTTGCGGGTGCCGCTCTGCCCATCTTGTAGGAGTACAACTTAATTTCCGTCTACCGTGGCACTCCTCAATGCGGCGAGCGAAGCAATGCCGCATTCCGCAGGCAGTCTGCCGCCGTTCTACCGTCACTCGCGCCTCACGATAGTAAGGCGCGGTTGCAAGTGCTAACGAGATGGTAGGGATTCATGGCGAAGCCATGTACACCGCACTTACATCGCGCAGCGCGTGCAGCTCTTCAAGCCCCAGGCCGGCAATGTTGGGGGGCGAGGGGTCCTCCCCTCGCGTTCTCTTGGGGGTCTAAGGGGGCCATTCTCTCACGTGAGAGAATGGCCCCCTTTATTCGCATCCCCGCATCAGGCGGGGGAATCTTCTCTCTGCACCAGCGCAGAAAACCTTATTTCTCTTCCTGAGCCTTCAGCTTAGAAAGTTCTTCTTCCTCCAGCTGGCGATACGCCACCTTACCAACCAGAGTCTTGGGCATATCCTCCTTGAACTCGATGTCATACGGCATGGCGTACTTCGCCACATTCTTGCGGCAGTAGGCCATGAGCACCTGCTTGGTCTCCTCGGTCGCGGGCACGCCCTGCGCAAGCTTGACGAACGCCTTGACCTTCTGCATCTTGTAGGGATCGGGCACGCCGATCACGCAGCTCATCTGCACGTACTCGTGCGCGTCGAGGATATTTTCGATCTGGCCGGGATAGACATTGTAGCCGGACGAAATGATCATGCGCTTGGCACGGCCGCGGAAGTAGATAAAGCCCTGTTCATCCATCACGCCCAGGTCGCCCGTGTAGACCCACGTCAGGCCGTCGGCGTGCGTGCGAAGCGTCTGCGCCGTCTCCTCGGGATTGTTCATGTACTCCTTCATCACGGTCGGGCCCGCGAGCAGGATCTCGCCCTCCTGCCCGTAGGGAACCTCCCGGTCAGTGTCCGGCTCGACGATCTTGATGTAGGTATCCGGGAACGGCAGGCCGATGGAGCCCTCCTTGAACATGTGCGGCGGTGTCAGGCAGCAGGCCGTGACCGTCTCGGTCGTGCCGTAGCCCTCGCGCACCTGAATGGACGCCTTGTGGTCATAGAGGAACTTGTCGAACTTCTTCTTCAGCTCGATCGACAGGCTGTCGCCGCCGGAGAATACGCCCTTGAGCGAGCTGAGGTTCGCCCCGTCCATGCTCGGCAGGCGCAGCAGCGCTTCGTAAAGCGTCGGCACGCCGGCGATGAAGTTGCACTTGTACTTCACGATCTGCTTGGCGTAGCTCTTGGCCGTAAAGCGCGGGATCAGGATGCAGCGTCCGCCCTGCGAGAGCATCGTGTGCACGCACACGCCGAGGCCGAAGCCGTGGAACAGCGGCATCGCCGCGAGCATGCGGTCGCCGGGGCGGAACATCGGGTTCGCCGCGATGACCTGCTGGCCGAGGGCGTTGAAATTCTTGTTCGTCAGCACGATGCCCTTTGTTGTGCCGGTCGTACCGCCGGAATAGAGGATCACAGCGGGGTCCGCGCCCTCGCGCTTGACCTTATAGGTCTTATAGTAGCAGGAGTGGGAGAGCTTCATGAAGTCCTTCCACATGATGACCGGCGCATCCTCGGGAATCTTCTCGATCTTGCGTCCCTCGGTCAGCATATAGCCCGCCTTGATCGTCGGGGACAGCGCGTCGCGCACGCTTGCAATGATCATGTTCACGACCTTCGTGCGCTCGCGCACCTTTTCAAACTTGTTGTAGAACTGGTCGAGCGTCACCGCCGCCACGCTTTCCGAGGCGTTCAGGTAAAACTCGATCTCCTTCTCTGCCGACAGCGGATGGATCATGTTCGCAATGCCGCCGACGAGGTTGACGGCGTAGAACATATAGATGGCCTGCGGGCAGTTCGGCATGGCAATGGTCACCTTGTCACCCTCGCGCACGCCGATGGTCTTGAGCGCCTTGGCACACTGCTCGATCTCGCGGATCATCTGGCGGTAGGTCGTCGACTTTCCCATGAACGTAAAAGCGATGTTGCCCGGATATTTCTTAGCGATCTGCTCCACGGCCTCGAACATCGAACCGTCGAAATACTCAAGGTGCATCGGCACCTCGCCCATGTAATCCTTCCAGGGCGTTCTGACAATGGAATCACTCATATTCTACTTCCTCCGATAGCGGTCGTTCCAAAAGGGTAGGGTGTTCTAACAGATATTTGAAAAGGCGCACGCTCTTTGCGTAATAGTAGCCGTCGGCAATGCGCTCATCCACGGTGAGGCCGAGGTCGACCGTCTCCTGCATTTCGACAAGGCCGTGCTCGTCGTACAGCGGCGTCCACTTCTTTTCGCCGATGATGCAGAACAGCGAGCTCGTGCCCCAGTTCGTCAGGTGGTGGTAGCCGCTTTTGAGATGAATGGAACCGAGGTTGGAGATGAACACCGAACTGTAGTTCGGGTCCTTGCCGATCAGGAAATCGGGGCACCAGCCGTGCTTGTCGAGCCAGCGGATAAATCGCACCGCCGCCTTGGACAAAAAGCGCGGCAGGCTGTTGAGCACATTCATGCTGTTGTCGGTCGTGTTGACCTTCTTCTGCTCGCGGCAGGCCGCAACCTCCTGGTGGATCTCCTCGTGGATCGTTTCGATGGTGCTCTCAGGCTTTATCTCCAGCAGAGCCATGGCCTCTTCGCTGCCGTCGGCAAACTCCTTTTTGATGACAAAGCCCGCTGTCACCTTATTGCGCTGATAGTAGTTTTCATTCGCGTAAAAGCGGTTGAGCTTCGGCCGTAAAATGACCGTCTTAACGAGCGCCGTCAGGATCACGTGGAAAAACGTGTACTTGAACGGAATGCCCTCATAGTTTTTCGTCGCAATGTAGTCCTTGATGGGCTCTAAATTCACGCGCTCTGCGATATACGCCTCGTTGTCCGCGCGGTTGGGATAGATGATGCCCATGATAAAGTGCAGCGAATCCACATCCCGCAGCAGTGTTGCGTCGCGCCGGTCGCCCCAGCGTCTTTTCTGTTCTGCCATAAAACCTTCTTCCTTTTCTTTCGGTTTTGCTTCTTTTCCCCCACCCTTCCACAAGTGGGACCCCTCTTTAGGGAATAAACCGCTCAAAAATGGCGATCGCGCCCTCGCGCTCCGCCGTCTCCAAGTCTTCTTTCGACCGGATGGTCCAGTAAACGCCCTGCGCGCCGTAGAGCTTACGGCATAAACGCGGCGCCCAGTTTTTCTTATCTTCAAATTTGTAGGCGACAAAATCCGGCTGTGCCATGATGTTGCCCAGCAGGTTCGTCGTCGCAAACGCCATCGGCAGGCTCAAATTGCCGCGGTCTTTCAAAAAGTCGCAGCTCAACTGCCCGCGGATGACCTCTGGCCGGTGCTTTTTCAGCCACACCACGCACCGCGGGTCGAACGACTCCACGCAGTACTTGACGTCAAACTTGTCGAGTTCCGCCATCGTGCGCTCGGTCAGCTCGGCAAAGTTGTCGCGAAAGCTCTTGACCTCCACAATGAGCGGCAGGCCCGTCCCCGCAAACAGCGCGAGCACATCCTTGAACTGCGGGATGGTCTCCTTCGTCCCGTCCAGCGCATAGTCCTTGAGTTCGTCCGCGCTCAGGTCTTCGAGGTATCCCTCGCGGCCCGTCATGCGCTTCACATCGCTGTCGTGAAACACGGCAAGCGTCCCGTCGCGCAGCAGGTGCACGTCGAGCTCCGCGCCGAAGCCCCGCGCGATTGCGCGCGAGAATGCCGGCAGCGAATTTTCGGGAATGCCCGCCTCCTTATCGTAGAGCCCGCGGTGCGCATAGCGGAATTTCCGCAGCGCCGCCATCGACTCCGTCCCGCGCCGCGCGCGCAGCAAAACCGCCCACGCGACCGCCAGAATCAGGCAAATTCCGACAACGATCCGTAAAATTTTCACTTTAGATCACTTCTTGTATTCGATTTAGTCCGCATCCATGTCCTCAAACGCCGCAAGCCCGGCCTTGGCCTCCACCTTGCAGTCGCCATGGCGCACAAAGCACATCGTCACAAAGCTGCACGCCACGAAGAACGCCGCATACGGGAACAGCATGCTGTAGCTGATGTGCTTCAAGAGCGTGCCCGCCAAAATCGGCGTCACGACCTGCGCCGCCATCGAAAACGTGTAGTAGTAGCCCGTAAACTTGCCGATATCGCTGCCCTTGCACATTTCAACGACCATCGGCAGCGAGTTGACGTTGATCGCCGCCCACGCAAGGCCGACGAGCGCAAACACGACAAACATCACGGCGTTGATGCTCTGATAATGCGTCGTCAAAAAGTACGCCGACGCAAAGCACGCCGCAAGCAGGATGACGCCGCCCTGAATGGTCTTCTTGCGTCCGATCTTCGACGCCAGCTGCCCCACGGGGATGTACGACACGATGGCCCCGCCCGTCGCGACGAGCAAACACGTCGACGCGCCGCCGAGGCCCTGCCCCATCACGCGCCCGACATACGTCGTCCACCACGTCGTCACGCCGTTGTAGCCGATATACCACAGCGCGATCGAGTTCAGCAGCATCACAAGGCTGCGCTTGACTTCTTTGGGCAGCTCCTCGCTGCCGTCCGGCTCCTCCTCCACGAGCTGCTGCTCGGGATGCTCGGCCTCGTATTCCTTCTCCGCCGCCGCGAGCTTCGGCTCGTCTGTCGTGAAGTACAGCACGATGACCGAAACCGCCATCAGCACCGACACGACGACAAAAAGCGGTTGGTAGTTCACATGCGCGGCCCCCGCCGTCTTGCTGTTCGGATACAGCACCGCCGCCACGATCAGATACGAAATGCCGCCGACCGCACCCATCAGGTTGATGATCGCGTTCGCGCGCGATCTTATGGGCTTGGGTGTCACGTCCGGCATCAGCGCCACCGCGGGCGAGCGGTAGGTCCCCATCGCCACGAGCAGCAGCCCCAGCGTGACGACGAACATCGCGAGCTTACCCGTGCTCGCGCCATTTGCGTAGCCGTTGTCAAAAAGCGGCAGCAGATTCATCAGGATCACCGCAGCCGCCGTGCCGCCGAGGATAAACGGCATCCGCCGCCCGATCTTCGTGCTCGTCCGATCACTCAGCGCGCCGAAGAACGGCAGCAAAAACAGCGCCAGCACATTGTCCGCCGCCATGATCGCGCCGGAAATGGTCTCGTCTAAGTGGAACGTGTTCGTCAAAATCAGCGGGATGATGTTGTCGTACATCTGCCAGAACGCGCAGATGGACAAAAACGCCAGCCCCACCAGCACCGTGCGCTTGTGGTCAAGCTTCATAGCCGTTCTCCTTGCAAAGAAAAGTCGATTTCCTTAGAATCACAGTAGAATATCATGTTTTCGCCGAAATAGCAAGCGCCCGTCGCCCGCCGCTCTGTCAAATCCCTGTAAAATGCCAATATTCCTTGCCTTTTCGTCCCGTTTTCGCTATAATGGAACAAAAATTGCGAAAAAGGAGCCCCCATGCTGTTTTGGAAGAAGAAAACGCCCCCGCTCGTCCAGTCCTCCGCCTCCGCGTGGCGCGAGCAGTGGCGCGCGATCGTCCCGCCCGAGTGCCGCAACGTCCCCGTCACCGTCGGCGATAAGACCGTCACCGCCTACGTGCAGATCAACCATTTCGTGATGATGCTCCAGGACGGCTTACTCATGGAGGAGCACTTTTTCGACGTCTGCTCCCACTTCCAGCGCGCGGGCTACCATGTCATCTGGCTCATGCGCTGCACGCAGGACATCGAAAACGGCTATTTGAAGCTCAAAAAGCAGCGCGGCGACAAATGCCTCTGGAAGTGGCGCAAGCCCACGACGAACTTCGGCCGCTGGACATCCGACAACCACTGCGTGACCATCCTCCTCCAATATAAGCCCGCGCCCGACGGCCCGCTCGAGCACTGCACCGAGCACATTTTGCAGCGCGTCCAGTGGGCGGAGAGCTCGGACAACGCGCAGATGGTCCCCTCGCGCACGGAATTCGCCACCGTCGGCGTCCCCGGCACCCCCGCCGAGCTTGCCAACTGGCTCCGCGGCGGCTTTATGTCGGGCGATTTGTAAAATTTATCTGCATATTTAGTCATAATTTGACTTGCGAAATCAGTCATAATCTCAGTTATTTAGGGTTATTTTGCTTCGTTGCACCGTTTCGCTCTGCATCTTTTTTCATATTTGCGAAACATGAAAGCACTGCTTCGGCAGTGCTTTTTTATTTCTATCATAACGGAGGATTTTGCATTGAAACGTACAACCAACTACGCTCTTCCCGACTGGGAAAAATCGGACTTCATCCAAATGTCCGAACGACCTGACGCACAAGCTCGACACCGCGCTCAAAAGCCACGACGACACACTGAACACCAAGGCAGACACCTCGGCCGTCACCGCCGTGCAGCAGGAGGTCGCAGCGGCGCGCGAGGCCAACTGCCTCTTAAAGCTCGCGGGCCCACTCGTGACGACGGCGGCCAACGCCGCGATGGAATTCGACCTCTCGCAGGTCGACATGACCAAGGTTGCGGCGCTGTTCGTCGTGTTCAGTGCGGGCGGCAGCGGAGAAATTAAATTATCCGCTAACGATACAGTCGTATCGTCAATTTGCAGCAACAATTTTTATAATAGCGCGGGTATTGCATGGTTCGTACCGATCAACGGCGGAATCTCCTGCGCTGTAACTGGCTGTACAGACAACAAAACGTCGCTAAGCGGTTTCTGTGGTACGTGCAAAACGGTTGCTTGGACAACAATTAACAAAATTATGATTAAAGGAGACTCCAACGCTGGTGCAGCGGCAATATTATTCGGTGTAAAGAAATGAAAAACAGCCCCGAGGCATTTTGCCTCGGGGCTGAAACTTTAATTAGTTTTTTGTCGCACAGCTAATTACGCGAGAATAGTGACGATACCGGAAGTAGCAACGACCGTATCGAGGGTAGCAGCAGCGGTAGAGGCCGCAGCGGCATAAACCTCATAGTTTGCAGGAGTTGCATTGCCGGGCACAGTTCTGGCATCGAAGGTCTGTGCAGCAGAACCGGCCGCATAGGAGTGGTTGGAACCAGTATCCATCACGGACCAGTTGGAAGTACCAGCCAGACGATAGTAGTAGACAACCTTAATATCGAAAGCCTTGCTACCAGTCTTGTAGGTAGCCTGAACCTGCTTTGCAGCGTTGTTGACCAGAATGAGAGAAGCAGCCTCAGTCGGGGTCTCCTGACCGTCGGTCACGGTCTTGAGAGCGTAGACGTAAGCAGCAACGCCATCCTTGTAACCGACAATAACGCGATCACCGGCGGTAACGGCCTGAGACTCGTTCGCAGTAATGCTGGTTCTGGTGGTGGTGTTAGCACCATCAGCCCAGATGGTCATGGTCACATCGAAGAACTTCGCACCAGAAGCAATGTAATCAGCAAACGTGCTGGTCTTGTCTTCCTGAGTGAGAACGAGGGAACCGCCCTTGTAGTCCTTGATGTAGCCGCGAGACCAATTCAGTTCATCGACGACCTGAGAAGCAACACCGGCAGCGGTGTGGCCATCGCCATAGGCGCCCATGAAGAGATCAACACTGCTGACCTTGTTGTCGGCACCCAGCGTGATCTTGTAGAAGCCGTCAGACTGAGCAGACTCCTTGAAGAGGTTGGGCTGAGTGGAGAAGATGGTGGTAGCCTGAGTCTCGCCAATCTTGTAGACCTCATAGGAATCTTCTTGGAAGAGGTGATGCCCAGATCCTTGGCGATGTCGCACTCGTCGACCTTGGTGGTGTAGGAGGCGTCAGCCTTAGCAACAACGAGGGTGCTCTTGTCGCCAACGTTGTAGGTCCACTTGGTGGCGGGACGGCCGAAAGAATCAGCGTCAGCCTTGCCGACGAGCTTGAAGTTCTTGTAGCCGAGAGTGCTCTCGTCGAGCTTCAGCACCTTATCAGTCACATAACCGAAAGCGGGCGTGTAGTTGACGGTGGAAGCCTCAGCGATGGCACGGAACAGCAGCTCGGCAACCAGCTCACGGGACGCAGCAGCGTTGAGGTCAACGCCCTTGATGTTCTTGAGCACGCCGAGCTGCTGCGCGGTCTGCGCAACATGGAGCGCCCAGTCAGCGCCGGAGAACTCGTTGTTCTTGTCGTAGCCAACCGCGCGGAGGATCATGGCGAGGACTTCATAGCCGGTGACCTTGCCGGACGGCTTGAAGGTGCCATCGGGATAGCCCTTGACGAGGGAGGCGTTGGCGCAGTAGCCGATGTAGCCCTGAGCCCAACCGGCACCAGCCATGTCGCTGAACTTGTTATAAGTGGCATAGAGGCCGGACTTATCGTTCTTGGCGACGTCGGCAGTGTAGATACGATAGACGATCGTAGCTACCTCAGCGCGGGTGATGTTGCCCTCGGGCTTGAAGGAACCATCCTCATAACCCTTGAACACACCCATGCCATTCAGAACGGCAACAGACTCAGCGTAATCATCGCTGATGCTCTTGTCATCCTTGAAGGCGTTGGCGCTGACGGCCAGAGACAGAGTCATGACCAGAGCCAGCACCATTGCGAGTAACTTTTTCATAGATGTTACTCTCCTTTCATAAATTTCCATCCCCTTGGAGCGCTCCGGCAGCGAAAAGCGGGCATTTTGCTGTTCGCGGGCGAAAATGAAAGTTGACCGAAAAAGTTGCAAAACATTTCGATTTTCTTGCATTTTTGGCCGTTTTGCAGGAAAACGCGCGATTTTAGTTGCTATCGCATCCCCTTAAAGATGGTTCGTTTGTCAGAAAGGAGCAAGTTTCGGCGTTTCTCGGCTTACTTACCGTGGCATGCCGATCCCGTAACTAAGTCGGGAACGCACCGTTCCCCACCCTTTCTGCACTGTCACCTTACCACAAGCAAAATTTCAAGTCAACGCTTTCGCCCCATCTGTAACACACTTGTAACAAACCGCCGCTTCTGTTACAGCTTGACATAAAACCGCAGAAAACCCCATTATCCGCCACCACATACATATAATATATAAGCACAAATATGAAAAAAGCGGCCTAAGCCGCTTTTTGTGTTCTGATGACCCGCGCAGCGGTCAGGCGGCAAGTAACAGTAGTCCGCGCCGCCGCGCGGGGAGCGAAATTTCCCTTTTCCAGCCGCGGCCCGCCGAAAAAAAGGAAAGCCCGCTCACCTGAGCGGACTTTCGCCAATATTTTTTGTACAACCCCGTACAACCGCAGTCCCCTTAGAAACAAAAAAGGCGGCTTTCGCCGCCTTTTTTGAAGTGCTTTACTGAATCTCGATCTGCTTCGCGTTCACCACCGCGCTCTTCTTCGGCATGTTCAGCTTGAGCACGCCGTCATTGTACTGCGCGGAGATATTCGCGACCTCGACGCCGCTGATGTCGAATGCGCGCTGGTAGCTGCCGTAGCTGCGCTCGCAGCGGACGTAATTGCCCTTCTTGTCCTGATCCTCGTGCTCGCTGTGGCGCTCGGCGCGAATGGTCATCGTGTCGCCGTCCACATCGACGTGGATGTCCTCTTTCTTGAAGCCCGGCAGATCAGCTTCCAGCAGGTAGCTGTCGCCCTTGTCCTGAATGTCGGTCTTAAACTCGCTCAGCCCGCGGCCCCACGAGCCGTCGCCGAAGAATGCGCGCTCCATCTGATCCCAGGGATCATAAGCCGCAACGTGGTTGTTTCTGCGTTCAAAAGGTCTCAGTTCAAACATAATACAAAGCCTCCAAATCTATTCGGGCGAGCCGCTCTTGCAGCCCGCGTGGTTTACGTTTCTTTCGTTCCCCTCGGAACAATTATGAGTATAGGCACGCCCTGTGAACAAAAATACATCTTTTGATGAACAAATCTTTAACTTTAGCACTCTTACGACGAGAGTGCTAAAAATCGTGGTGGCTGCGGACCGCTACCAAACCGCTACCCGACCTTTCGCGCCCCCAAGCCCTTGAAAAATCAGGCTTTTTCGCCCCGCCAACCCCCCGTTTCCGGCAAATCGCTACCAAACCGCTACCAGCCGCGCCCGCGAGCCCTTGCACGGCGGGCTTTTTTTGCGGCGCTAAGGGGATGCGATATCCGCTGAATTGAACGATTTTGCATTGATTCTGCTGAATTTTGCTTATTTTCTATTGTTTCTGCAACAATTTGAGGATTTGCGAATTTTGGCAGCAACCACGGGAAAGCGGGAGAGACGGCGGGTGTTCGGCCGCGAGAAGATGATGACATTATCGTCATGATCGACACCTTCCTCGCCAAGGTCACCTATGTCGCTCCCGCGGCTTATGATGCCAATGGCCACCTGCGCACCGAGGCTACCATCAAGCTCGATGTCTATGCCACCAAGAACTCCACCGCTGCTACCCCGCCCACCCTCACCAACGGCGAGGATGCGTATCCGTATGCTGTCGGCGATTACGTTCTCCTGAACGCCTTCACCAACGCTGTTAACAGCGCTACCGAGAGCGGCCTCATCAAGACCGGCGCTGACAAGTACGGCGAGATCGTTTCCAAGGCCACTTCTGTTGACGGCGCTCAGA
>ERZ773114.4485-NODE-4485-length-10472-cov-4.078621_pt1 | contig 10472 bp, 8 predicted proteins | sample MGYA00580564_ERZ773114 | MGnify/ENA primary metagenome ERZ773114 (study PRJEB29015, sample SAMEA2737836) | human gut metagenome | biome: human gut; feature: human-associated habitat; material: faeces | place: China | collected 2012 ...
GCCGCTCCTCTGGAAAGTGCCTCAATCCCAATCGCACCGCTGCCGGAAAATAAATCCAGAAAGCTTGCCTCGGGCAAATCGAACGCTATGATATTAAAGAGGGTTTCTTTTATTCTGTCCGTCGTCGGTCTGGTTGCCAGCCCTTCGATGGTTTGCAGATTATGACCCTTTGCTGCTCCTGTGATGACACGCATACTGTCTGCACCACCCAAAAAACCTGATTTTACATGATATCGTTTAGAGTATAGCAAAAAAATTTTCAGTTGACAACCAAAAAGAGAAAAAACACAGAAAAACTCACATTTCCAGACGTTTTCCGTCCAAATATCCCGCGATTCTCGCTTTCAGGGGCTGATGCTCCATCTGCTCCAGATTCCTGTCCTTCCGCAAAAGCTCTGCCGCTGCTGCCTGCGCCTCCTTCAGAATCGGCAAATCCCGACAGAGGTCTGCAATCTTCAGCTCCGGCAGACCATGCTGACGGATACCGAAAAATTCCCCCGGTCCGCGCAGCTTTAAGTCCTTCTCGGAAATGACAAAGCCATCCTCCGATTCGGTCATGGTTTTCATGCGCTCCTTCGCGACCTTTGTTTTTGTATCGCTCACCAGAATACAGTACGATTTTTCCGCACCGCGCCCAACGCGCCCGCGCAGCTGATGCAGCTGTGCCAAGCCGAACCGCTCCGCATTTTCAATCAGCATAATGGTTGCATTCGGCACATTGATGCCGACCTCAACGACTGTTGTGGATACAAGAACATCAATCTCTCCTGCCGCAAAGCTGTCCATGATTGTCTGCTTTTCCTTCGCCTTCATTTTTCCATGCACACAGGCAACGCGGCAATGCGGTAGTTCCTCTGTCAGCTCCGCGGTATACTCCAGAACAGACTGCACCTCTAATTTCTCATTTTCCGCAATCATCGGGCAGATGACATATGCCTGTCTGCCTGCGGCAACGTGCTTTTCGATAAAGGCATAAATCCGCGGATGATATCTGCTGTCTACCGCCGAGGTATCAATTTTCTGTCTGCCGGGCGGCAGCTCATCAATAATAGAAATATCCAAATCGCCATATAGAATCAGTGCCAGGGTGCGTGGAATCGGCGTTGCCGTCATGACAAGGGTATGCACATTTTCGCCCTTTTCTGCCAACGTGCTTCTCTGGCGGACACCAAAGCGATGCTGTTCATCCGTGATTGCCAAGCCAAGCCGCTGAAATGCCACACCCTTTTGAATCACGGCATGGGTGCCAATCACCATCTGCGCCGTACCATCAGCGACCTGCGCCAGACGTTCCCGTTTTTCCTTCGCCGTCAGGCTGCCCGTCAGCAAAACAACCGTAATCCCTGCCGGCTCCAGCAGATCACGGAAGGATGCCGCATGCTGCCTTGCCAGAACCTCTGTCGGTGCCATCATTGCCCCCTGATAACCATTGAATGCCGCATTCATCAGTGCAAGCACTGCAACGATCGTCTTACCGGATCCCACATCTCCCTGCACCAGTCTGGACATCAGGGCCTGGCCGCTTAAATCCCTCTCAATCTCATGCCACACATTCAACTGCGCCTTTGTCAGATCATAGGGCAGACTTTCAATAATCTGCTCTGTCGTCCACACCGGATGCATGGGAAACGCATTCGGTGCTTCCTCCGTCTTCTCCTTCAAAGACTGCACAGCAAGAATAAAAAGAAGAAACTCGTCAAACACCAACCTTCTCCTTGCAGCTAACAGCTCCTGCATATTTTTGGGAAAATGAATCGCAGGAATCGCAAAATTCCTGTCTGCCAGGTGATACCTCTCCTTATACTCATCTGCCAGATACTCTGCCTGAAGCTTCTGCTCATCAAGCACTTGATGGATCAGCTTCACGATCGTCTTATTAGAAAGCCCCGCAGTCAGTCCATAAATCGGCTGAAGACTGTGCAGAATCTCTTCATAAGCCGCAGGCGTAAAAATCTCAGGGTGCTCCATCTGCAGCTTCCCCTGCTTCCTGACGACACGCCCCCGCAGAACAAACCTGCTGCCTTTCCTGACTGCAGAGCGCAGATACGGTGCATTAAACCACGTAACAGAAATTTTCCCCGTAAGATCTGCCACAGTGGTCGTGATCACCTGAAGATTCCGCACCTGATTCACATACACACCCGTTATAACCGCCACAGAAATCGCCACAACAGCTCCCTCTTCCAGAGACTGGATCTCAACAGGCTCCTCATACGCATCATAATTACGTGGATAATAACTCAGAAGAGATTCCATATCCGTAACTCCTATTTTCGCAAATAACTTTTCCGTTTTCTCCCCCACGCCCTTCAAAGTACGCAAAGATGTTGACATATACCACCGATTCCTTTCTACTACAATATAATTATGAATATCCCTTACAGCCAGTAAAAATTATCTATCTTATCCCTGCAAAAAATAACCAAATCAAGCAACCCTCATTCTTCAATCACAATAATCTGCCGACAATAAACTTCCACTATCCAAATCTCAGGCAGGAAAATATTTGTGTCAGGATGCATTTGCAGGTATCTTAGAGATTCTTAGGCGAAAAAAATCTGCGTTATGAGCCGGCTGCATCACTGTCTGAGCGAAGTTTGCAACGGAGCGAGTTTGACAAGACGGCTCATGCTTTTAGCAGATTTTTTTCACCTTAGAATCTCTTAGATGCCGAAACCGCATCCTGACACAAATATTTTCCTGCCGTCCCCTTTTATAATACGAAAACGGATATACCCACCCTCAACAATGGCCTATACCCGTTTTCATCACATGAACTATTCGTTTATCTCTCTCAAAAACTCTATTATCCTACTCTACAGAAATAACATAATAATAAATCGGCTGTCCACCCGCATTCAGTTCCACATCACAATCCGGATAAGCCTCCTCCAGAGCCGTTGCCAGCTCCTCAGCTTCAGCCTCCTCAGTATCAGCACCATAATAAATACTGATCACCTCAGACTCATCATCCACCATCTGGGCAACTGTCTCCTTGGCAACTTCCATGCGGTCCTTGCCAACAGCCAGAATTCCATGATCACCGATACCCATCATATCACCCTCATGGATCTCCTTATCATCAATCCTTGTATCACGCACAGCATACGTGATCTGTCCGGTCTTCACATGTTCGATTGCCTGAAGCATAGCCTCAGTATTCTCCGCACTGTTCTTCTCGGGCACATAACTGATCATGGCAGTAATTCCCTGCGGAATGGTCTTAGTCGGCACAACCACGATCTCTTTATCCTCAGTAAGATCCCTTGCCTGGTTTGCAGCAAGAACAATATTCTTATTGTTCGGGAAAATATAAATAGTCTTTGCATTTACTTTTGCAATGGCATTGAGCATATCCTCTGTACTCGGGTTCATCGTCTGACCGCCCTCGATCAGGTAATCCACACCCAGTTCCTTAAAGATCTCTGTCATTCCCTTTCCCACAGATACTGAAATAAAGCCTACTTCCTTCGGCGGCTGTGCTGCTTCTTCTTTTTCTTCCTGTTCTGCCTGCTCTTTCGCCATTTTCTCGGCATCCTTTATAAGCTTCTCCTGATGCTCCTCACGCATATTGTCGATCTTCATACGTGAAAGTGCACCAAAGGTAAGGGCTTTCTCAATAGCCTGTCCGGGATGATTGGTATGAACATGAACCTTCACAATCTCGTCATCTGCAACAAGCACAATAGAATCACCAAGGGACATCAGGAATTTCTTAAATTCATGCTCTGTCTCCTCGGACATCGGCTGGTTCAGAAGAATAATAAACTCTGTACAATAACCAAATTTAATATCAGCCTCTGTCTGTGCATCGATCTTAGTCACAGCAGGACCTTTTGCCTTGTCAAACTGTGTATAATCAATCTCCTTGCCAAGGAAACCATCATATGCACCATGGTATACTTCCAGAAGTCCCTGTCCACCGGAATCCACTACTCCTGCTTCTTTCAGAACCGGCAGCATCTCCGGTGTCTTTGCCAGAGTTTCCTCCGCATGAGCGATCACGCTCTGGAAAAATGTATCCAGATCCTCTGCTGTCTCCGCAAGCTCTACAGCCTTGGCAGCAGCCTCTCTTGCAACAGTAAGGATTGTTCCTTCCTTCGGTTTCATGACTGCCTTATATGCAGTCTCCACACCTTTTTCCATGGCTGCCGCGATATCAATGGCATCCAGTTCCTTACTGTTCTTAACACTTCTGGTAAAACCACGCAGAAGCTGAGAAAGAATAACACCTGAGTTACCTCTTGCACCGCGCAGAGAACCGGAAGAAATCGCCTTGGCCAGTGACTCCATGTCAGGCTCTCCCAGAGAACCTACTTCTGCTGCTGCTGCCATGATCGTCATTGTCATATTGGTTCCTGTATCTCCATCCGGTACCGGAAATACGTTCAGTTCGTTGATCCATTCTTTTTTAGCTTCCAGATTCTTGGCTCCTGCAAGAAACATCCTGGAAAGTATTCTGGCATCTATGGTTTTGTTATTCACCACAAGTTCCTCCTCTATCCTAATCAATTGCGCGTACACCTTCTACATAAATATCGATCTTATCAATCTCCATTCCTGTAAAGGCCTCGACTTTATATTTGACATTGCTGACAAGGTTGTCTGCAATTGTACTTATATTCACGCCATATGCCACAATAACATGGAAATTCAGGCGGATTTTATTGTCCTCTGTAATTCTGACGCTGATGCCATGTTTCAGGCTGTTCTTTCCAAGAAGCTTTACCAGTCCGTCCTTCATACTGACTGCAGCCATGCCTACGATACCAAAACATTCTACAGCAACGCTTCCTGCGTAGGTTGCGATTACATCTGTGTCAATTATGATCTGACCTAATCCGGAATCTATACGTCCATTCATATGGTTACCTCCAATGCTCATTATTGTATGTAAGTGTATTATAACCTCTTTTCACAGAAAAAGAAATATAATTTTTGAGTTTTTTCCTTTTTTTGCTTGCAAAAGCACAATTCATCTGTTACAATGTAATCTGTTGAACACAAGGTTACTGTTCAGACGCTATGCACACAGCACGACAGTAACAATAAAGCGTCAAGGAGGTGCTATCATGGCTAAATGTGCAATCTGTGAGAAAGCTGCTCATTTCGGAAATAATGTAAGTCATTCACATAGAAGATCCAATAAAATGTGGAAATCTAACGTAAAATCCGTTAAAATCAAGACTGCTGAGGGTGGAGCTAGAAAGACATATGTATGTACTTCTTGCTTAAGATCCGGTAAAGTAGAAAGAGCATAATAACACCATTACCCCTGTTGTAACAGGGGTATTTTTTTGCAAAAAAGACTGTCCCTCTGTTCAGATATTCTTTACCGAATATTCTGCCTGAGCTGACAGTCTTTTTTTATTTCATATGTCAAACGGGATATTCGCAATCTTCTGTAAAGTTAATGACAGAAAAGATGATATCCCAACAACAGGAAAACTCCGGCCGAAACCACCAGAACCACATTTTCTGCGATCAGCATCCCGATTATCATCCCAATCCCTATGAAAAACAGCATAAAGCCGAACAGCTTTTCCAATTCTTCTGCACCTTTTTCATCGGTTTGCTATAGTCTATGCAAAAATTATTTTTCTGATTCGCCGACAGATTCTTCGTCACCTTTTCCGGAGGTAAAACGGTCTACAAAATCCGGAACCATATCAAGGATCTTGGTGAGACCATCCTGATTTTTCACATTGACCAGCTTTGTTGTTCCATTCTGGATCACAAGCACTGCACAGGGAGTCATCTTTCCTGCCATTCCGCCGCCGCCGTTATCCTTCTTCTCTCCGGAAAAAGCACCGGCACCTACACCGAAAGATACATCCATCAGAGGAAGAATGATCGTATCGCCTACATGGATTGCCTCTCCTACCACTGTTTTCGCAGAAATAAAACTGTCCATTCCCTTGAATAATGAATTTACGGTTTCTTTAAAATTGTTTTCATTTGCCATGGTCATGCCCTCCTGGTTTTCCAACGTTTTATAACGTATTTTATATTTTTATTGAAATAAATACTCACTGCTGCCCGCACAGGAACAAATCCGTAGATCCTGCCTTTTGCCCTGATGTTTCCATACAGATAATTCTCACTGTCAAAACGGGGATTGATCTGTATACAGTTTTTGTGAAATGGAATTGTCATCCCAAGTACAGCAAGTGCCGCACCTGTCAGCGCCGGATCTTCAAAAGAAAAAGTAACCTGCCCTTCTATCCTTGTAGGAAAAATATGCTTAAGCAAAAATTTTCCATGTTTCCATACAAGCTTTCTGGCAGCTGTCACTCTGGGATGTTCTATAAACGCCTTCCACCAGGACACATTCTTCTTAATCTTCCCGAATGTCCTGCGGATATTTTGCAGTTTTGTACGAATCAACTGAAATATATTTCGGATCCGGTCATAGATCCTTTTTATAAAAAACTGCCTCTTCTTTAGACTATTCCGATCTGTATCATCTGCATTCAGTTCCTGCTGTCCGGATATCTGACTGTTTCTGATCCTCTCTGTATCAGCAGATGTATCTGAAGCTGAATTTCTGTCTGTTTTCAGATCCTCAGTCTCCATATTCTCTGATTTCGGGTGATCAACCACTGATTTTTTATGCTCTTCTTCCCTGTTTCCGTCTGTGCCGGATACAGATACCTTTTCTGCGCCGGATTTCTCCGGATTTTTCCCGGATTTCTTTGTTACAGCCCTCTTCTCCTGCCGTTTTTTCAACAACTTGTCTACGGGAATTCCAAACAGATGAAAGGATATCTCCATCTGCTGATCTTTCCATTCCGCTCTCAGCGAAATCCCATGAAACAGCCAGCTTACGATACCCTCTCCCTCTGTCTGTTTCCAGCCACCTTCTGCCTTGACAGCTGATGCCTTATATCTTACAGGACAGAACAGTACAAGAAGAACTGCCAGTAAAAGAAGGCCCAGCAGAATTCCCAGGATGATCAGTATAAATTTAAGGATCAGCCATAAAATATGTAACATATTCTCACCTGTTTTCTATATATTCAGCTGTTGCGAAGGTTCCCGTTTCCCTGTACATTTCATCGATCAGACTTCGCACCATCTCCAGGGCTTCCTCTTTGCCCTTCGCCATTCCTATGATCTTCGGACAGATTCCATAAAAGCTCTTCTGTATCAGCATTGCTGCAGGAATAATATCCATCAGATTCACAGGATTCTCTGACAGAGTAAGGAGATAAATGCCCAGAACCGGTTTTCCGCTGTTCAGTTTCTTTTTTATCTCCTCAGGATCCTTTACAGATTCCCCTGCAAGAAAATTCTCCTGCCATTTCAGCATCTTACACCCTCTCCCGTTTCTATAACACTTCAGTTACAGTATTTCCATTTTCTCCAAAATTTAAACCGGGCTGCGTTGCAAAAAAACACAGCCCTGTTCTCTCGTTAATAATACTTATGCTGTTTTCCCCAGAGTCCATTGCTTCTCATCTCCAGATATTCCTGATAAGCACGCTCTACGATCTGCTTCTCGTTTGAAAACCTCAGCAGATGATAGATCTCATGAAATTTATAATATCCGGAATCTACAAAAAACTCCTCTCTCTGGGGCTTACTATGATAATTATCCGCAGTCATAAGATACCAGTGTACCTCTTTGAAAACCACGTCCTCCGGAACGGTAAAGTTATATTGGCTCTTTCCGATGTATTTCACAATGGTCGCACGCACTCCAGCCTCTTCCATCACTTCCCGCAATGCTGTCTGTTCATGCGTTTCGCCTGGTTCCACTGTTCCTTTCGGCAATACCCAGCCCTCATAACGGTTCCTGTAAGATTTATACAAAGTAAGAATCTTACCCCGATGAATTACCACACCGCCACAGCTCGTTGCTTCTATCATAATGCAATCCCTCCTGTTTTGCGTGGTATTATAAACTGAGTATAGTATATCTCTTTTTTTCCAAACCCGCAAGCTATAAATATCATTTCATAACATATTACCGATTAATTAGTTACTGTTCACTCCGTTCACAGTAACGTAGCCAAAATTCATTCCAGATTGCCTGCAACATGGAATTTATTATTGCTTATCATAATAATACGCATCAAATATCTGCTCTGCGATGGGCACTGCTGCTTCACTTCCGGTACCGCCATTCTCAACAATGATCGCAACTACCAGATCCGGATCATCCACGTTGGAATAACCGATAAACCAGGAATGACTGGAACCATTCTCATCAAATTCCGCTGATCCGGTCTTGCCTGCCACTGTATATCCTCTTCCGTTCAGAGCCGATGCGGTTCCGTTTTCCACAACACCTTTCATAAGCTTTCCAAGGATATTCGCCTCATTTGTTGTCATCAGACGTTTATAGCTCTCCGGCTCTGTTGTCTTCACTGTCTCTCCGTCTGAACTTACAACAGAATCAATGAGATAAGGCTTCATGAGCTCCCCGCCATTGGCGATCGCACTGGTAATCAGCGCCATATGCATAGGTGATACCAACGTATTACCCTGTCCGATGGCAGTCTGCATAACCTCTGCAACAGAAGATTTTCCATTTAATGTAAAAGTACTCTTTTTATAGGAAGAAAGCGGAAGACTCTTATTAAAAAGAAGATCCTCGGCTGTTTTTTTCAGAGAACTGCCTCCGAGCATGGTTCCGATCTCTGCAAATGCACTGTTACAGGAATTGGCAAAAGCACTGTAAAAATCTTCCTGTCCATGAACAGTTCCGCCATAGCACCTGATCGTGTGATCTTCTCTGGTAATACTTCCCTCACAGAGATAGGAAAATCCCTCCAGACTGCCCTTGGTTCTGAAATAGTCCAGGGCAGTTACCACCTTAAATGTAGATCCCGGAGGATAGGCTCCGTTTGTAGCTCTGTTCAACAGACTGCTGTCATTGGAATCATTTACCAGTGTGTCCCAGTTCTGGGAAATAGTATTCGGGTCAAAGTCCGGTCTGCTCATTTCCACCAGAATCTTACCTGTAGAGGGTTCTATGGCAACAACCGCCCCTCTCCTGTCACCAAGTGCATTATAGGCAGTTGACTGAAGATCTGCGTTTAACGTCGTGATCACAGAATCACCCGTATTTTTCTGATTCTTAAACTCATTTTTCATCTGGTTCAGGAAAAATTCATGAGAAGTCAGAAGCTGGAAGTTCGCCTCTGATTCCAGTCCGCTTTTTCCATTAGTGTCATATCCGACTACATGAGCGAACATATTTGCATAGGGATAAGTACGTTCCTCTGTTCCGTCTTCGTAAACATTGGTCTGGGCAAGCACCTGCCCATCTGCAGATATGATCTTACCTCTTACAACCCTGTCTGAAAAAGTATCCTGCCTTGTATTATAGGGACTATTGATAAAATCATCGCTCTTTGCATAATTAAAGTAGATCAGATATCCGATCATACTGACAAAGATCAGCACAAAAAAGCAGGATACCAGTGTATACTCTCTGTTACGGGGCCTTCTCTTTTCAGAAATCTCCCGGGCTTTGCGCTTCTGGCGCTTCTTCAACTCTCTGCGCCGTTCCTTTTCTTCGATATCTCTCAATTTCTTCGTCCTCATCTTCTCTCAAAATATACAATCCCTGAATGATCGCCAGCATCAGTACTGTACACGCGACAGAACTTCCTCCATAGCTGACCAGAGGAAGAGTTACACCTGTCATAGGGATAAATTTCGTTGCTCCGCCAATTGTCAGAAATACCTGAAATGCATATTCCGTACCAAGTCCAAGTGCGATCAGTTTGTAGAATGGTTTCTTAATCTTAAGCGCAATATTTACGATCATCAAAAAGAAACTCATACATACCAGGATCAGGCAGATTGCAAAAATCCCACCCAGTTCCTCACAGATTGCACTGAATATAAAGTCATTCTTGACAACAGGGATCTTCTCAGGCGAACCCTGACACAATCCCATTCCAAACCATCCGCCGGTTCCAATGGCAAACAGTGACTGGACGATCTGGTATCCTTCATTCTGATATACCGCCATGGGATCCTTCCAGGCTGTCACTCTCTGACGCACATGGCCAAACAGATGATATGCGACAACTGCCCCTGCAGATCCGCCTGCAAGACCAAGTGCCAGATATCCCACATTTCTGGATGCCACATAAATCATCACAAGATATGCCGCAAAGAAGATCACTGCACTTCCAAGGTCCTTTGAGAGAACCAGAATACCCACGTGAAGTGCTGCAACGACTGTAACCTGAACGATTGCCTTGAAACTGGTATCTCTGGATAGAAAAGATGCCATAAAGAACACAAAAGTAATCTTGATCGCTTCGGATGGCTGTACACCCAGCAGTGAAAGTTTAGCTCCATAACTCGTTCTTGCAAGAGCAAAGACTGCAGCAAGAAGAATAATACCGATTCCGGCATATACCCATGTAAGTCTGCGAAGAAAACGCATCTTCCGGATCATGACAGGAATGACCAGAGCAATAGCACTGACGCCGGCTGCGATCAGAAGT
>ERZ773114.4487-NODE-4487-length-10467-cov-3.324529_pt1 | contig 10467 bp, 7 predicted proteins | sample MGYA00580564_ERZ773114 | MGnify/ENA primary metagenome ERZ773114 (study PRJEB29015, sample SAMEA2737836) | human gut metagenome | biome: human gut; feature: human-associated habitat; material: faeces | place: China | collected 2012 ...
GTCGTCCCGGTTTCGGTCCCGGCGGTCCGGGCCCGCACGGCGGTCCCCACGGAGGACCGCAGGGCAGACCGCCCTGGCATTGAGCGCTGAAGCTCAGGAGCCCCGTGCACGTCCTTCGCGACGGCGCGGGGCTTTCCCTTGGGGCGCACGCATTGGGAGAGACAAATGCCCGCGGGACGCGTTCCTGTGCTACCTTGTTTTCTATCCCGCTTTCATTTCGTCGCCCCGCACAAGGAGGTTTTGAGGTCGTCCATGCTCGTCAAGGAAAGTCTGAAGCTGCACAGCGCCGAACAGCTCGAAATCAAGCAGGAAATCGAGATCGATCCGGAAGTCTCGAAGAGCCGCTACAGCGTCGAGAGCTACTTCTTCTTTCCGGCGGCGCTCTACATCAACAAGGAAACGTATTCGGAGGCGGACTTTCGTCGTCCGCTCAAGAGCTACGTGCGCCTGCGGCTCCCGAAGTTTCCGCTCGCCGACTTCATGGAAGGGGGAGAAGAGTACCTGCGGCTCAAGAATTTTCTGAACGAACCGACGGGCTCGATCGAACTGAGAACGTCGGCGCTCAAGCGCTATGCGCTCCTCATCAAAGGTTCCTTCAAACGCCGCATCAAGACGCTCCTCGAATCGGGGACGGAAGAGGATGTGACGGCTCTGGTCGAAGAACTGCGCCGCGTGATCGCGGCGAGTCGTCCGCTTCTTTTGTCGGCGGCCGATCTGCAGGAACCCGCGCTCGCCGTGACGGCCCGCGCCGCGGACGAATATCTCGCGACCATTCTCGAATATCACGGCAAACGCCTTCTCACGCGCTTTGACGGCGGTCTCAAGGCCTTTCTCACCGAAAACGCGCTCTACCGCGAAAAGACCTATCCGGAAAGCGCTTCGTGGCAGCCCCGGGAAGACGTGCTCTACCGCTGGCGCTCGCTCAAGAAGTTCATTTCGAGCCAGCTCTTTCTCACGGTGAAGATGCGCGAAGGAAATCCGTGGCTTTTGCAGTCGCTCTACGGGATCGCCGCCGCGGTCTCCATGATTTTCGCGACGGTCGTGGCGTTTCTCTGGCAGGGAAAGTACGGAGCGCTCTCCTGGAACCTCTTTCTCGCGCTTGTCATCGCCTACATCTTCAAGGACCGTCTGAAGGACTGGATGCGAACGCGTCTGGCAAAGCTCTTTCGGCGCTGGCTTCCGTCGCGGCGTCAGCTCATCTACGCCAACGACGGGCGCATGGTGGGCGTCTGCCGCGAATCGTTTGAATTCGTCAAGCGCGCCGAAGTGCCGCCCGAAATTCTGGCGTTGCGCACGAAGGCCCACTACGTGCCGTTCGCGCAGGAGGAGACCGAGACGATCTTCCTCTACCGCAAGGACGTGGAACTCAAGAACGAGTGGATTCACTCCTACGAGAACCGCTCGTCGCTCTACGACATCACGCGCCTCGGCGTAATGCCCTGGACGAGCAACATCGATCAGCAGTTCGAGGAGCTGCCGTTTGCCGACGAAGACGACGAACGCGCGCACGGCCCCGTCGCGAAGCTCTATCACGTCTATCTCGTGCGCAGAATCCGCGTGGAGAATCCCAAGCACGAGCGCTTCGAAGTGACGCGCCTCGTCCTCAAACACGACGGACTCTTCTTGCTCGAAAGAGTGCTCGCGGGCGAAAAGAGCTGAGCGCCTTCCGGCGCCGTTTCGGTCCGTTTTGGCGGGCAGAAGAGTGAAATTCGGGGACGCGAGACTTTGCGTATTGTGCAACTTTGCTGTTTGTACCTATTACGGTGCTGAGTGTTGAGTGCCTACACTTCTTAACGGTAATTTTTTTAGAAAACCAAAAAAGGAGAACGCTCATGCGCATGCAGTGGAAACTCGCCGCCGGCGCGGTCATCACGGCCCTGGCCTTCGGCGTGCAGGCCGAAAGCTTCGACGTGGTCGTCATCGGCTCGGGCGGCGCCGGTCTGTCGGCGGGCATTATGGCCAAGGAAGCGGGTGCCAAGACCGTGGTGCTCGAAAAGCAGGCCTATCTCGGCGGCAACACCAACTTCGCCTCGGGCGGGATGAATGCGGCCGGCACCAAGCAGCAGTTGGCCGCGGGCGTCACGAACGACAGTCCGGAAATCTTCTTCCGGGACACGATGAAGGGCGGGCACAACCTCAACAACCCGGCTCTTCTCAAGGTGTTTACCGAAAACGCTAAGTATTCCGAAGAGTGGCTCCTCGACCTCGGCGCCGACTTTTGCTTCCGCAAGGGGCGCGGCGGCGGTCAGTCGGTCGCGCGCAGTCACGGTCCCTGCGACGGCTCGCCCGTCGGTCCCGAAGTTCTGCGCGTTCTGCTCAAGAAGGCCGATTCCATCGGACTCGACATCCGCAAGCAGAATCAGGTCGTCGAAATCGGGATGAAGGACGGAAAGATTTCGTCCGTCAAGGTGAAGACCCCGAAGGGCGTCGAAACGCTGGACGCCAAGGCCGTCGTGCTCGCGACGGGCGGCTTCGGTGCGAATCTCGACATGGTGACGAAGTACCGTCCGGAATTGAAGGGCTTCTCCACGACGAATCATCCCGGCGCCCAGGGTGAGGGCCTCGAACTCGCGGCGAAGCTCGGCGCGGGCTTCACCGACATCGAACAGATTCAGATCCATCCGACCGTCGTCAAGAAGGACGGGCATCTCATTTCCGAATCGATGCGCTCTCGCGGCGGCATTCTGCTCAATCACGACGGCAACCGCTTCTGCAACGAGCTTCTGACGCGCGACGTGGTCTCGCAGCACGTGCTCGCGCAAAAGGGCGGTGAAGCTTTCCTCGTTTACGACCAGAGCATCTTCGACTCGAACAAGCTCTCGCGCGGCTACTACGAGCACGGCTACTCCGTCAAGGGCGACACGCTCGAAGACCTCGCCAAGAAGCTCGACATGCCCGTCGAAAACGTCAAGAAGACCTTCGAAGCCTATTGGGAAGCCCACAAGACGGGCGTCGACAAGGCCTTCGGTCGTCCCGAAATGGTGATCGCGCTCGACAAGGGACCGTGGTACGCGGCCAAGATCACGCCGGGAATCCATCACACGATGGGCGGCGTCACGATCGACCCCGAAACTCACGTTCTCACGAAGGACGGCAAGGTGATTCAGGGGCTCTTCGCCGCGGGTGAAGTGACGGGCGGCGTGCACGGCGGCAACCGCATCGGCGGGAACGCCGTGACCGACATCGTCACCTTCGGACGCATCGCCGGCACGAACGCGGCGGCCTACGCGAAGACCGTGAAGTAACCTCGGCTCTCGTTTTGTCAAATGCGGCGCGGATTTCCTGCGGGAACCGCGCCGCTTCCATTTTCAGAAGTCTCCGAAAACTTTCGACCTTGGCGATAATGTTCGTCGGACGAAGAGGTTGTTCCGAAAACCGAACGAACCTCCCGCACAACCGACGGATTCGCAGCGGAGAAGATCGTGGCCAAAGAGATCGAACGAAAGTTTTTGGTGAAGGGCGACGCCTGGCGCAAACTCGCCGAGGGTGTCAGTTATCGGCAGGGTTACCTCAACAGTCAAAAGGAGCGCACCGTCCGCATCCGCACGGTGGGCGAGAAGGCTTTTCTCACCGTGAAGGGACCGACCCGGGGCGTCACGCGCACGGAGTTCGAGTACGAGATCCCCTATGACGATTGCCTGGCGATGCTGGACGAGCTCGCCGAAAAGCCGATCGTCGAGAAGAAGCGCTACCGCATTCCCGCGGGACCCTACGTTTGGGAGGTGGATGAATTCTTCGGCGTCAATGCGGGCCTCGTTCTTGCCGAGATCGAACTGCCGTCGGAAGACGCCGCTTTCGATAAGCCCGAATGGATCGGAGAAGAAGTTTCGGGCGACGCCCGCTACTTCAATTCGAGCCTCGTTGCGAATCCCTATTCCACCTGGAAGAAGTAGGCAAAACCTCGGCGACCATCCGCACAAATCCCAGAGGACTTCTTTCTTCCGTACGGCGATACTCTCCTTATGCAAATCCGTAAAGGAGGGTTTCTTATGAAGTTGCTCAAACACACGGTAGCCGCCATGGTGGTTCTCACACTTGCGGGCGGCGCGCTGGCCGCGGACCAAATGCTTACGGCCGACGTCGTCGTGGTGGGCGCCGGTTCGGGCGGTCTCACGGCGGGCGTCGCCGCAACGGACGCGGGCCTCAAGACGATCGTTCTCGAAAAGAACGCTGTGATCGGTGGCGGCGGCAACTACATGGAAGGGACCTTCTTCGTGGGCTCCGCCCTGCAGAAGGCCGACAACATCGGCGTGACGCCCGAGCGCCAGTTCAAGCGCGTGATGGACTTCCATCACTGGCGCATCAACGCGAAGGCATTGAACAGCTGGCTCAAACAGACCGCGGGCGTCTACGATTGGCTCGCCGACCACGGCGTGCACTACGAAGCCGTCAAGACCGCCTTCATCGACGGCAACCGCACCTGGCACATGTACAAGGGCGGTCACGGGACCGTTCTCGTGCAGGAATTTGCAAAGCGCATCAAGGATAAGGGCGGCGAGATCATGACGAGCACGCCCGCCACCGAACTCATCATGGAAGGCGGCGTGGTGAAGGGCGTGAAGGCGAAAGCGAAGAACGGCGACACGCTCACGATCCGTGCGGATTCGACCATCATCGCGACGGGCGGTTTCTCCGACAACAAGGAAATGGTCAAGAAGTATCTGCCGTACGCGGGCTATGAAAGCGCGGGCTCGCCCGGCCGCACGGGCGACGGCGTTCAGATGCTCGAGAGCGCCGGCGCGAAGCTCGTCAACATGAACGTCTGCATGCAGGCGGGCCTTTGGTTGAAGGGCGTTCCGACCGACCTGCAGTTCGGGAAGGACGGCGTCACGAAGGCCGAATACGTGCGGCTTCTCGCCGCGCTCTTCCAGCCCTATCTCAAGACCTCTTTGAAGGGCGACCGCGTCGCGGACGAAACGCTTCCGCTCGAATACATCTCGAACGCCTTCGAAGAAGTGGGCGGCGAAGGCTTCGCAGTATTCGACGACAAGACCCGCGAAGAAATGATCAAGGAAGGGCTGCCGCGCGGCTACTTCGGCATGGTCACTCCGGGGACGAAGTTCACGAATTTCGATGAGCTCTTTGCCCGCGGCGTGAAGGACGGCTTCTGCTACAAGGCCGACACGCTCGAAGAACTCGCGAAGCTCACCGGCATGGATCCCAAGCGCCTCAAGGCGACGACGGAGCGCATGAACGAACTCGTCAAGCTCGGCAAGGACGAAGACTTCTACAAGGACGCGCAGTGGCTGCGCGAAGTGAAGACCGGTCCCTTCTACGCGATCAAGGGTAGCCTGCGTACTTACGCCACGACGGGCGGCGCCGACGTGAACGAGCACTTCCAACCGCTGGACAAGGACGGAAACGTCATTCAGGGGATTTACGCCATCGGTCAGGACGCGGGCGGTCTCTATTCCGACTCCTACGACATGCACATTGCCGAAGGGACGGCGAGCTCCTGGGCCATCTGCGGCGGCAAGATCGCGGTCGACCACATCGTTGCGAACCGCAAGGCAAAGTAACGAAGAACTTGGTTTCCCGTGGACGGTTCGTCCGCGAGATTCCTGTCTAACAAACGAGCCGCTTGCTTTCGGGCAGGCGGCTCGTTTTGACTCTGCGTATCCTCGGACTCAGGCAGCGGCTTACCGCGTCTTGCGGGCCTTGGGTTCGGTGAGAAGGAAGGAACTCAAGGCGCAGAGCGCGCCGATCGCGATCATTGCGATCATGACGCTCTCGATTCCGTAGGTGTCGGCGACGATCCCGAGAATCGGTGTGAAAATCCCGCCGAGGCTCGTCGAGAGTCCCATCGTGACGCCCGAGGCGAAGCCCACGTTCTTCGCAAGATAGGACTGCCCGAGCACGACGAAGGCGGCGTAGGTGCCGTTGAGCGTAAAGCTCACGACGGCGAGAAGCGGGAAGACCCACCAGACCGACGGCGCAAAGTAAATGAGCGCGAAAGCGGGCGCCATGAGAAGGTAGCCGAGCTTGCAGGCGCGAAGAAGTCCGAAGCGGTCGGTGAGCCACCCGCCCGCCAAAGTCATGAAGGCGCCGCAAAGCGAGAGGAAGGTGAGAAGCGTGCTCGAGAAGGCTTCGCTGATCCCAAACTTGTGAATGCAAAAGAGCGGAATGAAGGAGAGGATGCTCGTCGCGGCGACGCTTCGGAAAAGAATGACGAGCGAAAGGCGAGCAAAGCCCGGCCAGTCGTTTTCACCTTCCGTTTCCGTGTGCGCGACGTCTTTCGCGTTCGCGTGCTTTTTTACGGCGACCGAGGGGAGGCTTTTGAGCATCTTCGGGACGGCCCAGAGAAGAAGCGCCGCGGTGGCGACGCCCCAGACGGCAAAGAGCACCGTCCCTGAAGTCCCCCAGGCGGTCAAGGCCGCTGCGGCGACGAGCGGCCCGATCCCAAAGCCGATGTTGCCGCCCACCGAGAAGATCCCCATGCCGGTGGCCTTGCGCTCGGACGTGCGGTTGACGAGCTGCGCGGCGACCGGGTGGAAGATGGAGCTCCCGAGCCCCATCACCGTGACGGCGAGGAAGATGAGCCAGTAGTTCGTGGCGAGGCCCGAGAGACCGAGGCCGATGCCGCTCGTCAGAATCCCGAGCGAGAGAAACCAGTTCTTTGTGCTCTTGTCGGCCCAGAATCCGAAGATCGGTTGCACGAAGGAGGAGAGGCAGGAGGACGCGAACATGAGCCCCGCCACTTCCGTGTAGGAGAGTCCGTTGTGGAGCACGAGAAAAGGAAGGACCGCGGGCAGGGCGCCCGGCGCAAGGTCCACGCTCAGGTGACCGAGCGAGAGAAGATAGACGAAGAACTTTTTCATGCCGCCCTCAGGGAGAATCTGCCAAGAAGTCTAGCCGATCGCGGGGCGTTCCTTCGAGCGCGGGGATTCGTTGAGGGGACAAAGGAATTGTTCGAACGGTCATTTTGAGAAAGCGCGGTACGGTTCGGTCCCAAAACGACAAACCCCCTGCGGTTTGACGCGCAGGGGGGTCGGTATCAGATCAGGAAAAAATCAGCCGATCATTCCCATTCGATCGTGGCGGGCGGCTTGCCCGAGACGTCGTAGACGACTCGGTTGATGCCGCGCACTTCGTTGATGATGCGGTTCGACACCTTGCCGAGGAGGTCGTACGGGAGGTGGCTCCAGTGGGCCGTCATGAAGTCGGACGTTTCGACCGAGCGCAGGCTCACGACCCATTCGTAGGTGCGGCCGTCGCCCATGACGCCCACGGACTTCACCGGGAGGAAGACCACGAAAGCCTGGCTCACCTTGTCGTAGAGGCCGGCGTTGCGGAGTTCTTCGATGAAGATCGCGTCGGCTTCACGGAGAAGGTCGGCGTATTCGCGCTTCACTTCGCCGAGGATGCGCACGCCCAGACCCGGACCCGGGAAGGGGTGACGGTAGACCATTTCAGCGGGAAGGCCGAGTTCGACGCCGAGTTCGCGGACTTCATCCTTGAAGAGGTCGCGCAGCGGTTCGAGGAGCTTCAGGTGAAGCGTGTCGGGAAGACCGCCCACGTTGTGGTGCGACTTGATGGTCTTCGCCTTCTTCGTCTTGGCGCCGGCGGATTCGATGACGTCCGGATAGATCGTGCCCTGGGCGAGCCACTTGGCCTGCGTGAGCTTGGAAGCTTCTTCCTGGAAGATTTCCACGAATTCGCGGCCGATGATCTTGCGCTTCTGTTCGGGGTCGGTGACGCCCGCGAGCGCGTTCATGAAGCGGTCCACGGCGTCGACGACCACGAGCTTGAGGCCCATGTTCTTTTCGAAGGTTTCGCGGACCTGTTCGCGTTCGTTCTTGCGAAGGAGGCCGTTGTCGACGAAGACGCAGGTGAGCTGCTTGCCGATGGCGCGGTGGATGAGGGCCGCGGCGACCGAGCTGTCGACGCCGCCCGAGAGGCCGAGAATGACTTCTTCTTCGCCGACCTGATCGCGGATCTTGGCGATGGCTTCGGCGACGTAGTCGCCCATGATCCAGTCGGGGTTGCAGCCGCAGATGTCGAGGACGAAGCGCTCGAGCATGGCGCGGCCCTTGACGGTGTGGGTCACTTCGGGGTGGAACTGCAGGGCGTAGAAGCCGCGTTCTTCGTCGCACATGCCGGCGATCGGGCACGACGGCGTCGAGCACATGACCTTGAAGCCCGGGGGCAGTTCGGTGACCTTGTCGCCGTGGCTCATCCAGACCTTGAGCATGCCGTGGCCGTCTTCGCTCTTGAAGTCTTCGATGCCTTCAAGAAGACGGGTGTGGTTGTGGGCGCGCACTTCGGCGTAGCCGAATTCGCGCTTGGCGCCCGACTCGACCTTGCCGCCGAGCTGCTGGGCCATCGTCTGCATGCCGTAGCAGATGCCGAGGACGGGAACGCCCGCGGAGAAGACGGCTTCGCTCGCCTGGTCGTTCGATTCTTCATAGGCGCTCATGTGCGAGCCCGAGAGGATGATGCCCTTCGGGTTGAACGAGCGGATGAAGTCGGCGGAGACGTCGTTGGGATGAACTTCGCAGTAGACGTGGGCTTCGCGCACGCGGCGGGCGATGAGCTGCGTCACCTGGCTGCCGAAGTCGAGAATGAGAATGCGGTCGTGAGACATGGATGCGTTGGACCTAAGAAGGGAAAAGAAAGATCGGTGGCCGAGCCGATCGTGCAACGTGAATCGGCCGAATTTGAGACAGGGGAGACTTTAGCAGAAACCGCGCCTCTCTAGGGGATTCACGCGGGAGAAAAACGAAGCGGACCGGTCCCGAAGGACCGATCCGCTCAGATGGAAGTCAACGATCCGAACGGATCGGTCCGTCCGATCAGTGTTCCTGACGATAGTTCGGGGCTTCCTTCGTGATCTTCACGTCGTGGACGTGCGATTCACGCATGCCGGCCGCGGTGATTTCGACGAATTCGGCGCGGGTGCGCATTTCGTCGATCGTGCGGCAGCCGCAGTAGCCCATAGAGCTGCGAAGACCGCCGAGCATCTGATAGATGATCGAGGAGACGGAGCCCTTGAAGGGAACCATGCCTTCGATGCCTTCCGGAACGAGCTTGTCGAGGTTGCCCTGGTTGTTGTCCTGGAAGTAACGGTCGGCCGAGCCCTTGCCCATGGCGCCGAGGCTGCCCATGCCGCGGTAGGACTTGTAGGAGCGGCCCTGGTAGAGGATGACTTCGCCCGGGGCTTCTTCGGTGCCCGCGAACATGCCGCCCATCATGACGGCGTTGGCGCCCGCGGCGATGGCCTTGGCGATGTCGCCCGAGAAGCGGATGCCGCCGTCGGCGATCAGGGGAACGCCCGTGCCTTCGAGGGCCTTGGCGACGTTGGAGACGGCCGAGATCTGCGGAACGCCGACGCCCGCGACGATGCGGGTCGTACAAATCGAGCCCGGGCCGATGCCGACCTTGACGCCGTCGGCGCCGTGGTCAACGAGGGCGAGAGCGGCGGCCGCGGGGGCGGTGTTGCCGCCGATGGCCTGGGGGTTGGGATAGTGTTCCTTGACCCACTTGACGCGGTTCAGAACGCCTTCGGAGTGACCGTGGGCGGTGTCGACCACGATGACGTCGACGCCGGCGTCGACGAGCTTTTCAATGCGTTCTTCGGTGCCGGCACCCACGCCGACGGCGGCGCCCACGAGGAGCTTCCCTTGGGCGTCCTTGGCGGCGAACGGGTGGTCGGTGGCCTTCGTGATGTCCTTCACCGTCATGAGGCCGGCGAGGTTGAAGTCGGCGTCGACGACGAGAACGCGTTCGAGGCGGTGCTGGTGCATGAGGGCCTTGGCTTCTTCGAGCGAGGCGCCTTCACGGACCGTGACGAGGCGTTCGCGCGGCGTCATGACTTCGCGGACCGGGATCGACATGCGGGTTTCGAAGCGGAGGTCGCGGTTCGTGACCATGCCGAGGACCTTCTTGCCGTCGACGACGGGAAGACCCGAAATGCGGTGTTCACGGGCGAGGCGGATGACGTCGCCCACGAGCATGTCGGGACCGATCGTGATCGGTTCGGCGACGACGCCCGCTTCATGGCGCTTCACCTTGGCGACTTCGGCGGCCTGCAGGTCGGCCGAGAGGTTCTTGTGGATGAAGCCGATGCCGCCTTCCTGCGCGAGCGCAATGGCGAGGTTCGCTTCCGTCACCGTGTCCATGGCGGCGGAAACCATCGGGATGTTCAGCGTGAGGCCACGGGAGATCTTCGTGGAGAGGACGGTGTCGCGCGGGAGGACGGTCGAGTGGGCGGGGACGAGCAGAACGTCGTCGAAGGTGAGGGCTTTCTGAAGAAGACGCATAACTACCTCTGAGAACAAAAAAAAATCGGCAAACGGCAAGGCCGTCCGCAGTCTTATTTGATTCAGAGGGGCGTGCAGGTAGCAAAAAGCGCGCCGACCATCGGTGCAGCGCGCATTCACTGCAAACCCCGAAAATCCCGAAGGGGCCCTTGGAAATCCGCCGCAGATCTCAAGCTCGGCGAGGAGCGAAATCGATGCGTCGGGAGGG
>ERZ773114.4498-NODE-4498-length-10442-cov-3.555021_pt1 | contig 10442 bp, 11 predicted proteins | sample MGYA00580564_ERZ773114 | MGnify/ENA primary metagenome ERZ773114 (study PRJEB29015, sample SAMEA2737836) | human gut metagenome | biome: human gut; feature: human-associated habitat; material: faeces | place: China | collected 2012 ...
TTAAAGAAGTATTATTGGAAATCTTATTTCTGGTCAGACAGTTATTTTATCACGACTGTTAGCGAAAACAGTCTGAAAGTAGTAAAACAGTATATTCAAAATCAAGGCAATCGGTAGGTTATGGGCATTCACCCACGCCCATGCGGTGCAGTAGCTCCTATGGACGTGGTACTCTGCCTATGAAGATAGAATGGTAATCTGTTATACCTGCAATATTGTCTTTGTTTTTGGGTTCAAAAGCCCCTGGATTACTTAAAAACTCTACCTCTAATGTACCTGCGTCATTTGCCCAGGCTGACATATACGTTTGCGGTATCAAATGGTGATATTTCGCTTGTGTTTCTCCCATTATTTTGCCTCCCGATGAACAAGCTTTGCAAACAAACTATTTTTAGTTTTGCGGCAAATCAAAATCCTCGTCTGTACATTTTCGGATGATTCGTTTTGTCTTTTCGACAGGTAGCGGAACGTTCTCTTCATCGAAGTATTCGATGTTCACTACCTCTACAACTGCCTCATGGTTATCCTTGCCTGCGGGTACAAGCACGAAATCACCGATTTCAATGCTGTCATCTTCGGTCAGATAATAATAAATACAAATTTGACTGTAATATAGATCACCAGTCAGATGTCTTTCAATTAGGAAAGGTCTTTTGGTATATACTTCAAGGAAATGCACCTATTGGAAACATTCGCCGATCTGATTTCTTTGATGGGCATGATGACATATATAGTGTATTGAAATATATGCTCAATCATTCTAAAAAGAAACGACCTATATCTATTGATTATGTGATTAATGAGTTAAGTCGCATCATGCAGAAATATAAATTTGTATGTTGAAAACTGATGTAATATGGCCGGACAGTAGGCGTTTCATGTCGCGAACAGAGTGGGAGCCACTAGGCTTCTTCTCTGAGGCATTGTGTAACGCTACAACATTCGATATTAAACTGGGATTCTTCTCATCATCAGCGATCAATGTGTTAGCTGATGGTTTTGCCGCATTTCTTTATAACGGTGGTAGAATGAGGTTGATTATCAACGATGTTTTGTCCGAAGAAGATCGCAATGCTATTGTGGTTGGTGAATCGGAAGTAAACACACCGTACTTTGACCTTAATGCAATAGACTGTATATCATATACTCTTTCTAAGCGTGATAAACATTTTTTTGAGTGCTTGTCTTGGCTTATCAAAAATGAGCGTATTGAAATAAAGATTATTACACCCAAGGTTGGTAATGGTATAGCACACTCTAAATGTGGTATGTTCTCTGACGGTATTAGTAAAGTGGCATTTGATGGTTCATGTAACTTCTCAAGAATGGCTCTTGTAGAAAACATTGAGAGCATCAATGCATTTTGTGATTGGGATGGAGAGCGAGACAAGAACCGTATTAACGATATTGTCAACGATTTCAATCGTACATTCTCTGGTGAAGATGATACGGTCAAGTATCTTAAAGCTGACCAAATTATCACGCATATCACAAAGACCTATAAACATAAGGATATAAAGGAGCTTCTAGAAGATGAACAACGTATTCTTTATAGTAGGACAGAGAATAGCACGTCGGATTCAATCCGCAGGATTTTAGAACGTGCAAAAGCCAAAGTCACAGTAATAGTTGATACCTTGAATAAAGGGAAAGAGAATATTAAAGAAGAGCGGTCTGTACCACTATCTCCTCAATTTCCATTTCCTGAACCAAGGCCATATCAAAAAGAGGCTTTCAATAACTGGAAGGCATCACAAAAGGGATTATTTGCAATGGCTACTGGTACAGGAAAGACTTTGACCTCACTGAACTGCTTATTGCAGATTTACAATAAATTTAAGTTCTATCAAGCTTTGATACTTGTGCCTACGATTACCCTTGTTGAACAGTGGGAGGATGAATGTAAACGATTCAATTTTAGCCACATTATCAAAGTGAGTTCTAAAAACCAAGGATGGAGATCAGAGATTGATGACATAAAACTAAAAGAGAGTCTTGCCGAGAGCGATGAATCATCTTTGTCGTTTATTATCATTACCACGTATGCATCTTTCTCAAGAGAATCTACATTTAAGCAGCTCATGTCATTGAGTAAGAAAATACAGCGACAGATGTTATTAATTGCAGATGAAGCTCACAATATTGGTGCACCAAATATCATGTCAAAGTTAGATAGGGTGAAGATTCTACGCCGTATTGGTTTATCTGCCACCCCCGAACGTCAATTTGACGATAAAGGAAACAAGGCTGTTATGCAATTCTTTGGGTGCGATGCCCAATATACATTTGAGTATTCTATGAAGGAAGCTATCGACAATGGATTTCTTTGTCGATATAGATACTTTCCACATGTTGTACGCTTGAATGAGGATGAAATGGCTGAATACAAGAAGATTTCTTTGCAGCTTGCCAAGTTCTATAATATAGATGAAGGTTCTTTCTCTGGTGTGGATGATATTCTAATGCGCCTATTACTCAAACGTAAGAGAATCATTCATAAAGCCCAGAATAAGGAAGAAGTATTCCGACAAATCGTAAGGCAACGCTTTGAAGAACGCGGAAGTCTCAAATATACACTTGTTTATGTTCCTGAGGGTATGCAACTTGACAGTTCCACTCAATATGCTACAACCGACAATCCAACTGATGATATGGATGTAGATAAGTTGATTGACAAATACACTCAAATTGTTCAAGAAGTTAGTCCAACAACTACGGTAAAGAAGTTCATATCTGGTATTCAGAACAGAGACGAAGTGCTGAGTAAATTTTCTACTGGTGATATCGAAGTGCTTACGTCCATGAAATGTTTGGATGAAGGTGTTGATGTTCCAAGAAGCGAACTTGCAATTTTCTGTGCAAGTACAGGAAATCCAAGACAATTTATCCAGCGTCGTGGTCGTATATTGAGAAAACATCCCGATAAGCATATCGCAATCATCCATGACCTTGTAGTAGCACCAGAATTTGATTCAACAGAGGAAAATTACAACATGGAACGTAACTTGCTAAAAGGAGAATTGCAAAGGGTCAAAGACTTTGCTAGATTATCCGAAAATCCAGCCTTTGCATACACTGAATTAGAAGAAATAACAAATTATTATAACCTGTCAATATTCTAACAAAATGGCATCAATGACAAACAACGAAAAGATACTTCAGGCTGTACTACTTGATGATAAGCTGATGGAGTTTGGTGGTTACACTGCGGAAGACATTGGCAATATATACCAAGCAATAGACTCCGACAATTGTGTTATCAGTGCAGTTGCACAAATTATTAGTCGTACAAATGAAGGAGCTACAGAAAGAGAACTTTGGAAAGAGATTAACGATTATCTAAAACGTAACGTATGAGAATCAAATCAATCGATATCAAAAACTTCAGAAGCTATTATGGTGAGAATAACCATTTTGAGTTTTCTGATGGCCTCACGCTAATTCTTGGTGACAACGGAGATGGTAAAACCACCTTTTTTGAGGCCTTGGAATGGCTATTTGACACAACATCAGAGCGTGCCAACCTTTCCAACGTTTCGGAAATGAGAAAGTCTAAGCTGGAAATTGGCGAACATGACGAGGTTTATGTGGCAATGACTTTTGACCATGATGGAGAGAAGATGGTTGAAAAATCTTTTTCAATCGTAAAGACAGGTCATGATACCTATAGTGTAAGTAATGCTTCTTATCATGGGTACGAGACTAATGGAATTGAACGTGAGTCTGTGGATGGCAAGCAGTTGATAACACGATGCTATGATTCTTTCATTCGTAGATTTAGTATGTTCAAAGGTGAATCTGATCTAAGCGTATTCGATAACGCAGCCTCCTTGAAGACATTGGTCGACAAATTCTCTGATATTCATAAGTTTGATGGGCTTGTTGCTAATACAGACTCATTTGAGCAAAAGGCAAATAAGGCTTTGTTACAAGAGATGAAATCTGATGACAAGATTTCAAAAGAGACAAAATCTCTTGAATTGCAAATGACGCGTCTAAGTGGCGAAATCCAACAAAATAAAGAGGATATCAAGGACAAGAAAGATGCAATCGCCACTTTCTCATCTAATCTCAACAAACTTGAACAAAACCAAGAGACTTCAGAAAAATATCGTGATATCCAAGAACGCCTTAAAACTAAGACTTCAAAGAAAACTCAGCTCATGGCAACAATCAAGAAGAAAGACTACAATCATTGTCTTCTTGACGAATATTGGATATTAGCACCATTTGGAGATGTCCTAACGGAATTTAAACAAAAGTGTGCTGCTCTTAGTAAAGAAAGACGTGTTCAAGAGAAGAATTTCGACAAGCAACAAGCCGCTGCCAAAGCAAAACTTGAGACTATCAAGGAAATTCAAGGTGCATTGGTAAATGGTGCAACAGAACTCCCATGGTATTTGCCTAACCAAGAAACTATGGAAGATATGATAAATGACCACATCTGTAAAGTATGTGGTCGTGAAGCTTCTGAGGGATCTGATGCATATAACTTTATGGTTCATCGTCTCGAAGAATACCGTGCGCATGTTGAAGCCAAGTGTAAGCGTGACGCTGCAATAAAATCCATTGATGAAGAATCTTTATTTAAAAATGACTATATTACCGAATTACATTCACTCAGTATTTCACTCAGCGGTCCCGAAGAATCTAAAATTTTCGGCATATCAGGAGAAATTGACGACTGGCTAAATCTTGTCGCATTGCGAAAAAATGAGTTGAAAGACGTTGAAGAGGATATTCAGGATTTGCAAGACGAAAAGGCTCGTATCCTTATTCAAGCTGGTAATGTTTCTGAGAGCCTCCTTGAGAGTCAGTTCAATGATATTAAGGGCTGGTATGAACAGAAAGAACGAGCATCCGTCAGACTGAGTCAGTTGGAAGATGAATTGGAGAACAATATATCAAAAATGGACGAGTTGAAGGAACAGATGAATAATCTTAATCCTGCAAATTCTCAGGTTAAAATTCTAAAGAAAGTTCACAAGGTTCTAGAGGAAATAAACAAGGCCTTTTTCCGTGCACAAAAGGATAATTTGCGAAGATTCCTCACAGAGTTGGAGAAAAGAGCTAATGAATATTTAGATAAACTTAGTGCAAATGACTTCCATGGAACAGTGCGCTTAGTGCAGACTGCTAACGATTCAACAGAGATTCATCTCTATAGCTCCAATGGCACAGAAATCACCAATCCTTCTGGCTCTCAGAAAACAGTGATGTATATCTCTGTTCTCTTTGCTATTTCTGATTTTACTCAAGAAAAGAGGGATGAGGATTATCCTTTGTTTTTTGATGCAGCGACATCGTCATTTGGCGATTCAAAGGAAAGTGATTTCTATAACGTCATTGATAAGATTGACAAACAGTGCATAATTGTGACCAAGGATTTTATCACTCGTGGTAAAGTTCGTGAAGAAGATATAAACAAGCTGACTTGTTCAGTTTACCGTATAAAAAAGGTGGATGGCTTCGATCAGACTAATATGGCGACTATACGTACGATAATCAATAAAATCAAATAGACAATGGAATCATTATATGAATCATGGGCTAAACGTAATCCCTCTTGGGAACGACGTTACCAATCGACTGTCGTAGATGTATTCTGCGATTATGGAAAAGGTGTGAGTAGCTTCTTGGAAGCTCGTGGTAAAATTTTTGGAGCAGGTTATGAGATTTTCATTATCGCGTTCTTTATCGGATTATATCACAATAGGACAAAGCCATTGATTGAAGACAGAGACAAGAAGAAAGTATTCGGTCAAGCTATCCAATATTGGGGAAATATTGAGAATCGTATCGGCAGAACCTCATATGGGAATATACGTCGCTATATTTTTGCTGCATTAATTGCAAGAACTGATATTGACTTCATTGCATTAGACAAAGGTGAAATTACATTGAGAACTGTAGTTGATAAGATGATGGAGAAAATGGAAGAGTATGCCAACTATGGCTTTGATTACATTGAAGACAAGTTGGCCAACGATCCAAACTATTATTTTAGTGACGTTGCGTTCTTAACGGAAATAACCAATATGCTGGTGGCTTCCAAAACAACAGAAAGTGATAATGACCTTGATGATGAACTGCCAGAATCTCTTGATTAATAAAGTCTAATAAAGAGAACGAAAACAGAACTATATCATGATGCCGTGTTGATGAAATAATATCAGGCTGGGTTCAATACCCAGCCTGTACACATAGGATAAGGCTCAGGATTACCTGTCAACTATCCTCTAAATAATCCATGACACATTCAGGTAGCAGTCTGTTACATTGCACATGATGTTTCATGTAACACAATATGCAACCAGCACTAATGTCACTGTGTAAACGAACAAAAATATCCCCAAGACTTTCATCCAAAAGTCAGAGAACCAAATACCCTCGTTCCGTCTGAGGATTTTGCGCATATTGAACTCATGCTCAGTTAGCATCTTTGCCTGTTTGGAACAATGATTTTCCAACATGGTCTTCCATGTCTCGATAGCTTTATCTAAAAGTTGTTGAAGCTGAGCAAGATGCTCAGATTTTATAGTAGCCTTGAACTGTGTGTTTCGTTCTGCTTTTACAATCGCATTGCAAATGCCGTTGATGATATTGTCGGAACTATCAATAGCAGCCTTTAATGCCACTGTGACATCATCCTCTGCTTTGATAACATTCTGAAGGTCTTGCTGGATTTTCAATAAAGTCTCTTTCGCCTCACGTATTTCTACAAGTAGCTTGTCGACATCTTGTTTCTCTGCCTCTATTTCATGGCTTATTTCAGCCGACTTAAGCATATCATCAACGTTTATTGATGGAGTGATGTTTGATTTTCTAATTCCCATGATTCTTGCTTTTTAATGGTTCATTTATCTGTGAAGTCCTTTTCTGCGTTTACACATGCTGTTTGCCATTCTTGCACAACGACGCGCCCATTCAAGTTCATCCTCGTCCTTATCTCTTCCCCAACCTCCTGTATCAGAGCCACCACCACTTGATGTCGCCATACTTGTAGCAGCATCCAAATATCCTGCAAAGAGCAAAAGAGCCGTGTGCTGTATTTCTTCCAGTTTAGCTAATGGATGTGCTTCCTCCAAAGAACAATTCTGTCGGATGATATTGTCTGCCGCTTCGGGTATCTCCACATGGTAACTGTGATATTTGTCTGTCGCTATATTGTAGTGCTTTATCACAGGCTGTGAAATAGGAGTAATATCTGCTGTCCGTGTTTGTTGGGAAATAGGTTTTGTCGGTTCGGACTTCCTCTCCTGCGGATGGAGTTTCGCCCAAGTAGCCTCTATCTTTGATGGGGTAAGGCTTCGTCCTATACCTAGCACCGATGATTTATAAATGGAGTTGCCGCGTTTGATGGAATAACCGTAAACACCGCCACTTTCTTTCTCTTGCAAATGTACTTTGTAGCCCCGTTTTGTCAGTTCTGCTTCATACTGTTTCCAACTGAATTTGTCCATCTTGCGAAGTATCTCCATACAACAGACTGAGATTTCTTGCCTATGCCGTATGCCTATTTCTTCAGATTGCATCCAGCCGCGTCTTTCGTTGATGATATTCGCAGCCATGACAGCCCTCTCACCAATCTTATGGCTGTCGTTTATTCTGCCTTCCATGTCCACACGGTTGGCATCAATGTGCAGATGGAGAATGCCACTTTTGGAATCACGATGCAGGGCGGCTATGTATTGCGAACCTTTGAGGTTAGTCTGCTTTGAGGAAGCCCGTTTGGTCTTGCCGGAGAGGTCAATGGAATCAAACACACGGATGAACTCATTTGACAAACTTGCCCAATCATTCATTGTCCATCCTCGGCTTTCTTCTTCGGATGGGGAAATCTCAATTCTTATTACATTCCTGCCAAGCGGTCTGCCCTTGTTGATATTCTCGGCAAACTTTCTCTGTACGAGCATCATCCGTCCGTACATTGCTTCCGGTGAGATATTATCGGGCAAGAGATTGGCTTTGACTATATCTGCTTTCTCCTTGTTGACGGAATATCTTATGGCATTTGCGCCATGCGATATGGTGGAGGCTTTTGCTATCATAATAGGTGAGGGAATTTATTCAGTAAGGTAATTTTCTATCTGGCTCCAGCGATTGATAAGCTGAGTAGCAGCTCTCATCCATTGCTCCACAAACCGGGTATCGCTGAAATAGATTGCCCGTTTATCCGCTTGAATGGATTTCACAGCTGCCGCAATACGGATAAGGTCACCCCTTGCATCCGTCAGGCTGCACAGAGCTTCCACTTCACGGTTAGTCAACCGTTGCCGTGGGTGTTGCCCCAAAGCAGTACGCCGTATATAACCGCTCATAGACAAACCACAGGTCTTAGCAAGTTCCGCCACTTGGGTGTATTCTTGTTCCGTTACTCTGGCTTCAAGCCGCAGGGTGCGCCTTGTGATTTTCTTGTCTGTATTCTTTTTTTTCTTCATACTCTGTTATGCTATGAGTAAAACATCAATTAAAAAGGGACAGCACGGTGGGAGCTTGCGACTGCCGGCATATGCCTATGTGGTACGAATAAGCGGAGCGAATTTGTGCGACATAGGAACTTCTTGCAATACTATATACAACAACTTCGGACACATAGCTTCCCCGATATGGTTATGCCATATTATCTGTCGGAATACCCTCATCAGATTCTTCCTCTGCCGCAGGCTGTGGAGGAACTGAAACAGAAGGGAAAGAAGAAAGGGAAAGCAGTTCGCCTTCTTCTGGTATAACAGGCACATTCTCTCTTTCATCTTGTCAGTCTTTCAGCCGGACATAGAAAGGATTGTCTATGCGGTTGCCCTCTTGCATCCATGCTGATATACATTTCAGCGTGTGGACGCTTGTTCGGTTACTCTGCGTGGTTGCGACAATTCCCAACTGGTTCATCTTGTCAAGCACACGGGATATGGTCTTTTTGTCATAGCCCAACTTGCTGGACAAATCCACCTCAGAAAGGATGGCTTGCCCCACTTGCAAGGTCGTGGAAAAACCTTTGATGGCATACTTTGTTTCTTTCAATACAGCCGCTTCAATAAGTCGGTGCAAAATCTTCATGCGGTCAATGCCGTACTTGCTTCCTGCCAAATACGAAAGTTGCTCTGACGAAAGCACGATACAATAATTCAAGTTTGTTTTCATCGTCTGTCTGTTTGAAGGTGTTTTATAAATGGTGCAGCCAAAAGAGTAAATCAACGGTGCATTCCGCAACCTCTCTCCGGCATATAATACTCCCTATCGTATGCGATATGGTCAAGCACGTTTTGCAGCCTGTCAAGTTGTCGGCTGTCCAATATGCGGATAGCGGCAATGGTGATATTCTGTGAGGCGATACGGCGGTGTTCGCAATTCTTTTCTGACATACTACCGTCTCCATCAGCATGTACACTGTGCAGGTAGTCGTTCACAGCTTCGGTCTGTTCTTTGCTCGGATATGCCGCAGGGCAACGGTCTTGAATATACTCTACCATGTGGCTGACCGCATTTGCAAGTAGCGGAGCACATTCTTGCAGTTGTTTGATAAGTTCTTCCTTTCTCATGTTTTCAATTATTTTGTCCCATGTCCCAAAGCATATCCTGTAACTTTCTCTTTTCTCTGTTTTTTTGTTTTTATTCTTTTTCAAAGGAAAGAGGGACAAAGGGACATGATATTTTTCTTTTCCCTTATTTTGAAATTTAGAATGGTAAATCCGGTTCACTTGGTAATGTGGTACAGGCTTTTTCACTAGGTGTACCCACTCTCACCCACGGGTGTTTTGTCCGCCCCGTCTTGTCGCAATAGGCAGGATGCAAGCCCTTGACCTTCTCCTGAGTGCTCCGTTTCCAGTTTGGAATCATTGACATCAGGCGGTTGATATATAGCGAAGTGTATTTGGACGGATTGCGTCTGACCAAATCATTAGGCATTTCCTCGATAATCTGCCGGGCGCAAACCATGTTGAGTGAAGTCATTGTTGAGTTTGGCTCTGAGTATGCCCCTTTTTGATAAGCCAGTCGGGTAGGAATGGTCCAACTTGCATACTGCATGGGTACCTCACGCTCCAAGAACATCTCCAAATCTTCCATGATGGGGTCAACAAGGATGCTGGAATGTTGCACCTGTATCTCGTTGGCTTTAAATTCCATGTCTGTTGTCAAGTAAAGTTTCATCCCTTGCCGATAATAGGCGTATGCTTCTGCCCAAAGTTGGGGAACAGCGCATTGTAGAGTATCCAGCCATTCGGATACATGACCATTGCCTTTGACTGGAATTATCCACCAGCGGCGGTTTCCATTGTCTCCTTGCAGGAAGTTTGTCTCATTGGTAGTAGCCGCAAAGACATTATGTCGCATAAACTCCACCACTTTATGTCCGTAGGCAGGACGCATATAGTCGCTGCAACGGCTCAGAAAAGCCTTGGCTGCCTCTGCATCGTTCGCCCGTTTCAAACCATTCAACTCAC
>ERZ773114.4501-NODE-4501-length-10438-cov-10.342001_pt1 | contig 10438 bp, 7 predicted proteins | sample MGYA00580564_ERZ773114 | MGnify/ENA primary metagenome ERZ773114 (study PRJEB29015, sample SAMEA2737836) | human gut metagenome | biome: human gut; feature: human-associated habitat; material: faeces | place: China | collected 2012 ...
TTATGATCGTATGTATGATCATTGTTGTGGCAGCCTGCTTTGCGATTTGCAGCATCGGGCTGCAGAAAGGCGTAGAAAAAATCACAAAAGTGATGATGCTTATGCTTCTTGCACTTATGATCATTCTGGCGGTACGTTCCGTTACTCTTTCAGGGGCAGGCGAAGGACTGGCGTTTTATCTTGTTCCTGACTTTGCCAAAGTAAAAGAAGCGGGACTGATGGAAGTTGTATTTGCGGCAATGGGGCAATCGTTCTTTACATTGAGCCTTGGAATCGGCGCGATCGCGATTTTCGGAAGCTACATAGACCGCTCCAGAAGTCTGACAGGAGAAGCAGTATGCGTAACCGTTCTTGATACATGTGTAGCGCTGCTCTCGGGATTTATTATTTTCCCGGCATGTTTTGCTTTCGGAGTGAACCCGGACAGCGGTCCGAATCTTATTTTTATTACGTTGCCGAATATATTTAATTCTATGGCAGGAGGCAGAATTTGGGGAAGTATCTTTTTCCTCTGTATGCTTTTTGCGGCGGCGTCAACGATTATTGCGGTATTTGAAAATATCATTTCATTTGCGATGGATCTGACCGGATGCTCGAGAGGCAAGGCAGTGGCAGTGAATCTGGTTGTGATTATCCTGCTTTCACTTCCATGTGTGTTTGGATTTAACCTGCTGAGCGGATTCCAGCCGCTCGGAGCGGGAAGCACGATCCTTGATCTGGAAGATTTTATCGTCAGCAATAACCTTCTTCCGCTTGGAAGTCTTGTATATCTTCTGTTTTGTACAAGCCGTTATGGCTGGGGATGGAAGAACTTCCGCAAGGAAGCTAATGCGGGAACGGGAATTAAATTCCCAAAATGGTCACGGATCTATGTGTCATATATCCTTCCGCTGATCGTGTTATTTATCTTCGTACAGGGATATTGGTCTAAGTTCTTCGGATAGGGAGGTATCTATGTTACCATCGGTAGTGAAAAATAAAATAGAGCAGATATGGCTGGATGTGATTGCGGGAGGAGTTTCTCAACCGACAGAAGTAATAGAACAGTTGACGTATCTGATGTTTGCAAAGCAGATTGATGAAAGAGAAGCAGATATTGAAATGGCGGAATTGCTTTCGGGAGAAAAACAGAGTCATATTTTCGGAGAATCAAGAGAAGAACAGGCTCTTCGCTGGAGAAACTTTAAAGGAATGGAAGCTCGTGCGCTTCACAAGCATTTCGTTGATAGAGTATTTATTTTTTTGATCAATCTGAATTCAAATGAAAATTCAGCTTTTTCAAGATATTTAAAACATGCAACATTTAAGATAAATGAACCGTTAGCGTTACAGAAAGTTGTTGCCCGTTTAGAAGATTTGTTTGAAAATGATATTAAAGATTTAGATATGCAGGGCGATCTGTATGAATATATGCTTGGAAAATTGAATTCAGCCGGACGCTTGGGAGCATTTAGAACGCCGAAGCATATCCGGGATATGATGGTAAAACTTATGATGCCGACACCGGATATGAAGATTTGTGATCCGGCTTGCGGAACTGCCGGATTCCTTATTTCTAGCGCCGAATATATAAGAAGTGAATATGGAAACAAGATGACTGCCGAACAATGGGAAAAATATGGTTCAGAAACATTTACAGGTTTTGATACAGATGAAACAATGTGCCGTTTATCATGTATGAATCTGATGCTGCATTCTGTTATAAATCCACAGTTAAATAAACAGGATAGTGTTTCTAAAGATTATCAGGTGAAAGATGCCTATGATTTGATTTTGGCAAATCCACCGTTTAAAGGAACGATTAATAAGGAGAATATCAATGAATCCTTATTGGCAATTACAAATACAACAAAGACAGAGTTGTTGTTTGTTGCATTGTTTATCAGATTGCTGCGTGTAGGTGGAAGATGTGCATGTATTGTGCCTGACGGCGTTCTTTTCGGTTCGTCAAAAGCACATAAAAACTTACGGAAAGAGTTGATTGAGAATCAGTACTTAGAAGCTGTAATATCGATGCCTTCGGGAGTATTTAAACCATATGCGGGAGTATCAACGGCAATTTTGATATTTACAAAAACAAATGGGACAGGAACGGATAAAGTTTGGTTTTATGATATGAAAGCAGATGGTTATTCGTTAGATGATAAACGTCAACCTGTTCAAGAAAACGATATTCCTGATATTATTGAAAGATTTCATAAGAAAGAAAACGAAGAGGATAGAGAGCGGACAGAACAAAGTTTTATGGTTGATAAGCAGGAGATTATAGATAATGGATATGATCTGTCAATCAATAAATACAAAAAAATAGAATATGTTCCTGTAGAATATCCACCGACAGAAGAAATTCTTGCTGAAATTGAAGAGTTAAACGAGGAAATTACGAAGGAAACGGCAGAATTGAGAGCATTGCTTAGAAAATAAAATAGAGAAGACGAAAGTTGATAAGAAAGACATTTGTTATTTTATTGAATCGGACTTTCAAACGTTGGATTTATGGTCTGACTTTTGAGGGGGCAAAATAATAGGTGTCTTTTTTGATTTCGCATGTTCGTGATGCGACTGGCATTTTCTTTCATTATAGTTATAATTGTTGTGATTTTATTACTATATTTGAAAACTTATGTAATGGGTATTTGATTGAGTGGATAAATCTTGTATAATGAGGAGGACAATAAATTAAGATTTGTAGGGATGATAGAATGACAAGAATAAGAGTGCCATTAGGGAAATTCATAAAGGAATACTCGGAGCGAAATAAAGGGAACGAAGATATTCCAGTGTACAGCGTGACAAATAGTCAGGGATTTTGTACAGAATACTTTGGCAAAGAGGTTGCTAGCCAAGACAAAACCACATATAAGATTGTTCCGCAAGGTTATTTTGCATATAATCCTTCGCGGATAAATGTCGGCTCTGTTGATTGGCAGAGGTATGAAAAACGTGTTATCGTAAGTCCTCTCTATAATGTATTTTCAGTATCAGAAGGGATTGACCGTCAGTATCTATACTATTTTCTTAGAAGTGATTTGGGCAGACAGATGATAAAGGCTAAGGCATCTGGAAGTGTTAGAGATAATTTAAAACTGGATATGCTGAAAGAAATGACTATTCCAGATATTTCTGTAGAGCAACAGAAGTTTTGTTCTTCTGTGTTGGATAAGCTTCATAAGTTGATTCAGATGCGCCAACAGGAATTACAAAAACTTGACGAATTTATCAAAGCCCGATTTGTCGAACTGTTTGGTGATCCGGTTTCAAATTCTTACGGTTTACCAGAAGCTACATTACCTGACTTGGGAGAATTTGGTCGAGGAGTATCTAAACATAGACCAAGAAATGATATTAAGTTGTTAGGTGGTAAATATCCATTAATTCAGACAGGAGATGTTGCAAATGCTGGACTATATATTACATCTTATAGCAGCACATATTCGGAACTTGGATTAAAACAGAGCAAAATGTGGGATAAGGGGACTCTTTGTATTACGATTGCTGCTAATATTGCTAAGACGGCTATATTGGAATTTGATGCTTGCTTTCCTGATAGTGTGGTTGGATTTATTGCAAATGAAAGAACAAATAATATTTTTGTTCATTATTGGTTTTCTTTCTTTCAAGCAATTCTGGAATCACAGGCACCTGAGTCTGCTCAGAAGAATATCAACTTGAAAATTCTTAGTGAATTGAAGGTAATAGTGCCAGAAAAAAGGAAACAAGATCAGTTTGCTTCTTTTGTTAAATTAACCGACAAATCAAAAGTTGCAGTGCGGAAATATTAAAAATTTGCTTGAGAGGAGGAGCTTATCATGGAAATGAATTTTGCATTTCTTGAGAAGAAACAAGAATATGAATTGTTTTCAGGAGCGTGTATTGATGCGGAAAGAATATTAGAATCTTCGCCGGTGATGAGCGCGGTAGCTTCAAGAAAAGCATTGGAATTGTGTGTGAAATGGATTTATTCGATTGATTCTGCATTAGAACCGATTGGAAATAGAGAAGGATTGCAGTCTTTACTTCACAATAATGGCTTTCCTTCTTTGATGGATATTACATTGTGGAGAAGGCTTCAGCACATTGTTCGGAATGGAAATGAGTCTGTACATACTTCAAAACGACTGACGCGAGACAATGCAGTTCTTTCTCTCAACATATTATTTGATTTTGTGGAATGGGTTGATTATTGTTACGGAAGAGATTATGTTGAACGAGTATTTGATGAGAAAAAGATTCCTGATGCGACAACGGATATGAATGTGGTACAGGAAGAGTATCGGCAGGTTATTAAAGACGTTCAAAAAAACGCTGATAAAATAGTGAATGAAAAAGATAAAGAAATAGAACGTCTTTTAGCTTTGAATAAAGAACTTCGTAATGAGATGAAAGTTCAAAAAGCCCGTAATATAAAAAATCGGGAATATGTTTACGAACCGGATCTGTCAGAATGGACGACGAGAAAAAGATATATTGATGCAGATTTAGAGGCGAATGGATATGTGTTCGATCAGGATAAAAAGAGAAATTGTGTGGAAGTTGAATATCCTGTTGTCGGAATGCCGAATCAAACAGGACGGGGATATGTGGATTATGTTATATGGGGAGATACAGGAAAGATTATTGCTGTAGTAGAAGCAAAAAAGGCAAGCGAGAGCGGAGATAAAGGGCGGAATCAAGGGAAATTATATGCAGACTGTATCCAAAATATGCAGGGAAAAAGACCGATTATATTTTATACAAATGGTTTTGAAACTTATCTTTGGGATGATGCAAACAGTGCGCCCAGACTTGTGAGCGGCATCTTTCCGCAAAAAGATATCAATGCAATGATTGAGCGGCGATGTATAAAGAAATCGGTTAACAGCATTCAGATTGATAAGCAAATTACGGATCGCTGGTATCAATTAAGAGCAGTTACAAAATGCTGTGAAAATTATGAAAAGGGAATCCGAAAATGTTTGCTTGTAATGGCGACGGGTACAGGGAAAACACGAACAGCGGCATCGATAGTAGATGTGATGACGCGCAGTGAGTTAATGGGAAAAGTGTTGTTTTTGGCAGATCGCAAAGAATTGGTGAAGCAGGCAAAGGATGCGTTTTATAAATATATAGAGAATACAACAATGTGTAATCTTTTACTAAATAAAGATGAGCGAAATGCAAAAATTATATTTTCAACATACCAGACAATGTTACATGCGATTGATACTATAAAAAATGCGGATGGATCGCGATTTTTTTCGCCGGGGCATTTTTCGTTAATTGTAATAGATGAAGCACATAGAAGTATTTTTAATAAATATAAAGCAATTTTTCAATATTTTGACGCTTGCCTGCTGGGATTGACTGCGACGCCGAAGAATACGATTCATCAGTCTACCTATACATTTTTTGATATGAAAAATAATATACCGACGGATGTATATGAGTATGAGGAAGCGGTGGAAAAAGATCATGTGTTAGTTCCGTTTTATTTAATTGAGACTTCGACACAGATTTCAGATGATGGAATTACATATGCGGATTTGGACGAGGAAGAGAGGGAGGCATATGAAGCAGAGTTTGTCGAAGATGGAGGAGTGCCTGAACATATTCCGCCGGAGAGAATAAATAAATATATTTTTAATGTCGATACGGTTGATAGAATGATTTCAGATTTGATGAATAACGGCATTAGACATAAAAATGGAAATCATGTCGGGAAGACAATTATTTTCGCACAAAATAAATTGCATGCAAAATTTATTGTTGATCGATTTAATGAATTATATCCGCAATATAAAGGTAATTTTTGCAAGTTGGTGGTTTGTGATGAGCCATATGCAGGACAAAATCTTAAGGATTTTAAAAAAGCGGATGACTATCCGTTTATTACGGTGACTGTAGATATGCTGGAAACCGGTGTTTCCCAAACAAAAAGATATTAAGAAACAGCCCATGTTTACCTGCTTGCAAACAAAAGAATATTGCTACTAGACTAAGAGATACTACATAAGTGTGTTGGTATCTCTTTTTTGTTGCCGTGAAACAGCAGACTATTTCATTTCTGCTTGATTACCTTAAAACTTATTAGTCTATGGTTTGTCAAGGGCTTGTTGCGTGAGAAATGCTGAATATCACCCTTTACAAAACATAGGCTGATAAGTAACTTTTCAAAAGCAGAAAAGAAATGGCAATGCTTATAACAATATGATATAATGCAGATGAAGACAAAAAAGGAATTTGTCGAGCTGGTTAGTTCGAGATAATTTTGAGTTTGTTAAGATGTGGTGCACTTGATGGAATCACAGGTACGACATCATATTATGGAGGATGAAATAGATGATAGGTTTGATTGTTGCGAGGTCAAAGAATAATGTTATAGGCAAGAATGGTAATATACCATGGAAAATAAAGGGAGAACAAAAGCAATTTAGAGAGTTAACAACGGGTAATGTGGTTATTATGGGGCGAAAGTCTTATGAAGAAATCGGTCATCCGTTGCCTAATAGAATGAATATTGTTGTTTCCACCACAACAGAGTATCAAGGAGATAATTTAGTTTCAGTTAAATCATTAGAAGATGCATTATTATTGGCTAAAGGACGAGATGTATACATATCTGGTGGATATGGACTATTTAAGGAAGCTTTGCAAATAGTAGATAAAATGTATATCACAGAAGTAGATTTAAATATTGAAGATGGAGATACATTCTTTCCAGAATTTGATATCAATGATTTTGAAGTTTTGATAGGGGAAACACTTGGTGAGGAAGTGAAATATACGAGAACATTTTATGTAAGGAAAAATGAATTGAGTAGATTTTGGATTTAGGGTGTTTTCATAAATATATTGCTTTTTATGCATATATAAATTGTTGTAAGACAAATTCCAGTTTGAAAAGGGGAAATGAAAAAGTGGCAATTTCAAATATAAATACAATTATTAGTAATGATATTCAAAAAGTTTGGAACATTGTTTTAGCTGTTGATAAATATAACTCATGGCGAAGTGATTTGAGCAAAACAGAAATAATAAATGACAAACAATTTATTGAATACACAAAAAATGGATATGCTACTACATTTACCGTTACCGTTGCAGAACCATATAAACGCTGGGAATTTGATATGGAGAATAGCAACATGAAAGGTCATTGGATTGGTGTTTTTATAGACAAAGGGAATGAAACACAAATAGACTTTACAGAAAATGTGATACCTAAAAAGTGGTTTATGAAACCTTTTGTAAAAACCTATTTGAAAAAACAACAAAAGCAATTTGTTCTGGACTTAAAGAAAGCATTGGAATAATAAAATTCAAGATTGGAGGGTTGGAAATGGCTTCAAGTAAAGATTATTTACAATTTGTTTTAGAACAATTATCAGAATTACAAGAAATAACATATCGTGCAATGATGGGAGAATTTATTATTTATTATCGTGGAAAAATCGTTGGCGGTATATATGATGATAGGTTACTTGTAAAACCAACAAAGTCTGCAATTTCTTATATGCCGACAGTTACTTATGAAATTCCATACGAAAACGCCAAAGAAATGTTATTGGTGGAAGAAGTTGATAATAAAGATTTTCTGACGGGGTTATTTGATGTGATGTATGATGAACTACCAACGCCAAAACCTAAAAAGAAAAAATAAACAGCTTCTAGTTTACAATTTCATATCCATATACACAAAGCAGTTAGTTTTAGGATTGACTGCTTTTTAAAAAGACACCATTTAGGTGTAATGATGTCTTTTGGGTGTTATTTTATAGTCATATCAAGGCTCATTCAATCGTGGTAAATTAGTGGTAAAATGAATGGTTTTCTATACTCCAAAATGCTTGAAAGTATAGTGGTTATGCGAATAATCCAAAATTAGATATAAAATTGATATTACATGATATATTATTTCATAAGATTGACAAAGAAGAATGTTTGTGCTATTCTATATAAAAATATATCTCCAAAGGGGAGCAAGATATGAACTTTCATTTAACCGATCAGCGTAAAAAGAAAATCAACTCTGTACAATCCAAACCGATGAAACATTGTGCAGAGTATAGCGTATAAATGACGCATTTCGATTTCATCGGGAAGCCATAAAGGGGATTTTATACCCATTTTGAGAAAATGGCTTTCCATGCAGTTATAATGTGTACGAGGCTATGGACAATGTTTTGTCCATAGCCTTTTGTTTTTGGCGTTGCTATGCCAAAGGCAGAAGGCGGATACACTTGTGTATCTCTGCTTTCTGCCTTTTCTTTTTTCCAAATATATTAAGAAAGGTTTTTTAAAAATGAGCTTATTAGAAATTGAAGGACTAACACATTCTTTTGGTGAAAACCTGCTTTACAAAAATGCAGGCTTCACACTCAATAGAGGAGAACATATTGGCATTGTCGGGCAGAACGGAACCGGCAAAAGCACTTTAATCAAAATCTGTACAGAGCAGATCATACCAGACAGCGGGCGCATTGTCTGGCAACCGAATACTACGATTGGCTATTTAGACCAATATGCGGAAATCGACCATACCTTAACGATGAAAGAATTTCTCAAATCCGCTTTCACAAAGTTATTTGAAATGGAGGCACAGGCGTTGCAGCTCTATGAAAAAGCTGCTGACGGTGATATGAAAAGCCTTGAACTGGCCGCCCGTTATCAGGAACAGCTTGAAGCCCATGACTTTTATTCGATAGATACCGCTATTGATCGTGTCGCCAATGGGTTAGGACTTCTTGCGATTGGCCTTGACCGTCCGATTGCTGAAATGAGTGGCGGCCAGCGAGCAAAAGTGATTTTGGCAAAGCTACTGCTTGAAAAACCAGATGTATTGCTATTAGATGAGCCGACAAATTTTCTTGATAAAGATCATGTTGCATGGCTGGCGGAATACCTATCCTCTTTGGAAAATGCTTTTTTAGTTGTTTCCCATGATTTTGACTTTTTGGATAAAATCGCAAATCGTATCTGCGATATAGATAATGACACAATAACAAAGTATTATGGCACTTATTCTGAATTTCTGCGAAAAAAGACACTGTTGCGGGAAGATTACATTCGTCAATACTCAGCGCAACAAAAGGAGATCAAAAAAACAGAGGAGTTCATTAGGAAAAATATTGCTGGACGAAAAGCAAAAATGGCGAGAGGGCGACAAAAACAGCTTGATCGAATGGACAAAATGGAGGCTTTGGAACAGAAAGAGATTATTCCTTATTTTCATTTTCCTGTTTTACCGCTGACAAATACGGAGCATCTGCTGGTCAAACATCTGGCAGTTGGTTATCACTATCCAGTTCTATCAGATATTGATTTTAGCATAAAAGGCGGGCAAAAAGTTGTTATCACTGGCTTTAATGGAATTGGGAAATCTACTTTGCTCAAGACATTAATTGGACAAATCCCATCCATGCAAGGTCATTTCAAATTTTCCGATCAAGTTACCCTTGGATATTTTGAGCAGGACTTAATATGGGACGAACCTGAACAGACACCAATTCAAATTGTTTCCAATGTCCATCCTGATATGGTCATAAAAGATGTTCGCAAACATTTAGCCCGGTGTGGAATTTCCAGTAAGCACGCAATGCAAGCGATTGGAACATTAAGTGGAGGTGAGCAGGCGAAAGTAAAAATGTGTTTGCTAACACTGATTCCCTGCAATTTTCTAATTATGGACGAACCCACAAATCATCTGGATGTTCAGGCAAAGGAAGCATTGAAATCAGCTCTTATGGATTTTGCGGGTACTGTATTGCTCGTATCACATGAAGAAGCATTTTATCGTGAGTGGGCACAGAGAGTTATTAGTGTCGAGAAATAGAAAATAGAATTAAGTATAGTATGAGGTCTATGATTTTCTGCTGAAGAATTGGCATAAATTGAAATTCAGTCCCCCGATCCAGACCGAAGTAGCCATAGAGCGAAAAATCAATCCCAAACGAATGCAGCGCGAAATTCAAAGTCAACTGCAAGATAAAGGCATTGGCACAAAGGCACAGCAGGCGTTGAAACTCCAGCATGAGCAATGTAAGCTGGAACGGAAAACCAAGAGCCGTGAGCAGAAAGAGGCTGAGAAAGACCGTCAGTTTGCCATACGGCAGGAAAAGAAGAAAGCCAAGCACAGAGGAAGATAACATGAAGATAGAATGGATTTTATGCCCCTTTTGCGGCAGCAAAACGCGATTGAAAATCCGCGATGATACAGTACTGGAAAACTTTCCGTTATATTGTCCTAAATGCAAACATGAAATCCTGATTACAGTAAGAAAACTAAATTTATCCATCGTCCAAGAGCCAGACGCACAGACGCAGAGCCGATAATACGCAAGGTAAATTCACTTGTGATTATCGGTTCTTTTTTATTTCAATATACGATGAGAGCCTGCCCCGCCCAATGGGGAAAGAAAAAAACCGTAGCTGGGCAGGTTGATTTTGTGCGCTTACTCTA
>ERZ773114.4505-NODE-4505-length-10421-cov-4.637662_pt1 | contig 10421 bp, 9 predicted proteins | sample MGYA00580564_ERZ773114 | MGnify/ENA primary metagenome ERZ773114 (study PRJEB29015, sample SAMEA2737836) | human gut metagenome | biome: human gut; feature: human-associated habitat; material: faeces | place: China | collected 2012 ...
AAACAATCTTTTTTCAAATCTGATTTCTGAAATAATTCCCAAAATAATTTTCAATACAAGTTAAGTGATGTAATTATTCAGTTGTCGTTGTTTGGCGAGATGCTGAATTATTTTTATGTGAGCATAATATCGGGGGAGATTTATGCCGGAAGAAAGGAGTTTATATTTGTTTGCAAGTGTATTATCAGCTGCAATTTTTGGGGTGGAAGTATGCCCTGTGCAGGTAGAAGCTGATGTAAGTAACGGACTTCCTTCCTTTATCATGGTAGGATTTCCTTCTGCGCAGGTAAAGGAAGCGCAGGAACGGGTACGCACAGCACTCAAGAATAATGGTTATCAGTTTCCACCAAAGAGAATTACCGTCAATTTTGCTCCTGCAGACATGAAGAAAGAGGGAGCCGGTTTTGATGTACCGGTGGCAGCAGCAGTGCTGGCAGCTTTTGAGATGATCAGCCCTCAGGTTGTCAGCAGAGTTATGATGGCAGGGGAGATCGGTCTGGACGGAGAAATCCATGGGATATCCGGAATCCTGCCGATTGTGTTGTGTGCAAGAAGTTTGGGCAGTCGTTTTTGCGTAGTTCCCTATGAGAATCTGAAAGAAGGAAGACTGATCAGAGATGTACCGGTAGCAGGAGTAAAAAATTTACAGGAACTGGTCGAGTGCCTTAAGAATCCGGAACCGTATCTGACGAGGGAAATACAGGAAGAAATTCCTTCTATTATAAATACAGATATGGGAATGGATTTTTCAGACATTGAAGGACAGGAAGGGGCAAAAAGAGCGGCGGAAATTGCAGTAAGCGGATTTCACAATCTTCTCCTTATCGGACCTCCGGGAACGGGCAAAACCATGCTTGCCAGAAGACTGCCGACGATCATGCCTGGGCTTGGCTTTGAAGAAAAGCTGGAGCTTACCAGAATTTACAGTATTGCAGGACTTCTTTCAAGAGAACATCCTCTGATCGATGAGAGACCATTTCGCAGTCCCCATCATACAAGTACTCCGCAGGCAATTGCAGGAGGCGGGCGTAATCCCAGACCCGGAGAAATCACTCTTGCGCATAAAGGTGTACTCTTTCTGGATGAAATGCCGGAATTTTCCAGAGCAAGTCTGGAACTTCTGCGACAGCCCATGGAGGATAAAGTGATCCAGATAGCCAGAGCAAGCGGAACTTATAACTTTCCGGCGGATTTTATGTTATGTGCAGCGATGAATCCCTGTCCCTGCGGTTATTATCCGGATTTAAACAGATGCACCTGTACAGCAGGTGAGATCACACATTATATGGGAAAAATCAGTCGCCCCCTTCTGGACAGAATTGATATCAGCACTGAGGTACCGCCGGTTTCTTTTTCACAGCTTCACTGTGGAAGAAAGGGAGAAAATTCCGCTGCTATCAGAAAAAGAGTGGAAAAAGTACAGAAGATCCAGGAAGAACGGTATAAAGATGAGAAAATAAATTTTAACGGGCAGCTGAAGAGCAGTCTGATCGATAAATTCTGCCCTCTTACAGACAGCGCATCCCGACTTCTGGCAAGAGCCTTTGAAAAAATCGCATTCAGTGCCAGATCCTATCACAGGATCCTGAAGGTAGCCAGAACAATTGCGGATATGGAAGGGGAAGAAATGATTGCCGGTCATCATATCGGAGAAGCACTTTCGTACAGGGCATTTGACAAAGATTCTGTCATAAAATAAAGGTCAGTGAGGTATTTTATATGGAAAGAACTGATGTGAAAAATAATCATACAGAAGAATACAGTACAGGTCAGATACGATGTATTGAGAAATCAGATCCGGAATATCCTCAGATAATGAAGCAGTATTCCTCCATGCCGGCAAAGCTTTATGTAAAAGGCAGACTTCCTGATCCTAAGAGAAGAACGGTGGCAGTGATCGGTGCCAGAATGTGCAGTCCTTATGGAAGGATGCAGGCATTCCGGTATGCGAAAGCGTTAAGTGTAGCTGGAGTCCAGATTATCAGCGGTATGGCACTTGGCATTGATTCAGAAGGACATAAAGGCGCACTGGAAGGAAAGATGCCTACATTTGCGGTGCTTGGAAGTGGTGTTGATGTATGCTATCCGAAATCTAACAGAAAACTCTATGAGAGGATCTTATGGGAAAATGGTGGGATCATCAGTGAATGTCCACTGGGTTCAGGACCTGTTTCCTGGCATTTCCCGGCGCGAAACCGGATCATCAGTGCTTTGTCAGACGCGGTTCTGGTAGTGGAAGCAAAAGAAAACAGCGGTTCGCTGATCACTGCGGGATTTGCACTGGAACAGGGAAAGATGGTCTATGCGATTCCGGGGGCAGTGACAGATGAACTCAGCAGAGGCTGCCATAAGCTGATCTACGACGGCGCAGGGATTGCATACTGTCCGGAAATTATGCTGGAAGAACTTGGAATTTCGATGGAAAAAGTAACACAAAACGGTGAAAAAAACAACTTGGGACTTGCAAGAGATTTGAATATGGTGTATAGTTGTCTCGATTTACGACCAAAAAATCCCGACTACATTGTGAGAAAAACAGGCTTTTCCCCGGCACAGGTAAGCAACTGTCTTGTGGAACTGACACTGCGGGGGCTCATAAGAGAGAGCGGGAGACATTATTATGTAAAAGACAGTTGACGATTTATGATTATTGTGCTTCACGTTTCTGCGGCGCAGGGCGATTTTCATATGTAACAATATCGCTGTCAGGCAATGTGCCCGTTCAGGGACACTGTGAAGAATAACAGATTACGACTAGGAGAGGTAGCATGGCGAAATATCTGGTGATAGTAGAATCACCTGCAAAAGTGAAAACAATAAAGAAATTTCTCGGTGCGAATTACGATGTGGAAGCTTCTAACGGACATGTCCGTGATTTCCCGAAGAGTCAGTTCGGAATTGATGTTGAGCATGATTTTGAACCCAAATATATAACGATCAGAGGAAAGGGAGAACTGCTTGCAAAGCTTCGCAAGGCTGCAAAGAAAGCAGATAAGATTTATCTTGCAACTGACCCTGACCGCGAGGGAGAGGCAATTTCCTGGCATCTGATGCAGGCATTAAAAGAAGATCCGAAGAAGATGCACAGGATTACCTTTAACGAGATTACCAAGACAGCAGTAAAATCATCAATCAAACAGGCCAGAGACCTGGATATGGATCTGGTAGATGCACAGCAGGCAAGACGTATGCTTGACCGTATGGTAGGTTATACCATCAGCCCGCTTCTCTGGGCAAAAGTCAAGAGAGGCTTAAGTGCGGGGCGCGTACAGTCTGTTGCGCTTCGTATCATCTGTGACAGAGAAGATGAGATCAATGCGTTTATTCCGGAAGAATACTGGAGCCTGGAGGGAGATTTTCAGGTGAAGGGTGAGAAGAAACCGCTGCAGGCGAAGTTCTATGGAACAGATAAAAAGATGGATATCCACAGCAAAGAGGAAATGGATAAACTTCTGGCCTCTCTGAAAGATAAAGAATATGAGATCAATGAAGTAAAGAAAGGCGAGAGGATCAAGAATGCACCGCTTCCCTTTACTACAAGTACCTTACAGCAGGAAGCAGCCAAGACCTTAAACTTTTCCACACAGAAGACAATGCGTCTGGCACAGCAGCTGTATGAAGGAATTGATATCAAAGGAAATGGAACGGTAGGTGTGATCTCTTATCTGCGTACAGATTCCACCCGAATCTCGGAGGAAGCAGATGCTGCTGCAAGAGAATATATCACTGCTCAGTACGGAGAGGATTATGTTTCAAAGTCTGAGAAAGCTGTGAAAAAGGGACAGAAGATCCAGGATGCTCACGAAGCGATCCGTCCTACAGACATCAGCCGTACACCGGCTGTACTGAAGGAATCTCTTTCAAGAGATCAGTTCAGACTGTATCAGCTTATCTGGAGACGTTTTGCGGCCAGCAGAATGGCTCCTGCAAAATACGAAACAACATCTGTAAAGATTGGTGCAGACCAGTATATTTTTACAGTCTCTGCCTCCAAGATCATATTTGACGGATTTATGTCTGTATACACAGATGAAGAGGACCAGAAAAAAGGAAATGTTCTGAATCAGAGTCTTGAAAGAGGAATGAAGCTTAGTCTTAAGGAACTGAAACCAGAACAGCATTTCACGCAGCCGCCTGCACATTATACAGAGGCATCTCTGGTCAAGACTATGGAAGAACTGGGGATCGGACGTCCAAGTACCTATGCGCCGACGATCACAACGATCATCAGCCGCCGTTATGTTGCAAAAGAACAGAAGAACCTGTATGTTACAGAGTTGGGGGAAGTTGTCAATAATATTATGAAACAGGCTTTCCCGAGTATTGTAGATGTAAACTTCACTGCGACTATGGAAGGGCTTCTGGACTGTGTGGCAGCAGGAACTGTAAAGTGGAAGACAGTAGTAAGCAACTTCTATCCGGATCTGAAGAAGGATGTAGATGCTGCAGAGGAAGAACTTGAAAAGGTTGATATTCAGGATGAAGTGACAGATGTGATCTGCGAAAACTGTGGCAGACATATGGTGATCAAATATGGTCCTCATGGACGATTCCTTGCATGTCCGGGATTTCCGGAATGCAAAAATACCAAACCATATTTTGAGAAGATCGGGGTGGCATGTCCGAAATGTGGAAAAGAGATTGTGCTTAAGAAAACCAAAAAAGGACGTAAGTACTACGGATGTGAGGATAATCCGGATTGTGATTTCATGTCCTGGCAGAAACCATCAGCAAAGAAATGCCCGAAATGTGGAAGCTATATGGTGGAAAAGGGGAATAAGCTTGTCTGCAGCCAGGAGACATGTGGATATGTAGAGGCAAAGGACGAGAAAGAATAATAACGGATTGTAAATGTTATAAATGGGACTGTTGCAGCAGTTGAAAATGAATTTCATTAATGCAACAGTTCCGTTTTTTGTCTTACAGTCAGTGACTTTCTGACTTTTTGTCTTCAATCCTTTGAATTTTTGATGATGATATTTATTGAATAATATTATAAAAGGAATCTATTTTCAGAAAAGCAAAAATAAATAAAAAAATAGTAAAATTTGTCTTGTAATTTGACTTTAAAACGTGTAAAATCAAAGTATCAGTAATGTTAATGACCATGTGTGTCTGAATCTTCCTTGCGAGCAAAAGAAAGTGACTGCTCATTTATGAAATAATGACAGAAAGATTTCGGATATGTACAGGGTGAAAGGAGGACAATATGAGTGTTCAGCTGCTGGATAGAACAAGAAAAATTAATAAACTTCTGCATAACAGCAGTTCTAGCAAAGTGGTATTTAATGACATCTGTCAGGTTCTGATGGAGACACTGAGTTCCAACATTCTGGTTCTCAGTAAAAAAGGAAAGGTTCTGGGTGTCAGTTTATGCCCGGGAGTAGAGGAGATCACTGAACTGATCGAGGACAAGGTTGGCGGATATGTAGATTCCCTGTTAAACGAGAGATTTCTGGGTGTCCTGTCAACAAAAGAGAATGTAAATCTTCAGACACTGGGATTTGAACATGTATCAAGCAGTTATCAGGGAATCATTAATCCGATAGATATTGCAGGGGAACGACTGGGTACTGTATTTATGTATCGTTATGAGAAACCATATGACATTGAAGATATTATTGTCAGTGAATATGGAACAACCGTTGTAGGGCTTGAGATGATGAGAGCGGTTCATGAAGAGAATGCTGAGGAGGACAGAAAGCAGCAGGTAGTGAAATCTGCGTTTAATACTTTATCTTTCTCCGAACTGGAGGCGATCATCCATATTTTTGATGAACTTGACGGAGATGAGGGAATCCTGGTTGCAAGTAAGATCGCAGACCGCGTGGGAATCACCAGATCTGTTATCGTAAACGCTTTGAGGAAGTTTGAAAGTGCCGGTGTGATTGAATCCAGATCTTCCGGTATGAAAGGAACCTACATTAAAGTGCTGAATGAAGTCATTTTTGATGAACTGGAAGAGATTAAAGCTCAGAGAAATAAGAAATCCTGATATAGAAGCTTCCATAAATAATGAATGCAAGAAGGCTGTCTGCTGTATGGTGGACGGTCTTTTTATTATGTTACAGGAATTATAGCAAGCCTCTTAATTAATGTATTTGAAGACAATTCAACTGAGTGTGAAAGACAAGGAAGATATGACAAAATTATTTGTAAATTAAGAAAACAAAAGAAAAAAAGAGAATATATAAGTAAAAAAGAGAATATAGATTATTTCATAATGATAAAAGCACTTGCGAAATCGACTCATTTTCAATAATATAAGGACAGTGATTAGCACTCGAAGTAAATGAGTGCTAGCAAAAATCGGCAGAATTAGACAGAGTGCCGAAACAGTTACCGGATATTTTGCAATAACGGAAAGAGTACGGTAACAGGAAAGCTTTAGTTGGAGAATAAAGGAGGATATAGATCATGACATTAGTACCTTTAGGTGACAGAGTTGTATTAAAACAGGTTGAAGCAGAAGAAACAACAAAATCCGGAATCGTTCTTCCGGGACAGGCACAGGAGAAACCACAGCAGGCAGAAGTTGTAGCTGTAGGACCTGGCGGAGTTGTTGACGGCAAAGAAGTAAAAATGGAAGTAGCTGTAGGTGATAAAGTTATCTACTCCAAATATTCAGGAACAGAAGTAAAAATGGATGGCACAGAATACATTATCGTAAAACAGAATGATATTCTTGCAATTGTTAAATAAGCAATATCAAAATAGAAAACATAAATGAAGATACTTATAAGATAATATTTACAGGATGTAACATGAAATACCGGCTAAGTATCAGAAAGAATTCATAGAGATCAAAATTTGAATCAGGAGGTCATATTATCATGGCAAAAGAAATTAAATTCGGCGCAGAAGCCAGAGCAGCTCTTGAAGCTGGTGTAAATAAATTAGCTGATACAGTAAGAGTAACATTAGGACCGAAAGGAAGAAACGTAGTTCTTGACAAACCATACGGTGCTCCGCTTATCACAAACGACGGTGTTACAATCGCAAAAGAAATTGAACTGGAAGACGGATTTGAAAACATGGGCGCACAGCTGATCAAAGAAGTTGCTTCCAAAACAAACGATGTAGCAGGTGATGGTACAACAACAGCTACTGTTCTTGCACAGGCTATGGTTCACGAAGGAATGAGAAACCTGGCAGCAGGCGCTAACCCGATCATCCTCAGAAAAGGAATGAAGAAAGCTACAGATGTAGCTGTAGAAGCAATCAAGAACATGAGCCAGACAATCAGCGGCAAGAAACAGATCGCAAACGTTGCATCTATTTCCGCAAGCGATGAGACTGTTGGACAGTTAGTAGCAGATGCTATGGAAAAAGTTTCCAAAGATGGCGTTATCACAGTAGAAGAATCCAAGACAATGCACACAGAACTTGACCTTGTAGAAGGTATGCAGTTCGATCGTGGATATGTATCCGCATATATGTCAACAGATATGGAAAAAATGGAAGCAAATCTGGAAGATCCATATATCCTGATCACAGACAAGAAGATCAGCAACATCCAGGAAATCCTTCCATTACTGGAGCAGATCGTAAAAGTTGGTGCGAAACTTCTTATCATTGCTGAAGATGTAGAGGGTGAAGCTCTTACAACTCTGATCGTAAACAAATTAAGAGGAACCTTCCAGGTAGTAGCTGTCAAAGCTCCGGGATATGGTGACAGAAGAAAAGAAATGCTTCAGGATATCGCAATCCTTACAGGCGGCCAGGTAATCTCCGAAGAAGTTGGTCTGGAACTGAAAGACGCAACTATGGAGCAGTTAGGACGTGCAAAATCTGTTAAAGTTGCAAAAGAGAACACAGTTATCGTTGACGGTATGGGTGACAAAGATGCAATCGCAAACCGTGTTGCTCAGATCCGTGGACAGATTGAAGAAACAAAATCTGAATTTGATAAAGAAAAATTACAGGAAAGACTTGCAAAACTGGCTGGCGGCGTAGCTGTTATCCGTGTTGGTGCTTCCACTGAGACAGAAATGAAAGAAGCTAAGCTTCGTCTGGAAGATGCTCTTGCAGCTACAAGAGCAGCAGTAGAAGAAGGTATCATTGCAGGTGGCGGCTCTGCTTACATCCACGCATCCAAAGAAGTTGCAAAACTTGCAGCAACTCTGGAAGGTGACGAGAAGACAGGTGCAAATATCATCCTGAAAGCTCTGGAAGCTCCTCTGTTCCATATCGCTGCCAATGCAGGTCTGGAAGGATCTGTTATTGTAAATAAGGTAAGAGAGTCCGAAGTAGGAACAGGATTTGATGCTTATAAAGAAGAATATGTATGTAGTTTGTTAGAAAAATGGGGTTATTCTATTACTAGACAAAAGAAATTTGATGACTGTAAGGATAAAAACGTTCTTCCATTTGATTGTTATTTAAATGATTTTAATGTATTGGTGGAATATGATGGAGAAGGGCATTACAAACCTGTAATGTTTGGAGAAGAATCCTATGAAGAAGCCGTAGAAAAATTTCATTATACGCAAAAACATGATCAAATGAAGAATGAATATTGTGAAGTAAATAATATTCCTCTTATTAGAATTCCTTATTATGAGTTCGATGATGTAGAATATTATCTATATGATAATTTATGTAAACTTGGTGTTATAGAAGAAAATTTTCAATAATAATTGGTATAGCTTTAAGCGAGGGCTATATTAACAAAAGAAATATGAAGTGTAACTGAGTTGATCGCCGGTAAAAATCAAGGCAATGTAATGAGCGCCCTTATGAGCCAGTACGATATTGCTCGTCAAGCGCTTAATACTGCTATGAATGATTCCGAAGGCTCCGCCGAAAGGGAATTAACTAATTACCAAAAGGGTATCGATTACAGTCTTGAAAGATTCAAGGCTACATTCCAAGAATTTTCAACTTCTGTTCTATCATCAGACACTTTCAAGGCTGTCATAGATAGCGGAACACAATTCTTAGAAATTCTTACTAAAATTACTGAAACACTTGGGCCACTTGGCACAGCTTTAACAGCACTTGGTGGTTTCAAATTTATATCAAGCATAGGTTAGCCAAAATCCTGGCTATAGTTTATCGTAAACTGGCTTATCAATGCGGAGAATATCATAGCAATGGAATGATATTTCAACGTAGGGAGATTAGTGCTTGTAAAAAATAAATAGAGGATTAATTCGTCGAATTCGCTATTCTGCAATAATGCAGTGAAATGGATGAAAATTCCGCGAGAACGCACGAGCCAACCTGACTACGTATAGTAATATGTGAAACGTTAGCAACAATTATGAAATTAAAGATAAAATTATAATGACGAGCGAAGCATATGAAAGTTAGGAGGAGTAGAGAGAACACCCTTCCTCCAGCGTATATAATGCCATAGTTTATATGCGTTGAATGCATGTTCCACGGTACGCGAAAGTTGTGATGCTTTCTCATCACACGCCAGCTTCTATCCTATTTCTGGCGTTGTTGGAAAATAATAGGAAAATTATATAGGTATTTATCGTAAAATTACAATATCAATGGAGGATGTGAAAGCATGGAATCTAAATCTGAATTAATTTTTAAAACATTAAAATCTGATCCTGATGGTATTATTGATGCAAGTGTAACTATAATTGGAAATAAAGACGTAAAAGATGAATCTTCTGATCAAGCATTTATCTTAGATCCTAAAAAGCAAATAATTTTTTCTCTCGTAATGTAAAATCTAGCATAGATGCTATTAATCGTTTTGAGAACAGAAAAACTAAAAACGGTAAAAATAGATGATTGACAAATGGAAGTCATACAAAATATCCATATCGAAATATAGTACATCTATAGGATGTGCGTGGGCTGAAATGTGCCAGTAAACATTGCATTGAGGAGAGTATGGAAATACAACTTCCCAGCACTCTCCTCTTCCACTTCTATAACATTTTCAACAAAAATGCCACAAAGAATAACAACGCTATCGCCCACCAGGGCCATGGCTGCATACTTCTTCTGACTCTACCTTTCCATGACATATCTTTTATCCTCCTTTGTCTAAAAATAAGTTTTAATGAAAGCAGGTGATTATTATCAATATTCAGCAAACAGCAAACAAGATAGAAACAAGAATTGTGTCTTCAGATAAATTAAATTCACAAAATATGTCATATGTATATATTGATTCAGATAATCAAATATATGTACGAGAAGGAATTCTGCAGAATGATATTGATATATTATCTACTGTATTAATGCAAAGAAAAGTCGATAGTCGTATTAAAAAGACATATTTTGATATTGTAGACTCATTGAAAACGAATCAAGTATCTAAAAATCAATTTGAGTCTCTATATAAGATGGTTCTTGTAAAATATTATGGTAAGAATGAAGAAAGTACATTGTAGTTTTCGCATTCTCCAAGACCAACTTCTTTTTCTTTATACGAATAGCTTGATTGTTCAATC
>ERZ773114.4513-NODE-4513-length-10415-cov-8.721332_pt1 | contig 10415 bp, 10 predicted proteins | sample MGYA00580564_ERZ773114 | MGnify/ENA primary metagenome ERZ773114 (study PRJEB29015, sample SAMEA2737836) | human gut metagenome | biome: human gut; feature: human-associated habitat; material: faeces | place: China | collected 2012 ...
GTAAAGGCTGTTTTCCTCGAATTCGTCCGAAAACGCGCCGCGCGGGCGCTTTTTCTCTGTCTTCGGTTCCACCCGCTTCTGCATCAGCACACATTCGCCGTCAAAGAGCACGGCGGATGCTTTTTTTGTGGGCCGGAGCGTCGAATAGTGCTGGTCGACCTCGAGATATCCCGCGGATTCGAGGTATTCGATGTACCGCTCGATGACGCTTGGCGACGTTTTGTCCATGAGACCATAGGTCGACAGGCTCGCAAGGCCGAGCGACAAAAGACGCTGGTCGCGGCTCCCGCGCAGGACCTGAATGACGAGCGTTTTGCCGACGTAGTAGCCCAGCCGCTCGCGGATGCGCATGACGCACGATAAGATCATCTGCGCCGAGAGCGTGATGTCCTCGGTCTGGTAGGTCGCTTTACAGTTGGAGCAGTTTCCGCAGTTTGCGGGGTGTATCTGGCCGAAGTAGTCAAGCAGCCGCCCGCGCAGACAGTCGACGGATTTGCAGTACCCCGTCATTGCCTGCAGGCGCTCATAGTCGCGCTTGCGCACGAGCGCAGCGTCCTCCTCCGAGAGCTGGTCGGCTCCGCCGTTTTCGATGAGAAAGCGTGCGGTCTCCACATCGGCGGGCGCGAAGAGCAGGACGCAGTCGGCATTCTCGCCGTCGCGTCCGGCGCGGCCCGCCTCCTGATAGTAGGCCTCGAGGCTTTTCGGCATGTTGTAATGGATGACAAAGCTGACGTTTGACTTGTCGATGCCCATGCCGAAGGCGTTCGTCGCGACCATGACGGTCTTGCGGTCAAACTGAAAATCGTCCTGATTCTGCTGCCGCTCCTCATCTGTGAGGCCCGCGTGGTAGCGCGTGGCGGCGATGCCGCGGTCACACAGGCTGTCGCACACGCGCTCGACCGCCGCGCGCGTTGCACAGTAGACGATGCCGCTCCTGCCCCGCCGCTCGTCAATGAGTGCGGCGAGGGCGGAAAACTTGTTTTTCGGGCGACGCACGTCGAAATAGAGGTTCGGACGGTCGAAGCCCGTCACGATGCGGTACGGGCTTTGCAGCTGCAAGAGCCGCAGGATATCAGACTGCACCTGCTTTGTCGCCGTCGCGGTGTAGGCCGCGACAATGGGTCTGCGCGGCAGGGCATTGATGAAATCGACAATGCCGAGGTAACTCGGGCGGAAGTCCTGTCCCCACTGCGAAATGCAGTGTGCCTCGTCCACAGCGAGAAACGACACGTCCATCTCCTGCATCAGCGATAAAAAGCTGTTCGTTTCCAACCGCTCGGGCGCGACGTAGATGAGCTTGTAGGCACCCTTGCGCGTGCGGGCGTAGACCGTGCGGATCTGCTCACCTGTCAGTGAGCTGTTGATGTACGCCGCGGGAACGCCCGCGCTCTTGAGCGCTGCGACCTGATCCTTCATCAGCGAGATGAGCGGCGAGACGACGAGCGTGATGCCTGGCAGGAGCAGCGCGGGGATCTGATAGCAGAGCGACTTGCCCCCGCCCGTCGGCATGACGCACAGTGCATCGCGCCCGGAGAGGATCGCGTCGATCAGCGCCTCCTGCCCCGCGCGAAACGCGCTGTGGCCGTAATATTGCTTTAAGATGCTGTACTTGTCCATGAAAAAGTGTTCCGTTTCCTGTTTTTCTATGATGTTACCCCATCGGGAAGAAATTGTCCACGGAAAATTCAGAAAGGAAAAAAGAGGGAAATCGCCGCGGCTTGACATTGCCGTTTTCTTGTGCTATAGTCCCTCTTGCTCGCTCGGAGGGCGCGCTGTTCGAAAGAAACGGCAGCCGGATAAGGCGCAGGCTGAAATGCCTGTTCCTTATCCGGCTTTTTTTGTTGACAGGAGGAAACGACAATGGACCTTTTGCGTGGAAATATCAAAACGCTTTACTTCAAATACTTGTCGGCGGCGTTCGGCAGCGCGCTGATCTCCAGCATCTACGGCATCGTCGACATGGCGATGGTGGGGCAGTATCAGGGGCCTGATGGCACGGCGGCGCTGGCTGTGGTCGCGCCGGTGTGGAACGTCATTTACAGCATTGGCCTTCTCATGGGCATCGGCGGCAGTGTGATCTTCAGCACGAAGCGCGGCAGCGGCATGAGCGCCGACGGTGAGGACGAGCAGTATTTCACCGCAGCGGTCATCGGCTCGGTCATTCTGGCGGCGCTCGCGTGGGTCGGGCTCATCCTCTTCGAGCGTCCGCTTCTGATGTTTTTCGGCACGGATGAGACGCTGCTCGCCCTCGCGCAGCGGTACATGATCCCCGTTAAAGTTGTATTCCCACTGTTCCTCTTCAATCAGATGCTCGCGGCATTTCTGCGCAACGACGGCGCGCCCGCACTTGTGACGCTTGGTGTGCTGTCGGGCGGCATCTTCAATGTGTTCGGCGACTGGTTCTTCGTCTTCCCATGCGATATGGGCGTTTACGGCGCGGGTCTTGCCACGGCGCTGGGCTCGGCGGTGTCGTTCCTCGTGATGCTGACGCACTTTGCGAGCAGGAAGAACACGCTGCGCCTCGTGAAACCAAAGAGGCTTGCGCGCAAGCTGTGGAAGATCACCGTCACGGGCTTTTCGAGCTTCTTTATCGACATGGCGATGGGTATTCTGACGGTGCTCTTCAACCGCCAGATCATGCAATACCTCGGCTCGGACGCGCTCGCGATCTACGGCCCCATCATCAACGTCAGCACATTCGTCCAGTGCTGCGCGTACAGCGTCGGACAGGCATCCCAGCCCATCATTTCGACGAATTTCGGCGCGGGGAAAGAGGTTCGCATCCGCGAGACGCTGCGATATGCGCTGTGGACGGTCGTATTTTTCGGGGTTTTCTGGACGGCGCCGAGCGTGGCGTGCCCGAATCTCTACATCCGCATTTTTATGAGCCCGACGGAGACGATCTTGGCGATGGCCCCGGCCATCATCCGCGCGTATGCGATCTCATTCCTGCTGCTGCCGTTCAACATCTTCTCGACGTATTATTTCCAGGCCATCTTACAGCCGAAGGCGGCATTTATCGTGTCGGTCGCGCGCGGACTCGTCATCAGCGGTGCACTGATCCTGATGCTGCCGCTTCTTGCGGGCGCGGATTCGCTCTGGTTCGCCATGCCCATCACGGAGCTTGTCACCGCCGTTTACGCTGCGGCGTGCATCCGCAGATACACCGCGCGGCTCGACGCAAAAGCCACTTGACGAAGCGCGGCCACCGCCGTATAATCATGGCGGAATTTTAACGAACAGGAGCCAAAATGTAACCATGCAGCTTGATCGACCGCACGGGCAGATGTCCGATTCGTTCCTGATGTCCGCGTTTATCATTTTATCCGGCGGATTGCAGGACGCCTATACCTATTGCTGCCGCGACAAGGTGTTTGCCAACGCGCAGACGGGCAACATCGTGCTGATGAGCACACACCTTTTTGCAGGTGACTGGGCAGGTGTTTTCCGCTATTTTGTGCCGCTGATCTCGTTTATGGCGGGCATTTTTGTGGCGGAATGCGTCCACCGCCGCTATAAGTGCATGGAAAAGGTGCACTGGCGCCAGCTCATCATTCTGGCCGAGATCGTGCTGCTGTTTTTTGTCGGCTTCCTGCCGCAGGAGGTCAACACCTTTGCAAACGCGCTCGTCTCGTTCGTCTGTGCGATGCAGGTGCAGACCTTCCGCAAGGTGCGCGGCCACGCCTACGCGAGCACCATGTGCATCGGCAACATGCGCAGCGGCACCGAGGCGCTGTGCGTCTACTTCCACACGCACGACCGCGAGGTGCTGAAAAAGGCACTGACGTATTTTGGCGTCATCGGTATTTTTGCCGTCGGCGCGGGGCTTGGCAGCGTCCTGACGGCGCGCTTTGCCGAAAAGGGCATCTGGGTGTCCTGCGCGCTGCTGGCGGTCAGCTTTTTGATGATGTTTGTGCGCGAGGAAGAGAAGAAATAAGAGGCTTTTTGAAAGATGGCTCTGTATGCAGATCGGTTTCTGCATGCTTTTGTAAAAAAAGGAGAGGACGCTGCTGCGTTCTCTCCTTTTCCTTTTGCGTTCGTTACGCGAGCGGTTTGCCGCTGAAGGCGGGGAAGATGTTGAACTCGCCGTAGTCGGCGATGCGGTCCGTGTGCTTGAGCGTCTCCATGTCCTCACTCAAGATGGTGAAGTCCACGGCGGCGTTGCTCGCCATGTGGTCGGGGTTGGCCGTCTTCGGCAGCGCGACCGCGCCGAGCTCGATGACATAGCGGATGCACAGCTGCGCGGCGTTGACGCCGTACTTTTTCGCCATCTCCGCGATGGCGGGGTTCTTGAGCGCCTCGCCATGGGCGATGGGGGAGTAGGCCTCCACCTGGATGCCCTGCTCGCGGCAGTAGTCGAGCAGCGCGAGGTCGGTGTTGCTGATGTGCAGCAGGATCTGGTTGACCATCGGCTTTACGCGGCAGTCGGAGAGCAGATTTTCAAGGTCGTCGCGCAGAAAGTTCGACACGCCGATGACTCTGACCTTGCCCTCGCTTTGCGCATCCTCGAGCGCGCGCCAGACGGCTTTATTTTCTTCAGAATAGCGCTTTTCCACGCGAAACTGGTTCCACGGCTGGGGAGAGTGGATGATCATCTGGTCAAGGTAGTCAAGGCCCATCTTCTCGAGCGTTTCGTCGATGGACTTTTTGGCCTCGTCATAGGTCTTGAGCTCCGCGGCCACCTTGCTGGCGACAAAAAGCTCCTCGCGCGGAACGCCGCAGGTGCGCACGCCCTCGCCCACGCCGCGCTCGTTGCCGTAGGCCTGCGCGGTATCGATGAGGCGGTAGCCGAGCTTCACGGCGGTGCGGACGGCCTCGGCGGCCTGATCGTCGTCGATGAACCAGGTGCCAAGGCCGAGCTTGGGGATGCTCAGGCCGATTTCGAGCGTATAAGTTTCGTTTAAGATCATGGAAATTGCCTCTGATTACAGCTTATTGTACTCTTCGTCCGAGACCGGCTCGCACCACTCGTTCCGGCAGTTTTTGCCGGGGACTTCAACGGCGATGTGGCTGAACCAGCTGTCCTTTTTCGCGCCATGCCAGTGCTTCACGTTCGCGGGGATCATGATGACGCTGCCCTCGTGCAGGCTGACGGCGTCCTTGCCCTCTTCCTGATACCAGCCCTCGCCCGCGGTGCAGAGAAGGAGCTGTCCGCCGCCGGAAGTCGCGTGATGGATGTGCCAGTTGTTGCGGCAGGCGGGCTCGAAGGTCACGTTCGCGGCGAAGAGGCTGCCTTTCGGGTCAGTCAGAGGATTTAAGAACGCATCGCCGATGAAAAACTTGGAGTAAGCGGTGTTCGGCGTGCCGGTGCCGAACATGTTGACCTGTTCAAATGCTTCTTTATTTTCGTACTTCATGTTAAAAAGCCTCCTCTGCTTTAGTTTTCCACATTGTAGCGCAGCCAGACCGCGCCGCTGCCGTACTGCTGCACGCTCGTGAGCTTGAGCGGCGTGACGCCGCGCTCCATCGGCAGGCCGTCGAACACGCTCTGCATGCCGCCGCGGCCGTCGATGCCGGCGCCGATCAGAATGCTGACCTCGTCGAGTAGCCCCGCGGCGAGGAAGCCTGCGTTGATGTGTCCGCCGCCGACCGCGGCGGATCTCTTGACGTCAAACTCCGCGGCGAGAATTTCGCACGCGCGCTTCAAGTCGACGTGTTCCTTGCCGCAGGCGATCCACGAGATGTGCTTGCCGTTGAGATACGCAAGGTACTCCTTGCTGACCTGCTCGCTCGTCAGGATGAGCAGCGGACGCTCGTCTTCGGCGCTCTCACCCCAGAGGAGCGTGCCGTGGGTGTCAACGACGATCTCGTAGCCCTCGACGTCGGCGGCCTTGGAAAAGGCCTCCTTGCCAAGTGCTTCGGCGGTCTTGGCCTCAAACTTTCCGGGCAGCGCCATTTCGAGCTCCGCGGTCACGCGGCCGCTGATACGTGTGGGCGCGTCCAGCGCGTTGAGCGTGTCGTAATATTCCTGCACGCCGGGTAGGTGCTCGGTCATGGCGCAGTCGATACGTCCGTCGACCGAGGTCATCATGTGGCATACGATATAAGGCTTGTTCATGAGACATTCCTCCTGAAAAAACTTGTTGTTCTTAAAGTTCACTGATACTCTACAACTTAAAGTACACTTTCGGTCAAGAGGGTTTCGAAAATTTTTTCGATAGTCCGTTACAAAAGCTTGCACGCTTGACAGAAAGAAAATGGCACCATATAATATATAGAACATACGTTTTAGATGACGCGGCGGGGAGGAAGCTCAATGTATTTTGCCTACGGGGAAGAGGAGACCGACTATCTTAAAAAGAAGGATAAGCGCATGGCCGAGGTCATCGACCGCATCGGCCATGTCGAGAGAAAAGTGGATACTGACCTCTTTTCCGCCGTCGTGCACCACATCATCGGCCAGCAGATCTCGACCAAGGCACAGGAGACGATCTGGCAGCGGATGCTGTCGGCACTCGGCGAGGTCAACGCCGAGACGGTTCTCGCCGCGGGTGTTTCCAAGCTCCAATCACTCGGCATGACGTTCAGAAAGGCGGAGTACATCACGGATTTTGCCGAAAAGGTCCACACCGGCGCATTCGATTTAGAAGGTATCTGGCAAAAAAGCGACGAGGAGGCTATCCGGGAGCTTTCGTCCCTCAAGGGCATCGGCGTGTGGACGGCGGAGATGATCCTGCTCTTCTGCATGCAGCGGCAGGACGTGTTGAGCTGCGACGACCTTGCCATCCAGCGGGGGCTGCGCATGGTGTACCACCACCGAAAGATCGACCGAGGGCTCTTTGAAAAGTACCGCCGCCGCTTTTCACCCTATGGCAGCGTGGCGAGCCTGTACCTCTGGGCGGTGTCCGGCGGTGCGATCCCCGAGCTGCACGATTACGCGCCGAAAGAGAAGAAATGAGGCGAGGACGATGACTTACACCCAGCATTATGATTCGCCGCTCGGCGGCATCCTGCTTGCGGCGGACGAAGAGGGCTTGATGGGCCTGTGGTTCGACGGGCAGAAATATTTTGCCCGCACGCTGCCAAAAGAGTATGCCGAGAGCGAGACGCCTGTTTTGTGCGAGGCCAAGCGCTGGCTCGATATCTACTTTTCGGGCCGCGAGCCGGACTTCACGCCGCCGCTCCACCCCGTGGGTTCGGCATTCCAGCAGGCAGTATGGGCGCTGCTGCTGGAAATTCCCTACGGTGCAACAACGACCTACGGCACGCTTGCGCGAAAGCTGGCGGAGAAGCAGGGCCTAACGCACATGTCTGCGCAGGCCGTCGGCGGCGCGGTGGGGCACAACGATATTTCGCTCATCATCCCCTGCCACCGCGTGGTCGGCGCGAGCGGCAGCCTGACCGGCTACGCAGACGGCGTCGACAAAAAGATCAAGCTGCTCGAGCTTGAAAGGGCGGATATGAAGTCCTTTTTCGTGCCGAAAAAGGGGACTGCGCTGTAAAACAAAAGAAAAGGCATTCCGCGCGATAGCTGGGTGTACGTAAGACAGTATTGCGCCGAGATTGACGAAGCGGCACGAAACCGCATGGAGCTGATCGTGCCAGAGCTGGCAAAGCAGTACGGCGTGACAGAGCAACTGAAAGCTGAAAACCAAATGGAATGGGTGCGGCAGATGAACGCTTGCAAGGCACAGGCAGAGGAGATTGTGAAAGCGGAATTGATTTATGATTGAGCGAGGAAGTCCGGGCAGAAAACTGTTCGGACTTTTCTCATATAGTCCAAAGTTGCGGTTGAGTTGTTCACAAGTTTTATGGTATAATTTGAATACGAAAATTGAGCAACAAACTGGAATTTGACAAAGGAGTGTGATTGTATGAAGAAGTTGATAACACTTGTCTTAGCATTAGTTTGTGTGTTAGGTTTGGTCGGTTGCAATCAAAAGGCTGTTAGTGCTTCAGAAGTGTATTCTTTCCCCGAACCTACAACAATGATTACAGTGTCTTTCTACTCACAAGGAGAAGAAACTGCATTTGAAATTGGTTCAGAGGAATATGACTCCAATGATTTATCTACAACCCCTGTTATTAACTGGTTCTATGATTTGAAGCTGACTGCTTGCGATGAGCCAGAAGCAGTAGAAGGCTCGGAAAGTTATGAATTCTATGTGAAAGGTGAAAGCGCCTTTACCTACGAAGATAGAGGTAGCGAAGCATATATTATCATTGGTGGGAGCTACTACAAGGTAAGCAATCCTTCTGCTCCACCGATTAACTAACCCAATTCCAGTTTGTCGAACTTATCGTACCATAACGCAAAAGTGTTTGCAACTGGAACTGCCAACAGAAAATTCTGTGTATTCGCAAGAAAATAGGAATCGTGCGGGGAACTACGCCCACCTGACCTCTTGAGTGATTTCCGGTTTCAGCCATGGCCGGGAACCATTGCAATTACTACTCTTTTGGCGTTTTGCTCATGGCTGTAACACAATAGATTTGGGGGTGGTAAGGTTGGCTGCGAATTATTCCATTTTCAGAAATTTCCTATACTTTTGACCCTGGCATCATGACATTGCGCCGAAGCGTCCCTTTTTTCGTCCTTTATGATTCGTTTTCCGCAATGGTACGCCGCAAAAGATTCATTTCGGCTTCATAGCCGTAATCCTCTTTTTCGCTGCTCTCCTTTGCCAATTCCAACGCCTGACGGCATAGATCCAAACCGGCTTTCTTTGCCCTGCGGCCGCCGATACCCAAAAGCTTGCAGCGCGCCAAGCGCATTTTGCATTTCACACTGCCCAATTTCTCGCCAGTTTCATAGCAGCGGCGCGCTTCCTTTCCGTCCTGCGCAACGACGACGCCGTTTTCATAAAAACGCCCCAACGCCCACCAGGCGCTGTCGTCATTCCCATCGGCAGCTTTGCGGTAATGGGCATACGCCTCAGACAGCTTCCCTGCCTGCTCCAAATGCCATCCCATGTTGTAATCCGCCATGGCTTCGCCCAGCTCCGCCGCGCGGCGATACCATTCCATGGCCGTTTCCAAATCCCGCGGCACGCCCCGTCCCATCGCATAACATTCGCCCAGGCTATTCATGGCAGCCGGGTGGTTCTGCTCTGCTGCTCGTTCGTACCAGCAAATTGCCTTTTTCATATCCTGTTCCACGCCTTCGCCGTGGTCGTAAAGCCAGCCGAGATCATGCATGGCATCAGCATTCCCGCCCTCGGCGGCAGCAGTATACCAACGGATCGCTTCCGTCATATTTTGTTCCACGCCTTCGCCGTCCTCGTAGCAGCATGCCAGATTATTCATGGATTGCAAATGGCCACACTGTGCGCCCTGCTCATACCATTTTACGGCTTCCTGCCAATTCTGCTCCACGCCATATCCCCTTTTATAGCACAAGCCCAGATTGCTCATGCTAACCGGATAGCCGCACTCCGCACCTCTGCGATACCAGGAAAAGGCCTGCTCCCAACTCTGCTCCACGCCGCAGCCCTTTTCATAGCAGTATCCCAGATCCGTCATTGCCGCGCTCACGCCACTCTCTGCCGCCTCGCGGAACCAATGCACAGCATGCTCCCAGTTTTGCTCCACGCCGTCGCCGTATTCATAGCATACGCCCAGCCGGTACATACCTTCACCGTAGCGCTGATACGCCGCCGCGCGCACCCAGTGCACGGCCTCGGCAGCGTCGGCTTCCACGCCGATCCCGTCGTGGAAGGCGTGGGCGAGCAGCATCTGTCCGCGGGGCGAACCGTATTCCGCCGCCTTGCAGTATAACTCGGCAGCCTGTTTCGCGTCCGGAGCCGTGCCAATGCCGTGTTCATAGCACACGCCCAAGCAGCACACCGCATTCAGGCTCCCCATTTCCACCGCCTGCTGATAAAGCCAAAAAGCCTGAACCGGATCCGCCTCCACGCCGTTTCCCTGCTCCATGCAGATGCCCAGATTGCATACGCCCCATGCGCTGCCGAGATATGCAGCTTTCCGAAAACAATCCACCATGCGCTTTTTATCCGATGCCTCTGCATCCCAAAGGGTGTTGCCTAAAGCCGTCCAATCATCTCCGGTCATATCGGCCTCGTTGGCGCGCAGCAATTTCCGGCCGCACTGCGGACAGCGCTCCGGCAGCTTTTCGCCTTCATCCCAATAATTACAGGTGTGATCCTCGCAGTGATAAATCATCGTTTCTAACTCCTTCCGCCTGCTGAAAAAAAGCAGCGCGTTACACTATTTTCCATAGTATAACACGCTGCTTCAAAAAAGGAAAGACCGATCGGTCAGTCCTCGTTGCCGAAGAACTTATCGTGCACCACTTTGATGGCGCGGTTTGCATCGTCCTTGTTAAAAAAGAATTTTGATAAGAATGGAACAAGACGATAAACTAAAATTTGCTGAACTTATCGTACCATAACGCAAAAGTGTTTGCAACTGGAACTGCCAACAGAAAATTCTGTGTATTCGCAAGAAAATAGGAA
>ERZ773114.4515-NODE-4515-length-10409-cov-3.165636_pt1 | contig 10409 bp, 7 predicted proteins | sample MGYA00580564_ERZ773114 | MGnify/ENA primary metagenome ERZ773114 (study PRJEB29015, sample SAMEA2737836) | human gut metagenome | biome: human gut; feature: human-associated habitat; material: faeces | place: China | collected 2012 ...
AAGAAATGCGAAACAGCGTCAACCGTCAGGTCAACTGCGAGACTGCCAATATCAATAAGACTGTTTCGGCGGCAGTCAAGCAGCTTGCGGATATCACATACATCCGTGATACGGTCGGGCTGGATTACTTGCCGGAGCTTCTTTCAGAGGTAGCACAGGTCCGTCTGGAGATGCCGGATGCAACCTTGAAGGAATTGGGGGAGAATCTGAGCCATCCAGTTGGAAAATCGGGAGTCAATCACAGGCTCAGAAAGATAAGTGTAGTAGCTGAAAGTCTCCGCGAAGAGCGGGGCGAGTAAAGTTAGGTTATTGTTCACAGGCAGGAATTTCCCGGATGGAAAATTCCGTGCGATACAGTAGTGGCAGCGGATTTTGCCGTTTTTTTCGAGCGGGGCTCGATGAGGAGGATATTATGACAAGTAAGGAAATCAGAATTGGTTTGAGTTCAGGTCTGGAGGCACGTCCGGCGGCGATGCTGGTGCAGGTGGCAAGCCAGTATGAGAGCAGCATCTATGTGGAAAGTGAAGAAAAACGCGTCAATGCAAAGAGCATCATGGGCATGATGACGCTGGGACTGGCAGAGGGCGCGCACGTAAAGGTAACGGCTGATGGCAGCGACGAGGAGAGTGCGATCGAGGGAATTGAGAAATATCTGAGCAATCAGTAGAAATCCAGATTTCTGACCGGTTTTCGGAAAGAGACAGGGAACGTAACAGTTACACAAAACAAGAGCTTTGATAGATGAGGGGGTGTCGTTTCGCGGGAAACGGCAGTCCCTTAAAAGATCTGAATGGGAGGAAAAAGGTGGCATTTACACATCTGCATGTGCATACAGAGTACAGTCTGCTTGACGCATCGAGTAAAATAAAAGAACTGACCGCCCGGGCGAAGGAGCTGGGGATGGACAGTCTGGCGATTACCGACCACGGCGTCATGTACGGCGTGATCGATTTTTACCGGGCAGCCAGAGAAAATGGGATCAAGCCGATCATCGGCTGTGAGATCTATGTGGCGCCCGGATCGCGTTTTGACCGGGAGGCGGGAAGCGGCGAGGATCGCTATTATCATATGATTCTGCTGGCGGAAAATAATACCGGCTATCAGAATCTGATGAAGATCGTCTCCAAGGGCTTTGTCGAGGGCTTTTATTATAAACCGCGTGTAGATGACGAGGTGCTGAGAACCTACCATGAAGGCATTATTGCACTCAGCGCGTGTCTGGCGGGCGAGATCCCGAGGTATTTGTCGAGAGGCATGTATGAGGAAGCGTGCAAGTCGGCGCAGAAATACCGCGATATCTTTGGACCGGACAATTTCTTTCTGGAATTGCAGGATCACGGCATCCCGGCGCAGCGGACGGTCAACCAGGGCTTGATGCGGATGAGCCAGGAACTGCAGATTCCGCTGGTGGCGACGAACGACTGCCACTATATTTATAAAGAAGATGTGGAATCGCACGATATTTTGCTCTGTATCCAGACGGGCAAAAAAGTCACGGACGAGAACCGGATGCGCTATGAGGGCGGGCAGTTCTATGTCAAATCCGAGGAGGAGATGCGTGCGCTGTTTCCGTATGCACAGGAAGCACTTGACAACACGCACAAGATCGCCGAGAGGTGCAATGTCGAGATCGAGTTTGGCGTGACGAAGCTGCCACAGTATGATGTCCCGGACGGATATACGTCCTGGGAATATCTGCAGAAGCTCTGCGGGGAGGGCTTTCACAAGCGCTACCCGAACGACGATGGGACGCTGCGGGAGCGCCTGAGGTATGAGCTGGACGTTATCCATTCGATGGGATATGTCGATTATTTCCTGATTGTGTGGGATTTTATCCATTTTGCAAAATCAAACGGTATCATGGTTGGTCCGGGACGTGGTTCGGCAGCGGGCAGTATCGTCGCGTACAGTCTGGAGATCACAGACATCGACCCGATCCGCTATCAGCTGATTTTCGAGCGTTTCCTGAATCCGGAACGAGTTTCCATGCCTGATATCGACGTCGATTTCTGTTTCGAACGGCGTCAGGAGGTGATCGACTATGTCGTGCGGAAATACGGAAAAGACCGCGTCGTGCAGATTGTTACCTTCGGTACGCTGGCGGCAAAGGGTGTCGTCCGCGACGTGGGGCGCGCGCTCGATATGCCGTATGCACAGTGTGATGCGATCGCAAAAATGATTCCGGGTGATCTCGGCATGACGCTAGACAAGGCGCTCAAAGCCAGTCCGGATCTGCGTGAGGCGTATGAGTCGGATGATTCGGTCAAATATCTGATCGACATGAGTAAACGTCTGGAGGGGCTGCCGAGACATACCTCCATGCATGCGGCGGGGGTTGTCATCAGCCGTGCGGCGGTCGATGAGTATGTGCCGTTGTCCAGGGCATCTGACGGTTCGATCACGACCCAGTTTACGATGACGACGCTGGAAGAGCTGGGACTTCTGAAAATGGATTTCCTGGGTCTTAGAACCCTGACGGTTATCCAGAATGCGGTTCGCCTGGTGGAGAAAACGACCGGAAAACCGCTTGATATAGATAAGATCGATTACAACGATAAAAAGGTGCTGGATTCGATTGGAACCGGCAAAAATGACGGTGTGTTCCAGCTGGAGAGTTCCGGCATGAAAGGATTCATGAAAGAGTTAAAGCCGGAAAACCTGGAGGATCTGATCGCCGGTATTTCCCTGTATCGTCCGGGTCCGATGGATTTCATTCCACGTTATCTGAAAGGCAAAAATGACAAGGTTTCGATTGTCTATGAGTGCCCGCAGTTAGAACCGATTCTGGCGCCGACCTATGGCTGTATCGTCTATCAGGAGCAGGTTATGCAGATCGTGCGCGATCTGGCTGGCTATACCTGGGGACGAAGCGACCTGGTGCGCCGTGCGATGGCAAAGAAAAAAGCGGCAGTCATGGAGAAAGAACGCCAGAATTTCGTCTACGGCAATGCACAAGAGGGCGTAAAGGGCTGTATTGCGAATGGGATCGACGAGAAGACGGCGAACCATATTTACGATGAGATGATCGATTTTGCGAAATACGCCTTCAACAAGTCGCACGCGGCGGCGTATGCGGTTGTCTCCTACCAGACAGCATATCTGAAATATTACCATCCGGTCGAATTCATGGCGGCGCTGATGACCTCGGTCAAGGATAATGTTACGAAGGTATCGGAATATATCATGAGCTGCCGTCAGATGGGTATGAAGATCATGCCGCCGGATATCAATGAGGGCGAGGGCGGCTTCTCTGTTTCGGACGGCGCGATCCGCTATGGTTTATCGGCGATCAAGAGTATCGGTCAGTCGGTGGTGGATGAGATTGTGCGGGAGCGGACCGAACATGGAAAATTCCGCTCGCTGGAAGATTTCATTGACCGGATGTCGGGCAGGGAGGTCAACAAACGCACATTGGAAAGCTTTATCAAATCCGGTGCGATGGACGGGCTGCCGGGAACCCGCAAGCAGAAAAGTATGGTCTGCGGTTCGATGGTCGATCAGAAGAATAAAGAGAAGAAAAATACGATGGAAGGGCAGATGTCACTCTTTGATTTTGCAGCGGAAGAGGACAAGAAGAGTTTTCAGATCACATTTCCGAATGTCGGAGAGTATTCGAGGGAAGAATATCTGGCATACGAGAAAGAAATGCTGGGCGTCTACGTCAGCGGGCATCCGCTGGAGGAATATATCGGCACCTGGGAGAAAAATGTGACGGCGAAGAGCTCCGATTTTGTTGTGGATGAGGAGACCGGTTCGGCGGTGATTCACGACGGCGCGTATGTGACGATCGGCGGAATGATCACCGAGAAAACGGTTAAGACGACCCGGAATAACAAGATGATGGCGTTCCTGACGGTGGAAGATCTGGCGGGAAGTGTGGAAGTGCTGGTATTCCCGAAGGATTATGAAAAACGGCGCGATATGCTGATAAAGGATGAAAAAGTCTTTATCCGCGGGCGCGCATCGGTCGGCGATGAGCCGGTCGGAAAACTGATCTGCGAGCAGATTATCCCATTTTCGCAGGTGCCGCGCGAGCTGTGGATTCAGTATGCGGACAAGGACGCGTATCTGGCGGGAGAGAAAGAACTTCTCGACCTCCTGAAAACAAGTGATGGAAATGACACCGTGATCATTTACCTGGGACGTGAGCGCGCGAAAAAGGTTCTGCCGCGCAACTGGAATGTGCGGGCAGGCGAGGCGCTGGTGACGACGCTCAGCGAGATGCTGGGCGAGAAGAACGTCAAGGTGGTGGAGAAGCCGCTGGGGAAGATTTCTTCATAAGTGTTAAAAGTTGCATTGGACATTGGAAGCTTTGGTAACTGGGCACGTATGTGTGAACAGTAACACGCTTTGGCGACATGTTAAAAAAATATCATAAAAAATCTTGAAATGACCTATAAAATGAATTACAATAAAATTGTTTGAAAATTGTGGTAGCACGCAGTGCAGAACAATTTGGTATCAGAAAGGTCAAAAGATTCGAAAATAAAACGGCTGGTTCACGGTTGGGGATGTGAAGCGGAAAGCCTTAGGACGGAGGAATAAGCGATGGCAAAAGAGGTTAAAACGATTGGTGTACTGACAAGCGGCGGCGATGCGCCGGGTATGAATGCAGCGATCCGTGCGGTGGTCCGGACTGCGATCAACAAGGGCATGAAGGTAAAAGGTATCATGCGTGGTTACGCTGGACTTTTGCAGGAAGAGATTGTGGACATGGACGGAACCAGCGTGGCAGATACGATTGGCCGTGGCGGTACGATCTTATACACAGCCCGCTGTCCGGAATTTATGACCGAGGAAGGTCAGAAGCGCGGCGCAGAAATCTGCCGCAAGCACAACATTGACGGTCTGGTCGTCATCGGCGGCGATGGTTCCTACCGCGGCGCCGGAAAGTTATCCGCGCTGGGAATCAATACGGTAGGTCTTCCGGGCACGATCGATCTGGATATTGCCTGCACCGATTATACGATCGGGTTTGATACCGCGATCAACACGGCGATGGAGGCGATCGATAAGGTAAGAGATACTTCCACCTCCCATGAGCGCTGCAGTATCATCGAGGTTATGGGACGCCACGCGGGATATATCGCCCTGTGGTGCGGTATCGCTAACGGCGCCGAGGATATTCTGCTTCCGGAGCGGTACGATGGCAATGAACAGATGCTGATCAACCGCATCATTGATAACCGGAAACGCGGCAAGAGACATCATATTATCATTAATGCCGAGGGCATCGGACATTCCGCGTCGATGGCGAAGCGAATCGAGGCGGCAACCGGCATCGAGACACGTGCGACGATCCTTGGTTATATGCAGCGAGGCGGCGCGCCGACCTGTAAAGACCGCGTCTATGCGTCCATCATGGGCGCCAAGGCGGTGGAGCTGCTGGAAAAAGGAAAGACCAACCGCGTGGTAGCGTATAAGCACGGCGAGTTTCTGGATTTTGATATTCAGGAGGCGCTGAATATGAAGAAGGATATTCCGGAAGATCAGTATGAGATTAGTAAGCTGCTGATTCGTTAAGGAATTTGATGGCTGCTTGTGAGATGGGCTGGCATATGAACGGAGAACAGGCTTCTCAGGGATAAAGGGAGAGCCTGCTCTCCGTTCGTGCGTCAGCCCTGTTTGTGGGCAATGGAAAATGAAACAGATGGAGGTGCAAGAAAATGGCAGAAATGCAGAATCCCAATACAGATGGGGACTCCACCGTACTCTGCGGTGCGAATTCGTATGTGGAAAAATATTATCTGAATGAGCAGTTTTCGGGGCTGCCGGAGTCAATTAAGCAGGAATTACAGATCATGTGTGTTATGTACACAGAGGACATCGGCGGTATTATTTTGCTGGAGTTTATGCCGGATGGCAGACTGCAGTTTAAGGTTGAGGCGGAGGAGAATGATTACCTCTTTGACGAGATCGGAAGCGCGCTTAAAATCAAGCAGTATCAGGCGGAGAAGCGTGAGCTGCTGGAATCGCTGGAGCTGTATTATAAGGTGAAGGTGCTGGGAATCCCGGCGGACGAACTGTTAGACGACGAGCAGATGGAACGGTATCAGGAAGATTAGAAATAAAATGAAGATTGGAAACGTAGAATTAAAAAATGCAATCGCCCTTGCGCCGATGGCAGGTGTGACGGATCTGCCGTTCCGTCTGCTCTGTAAGGAGCAGGGATGTGGTTTGATGTACACGGAGATGGTCAGCGCGAAGGCGCTTCTTTATAAGAACCGCAATACAAAGCCGTTATTAGAGACGCGGCCGGAAGAAGAGCCGGTTGCGGTGCAGCTGTTTGGCTCAGATCCGGAGATCATGAGCGAGATGGCGCTGCAGCTGGAGGAAGGACCGTATGCCATCATCGACGTCAACATGGGTTGTCCAGTGCCAAAGATTGTCAATAACGGCGAAGGTTCGGCACTGATGAAGGATCCGAAGCTGGCAGAGCAGATTTTGACGGCGATGGTAAAGAAACTTCATAAACCGGTTACGGTCAAATTCCGCAAGGGATTTAATGATTCGAATATCAATGCGGTTGAGTTTGCGAAGATGGCAGAGAGCTGCGGCGTGGCGGCGGTAGCCGTGCATGGACGGACGAGAGAGCAGTATTATTCCGGAAAGGCGGACTGGGACATTATCCGTCAGGTCAAAGAGGCGGTTTCAATCCCGGTCTTGGGAAACGGTGATGTATTTACACCGGAAGATGCCAAGAGAATGAAGGAAGAAACCGGCTGCGACGGCATCATGGTGGCGCGCGGCGCGAAAGGAAATCCATGGTTGTTTAAACGGATTCTCCACTATCTGGAAACCGGAGAACTTCTGCCGCCGCCGACTGCGGAGGAAGTAAAGAGGATGATTGTCCGCCATGGGACGCTTCAGACGGAATTTCGCGGCGAGGAGATCGCAATGCGGGAGATGCGTAAGCACGTGGCATGGTATACGGCAGGATTTCCACATTCGTCGGCGCTTCGCAATGATATAAACCAGGTGGAGACGCTGGAGGAGCTGGAACGGCTGGTGGATGAGAGAATTTAAGAGAAGGATGAATGTGTGGAATCAAAACGATGGTTGTGTTACATGGGTGGACGAAATCGGAAGGCACAGAAAAAGCACGAAAATGTAGGATTTTCCCTTGTTTTTAAAGCCATTATGGCACTTTGTGATTCTTGACATTACACCAAGAATCATGTATAATAGTGCGATGCAATTATTAGGGGATTCAATGATGAATCGATAGAAGGAAGGATAGCTGTCATGGCAGAAAAGAAGAACATTTTAACTTACACAGGATTGAAAAAGTATGAAGATGAACTTCATGATCTGAAAGTAAATAAACGCCAGGAGATCGCACAGAAGATCAAAGAGGCGAGAGAGCAGGGCGACCTGTCTGAGAACGCTGAGTATGATGCAGCAAAAGATGAACAGAGAGACATCGAGGCAAGAATCGTAGACCTTGAGAAACTGTTGAAAAACGCAGAGGTTGTTGTTGAGGATGAGATCGATCTGGATAAGATCAGCATCGGATGCCAGGTAAAGGTACTGGATGTCGAAGAGGATGAAGAGATGGAATTTAAGATCGTAGGTTCCACCGAGGCAAACAGCTTAGATGGTAAGATCTCCAACGAGTCTCCGGTTGGTCGTGCCCTGCTTGGCAAGAAAGCTGGCGAGACCGTAGACGTAGAGACACAGGCGGGCGTTATCCAGTACAAGATCCTGGACATCCAGCGAGTATCATAAAGAGACGAAGGAGTGAAAGAGAAAGTGGCAGAGCAGAATCAGCAGAATAAGAACGAAGAGAAGGACTTAAATCAGTTATTAAAGGTGCGCCGCGAGAAACTGAAAGACCTTCAGGACAACGGAAAGGATCCGTTCCAGATTACAAAATTTGATGTAACTGCACACAGCAGCGAGATCAAGGATAACTTTGAGCAGATGGATGGCAAAGAGGTTACGATCGCAGGACGTATGATGTCCAAACGTGTGATGGGTAAGGCATCTTTCTGCAATGTGCAGGATTTAAAGGGCAATATCCAGTCTTATGTTGCCAGAGACAGCGTAGGCGAAGAGGCTTATAAAGATTTCAAGAAGATGGATATCGGTGATATTGTCGGAATCAAAGGTACCGTATTCCGCACCAAGATGGGAGAGATCTCCGTTCACGCAGAGTCCATCGTACTGCTGTCCAAGAGTCTGCAGATTCTGCCGGAGAAATTTCACGGACTGACCAACACGGATATCCGTTATCGTCAGAGATATGTGGATCTCATCATGAATCCGGAAGTAAAAGACACTTTTGTAAAACGTTCTCAGATCCTCAAGGAGATCCGCAATTTCCTGGATGGACGCGGATTTATGGAAGTGGAGACCCCGATGTTGGTAGCTAATGCCGGCGGTGCGGCTGCACGTCCGTTTGAGACCCATTACAATGCACTGGATGAGGATGTAAAACTCCGTATTTCTCTGGAACTCTACTTAAAGAGACTGATCGTAGGCGGCTTAGAGCGTGTTTACGAGATCGGCCGTGTATTCCGTAATGAGGGTGTAGATACCCGTCACAACCCGGAATTTACCCTGATGGAGCTGTATCAGGCATATACCGATTATGAGGGCATGATGGAGCTGACCGAGAGCATGTTCCGCTATCTGGCTGAGAAAGTCTGCGGAAGTTCTGTCATCAGCTATAACGGCACTGTGATTGATATGTCCAAGCCGTTCGAGCGCATCACCATGATCGATGCAGTTAAGAAATACTCCGGCGTTGACTTCAACACTGTTAAAACTGACGAGGAAGCAAAGGCAATCGCAAGAGAGCACAATGTTGTATTTGAGGAGCGCCATAAGAAGGGTGATATCATCAACCTGTTCTTCGAGGAGTTCTGCGAGGAGAAGCTGATCCAGCCAACATTTATCATGGATCATCCAATCGAGATTTCTCCACTTACGAAGAAGAAGCCTTCAGACCCAAGCAAGGTAGAGCGTTTCGAGCTCTTCATCAATACATGGGAGATGTGTAATGCATACTCCGAGCTGAACGATCCAATCGATCAGCGAGAGCGTTTCGCCGCACAGGATGCAAATGCAGCTGCAGGTGATGACGAGGCAGAGCATACAGATGAAGATTTCCTGAATGCTTTGGAGATCGGTATGCCTCCAACGGGTGGCATCGGTTACGGTATCGACCGTCTGGTGATGCTGCTTACAGATTCGCAGGCAATCCGTGACGTACTTCTCTTCCCTACAATGAAGTCATTAGATGGTGTAAATAAGAAAAATGATGTAAATAATACAGCTTCTGAAGCACCTGAAAAAAATGTAAAAACTGAGTCTGAAAAGATTGATTTCTCTAATGTGAAGATTGAGCCAATCTTTGAAGAAATGGTAGATTTCGATACATTTGCAAAAAGAAGGGAGCATATCACATATCAGGATGATATGCCCCTTTCACAGTCCATTTTTCAGGCATCAAAACGTTTTTCAAAATTACCAATGATTTCCAGATGATCGGTGTATGTTTGCCGACAAGCTTCCCGAGATAATTCCTGCCGCAGAATTTAGAAAAGTAAACGGGCAGAAGCAGATGAAAGCGTACAATGGTATTATTGAACTGACTGTCGGTCCCCTGTCCAATAAATCGGAGATAGCTCTGGTGAAACAAAAAGCGAGTGAACAACCGCAGACCCGTTGCGCTTTTATGGGTTCGAGTGGAAAAACGGTGAAGATATGGACCACTTTTACTCGTCCGGATAACTCACTGCCCAAAACACGGGAAGAGGCGGAACTGTTTCACGCTCACGCCTATCGGCTGGCCGTGAAATGTTATCAGCCCCAAATCCCGTTCGATATACTTCCCAAAGAGCCGACTTTGGAGCAATATTCGCGATTGTCTTATGATCCGGATATTATGTATCGTCCGAATTCCGTGCAATTTTATCTCTCGCAGCCCACAGCGATGCCCGAAGAGACGACTTTCAGGGAGGCAGTGCAGGCAGAGAAGTCTCCGTTGACTCGTGCCGTGCCGGGATATGATGCAGAAAATGCTTTTTTGATGCTTTTTGAAGCAGCTTTTCGGAAAGCTTATACAGATCTTAGTGAAGCAGGCCTCCAATTACGGGAAGATAAATGGCAACCATTGGTCGTACAATTGGCCAAAAATTGTTTTGCTTCGGGATTGCCTCAGGAAGAAGTCGTGAAACGTACCGTTTTTCATTTCTATATGTATAAACAAGAAGTGCTGATCCGGGAGATGATTGGCAACGTATATCTCGAATGTAAAGGTTTCGGCAAAAATATCAGTCTGAGCAAAGAGCAACAGCTAGCCTTACAGACCGAAGAATTCATGAAACGCCGTTATGAATTTCGCTATAACACACAAATCGCTGAGGTGGAATATCGGGAAAGGCTTTCTTTCCGTTTTCGTT
>ERZ773114.4517-NODE-4517-length-10402-cov-5.665507_pt1 | contig 10402 bp, 9 predicted proteins | sample MGYA00580564_ERZ773114 | MGnify/ENA primary metagenome ERZ773114 (study PRJEB29015, sample SAMEA2737836) | human gut metagenome | biome: human gut; feature: human-associated habitat; material: faeces | place: China | collected 2012 ...
GACAAAAAGCAGCTCGACAGCGATACCGAAACGGTGCTCGCCGTGGCAAGAAAGCATATGTGCCAGCTTGCCGTTCTGAAATTCCAGCAGTTGGACGGGCTGAACACCGTTCTCCCCATCGGCACACGGAGGATCAATGCGTTCCGCACCCTCACCACCGAAAGCCTTGCAGTATTCATGCCCTTTAAGGTGCAGGAGGTACAGGACAAGGGCGGCATTTACTTCGGAGAGAACGCCATCTCCCACAACCTAATCATGTGCAACAAGGCAAATCTTCTGAACCAGTCGGCGTTTCTGTTGGGCGTGCCCGGTTCTGGCAAATCGTTCAGCGCTAAGGAGCTGATTGCTTTCCTCATTCTGAACACCGCCGATGATGTGCTGATCTGCGATCCCGAAAACGAATTTGGTGCGCTGGCAGCGGCTCTGGGCAAGGAAACGGCGACCGTCATTCATATGGCGGCAGGCGGCAAAGACCGTTTGAACGCCATGTATATGGTGGACGGCTACGGCGAGAACAACCCCATTGTGGAGAAATCGCAGTTCATCATGTCCCTTGTGGAGCAGATCGACAAGGCCGGTGTCGGCCCGCAGCAGAAATCCATCATCGACCGCTGCACGGCGCTGGTGTATCAGGATGCCGAGCGGACGGGAAAACCCGCTACGCTCTGTGACCTGCGAAACAAACTGCTGGAACAGCCCGAAGAAAAGGCCAAGGAGATCGCCTTGTCGCTGGAGTTGTTCACCACTGGCTCACTGGATATTTTCGGACATGAAAGCACCGTCGATCTCGATAAGCGCATCGTCGTATTCGATATTCACGGCCTTGGTGAACAGCTGAAGCCGACGGGACTGCTGGTGATCACAGACACCATCCTCAACCGTGTTACCCTCAACTGGAAGAAGGGCAAGCGCACCCACATCTTCATCGACGAATTTCATGTCGTTTTTGAAAACGAACAGAGCGGCATTTTCTTCAACTCCGCATGGCGGCAGTTCCGCAAGCGCAACGGTTATCCCACCGCCATCACGCAGAATGTGGAATACCTGCTGGATTCCGTGCAGGCAAGCACCATGCTCTCCAACTCCGAGTTTGTGGTCATGCTCAATCAGGCGTTTTCCGACCGTGCCAAGCTCTCGAAGCTCCTGAACATCTCCGATGAGCAGATGAGCTATGTTACCAACGCCGACGCTGGCTGCGGGCTGATCAAGTACGGTTCGGCGCTGGTGCCGTTTATCAACCGCTTTCCCAAAGATACCGAGCTTTACCGCTTGATGACGACGCGCCCCGGTGAGGGTGTGTTCGGCAGCGGAAACGCATCTTAATAGGAGGTCATATATGAAAAGCAAATATCTGATGATCGGGGCGGCCGTATGTGCCGCCCTTTTCCTTTTCTCCGGCATCATGCTCTGTCGGCAATATGCGGACGAAAAGCAGAGCGCCGAAGCCTTTGAGCAGGTTGCCGCACTGGTGGAAACCGAACCGGCACCCGCCGACACGCCGCCGGAAACCGAGCCGCTGCCGGAACTGACGGCATTTGAAAAGTACCGGGCGGTGCAGGAGCAGAACAGCGACTTTTTGGGCTGGCTCTCCATCCTCGGCACGAACATCGACTATCCCGTGATGCAGACCGTGGACGAGCCGAATTTCTATCTGAAACGGGGCTTTGACAAGCAGTACAGCGATTACGGCGTGCCCTATGTGCAGGAAAACTGCGACCTTGCGCTGTCCGACAACTGCGTGATCTACGGCCATCACATGAACAACGGGACGATGTTTGCCGATCTCTGCAAATATGAAAGCGAGGACTTTTATCAGGAGCACAAAACCATCCGCTTTGATACGCTGTCCGGCTTTGGTGAATATGAGATCGTGGCGGTGTTCAAGACCGTTGCCTATTCCGAGCAGGGCTTCAAGTATTACCACTTCACCCGTGCGGAATCGGCGGAGGATTTTGACGCCTATATTGCTCAATGCAAGGCGCTATCTCTCTACGACACCGGCGTAACGGCGGAATACGGCGATAAGCTGATCACGCTCTCCACCTGCGAATACAGCCGCAAAAACGGGCGCATGGTCGTTGTCGCCAAGCGGATCGCCGCACCCTCTGCGGAGGTGGGCAGTGATGCCTGACATCAAAACGAGAGATGTGGTCAAGGGAACGGTAAAGGTGATCGACAAGTCGGCGGTGGCCGCCGAGCGGATGAAGGATGCCTATGTCCGCACTAAGGACAAAGCGGAGCACGGCATTTTTGCAGCGGAATCCTCTCCCGAAGAATACGCTGCCGACCGCACTTTGACCGGGACGGAAACGGCGGCACACGAAGCTGTTCATGGATTAGATAAGGCCGGCCGCAAGGGCGTAAAAACCACCAAGGAGAATATCTCCAAGGCAAAGGACTATTTTCAGCGAAGAAAGACCAACTTGCCGAAAAAGCAGGCGCAGAACGCCATGCAACGGGTGCGTCGCTCTGCCGATACTACGCAAAAGACAATCAAAACGGTAGACCGCAGCGGCAAGACCATCAAGCAGACGGCAAAATCCACGGGCAAGGCGGCGGTCAAGACCACGCAGAAAAGCATCAAAACCGCCGAGCAGACCTCCCGGACGGCCATAAAAACGACGCAGGCTGCGGCAAAGACGGCGCAGAAAACCGCGCAGGCCACGGCAAAAGCCGCTAAAACTGCGGCGCAGACTGCCCGTGCAGCGGCAAAGGCAACTGCGGCAGGCATCAAGGCGGCGGTCAAGGCTACCGCTGCCGCCGTCAAGGCGATCATAGCCGGAACAAAGGCACTGATCGCCGCCATCGCTGCGGGCGGCTGGATCGCCGTTGTCGTGATTATCGTTATCTGTCTGATCGGACTGATCGTCGGCTCTTGCTTCGGCATCTTTTTCTCCGGTGAGGACAGCGGCACGGGACAGACTATGCGGCAGGCCGTGCAGGAGATCAACGCTGATTATCAATCGCAGATCGACACCACAAGGGCAACCATCATCTACGATGAGCTGGAAATGTCCGGCTCCCGTGCCGTCTGGCCGGAGGTGCTGGCGGTGTATGCCGTGAAAACCACCACTGACCCCGATGATCCGCAGGAGGTCGCCACGGTGGACAATGCCAAGAAAGCCATCCTCAAAGATATTTTCTGGCGGATGAACGAGCTATCTTCCCGCACCGAGAGCAAGACCGAAGAAGTCATTACCGAAACCGACGACGGCCACGGGAACATCGTGGAAACCACCACGACGGTCACACGAACTTATCTCTATATTACGGTCAGCCACAAGACCGCCGAGGAAATGGCAGACAATTTCAACTTCAACGCCGACCAGCGGCAACAGCTTTCCGAACTGCTTGCCGAGGGAAACCGCAGTATGTGGTCGGCTGTCCTCTATGGCATCTATTCCGGGGACGATGCCATCGTTACGGTGGCGCTGTCGCAGGTCGGCAATGTGGGCGGTCAGCCCTATTGGTCTTGGTACGGCTTTGACGGGCGTGTAGAATGGTGTGCCTGTTTTGTATCGTGGTGTGCGAATGAGTGCGGCTATATCGACAGCGGCGTGATACCGAAATTCGCAGGCTGCTCTAATGGGGTGCAATGGTTCAAAGACCGTGGACAATGGCAGGACAACAGCTTTGAGCCGTCGGCAGGTCAAATCATCTTTTTTGATTGGGAGTGCGACGGCGAGGTAGACCACGTGGGCATTGTAGAGAAGTGCGAGAACGGCATCGTCTATACCGTTGAGGGAAACTCTGGCGACGCTTGCAGGCAGAAGCAATACGCTGTCGGCAGCAGCGTTATCTACGGATACGGTATTCCTGCCTATTAAAAAAGGGCAAAAGAAAAACAGAGGTTTTTCTTTCCTCTGTTTACTCTTTTGCCTTACATAAACCGTTGACGGTTGCTTCTACAATGGACAGTTCTTTATCATCTAAATTGTCGAGCTGTGCGTCTAAGCGTCTGCGGGCGGAACTTTTATTGACTTCTTTATTGGGGAATATGTACTCGTCAACCGAAATGTTGAACATCGTCACAAGCTGAATAAACAGCTCCAGACTCGGCTTTTGCCCCTCATTTTCAATCGCCTGTAAATGCCTTGGGTCGTAGTCAACGATACGGGCAAGCTGTTCTCTTGTCATACCCTGTGCTGTTCTGGCTTTTTTGATAGCCAGACCGATTGGTGTAAAATCGAAGTCAAAATCATTATTTCTTTCGTCCATAAGCTCACCACCTTGTGCCTGTAAAATCGTACTATATATATTTTACAGAAACGAGGCTTCTTATGAAACGGTCTGAAATCTCTTGCAATAGGATATTAAACCTCTTATAGCAGGCGATTAAAGTTCATAATTGCACAGTTGATGTTCTCTGATAAAAAAAGTATAATTATAAACAGGTGGCAGAAAGAAAAAGCAAGGCTTTGTCGAAAATCTGTCTTTTACCGTTTATGATAAAAGGATTAAAGAAACGCAAGGAGCGCTGCTTATGAAATATAAAATATTGATTATTGATGATGAAGAAATGATATTATCAATGATGGAGAAGTGTCTGAGCGATAAATTTTTGGTGTATACGGCAGATAGCGCAAAAAGAGCGTTGGAGTTGTTGAGTGCAACACCAGATATTATATTGTTGGATATCAATATGCCAGAAATGGATGGATTGGAATTGTGTCAGCTTATACGAAGCCATATATCCTGCCCCATCATTTTCTTAACGGCACGGGTAACAGAACAGGATGTGATAAAGGGCTTGTCTGTCGGCGGAGATGATTATATTACAAAGCCTTTCAGTATGGATGAGCTATTGGCAAGAATTTCGGCACATCTTCGGCGTGAAGAAAGGAAAGGTACGACGTCGAATTTGAGATTTGATGAAGAACTGATTATCAACTACAACAGCCGTACTGTATTTTACGGAGAAACACCGTTGGAATTTTCAAACAAAGAATTTGAGATTATCCGACTTCTTTCCCAAAACGCTGGTATGGTTTTTGACAGAGAAACCATTTATGAAAAGCTTTGGGGATATGACGGCGAAGGTGACAGCATTGTAGTAAAGGAACATATCAGAAAGATACGCAATAAGCTGTCCGCTTATACAGATAAAAATTATATTGAAACGGTATGGGGAGTCGGATACAAATGGGCAAAATAAAAACAAAATCACTCAAATCATCTATGACGGCGACTTTTCTGATTACAATATGCGTAATTGCTGTGCTGTCAGCTATCACAATCCTTGCGTCAAACCATTTACAGCAGGAGATATTGAAAAAACGGTATTTGATGATAAGCTCCCCTAATTTTCAAATAGATGAGGGTACGGGAAATTATGTTTTGGATGTAGACAGCGATAATATTACTTGGCAGCCTTTAAGTACGAGGGATAATATAGCCTATTATGGTTCTTATGTTGCTATGATTGGCTTACCTGTTCTTTATATTACGATTGGTATTGGGGCGGCTGCGGCAATATATTACCGAAAGAAACTTCGGCTTCCTATTACACAGTTGCAGAATGGAGTAGAAAAGATACAGGAAGATAATCTCGATTTTCACATTGAATACAGCGGAGATGACGAGTTGGGGCAGTTGTGCTGTTCAATGGAAAAAATGCGCAGAGAGCTTCGACAAAAGTATAAAGCATTGTGGGAAGCCTTAGAACAAAGGAAATTATTGAATGCTTCGGTAGCTCACGACATAAGAACGCCGATTACTGTTCTGAAAGGGTATTTAGACTATCTGGAGAAAAATATACCACAGGATAAACTCACGGAAGATATGCTTTTAGATACGGTATCTTCTATGCAGGGAGCTGTAAACCGATTGGAACAATATGTGGATTGTGTTCGGGACATTGAGAAAATCGAAAGTATTGAAATCGAGAAACGACCCGAAAATGCGAAAATGTTATTGTATGAAATACAAAGTAATGTGCAGCAGTTGGAAGCGAAAAAGGAAATCCTTATTTCAAGCAATATGACTATGAATGAAGTTCAGTTGGATAAAGGCGTACTTTTTCGGATTTTAGAAAATCTGTTACAGAACGCATTAAGATATGCGGAGAAAGAAGTGCGTATAAATCTTTCGCAAGATAAGGATTTTCTCATTCTTACAGTAGAGGATGACGGAAAAGGTTTTTCAGAGAAGGATTTGGAAAAAGCGACTACGGTATTTTACAGTAGTGATAAAGATGGGCAGCATTTTGGAATAGGTCTGAGCATTTGTCATATTCTTTGTGAAAAACACGGCGGACTGTTAGATGTTTCAAACAACAAAAAAGGGGCGTGTGTAACAGCAAAGCTGAATATAATTTAGGGCTCTTTTCGGAAAATTGACTTTTCTATTATAAAATCTCCTTACAACACAGGTAAGGAGGTTTTTTATATTTATGGAAATCGTGATAAATAATCTTTCCAAAAACTATGGGAAAAAATCAGCCCTCAAAAATGTGTCCGTTACTATCCATTCTGGAATGTACGGGCTACTTGGGCGTAATGGTGCAGGAAAAACAAGTCTGATGAGAATTTTGGCAACGCTTTCTGTCCCCTCAAGCGGAGAAATCAGTATGAACGGTATCTCAATTAAAGAAACGACAAAAATACGGGAAATCGTAGGTTATCTTCCGCAGGATTTTTCATTTTACAGAAATATGAGTGTTTATGGTGCAATGGATTATCTTGGGCTGCTGTCGAGTATTCCAGATAAAGTCCGAAAAGAAAGAATATCGGCATTGCTTGAACAGGTAAACCTAAAAGAGAATGTGAGAACGAAAGTAAAGGCTTTATCTGGTGGAATGAAACGGCGTTTAGGGATTGCACAGGCACTATTGCATAATCCGCAAATTCTTATTGTGGACGAACCAACGGCAGGGCTTGACCCAGAGGAGCGTATTCGTTTCCGCAATCTGTTAAGTGAATTTGCAGAGGACAGAATTGTTATACTTTCTACCCATATTTCTTCGGATGTTGAGTCTTCTTGTGAAAACATAGGAGTATTGGACAACGGGAGAATGATATGGTGTGGCGGTACGGAAGAATTGGTAAAGCAAGCCGAAGGTAAAGTTTATCTTATTTCGGCAGCAAAAAAGAAGGACAAGCTTATTAAGGAAAAATATACTGTTTTGAATATCATTGCTTCTGGGTCAGGCACACAGTACAGAGTGTTATCAGACACACCGCCTGAAGAAAAACATATACTTCAAGACCCCACTTTGGAAGATGGGTATATGTATCTATTGAGCCAGACGGACGGAGGGATAAACAATGAAGTTATATCTAAAAGAGTGTAAAAAAATCACGGCGAGTATTATTTTTTATCTCTTTATCGCCATTTTGATTTTTAGTTGGTTTCAGAACTTTCGGGGAGTAACGCAAACGGAAATCAATTGGGCAAATGGTATCCCACCTGCTGATATAGGTTTTGAACGCCCATTGCTTTCCAAACCGTCTGAAAAAGATGATTATTTCGGCAGTAAGGTTTCGGAAGATAACCCAGAAGCAATTATGACAGGCGTTACAAGAGCATTGCTGTCGGAATATGAAGCTAATAGTTATGCCACATATCCTCTTGGATATTATAAAGCAATTACATTAAGTGGTGACGAGCAAAAACAAGTTCTTGGAATACTATGTGAAATAACTGGATTGACAGAGGAAGAACTAAAGAATTTGCCAGGTGATTATTTCCCCGCAGTCACAGGGACGATTATTTCTTTTGACGCAATGAATGTTGATAAAGACGGAAATCTGAATATGGAAATGGGCAGCGGGACAGACACAAAAAGCGAAGATAATAAATATGCGCATTTTGTATCGCAGGTCACTTATGAACATTTCAAAGAACTAATGCGGAAAATGGAAGCCATCATTGGGGAAAAAGGCTCTCAGTATTCTCCCGAAATGATGATTACTTATTTTGGAATGTCTGAAATGACTTATGAGGAAGCACTAGAGGAATATAATCAAACAATAAATCAAGATAAAGTGACTGGTGGATTTGCACGGCTATTCTGCGATTATATGGGATTAGCATTAGGTTTGTATCCTGTATTTTTGGTAGTGATTATATGGATGAAAGACCGTATGAGCAATGCGACAGAATTGATTTACAGTCGAAATATATCTTCAACCAAATTGGTGCTTTCAAGATATTTAGCAGGCATCACTATGGTTTTGATTCCTGTTTTGCTGTTAAGTCTTGAGTCACTTGTACCGCTTATATCTTTCGGAGCAAAGAATGGTATTCAAATAGACTGTTTTGCGTATATCAAATACATCGTATGGTGGCTATTGCCAGAGGTTATGGTGGTATGTGCAATAGGAATGTTTTTCACTTTGCTTACGGACTCTCCGATTGCTATTGTCCTTCAATTCTTGTGGTGGATGGTCGATAAAGGGGCAACGGGACTATCTGGGGATACAAAACTCACGACTTTAATGATTAGGCACAATACATTGCGTGGCTATGAAACAATCCAAGAGGGCTTGCAAATAATTTGTATGAACAGATTGCTAATGGCTGGAATTGGTATTTTGTTTGTCGTTCTGTCAATATGGGTTTTAACTTCTAAGCGGAAAGGAAAAATCAATGCAGCGAATGTCTATAACAGGAGCTTTCAGTATATTCAAGGTAAACTTTCTTCTGGCAGTAAGAACTAACTTATTATTAGCAGCCGCTTATCTGTTGTCGATTTCTTTGTTTAGAGGAATTGCAAATTTGGATATGGTTCATTCAGCGGAGTGTCTGGAACAGTCCGTAATACTCGTAGGAATATTCCTTATTGTTCCGCTGAATGTGCCAGAACAGTCGAAACCGATACAAGAAGTAGTTTATACAAGGAAGATTTCTCATTGGAAAATTCTATTGCTGCGTTTCGTTATGTCAACGCTGTTTCTGATTATGATGGTAAGCCTGTTTTCTGGCATTATGGTATGGAAAAACTGTACCTTCCCGTTTGCAGCTTATGTAGCAGGAACAGTTATTAGTGCAATGGCGTTAGGTAGTTTAGGCTTTGCCGTATCCATATTGAGTAATTCTGCTATTGCGGGTTACCTTGCATCAGCAGGATACTTTCTCTTGAATTTTCTGGGTGATGTATCGGAAAAAAGTATCTTCTATTTGTTCTCAATGTCGAAGGGTAACTATACCACAAAGCTATACCTTTTGGGATGGAGTTTACTGATGATTGCAGCTTCTTTGATTTATTCAAGAAAAAAGAAGTATTGTTAGAAAGCAATTGTGAAACAAGCCCACCAAATAAAAAAACGGTGCTTTGGTGGGCTGCTCTGTCACGCCCAAACAAAAATAGTGCAGCCCTCTAAGCCCGTTTAAGGTTTGGAGGGATTTTTATGTGTTGGTCTAATATGACCGCAACGCTGCTCATCAGAAGCAGCGGATACATATAGAGTGTCACGCAGGAACGAGGATAATCTGTTAAAAAAATCCTCGCCTGCTCGTGGCACTCTTATGGTTTTCAAATAGAGATTACATTTCTATGCCATAGGTATAGTTATGCTTATTGCCGCAGAGGTCTTTGTACCTTTGCGGCTTTTTGTTTGCCTTGCTTTTCTTTGATACAGAACAAGTCCGTATCTGGCGTTGGCTGCCGCAGTCCGCCTGCCAATCTGAGTTTTCAAAAAAATTCAGATTGGAGGAAACAGTATGGCGTACAACAAAGCCAGAGAAGAAAAGAAATGGCGGCTCTGGAAAGAAGCCGAGGAAAAACAGTTGCGGAGTTTGGGTGTCAGTGAAAACGACATAGAAAAGCTCCGTGTTCACGATTGGGCGATTTTCAATTCCGACAGGCGTTACTATCAGCGTATGCAGGAAACAGGTACATACCTTGAAGAAGTCGCAGCGGATATAACACAGCCCGAAATAAAAACGGTCGAGGACTTTCTGGACAATATCGAAAATCAGCAGCTTTATCAAGTGCTGATTAAGGTGGACAGGCTTACCTTACAGGCGATTTTATTGCAAATACAAGGTTATTCCATTGCCGAAATCGCTGCCATTCTCGGTATGAAAGAGGATACCGTCTATAAGCGGTTAGGAAGGCTGAAGCAAAAAATTAAAAAACTTTTGGGATAGTGTCCAAAAAAAGCACTTTCCCACGGGCTACAGGGTGAGAGGACAAAACCTCTCGCCCTGTTTTCCTTTGTGTGGCGAAAACGGGATTGCTCTTTGAAAACCGAATACCCATTCGCCAAATACCTTCTCTTTGTGATTGTGATGAGCATAAGCGTGTCGAGAGGTACGCCATAACCTGCCGTAAAGCAGAGAGCGATAACTACCTACTCAAAATATCGGGCAGCTCCCGATTTCGCCATAACCCACAAAGGGGACAATGATACTCCCGTCCAGTCACAGTCCGAGCGTGATAAAACCGTCGCAGGCAATG
>ERZ773114.4520-NODE-4520-length-10391-cov-21.381385_pt1 | contig 10391 bp, 8 predicted proteins | sample MGYA00580564_ERZ773114 | MGnify/ENA primary metagenome ERZ773114 (study PRJEB29015, sample SAMEA2737836) | human gut metagenome | biome: human gut; feature: human-associated habitat; material: faeces | place: China | collected 2012 ...
ATTCCTTCCACTGGTCTGCAAGGGTTCCGCCCAGTGCGCCCATACCTGCTTTGATAAGACCCATAGTAATTTCCTCCTGTTATTTGTTTGTTGTAAGCGACAACGCTTTGTCATCGCATTGCGTTCGGTTTCGGTCACGGTACAGGGGTTAGATTCGGGGAGTCGTTTTTCCAGTAAATGGGACGCGTATCCCGGTCAAACAGCACTTCTCCGGCGCGGTATTTCAGGCTGCAGCCGCTGGGGCTGCCGTCATCGTTCAGCAGAATGGCCCAGAACTCGCACGGCTTGCCGTTCTGATCGGTCAATGTAAAATGCAGCTCGGTGCCGTCCTCGGTGCGGCCCTGCGTTCCCTCTGCGGTGCCGGTCAGAATGCCGCTCCACCCGTCCCATTCCACGCTCATACAGCAGCTGCCGTCCGGCAGGAAGGTCATCCAGCGGATACCCTTTGCGGACTCGTCTCCGGCGCGGTATGTTCCCCACAGCCTGCGGGGAATGGCGGTGTAGCCGATGTCGTCCCATGCCTCGGTGCGTTGAAAAACGTACCAGACCTCACTGCCCTTTTGGGGGCCGGTGGAGCGCATCCGCAGCGAGCGGTCCTCCATCATGGAGATGGTCCAGCGGCTTCTGCCGTCCTCGCTGAGGCATGTCAGGTTCCAGCCCTGACTTTTTTCCCCGTCCCAGCCGGTCACAGCGCCGGCATTCAGCTCTCCGGTGCGGATCTCGGCAGCGGACTGGATCTGCGGGCTGACGTATGTTTCCCGGATGAAGGAGACGGTCACCGTGCCGGTGATCTCGGCCTTTTCCAGCCGCAGGGTGCAGCTTTCGTTGCGGTCGGCGGGGGCATAGCTTTCACCCTGCGTCACCGCCGTGACTGCCATCCACTCGGCCAGCACCTGCCACTCCCAGTCCGGTGGCAGCGGCTGTGCATCCAGTGGGATGACCGGGACATCGCTCACATACTCTTCCCCGGAAGCACTGAACCTGCGGACCACGAAGGAAATGTTTCCCTTACCGTCCAGCGAAAAAGGCAGCTCGTCCAGCGAAGTCCACCATGCGGTGTTTCCCTCTTTCAGGCTGCCGGTGGGCAGCAGTCCTCTCTCGATGGCGGCTTGACGGTCCAGCTCATCCCGGCGCTTCACGTCGCGGTAAAGCGCCTCTTCCAGCGCAGCGGGGTCTGCCCCCATGCGCTGCAGCAGCTGGGTGACGGTCAGCTGGTTTCCACTTTCAAAGTCGAAGCACCAGCCGTCGTAGAAGGGCGCATCCGTACCGCCGTAGCAGCTGCTGACCACAAGGCTGACACAATCGTCATACCAGCTTGCTTCCCAGTTCATTTCAATGCTGAAATCCCACACGGCCGGGTCGGCCGCCGCCGGGCAGTCGGCGTACTCCTGCACATCGTTTTCGTAGTACCGGGCGATCTCGGCGTTGATGCGGGCGGCGTCGGCGCTGTCGCTTTCCAGCCGGGGCAGGTGGATGTTCAGTCGGACGGTACCGCCGTTCTCTGCCTGCACCACCTTTTCAAGGGTGTACTGCTCGGTGATCGCCGCGGTGGCGTGCATGGAATCCGGCGGGGTCGATTTCAGCTCCCGGCGGCCAGCCGGGCGGGCAGAGGCTGCGGTCTTTGCCCCGCAGCCTGCCAGCAGCGCCGCCAGCAAAGCGGCCAGCGCGCCGCACAGTGCCAGGTGTTTCATCTTGCACCTCCTGCTCGTTTATCAGCCGTAGCTGTGGGTCAGCACCAGCGGGACCGTTTCGTTCGTCAAGGGGTTCTGCCCGCTCAGGGGGGTAAGGATCAGGCAATCAATGCTATAATCAAGCTTCAATGCAGCGCTGAACGCAACCCATTCCGGGCCGTTTTCGGTGTCGCGGATAAGAGAGAAGCCCAGCGCGGTGCCGTCCGGGGTAGCGCCCAGATAGGTGACAGCACCCTGATAGAAATAGCGGTTGTTGTGAGTAGCCAGCTGGCAGCCGCCGCCTGAATTCAGGTCCAGCCAGCACCAGTTCTCCCCTTCCCCAAGGCTGAAGCTGCCGGTGGAATCTACCTGCTGCGGGCTGTTCCACTCAGCGGTCAGGGGGGCAAGCTCTGTTTCCGTACCGTCTGCACACAGCAGGCTGACCTCGGCGTCCCGCAGCGCCAGCGCAGTGCCGTTGTTGGCAATATAGATGGGGTCGGCACAGAGCAGAATCTGCCCATACAGCAGGCAGCGCAGCACATCCACGTACTCCACAAAACCGTCCTCGGTAAGCAGGTAGACCACGGGATGGAAAGACGCGCCCAGCTCACCGATGCACACATCTACATAATTATTATAGGCGTTGCGGATGGGCAGGGTGACATCGCGGTCCAGACGGATATCATAATCCTCTGCCCATGCGATGATCTCGGGGGTGTGTTTGATGGTAACGGTGCGGATGTCGCCGTCCAGCAGCACCGAAACGCTTCCGTAGGTATCGGTAAGCACCGGCGTTTTGGCAGGGGCGGCGGGGGTCAGCGGAAGCTCCACCTCCAGCGGCCGCCAGCCGCTGCCGGCGGTAGTGTGGTATCCGGCAACAAGGGTGACGGTATTTTCGTTTTTCAGCAGCACGGTCAGGTTTTCCAGCCCGTTGTCCCGCAGGGTATCGGCGCGCATCCCGGAAAGCATGCCGCTTTCCCGCAGGGAATCGTAATATTCCTGCTGCACCATGTTGCGGTCAAAGGTCTGTATGGCGGCGCGGTACACTGCAAGTTGCGTCTCGTCCGGGTCCAGTCCCATGCGCATGAGCAGCTCGGTGACCGAAAGCTTGTGCCCGGCGGCAAAATCGAAGCACCAGCCCTGAGAATAGATGGGGTCTGTACCGCCGTAGTAGCTGCTCACCACAAGGCTTACGCAGTCGCCGTACCAGTAGGCTTCCCAATCGATGTAGGTCTGCGGGCACCATTCGTCCTGCGACACCTCAGCCTGCGGGTAGCTTTCATAATCCCGATATTCCGCCGCATACCTGGCGGCAAGCTCATTATTGATATATTCAGCATCCGGGCTGTCGCACACAAGCTGCGGCACATGGATGGTCAGCTTCTGGGTGATGCCGTACTCGTCCCGGACGGTTTTTTCTAGCGTGAATTGCTCCATGATACGTTCCTTTTGAACGGCAATCGCCGGGGCATTCTGGCTGCTGCCGGTGCTCTGGCTGGCGGCAGCGGAGCCGGAGCTGCTTTTTGTGCCGCCACACCCGGCCAGCACCAGTGCGGCAGCCAGCACCAGCGCGGTAAGGCGTTTGTGTTTCATGGTCGTTCTCCTGTATTCTCAGTCGTAGCTGCGGGTCATTTGCAGCTGGGTCTCGCCCTCGGCAAAGGGGTTCTGCCCGTCGATCATGGTCATGGTCAGGTTGTCGTACAGGTCCATCTTGAACGCCGCCACAAAGTCGAGCCCCGTGTCGGTAAAGATGGCCAGCACCATGCCCTCCGGCACCACGCCCAGATACTCTGCGTCGCCCTGATCGATGCGGCTGTTGTTCTGCACGCCCAACTGAACGCTGCCGTCGCTGCTAAGCTCCAGCCAGTTTCCGTTGGTGCAGTTGAAGGAGCCGGTGATGGAATAAGGGATATCCTGCACGCTCCACTCTGACGACAGGTCAGCCAGCTCCAGCACAGAGCCATCCTTCCGGCGCAGGTTCACCTTGCTATTGCCGCTGCGCTCCAGCGACACGCCGTTGTTGGCAATGTAGATGGGGTCCTGACAGATCATGGCGTTTCCGAACAGAAGGCAGCGCAGCACATCTACATACTCCACCACGCCATCTTTGGTGAGCAGATAGACAACCGGGTGGAAGACCGAGTCGGTCTGCTGACCGATGCACACGTCCACATATTCATTGTAAGAGCCAAGGATCGGGTAGGTGCGCGCCTGCTCCAGCCGGAGGTTGAGCTCGGTGTCCCAGGTAGCGGTCTTGGGTGCAGGGCTCAGGGTGATGGTGGCCTGCGTTCCCTTCAGCTGCACCTGCACGCCGTCGAAGGTGTCAGTCAGCACCGGCTGCGCCTGCGGCTGGGCAGCGGTCTGCAGCGGGATCTCCATATCCAGCTGCTGCCATCTCTCTTCGGACGCGGAGCTGTATCTGCCCCGAATCACCAGCTGATTTTGCTCCGGCAAAAGCAGGCAAAGGTTTTCCAGCTCATTGTATTCCAGCGTGTCCATCCGCATTTGCGACAGTTCTCCGTCGAGACGCCAACTCTCGTAATATGCACCCTGCGCCATCTCCCGGTCAAAGGTCTGCATGGCCTGCCGCTGCATCTGCTGCTGCACGGTGTCCGGGTCCAGACCCATCCGCTGCAGCATCTCGGCCACGGTGAGCTGCCTGCCGGTGGCAAAATCGAAGCACCAGCCGTTGTAAAACCACGGGGCGGTGCCGTCATAGCGGTCGTGCATCACCAGACTGACGCAGTCGCCGTACCAGTAGGCATCCCAGCCCACACCGATCTGCGGGTACTCGCCGCCCGGCTGCCCGGCCTCCTCGTAGGCCTCATATTCCCGGAAATGTGCCGCATAAATGTCGTTCAGTTCATCGTTGATGGAGGCGGCATCCGGGCTGTCGCATTCCAGCTGCGGCACATGGACGGACACATGGACGGAAATGTACTGCCCCGTGTCCGCCTCCCACACGCCCGAAACGTTCTTTTCCAGCGTGTACTGGTCGGTGATGCGCTCCTTCTGGGCCGTCTGCACCGCTGCGGCTGCGGCGCTTTGGGAAGCTGCGCCGGAGCCTGCGGGGGCTGCGGAGGCAGCTGCGCCGCCGCAGCCGGTCAGCCAGAGAGCCGCCGCCAGAACCACAGCAGCAAAACATTTGTGTTTCATGGGGGTGCTCCTTTCTATAAAGCCCCGGACACAGGGGGAGTGTGCCCGGGGCAAACAGGGGGATGTCTTGTTATCTTATGCCGTTTTGTTCCAGAACACAACAGCGGTCATGTAGGTCTTGCCCTGAACCACCGGGCAGTAGATGCTGATGAACTCTGCCTTGGCGCTATTAGAATTGTTCAGCAGTTTATCTACAAAAACCCGAACGGCAGTATCCTCGCAAGAATACTCATCTTCCAGAGCCACCACCTTCTCGGTAGACGGTTCGGAGAGGCCGGCAGCTCCTGCCAAACTGTCCTCGCCGCCATACTTTTTCAGTTTCTCCGCAAGCCCACCGCTTTCCCTTAAAACCATCCCAAAGTCACTGGATGTCAGCTTATGCGGTGTCTCGTTGACCTCTTCAAAAACACGTCCGTAGCACCTTATGGCATCCACCGCATCCTGATTGAGGGTCAGCTGCTCATGGTCAACCTGACCTGCAACAAACTTTTCCTTCCAGACCTTGTTGATAGCTGTCACCAGTTCGGCTTCCTTACCGGTGGGCACTGCGGGGGCGGAGGACCCGCCGCCGCAGCCTGCCAGCGAGAGCGCCACAACGGCTGCGCCGGTAAGGGTGAGGAATTCGCGTCGATTCATCTTTTTCATGGGGTGCTCCTTTCTTCTTATAAAGCCCCCGGGCACAGGGGGGGCTTGTTATCTTATGCCTTGTCGTTCAGGAATATAGCAGCGGTCATGTAGGTCTTGCCCTGAACCACCGGGAGATAAATGCTGATGAACTCTGCCTTGGAGCTATTAGAAAGGCTGGTCAGCAGTTTCTCTACAAAAGCCTGAACGGCAGTCTCCTCGCAAGAATACGCATTCTCCAGAGCCATCGCCTTACCGGCAAACGGTGAGGAGGCGCCGGCCATACCTGCGAAACAGTTATTGCCATACTTTTTCATTTTCTTCGCAAACTCACGGGATCCATTCGAAATCATAGTAATGTCATCTTTTGTCGGTATATGCGGTGTCTCGTTGGCCTCTTCAAAAACATGCCCGTAAGCACTTATGACGTCTACCCCATCCTGATTGAGGGTCAGCTGCTCATGGAGAACCTCCTTTGCATCAAACTTTTTCTTCCAGACCTTGTTGATGGCTGCCACCAGCTCGGCTTCCTTGCTGGTGGGTGCTGCGGGCGCGGAGGACCCGCCGCCGCAGCCTGCCAGCGAGAGCGCCACAACGGCTGCGCCGGTAAGGGTGAGGAATTCGCGTCGATTCATCTTTTTCATGGGGTGCTCCTTTCTGTTGGTCCCCCTGTTTTTTAGGGGGCTTTGGTTTTGGTATTCTCTGCACTTGCAGTCCGCTCCATCTTATGCTATCCTTATGAATAGAATCCGCAGATGCCTGTTGACACGTTTTGTGCACAGCGACAGGCTTTCTGCACCGGCGCAGGACTTTTTCTGGTTGTACTGTACCATACCCGGGAAAAAATTGCCCCCTCAGAAAAGCCGTTTTTGGGGGGCAATTCCAAAAAAATTTTTGGGGTTTTGGGGCTTCCCCCTCAAAAAATCCCCCCAAAAAGCCCAAAATTGGGGGGATTTTGGGGGAGTTTCCCACCAAAACAGGCAGCTGCAGCCCTGCCTGTGCCGGTTTTCCCCCTCTGGCTACAATGTGCGGAAAGGAATCATGAAAAATGGAACGAAGGACATTTTTAAAGCTTGCGGCTCTCGTCCCCGGTCTGGCGCTTGCGGGCTGCGGCGGCAGCAAGACCCTGCTCTCGCCCAAGGACCCCACCATGCTCAGCATCTGGCATGTGTACGGCGAACAGGCAGACTCGCCCATGAACCGCCTGCTGACCGAGTTCAACGACACGGTGGGCAGAGAAAAGGGCATCCTGCTCAACGTGACCAACATGACCAACAGCGCCGCCATCGGCGGCCAGCTGCAGGATGCCAAGGCCGGCAAGCCCGGTGCGCTGGACCTGCCGGACCTGTTCTCGGCCCATTCCGCGGACGCCAGCGCTCTGGGCATTGAGAACCTTGTGGACTGGAACGACTGGTTCACCGCCGAGGACATGGCGGCCTATGTGCCCGGCTTTGTGCAGGACGGCATCATTGACGGGAAGCAGGTGGTGTTCCCGGTGTCCAAATCCACCCAGCTCATCTTTTTGAACGGCTCCCAGTACGCCCGCTTTGCGGCGGACACCGGGGCGCAGCTTTCCACCCTTGCCACATGGGACGGCTTTTTTGAAATGGCGGGTGCCTACCGGCAGTGGTCGCAGGGCAAGCCCTTCTGCGCGCTGGACTACCCCCTGCGTCTGGTGGAGCTGAACGCGCTGGAGCAGGGCAGCGGCGAGCTGTACAAGGGCAGCTGGTACGATCTGACCAACGAGACCTTCCGCGCCTCGTGGATGGAGTTTGCCCGGGCGCTGGTGCAGGGCGATATTCTGATCTCGGACCTGTACTCCAACACGCAGGTGATGACCGGCGAGACGCTGGCGGGCCTTGGCAGCTCTGCGGCCATCCTTTACTACAATGATTTCGTCACCTACCCGGACAACACCACCGAGCCCACCGACCTGCTGCTGGCTCCCCTGCCCCACGCCGCAGGCACCGCCACGCCCCTGATGCCGCAGGCCGGTGTGGGCCTGTGCGCCTTCAAGACCACCGACCAGAAAGCCGAAGCCGCCGCCGTGTTCCTGCGCTGGCTCACCGAACAGCAGCGCAATCTGGAATTTGCCGCCGATACCGGCTACATGCCGGTGTCCAGCGCCGCCTTTGACGCCATTGCGGACTATCCCTTTGAGCAGCAGAGCTATCAGCGGCTGTACGACGTCTACAACGAAATGCGCATCCAGAACACCCCCCTGTCCGAACCGGGCATCGTGGGGTACCACGCCAAGGCCAAAATCTTGTACGACAGCCTGCGCCAGCGCCAGAAGGACTACCCCCAGCGCCTTGCGGGCGGCGAAACGCTGGAAGCCCTTGCCGAGGAAACATGGCAGCTGCTGTGTGACAATGCCTGAGCCTGCCGCTCAGCCGGAAAGGAGGGACTTTGATGCACTTTGTTGACCGGCACCGTGAAAAGATCCGCCAGAGCCCCATGAGCAGCCGGCTGCTGTGGGCCTGCCTGCTGCTGGTGGTGCTGCTGGTGTTGACCTTTGGTGCGGCACTGTTCCTGTTTGCCAGCCTGCACAACACCAAAAAGGACATCAGCCGCAGTCTGCAGATCCAGTTTTCGGTGTTCCAGAACGATATGGAGCGCTATTTTGACCAGCTGGCGGTCATGGGCGTGAACCTGTCCGAGGACATGAGCGCAGAGGTGGACAAGGAGCTTGCTCTGCGGCAGATGTCCTTTGCCCAGCTGAACGACTCCCCCGAGGTGCTGAACGCGCTGGAGGAGAAAATGATCGAGCCGCTGTGCCGCCGTCTGCGCCAGACCGGCTGTTCCGGCGCTTTTGTGCTGCTGGATGCCACCGTCAACACCCGCATGGAGGGAGCAGAGCATTCCCGCGCCGGGCTGTATGTGCAGAAAAGCGGTGCCGACACCCCCACCGTGCCCCTGCTGCTGTACCGGGGCAGTGCGGAGGTGGGCAAGGCCCACAGCGTAATGCCCCACCGCAAGTGGCGCATGGAGTTCCAGACCGACCAGTTCCCGGACTACGACCGCTGGATGACCCCCGGCAGCGCCCCGTTGTACCAGTCTTACACGCTGACCGAGCGGTTCGAGCTGCCCGGCACCTCGGAGGAGGTGCAGTTGTTTTTGCTGCCCCTGCGGGGGCGGGACGGCACGATGTACGGGCTGTGCGGCTTTGAGATCAGCGAGAGCTACTTCAAGCAGAACTTTGCCCAGCCCACCGGCTTTGACCGGCTGAGCTGCCTGCTGGCCCCGGCGGGGGACGGCCTTGCCGCCGATGCCGCCCTCAGCAGCGGCACCACCGGCGGCTACTACCATGCCCCTCGGAACACGCTGGTGCTGCGCAACATGGGCGGCGGGCTGACCCAGTTGACCGGCCCCGACAGTGACTATGCGGGCATCTCCCAGCTGTGCCGCCTGAGCGAGAGCCTGTCCTACCGGCTGGCGGTGTGCATCCCCATGGCAGACTACCGGAGACTGGTCTTTTCCGGCAATCTGCAGATGCTGCTCATCGGCCTGTTCATCGCCTTTTTCGTGGTGTTCTGCTGCATGAACTTCCACCGGCGCATCCTCTCGCCGGCGTTCCGGCAGTTCGAGGAGGACCGGCGGGAATCCCGGCGGCGGATGGACGAGCTGCAGCTGGAACGCCAGCAGATGCAGACTGAGCTGTCCCGGCTGGCGGACGTGTGCCGCAACGAGTCGGTGCCCGATGCCTTCCAGACCTTTGTTGCGGGCATCCCCACCCTGACCAAGACCGAACGCCGCATCTTTGACGGCTACGCCGCCGGGCTGCGCACCCGGGAGATCGCGCAGCAGCTGGACATCAAGGACAGCACCCTGCGCTTCCACAACAAGAACATCTACGACAAACTGGGTGTCAGCTCCCTCAAGCAGCTGCAGCAGTTCGTGGCGATCCTGAACTCCGGCAGCGGCAGCGCCCCGGACGAAAGCGGCCCCAAGAAGGCCCGCTGAATGGAACGTTCCCGCGTCGCAGCTTTCACCGGAAACAAGCAAAAATGAAGGGGCTATTGCAAAATAGCCCCAACGAAAAAAATGAGATAGACTTCCCCGAGAGGGGTTGTCTATCTCATTTTTTGTTGTAAGCTGAAACTGCAATGAACCAACTACAACACAAACAGTAAGCTGATCTCTTACGAAATGATATTGTCAATCGAAGCCGTCCTTATTTTCTGTTTCATTACAGGGTCTCCTATTCTTTATCCAGTAATCTAAAAATTGCATCTGCTCTTTCGTATGAAACCAATGCTCTCCGCCCGGCATAACGGTCAGCTCTGCGTTGTTCTTTTCCGCAAAGGCTTTTATGGTTTCCATGGAGGTCAGAGCGTCCTTTTCCCCATACAAAATGCGGGTAGGGATTTTCCATGAAACCGGATGCTCTCGGACATAGCAGAGATATTTCCACGACAGTGTTTCTCCAAATGTTGTGGGAATTTCCAGTTTCTCTGCAAGTTCTGCTTCGGAGACGTCAGCCCATTGCATCATGTTGCAAATCAGTTGCTCCATATCAACTACTGGAGAAATAAAATAAGCGGTATCCACCAATTTCTCATTCAACGAGGACAAAGATAAAAACGCACCAATGCTATTTGCCACCAGTGTGAGCTTCCCGCAGCGTTTCTGCACTGCCGTAAAAAATCCGGAAAATTCCTCCGTGGCTTCCCATGGAGATTGTGCGTGGTAGTCGAAACCAATTACTTCACAATTAGGGAACAGGGCTTTATAATGCTCGGCCTCTTGTGCCGAACCGCCCTTTCCGTGAACATATACAACAATTTCTTCCATATAAAATCCTCCAAAAAACGCAGCGCACCCCAATTCTATGGGCTGCACTGCGTCTGAGCGTCTGGCGTCTGGCCTGATTCAATTATTCTGCCGCCAATTTCAAAAATTTCTTGTCCGACTGGATGCTCTGGGTCACAAACTTCCCAT
>ERZ773114.4522-NODE-4522-length-10387-cov-4.684475_pt1 | contig 10387 bp, 9 predicted proteins | sample MGYA00580564_ERZ773114 | MGnify/ENA primary metagenome ERZ773114 (study PRJEB29015, sample SAMEA2737836) | human gut metagenome | biome: human gut; feature: human-associated habitat; material: faeces | place: China | collected 2012 ...
TGGTCTATATCACGAAGGGAAGCGGTTACTTCTCTTCGCAATCCTGCAAGATGCAAAAGATAAACGCCGGCACGATGATCCTGCTTTTTCCGGGAGAATGGCACAGCTACTATCCCGACAGCGAGACAGGCTGGGACGAATACTGGGTCGGTTTCCGCGGTGTCCACATCGACCGGCGCGTGGAAAAACGCTTTTTTACCCGCGAGGAACCGTTACAGCACATCGGGCTCAGTGCGACGATCGTCGGACTATATGAAGACATACTGAAATTCGCCTCTCAGGAAAAGACGGGCTACCAGGAGATGATTTCGAGTATCGTCCTTCATATATTGGGTACGGTCTATTATAAAAGAAGAAACAACTCCTTCACGAATACCTACGTTGTGGATAAGATCAACGAAGCCCGCATCCTGATGAAAGAGCAGGTGGAAAACCCGCTGACACCGGAAGAAATAGCTTCCCGCCTGGGGCTCGGCTACTCCTGGTTCCGCCGTATGTTCAAAGAATATACAGGCGTATCGCCCGCCCAATATCAATTGCAGCAAAAACTCCTGAAGGCAAAGGAACTGCTTACCAGCAGCAGCATGAATATCTCGGAAATAGCCTACAGTCTCAAATTCGAGAATGCCGGACAGTTCTCCACCTTCTTCAAGAAGAAAGAGGGCGTGACACCGTCGGAGTTTCGTGAACGGGCGCACTGAGGAATTAAAAATTAAGAATTAAGGGGTGAGTTGGAAGGTGATTTTTTTGTTCATCATATAGTTGACTGCACCATAGATAAACAATCCTAAGAACTGGGCGAGATATTCGTTCAAGTCAAAGATTTCCACCATGATAAGCAAAGCGAGGAATTGGGAACAATAAGCACATCCGAAAGCGATCAGAAAAAGGGGAATCTCACGGCGAAACTTACCGGTGCGGGATGAAAATATCCAATATTTGCTCCAGAAGAAATTATTGATCTGCGCAATCACATAAGCGGTGATATTGGTAGCGATATAGTTACAACCAAGCTTGTCCATCATCAGCCAGACAATCAAGACCGTAATTAACGCATTCAGCGTACCGACCAGTATAAACCGCATCACGCGCACCATATTTTTAGATTGTATGACCAAGTGTATTTCTTGCTGTTTTGTTCTTTGATATCTGAAATTCCGGTACAAATATACAGGATAATATGCAAATATCCATGCAAAAAGTCACAAAGTATGGCGAACAACCCGTATCTTTACCCCATGAAATATTTATTGTTTTACATAATCAGTCTGTTATCTCTCACCGCCTGCATCCACGAGGAATTGCCGCCTGAGGGTGGCTTTGCTTTGGAGGAAGGCGATCCGTTACCCGAATTCAGCATTTCCAATCCGGATGGAACGGTATCGAAAAAAGACTTGGAAAATAAATTTGCCCTGATTATTTTCTTCAGTACGACCTGTTCCGACTGCCAGAAGGCCTTCCCGGATATTTCCACTTTATATCATACATACAAAGACGATCCCTCCGTCTGTGTGCTTCTGATCGCACGTGGAGAAACCGAAGAGCAGGTAGCGGCCTATTTCCGGGAACATCAGTACAATATGAAGTTTTTCGCCGATCCGGACCTGAACGTCTACTCCCTCTTTGCCGACAACACCATACCCCGCGTATTCCTTGCCGACAAGGACGGTACGATTATCCTGACGCAAACGGAAAAAGTAGATGCGGGATTACTGATATCGGGCGGAGTAGAACCCCACCCCTACAAGCCTGAAAAATCTTAACATTTAATGCTCAACTGACGTAATACATCACGAATCTTTTCGAATGTGGTGATACGGGTCGGAACCAAAGGCAAGCGTAATTTATTTTCAATAAAGCCCATCGCATTCAGCATGCTCTTCGCTCCCGCCGGATTACCGTCGATAAACAGCAAACTGAACAGCTCCGTAAAACTATGGTGGATCGTGCGGGCGCTATCGTAGTCACCAGCCAATGCCAGACGCACCATACGGCTGAACTCACGCGGGAAAGCATTGCCAATTACGGAAATCACGCCGACAGCTCCCAACGTAATAAGCGGGAAGGTGATACCGTCGTCTCCTGAAATCACATTGAAGTTCGCCGGTTTGTTCTTGATGATATCGTCCATCTGGGTGATATTGCCGGAAGCCTCCTTGACTGCAATCACGTTCTTGAACTCACGAGCGATACGCAGCGTAGTCTCGGCCGTCATATTCACACCGGTACGTCCCGGAACGTTATACAGGACTATCGGTAACGTAGTCGCCTCCGCAATCGCTTTATAATGCTGATAGATTCCTTCCTGGGATGGTTTGTTATAATAAGGTACGACAGACAGGATCGCATCTATACCGTCAAAATTATCGTTTTTCAACTTCTCGACAACCGAACGCGTACAGTTTCCGCCAACCCCCAACACGATGGGAATGCGTCCGTTTACCTTCGTCACGACCAAATTGATTATATCCTTCTTTTCTTCTTCCGTGAGTGTAGGGGTTTCAGCGGTGGTACCTAACACAACCAGATAATCGGTTCCATTCTGCAACTGATAATCTACGAGCCGGGCTAACGCCTCATAGTCTACACTTTCATCTTCTTTAAAGGGAGTGATCAACGCCACACCCATTCCTTTTAAATTTATGTCTGCCATGATAATAATTGTCAATTGTCAACGGTGCTGCAAAAATAAGGAATTTATATCATTTTGAGCGTATCGCCTGCAAATAAAATAATATATGTTCGAATAAATGCTTGATATCTTCACGCTCTGTTACCGATATGGACAAATCATACAAATCTATATCGGCATGCTTCACTCCCACCTTGAATCTGCAAGGATGCTGTAGCATAAGATATTGCATCGGGTAGCAATCGGGGCGCGTAAGATCGATCAGGATATCCGCCTTGACCGTCTTGAACCGTTCCAGCACGACATCGGAAGGAACCTGCCAGACGTTCACATCCTTCTTGGCATGGACCGGGATGCACGAGGCATCTGCCTCCGGATCGCCGGTTACATAGACACAGGCCTGCACCTTCTTGTTCTTCTTACGCAGGACGTCCAGACAAGGCTCGACAAGCTCGCGATCGTTTGCCTGATAAAGGACCAGGATATGGCCTGCGTCTTCCAGCGCACAAAACTCATGCTTGCGGCCGGCAGCCCCGGAAGCTAAAGACTGCACTTTCTTTTTAATAAAATAATTCGTCAGTCTCATTCCGCTATCATATTTAAGAATTCGTCTTCGTTTATAATCTTCACACCCAACTTGGCCGCCTTTTCGAGCTTGGCCGGTCCCATATTATCTCCCGCCAGGATATAATCGGTCTTACCGGACACCGAACCGCTGTTCTTCCCGCCATGCTGCTCGATCATGGCCTTGTACTCGTCACGGGAATGCTTGGCGAATGTCCCGCTGATAACGATGCTCAAGCCTTTCAGCTTCTCGGAACGGTTGGCCAGCTTTTCTTCGGCCACGGACATCTGCAACCCGTATTCCTTCAAACGGTTCACCAACGTCCTGTTACGCTCGTCGGCAAAGTAAGCGATGATACTTCGGGCGATCCGCTCACCGATCTCGTCCACGGCAGTCAAGTCTTCGAAAGAAGCCTGTTCCAACTGCTCCATCGAATGGAAAGCGGATACCAGGCGTTTTGCCACCGTTTCACCCACAAAACGAATCCCCAATCCATAAAGTACCCGTTCGAAGGGAACCTGTTTGGATTCTTCAAGGCTCGCCATCAGGTTACGGGCGCTCTTGTCAGCCCAACGTTCCAAGCGCAGCAGATCGGCTATTTCCAACGTATAGAGATCGGCCGTGTCCTTGATATAGCCGGCTTCGTACAAATCTTCGACTGTCTCCGGCCCCATATTGATGTTCATGGCCCTCCGGGTGACGAAATGCTCGATCTTCCCCTTGATCTGGGGAGGACAGCCGGCTTCGTTCGGACAATAGTGAGCCGCTTCTCCTTCAGGACGCATCAACGGTGTCCCGCATTCGGGACAAGAACGGATGAAACGGACCTTATCGCCCACCAGCAAACCGCGGGCTTCGACATCGACACCGACAATCTTCGGGATGATCTCGCCGCCTTTCTCCACAAACACCTTGTCACCCAAATGCAGGTCGAGTCCTTCGATAATATCCGCATTGTGAAGGGAAGCACGCTTTACGGTCGTTCCGGCCAGCAATACCGGCTCCAGATTGGCAACCGGAGTGACGGCTCCTGTCCGCCCGACCTGGAAAGACACGGAGTTAAGGCGCGTCACGGCACGTTCGGCCTGGAACTTGTAGGCAATCGCCCAACGTGGGCTTTTGGCCGTGAATCCCAAATTGCGTTGTTGGCGCAATGAATTCACTTTCAAAACGATCCCGTCTGTTGCAACCGGCAGGTTCTTGCGTTCGACATCCCAATAGGCGATATAATCGTATATATCCTCCAAGCTGTTGCATACGCGGATCACATTCGGGATCTTGAACCCCCATGAACGGGCCGCCTCCAAATTATCGAAATGCGTTTCCGCCGGCAGCTCCTCTCCCAACAAATAATAGAAATAGGCATCCAGCTTACGAGCCGCCACGACAGCCGGGTTCTGTTGCTTCAGCGTACCCGAAGCAGCATTGCGCGGATTGGCAAAAAGAGGCTCCTCCTGTTCTTCACGTTCCTTGTTCAAGCGGTCGAACTCGGCCCAGGGAAGCAAGATCTCCCCCCTTATCTCAAATGTTGCCGGGTATCGGTCGCCCATTAGTTTCAAAGGGACCGAACGGATTGTCTTCACGTTGGCCGTCACATCGTCGCCACGTGTCCCGTCGCCACGCGTCACGGCTCGGACCAGACGTCCGTCCTCGTATGTCAGGGAAATGGAAGTTCCGTCATATTTCAACTCGGCAACAATCTCGAAAGGCTCGTTCAGGTCACGGGCTATGCGCTCGTAAAAATCCTTCACTTCATCTTCCGAATAGGTATTGCCCAACGAAAGCATCGGATATTTATGCACTACCTGTTCAAACTCTTTGGATAGGTCACTCCCCACCCGCTGGGTCGGCGAATGAGGATCGGCATATTCGGGATGCGCCTCTTCAAGGACCTGTAACTCCTTCATCATCTCATCGAACTCACGGTCCGATATCGTCGGTGCCGAGAGCACATAATAATTGTAATTATGTTGCTCCAGCGCTTCGCGAAGTGCTTTTATTTTATCTTTTACCACCATTTTTTCAGTTGAAAGGTGAAAGTTGAAAGGTGAAAGTTAAAAAGAAAAATTCATCACTTTCAACTTTCACCTTTCAACTTTCAACTAATATATTAGTTCTACATTATCAATCCACATCGTATTGCCCGGTGAGCCGATATAGGCTCCGCCGTGGCTGGAAGTAAACTGCAGGACGATATGAGTCGGCAATTCACCTTCCGCCGCCCAGCCCACTTCCTGAATAGGGACACTTTTACCCTGGCTGTTCAAGGCATAACGCTCTTCCACCTGAATCCGCATATAAGGCTTATACTCCGGATGCTTCGTAATATCGCCGTACAAGATAGGGTAGGTCGCATCGTTCACCCAACCGTTGCTGGATTCCGTATAACGCTGCACCATTGTCCCGACACGTTTGGAATAAATATTTCCATCTTTATCTTCCCAACGTTTCTGGAGCAAAAGAATGGCTGCGATCGAATCCTGTCCGGCAACGGTCGTCTTGCGGCTGAAGCCGGTACTGCGGATACGGTCCTTTTCCGGAGCCAGCTTCACCTTATAGTCAAAACGCAAAGCCTTTGGCTTCTTGGTAAACGCCACTCCGCTGTTCAACATGGCCTGCGGGTTCTTGGTCCCCTTGATCGGTTCGTGCACCGTTCCGAGAAAAACAGAACCGGCGGCTACCACTTCAATATCGACCAAGCCGAAAACCTTCACACTTTCCATGCGTGTCTCCAGACGTGCACACCAACCGTCATCCCGTCTTTCAGGGAAGACAGATGTATTCGTCTTCACCACACCTGCCACCTTCGCCATCACGTTGGAGTTCGCCCACGGCGAACCGCCCCGGTTCGTATAGGCTGTATTGCCGATGATCGTATCTGTCGGCCCCAGCTCGTAAAGATGCTTCGTATTTCCTCCGATAATGCCGGATTCATGTATCTCGCGAACGACCCAATGATCCATATCTCCAAAACTGAACGGCACTACGTGCTCTTGGGAACTGACAATTGACAATTGACAATTGACAATTCCCAAGAGAAAGAGGAATTTTGCTTTCTGTTTCATTTCAAATTCTGTTTTTTCTAAAATCCCTAAGTCGGCAAAGCCGGCAGAGCCGACAATTGTCAATTATAAAGAATATCCCCACTCCTTGAGAGCCATTCCCCAATTTTCTTCCACAAGCCGTACCGTGCGGTCGTCATACTTGTATTGGTTCTTCTTATAGCCCTTCTTTTTCCCGAGGTATTTCTCGATTTCAGCTTTAGACTCTTCAAAACCGGGGAGGTTTAATTTCTTGTATATATCCTCTGTCATGGCGAAAGCATCCTGTTCGAAATCCTCAAACTTCACCTCTACCAGGTTTCCTTCGGGTATCAGATGCTTTTGTTCTTCATATTTATAGAACAAACGGCGGTATACTTCGATAAAATTGCTTTCGATCTGCTCGTTGGAGATGTCCTGCAAGCGGAGCGGCTGGATCGTATTGGTAAAGAAGCTGCGCGTGCTCTCGAACACCGTATACGGATTTCGTTTCAGATAGATAAATTTAGCATTCGGGAACATTTCCACCAAAGTCTTCACACGTCCCGTATGAGGCGGATTCTTGCTCAAGAACTGACTTCCTTTCGTATTCCAGAGGGAAATCTTGATCAGTTTGAGGAACGTTTCCTTAAACACTTCCCGCTCGTGTTCGCTGATATTGTCGAAAAGCAGATAACGGTCGCAATATTCGAGCATATGCTTCGGGAAGAACCAGAAATTATAATACGTGTAAGGCATCATATTTGCCAAGGCAAATTCCTCTTCCTGGGGAAGATCCACCTTCAACTCCATATTATCGGTCGGACGCTTGTCGGGCATCAAGAACGCCATGTTCTTCTTGAAGAAAGGCTGTCCCCAAAGCATCAGGTTCGGAAATACGGTCTGATAGGTCGTATTGTAGCCGAAATGCTTGTCACACGAGAAGACATTGTGCATGAATGTCGTCCCGCTACGCCAATGTCCGAGAATGAACACCGGGTCCATCTCCAACGGCTTGTCCGCAATCTTACGGTAACGCGCATCTTCGAAGGGTTGCAACAGGCTGAGCAGACGGCAAACGGATTTAGTCAGGAAATATTTATTACGAAATCCTTTGTCGATCGTTTTATTGGCTGTCACAGCCTTGAACGTTTTCCAGTCAGCACCCACTAAAGTATTGATCGGTAGTTTGTCAAATTCCAGTAATCCCATACCTTATTTATTTTCTGTTATACACTTGACGGAAACCCCTTGCCGTTCGAGCTCTTTACAAACGGAACGGATAGCTTCGTAGTGCTCGGGGCCGATACCCAATTCCGGAAGATTCAGTACAGCCAACGCGTCTTCCGTCACCATGTCGCGAGCATCTACCCGGTCGATAATCATGCCGACAGCCGATGTATTGTTCGTGATCGGGTCGATCAGGATAAAGGCGCCTGTCTGTTTGTTCTTCTGATACGGATCGAAGAACAGTTCCTTTCCGGTCGTGAAGACGACACGGGCGATCTCGTTCAGCTTCATCGGCAAATCGTCAGTTGTCAGTTTTCCATTGTCAACCGACAACTGTTCCATCGTATTGACATTCACTTTATAACGGATGCTGTCCACACGGGCGCGTGTAAGATTGGTCGTATGCTTGATATAAAACTGCTTGCTTGCGTCCATCGGTTCTTCGTCCATCCACACCAGCATAGCCTCGAAGTTACGGTCCGCAATCGGCAGGTTATCCGGATGGACGAGCATCTCACCGCGTGAAACATCGATCTCGTCTTCCAGCGTGATGGTGACGCACTGGGGAGGGAATGCATAATCCAGCTCTCCGTCGTATGTCACGATACTTTTCACTTTGGATGTTTTCCCGGAAGGTAAAGCCATCACCGTATCGCCTTTACGAACGATACCACTGGCCACTTTCCCACAGAAACCGCGGAAGTCCAGGTTCGGACGCAGGACATATTGCACCGGATAGCGGAAATCCTCGAAGTTGCGGTCCTGGTCGATAGGAACCGTTTCGAGGAAGTCCAACAACGACGGCCCTTCGTACCAAGGCGTACGGTCGCTCTTCTCCACCACATTGTCGCCATCCAGAGCGGACAGCGGGATGCAGGTGATATCCGGGATATTCAACGGAGCGACAAACTCCTTATAATCGGAAACGATCTTGTCGAAAATATTCTTGTCGAAATCGAAAATGTTTTGGGTGAAATATGTCAGAAAGTTGTGATTGGTCATATTGCACTCATTCAAAGGTCGAAGAAACAGTGGTTTACAATTGAGTTATTAAAGAAACTCCGAGCAGAAGGATATGATGCTGTTGGAGTCTTTGCTGGTGAATGCAGAGAGCCTGAATACATGGCTGAGCTGAATCAGAAGGTCGAACAATATGATCTAGGAGAGCATGTCACATTCCTTGGTCGGAGGAATGATATTCCGGATTTGCTCAAAATGATAGATATGCTCATTATTCCATCGGCATTTGAAGGGTTTCCATTGGCTGGCTTGGAAGCAGCAGCGGCAGGTGTTCCAGTAATTGCATGTGATGTAGCTGGCGCAGAGGAGTTCATCCGTGTGAGTGGAGATGGTATTGCATTTGCTGAGGATGATGTTGATAGCGCAGTAGATGCAGTGAAAAAAATCCTAGAGAATCGAGAAAAATATAAAAAGGCAGGCATTGAATTTGCAAGCCAGATGTCTAACTGTGAGTATTCCGCGAAGATAGAACAGATTTTTAAAGCGATTGAGTGAATTTGAGGGATTAAAGGCCGATGAACAAAAAAGAAGTCATTGTTATAACAAATCCAATGATAGCAGCAAACCGTTCTGCAGAAGTAACGCTAAGCAAGTTTCTACGCGTAATTAGGCCATCTGTGAAATCTATACAAGTAATAGGTGGAAACCTTAGTGTGGAAAGCGATTTGAATGATAGCCAGCTGATTTCTTTTCCAATTGTTCGATATCCTAATAAAATTAAAAGAATGCTCTCGATTGTTGGTATACAGCTAAAAATGACGCATGCTGTTATCCGAGTGGGCCGAAGAGGACAGCCAGCTTACTTTTGGATCGCGGATAAGATGATCCTTCCGTATTTTGCGGCAAAAATGAAGGGAATGGAAGTTAATTACTTCATCTACGGAAATGTTGAAAAGGAAGGCATCCAGAGTAGATTCACAGCTTTATCAGGAAAACTGATTCGATATATGGCATCAAATGCTGACTGTGTGTGCATGGAAAGTCCGTCCGTGAAAAACGAATGGAAGGGCTTGAAAGCAAAGAAAGAAAAAATTGTTCATCTTTATACAGACGTACTTGAAGAACCAACTTATGAACACAGAGATCGAGTTGTTGGAATGGTATGTCGGTTAACGCCTGGAAAACACATAGTGGAGAGTATAGTGGCTATGCAGGAAATCCACAGGAACAATCCAGAATGGAAACTTGAAATTATTGGTTCGGGAAAGCAACAACAAGAATGTGAAGAACTGATAAAACGACTGAACGCAGAGGAGTATATTAATTTACTGGGTTGGGTCGAACATTCAGACTTGCAGAATTATACTCAAAAATGGAAGTATCTTTTGTTCCCTACAGATACAGAAGGAATGCCTAATGGCTTAATTGAGATGATGGGGTGTGGTATTCCGGCAGTCGCTTCAGCAGTTGGAGGAATCGCAGATATTATTCAAGATTCTAAAAATGGTTTTATACTGCGAGACTGCACGGCCGATGCGATTAGTAAAGGAATTGAAAAAGCCATTTGTGCGCCTGAAATGGAGTATCAAAAAATGGCGAGAAACGCATACGCAACAATAAAGAGAAAATTCACATTGAAAGCGGCGCAAAAAGAAAGCAGTAAATACCTGTGAGGATAGATTAACATAGATGATTTGGATATGGATTGTGGCAGCTGTTGCAATATCATGGCTGCTTTGTAGAAAAAAAGCAGCGTGGTACCATTATATATGGATGTTGCTTCCCATCGAAATGTATGGAGTTAATATTGCCGGAGCAACGCTAAAGCCATATATGATTTTTGGGTTGCTGATTATTATTACCTGCTTTACAAAAGGAAAAGGTACAAGAATACCAATCGGGATTTTTTTCTGCGCATTCGCACTTATGGTAAGCGATATATTAAAGACATATCTTTCGAAGTATGACCACAATGATGAT